>Ga0116178_10003411_pt1 | contig 12086 bp, 8 predicted proteins | sample AD_STIC12_MetaG_FD_89880 | JGI IMG/M metagenome (GOLD analysis project Ga0116178, IMG submission 89880) | Active sludge microbial communities of municipal wastewater-treating anaerobic digesters from USA - AD_STIC12_MetaG | ecosystem: Engineered > Bioreactor > Anaerobic > Digestate | place: USA... | reverse complement strand
TAATGCTTCAGTTAATTCCAGATGATCGAATGCAAGGGTTAACGAATCTACTGGCTCTCCTTTGCCTTCTGCTATTTTTGCTGCCATTGATAGTACTTTCATAGAAATTTTTGCATTCGATGGGATTTTGATATTTACTTCATCCCCATAATCTTCAAGAATATCCAGGAAATAGTCCCCTAATAATGATTCTTTTCCATATTCCAACAAATGTACCACACCAGCCTGAATGCTGTGAGAAGTGAAGTTTTTTCCGTTCTTAACATGGATATTCGCATTCAAAGGTCGTCCATCTTTTACTATACTCAGTTGAAAAGTTTTATCATAAATAACGAGTGTCAATAGTGCCTGTTCCAGAAGTGGATCTAAACGCGGTTTTAATTCATCTGTTAAGCCACAAAGGCGATGAGCAAGTAACGAATGACTTGCAGCAGTCATTCTTGAATCTACCTGTTCCGTTGTTAAATTATCATAAACCGATTTTAGTAACAATTGTCCAGTATCGGCTTTATTAATCATGGCTAATGCCATCGCTAACTCCTCTATACTCAATGAAAAACTTGCCATTTTTTCCTTATTCATATAACACTCTCCTGTCCGTTGAGTATATAATTTAAATAATAGATAATAGCGTAGACTTAAATCCGCCAAACGCGTTATCAATAAAATTCGCTGCCTGTTTCGTAGCACTGGCAAATTCATTTGCTGCGTTACCAATAGCGACGCCTGCTTGATCCAGTAGCTTGCCGCCGCCATGAACCAGGTCATCTTTGAAAGTTTCGAAACCAGTATCTAGAGCTTTGCCGCCAAAGTAACTGACTCCCCACCAAACCGCAATACCAGCTGCAGCTACAGCTACAGCCGGTGCTCCAACTGCCACTAGTGCACCCGTTGCAACTGTAGCTAATGCATATCCAGCATAATGTATTCCTACTGTTTTTATCGCGACAAATGCGGCATCCAATGCGATGGCGGTGGCTTTTTCTGTTCCTCTATCGTAATTGCCCCAATCTTCAACTGCTTTACCACCAAAATCCAGCACTGCCAGACCAATTTCCAGCGGTGTGACACCTTTTATAGCGCTTTTTAGGAAAGTATTAGGGATGTGATCGGCTCGAACGTGAGTCAGAGTGGGAAAAAAACCAACAGTTTCCTTTAGAGAATGGCTTCCTTTAATTATTACCTCGCCTGGGTAATAAGTACCTGCTGTTAACCCACTAATTATCATTAATGTGCCAGTTAATCGACTGACGTCTTCCACAGATACATCCAGAATGTTGTTAATATAATTTCGCAAAAAGTTATTCTTAGTGGTATTTGAATCACATTTTTCCCATTCGTCCACTTCGTGATAAACCCGGAGTGACAGAGCTTGCATTTCCTCCGCTTTAGCATCCAATTGCTTTAATATCGAATCGAATGAGCTCATGAAGCGTTTCTCACGTGACCCTCCTGACCAGGCATTGCCGAGTCGGCTGCGAGCACGTTTTAGGCTTCCAACTTTGTCGTCAAGATCATCTGCCTTCTGATCTAAAAACCTTGCCACCATACGCACATTTTCAGTTTCCATATGGATTTTGGCCATCTGTCCCACCTTTGCACTATTCTATAAATCGTAAAGAACCTAAGACCGTATTAAGGGTAATTTTGGCACGATTGTAATATGTTACTGGTACGTTCATTTTTACTCGATACACACCTTGAGGTGTGTCCATCATAACAGTTTCAAGGTAACCATAATCTGTACCTCCCTCAAATAATCTGTAGACATATCTCCATCCAATGAGGTTACAAATAGTGATTTTGGTAGGTGAGATACTTTCTTGTTCAACGGTAATTCGCTTTATCTCTGACAACCGAGTAATTTCATCCTTTGCACTACCAACCAATGGAAATAATTCAATATCAATAAAAAAAACCTTTTCATCAATCTTGCCAACAATTCTGACCCCACTAGTGCCATCAGCGTGTTTAATTGTAATAACATTTTCACCACAAGGATAATTAAAGATAAAGTCTTTTCCAGTATAAGTTGAAAGGTTATCAGATATTTGATGCTTTTCCATTGTCAATGTTCCTTATTATGCATAATTACTATAATTAGTGGTAGTAATAGGATACAAATTAATTTGTATTTCACCAATCCTGCTATCATAATAGACATCAACTGTATAGTTTGGATACAATGTTTCATTTAACTGATTTTCGTAAATACTCTCATATCCTTGATCTATTATAATATTTTGAATTTCAGTCGAGGATGTGATACCATCATCTATGTATTGGGTTCCATCAATTACATTTTCGAACCGTTCAAATGCACGAACTTCAGAACCAATACGAGTAAGTGTTCGTTGCTCTAGGAATTCTTCCAGAAGTTGGGGATCGGTGATATCTTTATATCCCGAATAATCTAGAAGAAGCCCGGCTTTGCGATCTATCGCATGTTGCATCTCGTGTGCTAATATTCCTCCCATTACATCAACCCCTTTATACTTAACATCTAAAGAATCACTAATAATGATCTTGTTTTCTACCTGGTAACCGAGACCTTCACCAGTATCCCCAAATTCGATATAGATTTTCTCACCTTCTGGGTTCCCAATAGTCGAACCATCCGGTAACACAAAACAAATATCGTATATTTTTGCTAACTCCTCTAATTCCTTCCCTGTCTGAGTACCGATCAAAAAATCCCACGTTTCATTAAGTGTGTATTCCTTGATAACTGCACGTAATGTATATAAACTGTATAGTGAAGAGGTAAAGTTAAATATACTGTCAGAAATCCCTTTTATAGATCTCTGTCCGCTAGAATCTATATCTATCCATTCATCAATTTCTCGATTTACTCTAATAACTAATTTTGTAAGTTCATTATTTTTCGTTTCGAGTTGAACTATACATCTGTTTAATTCAGAAAGGAAGTTTGCTGATTTTTTACCACAATACCAAGAATTAGCCAGCTTTTGGGTAAATTTCTGTAGATCTTCGACCTTGAGCATAATTTCATATGCTTGTTGATCGAGAGTTCTCGCAAGTTGCCTGGATATTTCAACATCCATGTGTATGGTAGGCATTTTCTCATCACTCTCAGTCTGGTTTTTTTGAGCATTTACCAAAATACGGTATCTGCACTAATGTAGGCTTTCCTTTAGAGACATAGAAGCCTCGCCCGGCAGGAAGTTCAATTCTACGGAACTCCAATGGAATTTGTGCCCCGAGCCAGTCAACCTCACCTGAATCTTTGGAGAAGACAAGACCTGTGCGACTCTGTCTCAGCGTTTGGATGATCGGAGATGCAGTACGCATGCGTAGTTCATCCACCAGTCCTGCTGCCATTAGGTGAACATCCTGGCGTGAGCTGACCATTGGCGCAAATGTATTCATGAGGTTCGCCAATTCCTCATTACCGGGTTCAAAAGCTGTACCCAGGTCATCCAGCAGTACCATGTGGCGTTTGCCTTCCTGTTCTTTCTCTGTTTCTAGCTTTACGGTCAGCTCTTTTAATATCTCCAAAGCTTTCGACGCGGTTCCACCATAACGGAAATAATCAGACTCGCCACTTACTTCTGCCAAAGGTGAACGGCGTAATGAAATTGCTGTGATATCCCAGCTATTGCTTCCGCTTTGCAACAGGTTGGAAGCGACACAAGCCAGGAAGTTACTCTTACCACTCTCGCGCGGGCCGATAATAAGCCAGTTGCGCAATTCTCTCACGAGATCGGGATAAACAATTTCGAGGTTATCGTATGCGACGCCCACGGCAATCCGGTTTGTAGTTTTCGACTTAATCCCTTCGAGTCGTTTTAATACTTCTTCGAGTGATATGCAGGAGGGGATGATATCTATCTTTTGAGGCCGTTTTCCCATCCAGTTTTTATCCATTTCTTTGACCAGGTTCTTGATGTTGATCTCTGCTGTGGAACCCACCTGACATTCGTTAGGTCGATCCGCTACCCAGTATCCGCGCCCTTCGGATCGAATAAACAGCGGGTGAACAATTTTACCGATCACATCCAAATATTCATCGCGATTGGAAAGTTGCAGCACCAGTTTGCGCGCGATATTACTTGAAATATTACGGCTTAATTCAGCACCTCGGTTGGTGGTGATTACCAGATGAATTCCGGCTGCTTTGCCGTCGCGTACATATCGTGAAAGCCTTTCAGCTTCGTCCGGGTAAATAGCACGCATCTCGGCGTAATTGTTTACGATGACAAAAATCTGGGCATATTGCAAAATACTTCCCTCGCTCATCGTCTCATGAGAAGAACGCCGTTCCAGTTCTCCATCTAGGAATGTTAGTAATCGCTGTACCTTTTCCTTTTCCTGCAAGCGGATAACTGCACCAGTGTGTGGCAGACCCTCCATTAATCTCAGCGATCCGGAGCCAAATTCTAAAACATAGAACTGAACTTCTTCTGGGGTGTGGGTGAGCGCCAGGGATAACAGCATTGTGGTGAGGGCCATTGCCTTGCCGCTCCCTGGAGCACCGACGATCCATAAGTGCCCATCCTGGCGTAGAAAATCAATCTCCAACACTTCCTGTAAGCATTCGCTAGGTATATCCACGTACCCGAGAGGAATGGTAAGTTCTAAGGATTGAGTGGTCTTGTCCATCCAAGTATTATTGGAAAATCGAAAAGGAACACTTGATTTTTCGATGACCTCGTGTAAATGGATCACCTCTGGTAGCGGGTCAAGGTAAATGCGGTTGACACAATTGACACCCATTTCCTTAGTTGCTGATCTTACCGAAGCAATCACTTGTTCTTCTTCGCTAACCGTTGGCCCTTTGTGCTCTTCACTTAACTGATGAGTTACCATGGCCCGATGACGGTAAAGAGCGGACAAGCTGCCATTGTTCTCAACAGACGAGATAGTAAATTCCTCGTTGTCAGCATCTTTGCTAGCCACCACCGGGAGTCCGGCGTAACCCGCCTGGAATTTGGTAATGATGCCTTTGAGTGAACGCAGATATCCTTGCCCTGCACGAATGGGCATTGCACCAGGTGTGTTCATAAGGGAACGGTCGATCATGGCGATTTCATCGTCCTTACCAACTTTCAGAGCAATACGCCAGCCGACATTGTTCAGCAACCGGTCAACTTCCGAGTTGGTATCCTGGTTAGCCAGAATAAGGTACATTCCAAGCGATCGTCCCTGCCTGACGAGCAGGTCAAGTGTTTCACGCAGTGTGTCAAAATCAGCTAGTCCACGCGCAAATTCATCCAGTAGCAAGACCAGGTGAGGCATGGGTTCGTTATTATGGATTTGGTTGTAACCCCAGATATTCTGCGCACCAGCCTGGGCAAATTTCTCCTGGCGGCGATCAATCTCACTGCGGATCGATTCCAAACCGCGAATCACCAGCTCTGGTTTAAGATTGGTAACAATTCCGCTGACATGTGGCAATGATTCAAATACGTTGAAAGCTGCGCCTCCTTTGAAATCAAGAAAAAAGAAGTTGAGCAGGTTGGGTGGGTAGCGCACTGCAGCTCCCATCACCAGGGATTTCATGAATTCACTCTTACCGCTGCCCGTGGTGCCGATAAGAATAGTGTGATATGCGTCCACACCGCCGCGTGATTCCGGCAGCAGGTTGATTGTTACCACATCAAGCCGGTCGCGGTTGGCGCATATGCCAATGGGAAACTGCAGCAAATCTTCCGGTCTAAATTGCCTCGCCCAGGCTTGCTGGATTGTTTCCGCTTCAAGATAGGCGGGGTTGATCACCTGCGACAGGCGAACATTTTCTGGCAATTGGGCACTCAACTGCCCTCCTACCACTTCCAAACTTGCAAGTGAACGGGTTACCCGGTCACACAACTCTTGAGATACCACTTCAAGGCTTCCTTCGAAATGGACCGCCTTATTACCGAGCTCATAAGTTTCAACGTAATTGAACGAGTGACTACCGGCCACATCTATGCGTGAACGGCACTCGCGAGGCCAATTCCTCCCGCCAACGAAGATCAGATAAATGCCGACCTCGTGTCCGCACTCGGCGATACGCGCCACCTCAGGTGATTGCCTGGCAGAACCGCAATCGTCAAAAAAGACGACGATGCTCACTCGGTTGCCTTTGCGCTTGCCGCTGGAGCTTAAATTGCTATCCTGTAATGAACGGGCTGTGTATTCTTCTGACAGCCATTTTAAAAATGTGTCGATCTGGTTTTCAACGTAGTTCAACCTGCGCGGTTTTGTTTCTGAATTGATTGCGCCTGTATGCGGCAGCCACTTAAGCCAACCCCAGCGCGACTCAGCACCGCTTGAATCTGCAAGCAAAGCAATGTTCAAATCTAACGGTGAGTGATGCACCATCAAATCCAGCAGCAGACGACGCGCCACCTCGTATGCGGCGGTGAATGTCTTGGCTGCGATCGCCACGCTCCCAGTGGTTGCCAGATTAATGAGCAATGGCAGGTTAGGATTCTTCTGGAATTCCTCAGCCATTGGCACAGCAAGCATTGGCAATGGGTCATTGACATCGTTCACGCGCGCAGGGGTTACTTTAAACGATGTATCACCTAATCCAGTACCAACTCTCAAACTGAGGTAGTCGTTATCCATGGGTCTGCGCCACCATAAGCGCTTGCTGTGGCTGATCGCGATACGCGTGCATTCTTCCACGGAGGGGTATTCGCATTGCATGGTAGTACGCTGTTCCTGCATCAAGCCGGTGATGCGTGCGCGTTCACTTTCAAGTACAGTGCGGTAAGCGGCTTCGCGCTCCTGCATGGCTGCGGTAAATTTCTTTTTCTGAGAGAAGTAAGTGGCGACAGACGATATCGGGAAACCAATCGCCATCACAGCCATGGGAATTATAAGTGCTATCTGGAGTTTACTGTCCTTTGATAGCAGTTGTGAAAGTATCATGCCGGTTACCATAAGCAGCGGCATCATCAATGTGCCCAGCAGGTTGAGAGTTGGAGGAGCACCTGGTGCTTGCTTGGGTATAGGCAATTCGATCGGGTCTTCCGGCAGGCTCCACGGTTCACGCTGCGCGATGACATATCTCTTGGTCGGGTTAAAGGAATAACTCGACATGGCCTGCGGAGCTTTGCTGTCGGGAGAGGATTGTCTGGGCATTTTATTGACTTGATTTCCAATACTAACCCATCCCGGCTCTTAAGGCAGGGATGGGTTGGGACTATAAAGTTGTAGGGAAAATCTAAGCAAGCTTGCTGGACATCGCTTCCCATTCTGCAATTTCATTCTGCAGACGGGCGCCTAAGGTGTTCAATTGTTCCAATAGACCGGTCATTTGTCCACGCCACTGGTCATAGGTGGCGTAGAATTCGGTGGCGGAATTGCCCAGCCATGATGGTTGCAAGTTATTAACCGCGCCTGTCATTGATTGGAGCATTCCTGTCAGTTGCCCATGCGTGTTCAAGATGTTTGATTGTGTGCTGCGGGCGATATCGGTTTCCATGTGCAGAGTTGCCATATTATTTCCCTCCTTTAGGAAAATAGAAAAGTTTTATGAAATTATTATATAATTTTGCATATAGCATGTCAATTAGTTTTTTGACATTAGTGTGACAATAGTTTTTTGAATTAATTGCAATTCTTCATTTGCATTTAGAAAATAATATTGGGGTTAATCTCATCTGTTACAAAAGGTATAGCTTGGTCAATAAAATACTCAATAAAGATCGTATATAATTTGGATATATAAAAAGGAGGGAAAACTATATGGCTGGCACAATCTCAATGCAAACGGAACAGGCAATAGCACTTGCTTCGATCTTGAATCAGAATGCCAAACAGCTCGATGAGCTTTCTACAGAATTATCATCAAGAATGAACAGGTTGGAGATCAACTGGCAGGGTGGGGCTTCCAGAGAAATGTTTTTTATTGAGACTTCCCAGCTCAGATCCCGGTTAGCATCCCTGACAGGAGACTTGTTTGAGTTATATGATCGTTTGATCCTTGAGATCAAAGAGTGGGAAACAGCCGCCAGTCGCCTTGCTGGTCACAATAATCTGAGCATTTCAGGCATCGGACTTATCGGTGCAACAGGAATATTAATGGGTAAGGCAAGTGCTGGCGGAGGAGAGGTTTTGGGGGTCTCAACATCAACCTCTGGGGTCACAACCCAGACTTATCAGCAGATGAGCTGGAGTGATAAATTTGCTGAGGAAGCTGCAATCAACGCTCAAATCGGAGAGCTGGAGCAGCAACTCTACAATTTACCAGCAGACCGCGCCACGGCTCTCGAGCAAATTGACAAGGATATCGCATACTGGGAAGCGATGAAAACCAGGTACGAAGAAGAATCCAGAAAACTCATTAATAAAATTCCGGTCAATCTACAGGGCGATTCCGCCAGTAATATATACAAAGATCTGGCCGAGGATGCAGATGCCATGTTAGCTAAATTACACGAGCGAAAGGAATTGCTTCAAAGCGATGCCTATTGGGCGCAAAGAGAAGCTCAAATTAATTCTCAAATCACAAACCTCAAGGCACAGCAAGCTGCCCTTAATGAGGTTATCAATGCGGGTATTCCGCCCAGCGGACCCACAAAGGGAATTCGCTTGGCTGGTTGCAGTAAGTTTGTTGCTGAGAAAAGGGATATATCCTCTTTTGCTGTCCCTGGTGATATGGATGCTGCACGTTGGGATGACCATGCAATTGCTGCCGGTCTCGAAGTTGGATCCAGACCTGTAAAAGGATCAATCATGGTGATTGATCAGAATAATAGTGTATTCCCTAAGATTGATGAAGTAGGACATGTCGTTTTTGTTGAAAAAGTGACCCGCGTTGATGGTGGTTATCAGGTTACCTATAGCCAGGCTAGTACGCCTAGAGATGCAAACAATCACTGGACCGGTTCCTACACTTATGTAAATCCTCGAACAACAACGCATTTTATCCCAGATGGGTCCACTGGAATCAACTATATTTATGATTAAGGTCTCTCTTAAGAAAAACTTAACGAAAATCTTATTCTATGATTAAACGAGAAATTTATTATGCCTGATCTCTCCGGAACTACAATAGAACGTTACCACCTCATTGAAAAGCTTGGCGAGGGTGGTATGGCTACTGTGTACAAAGCCTACGACACCCGACTTGAACGAGAAGTGGCAGTCAAGATCATCCGCACCGACCTGTTCGGCAGCGCGGTCATCGAGCGTATTCTTAAGCGTTTCGAACGTGAAGCCAAGACCATGGCCAAGCTCTCGCACGCCAACATCGTCAAGGTGTACGATTTTGGGGAATACAATGACTGCCCCTACTTGGTGATGGAGCTGCTACCGGGCGGAACATTGAAACAGTTGCTTGGCGTGCCAATGCCTTACTACCAGGCTGCCAGCCTGCTTTTACCAATCGCTCAGGCGCTGGAATACGCGCACGAGCAAAAAGTCATTCATCGGGATGTAAAGCCTTCCAATATCCTTCTCATCCACGCGGGTGAACCCGTGCTCACAGACTTTGGCATCGCCAAATTGCTTGAATTGGAGCAGGGGCAGACCCTCACCGGAGTGGGTGTAGGCGTAGGCACACCGGAGTACATGTCACCGGAGCAGGGGCTCGGCCGGGATGTGGACGGAAGGGCTGATATTTATGCAATGGGCGTGGTGCTGTACGAACTGATTATGGGGAGAAAACCTTACAGCGCAGATACCCCCATGGCGGTTCTTCTCAAACAGGTCAATGACCCTCTCCCCAGGCCGAGTGCAATTATCAGTAACCTGCCGGATGCGGTTGAACAAGTATTGTTCAAAGCGCTGGCGAAAAAGCCAGAAGACCGCTACCAGAGCATGGCGGAGTTCGCGGCGGCGCTGAAAGCCATCCTGGGTAGCGCCGCTACCTCTGCCCAGGAGCAAACCGTGCCCTCTCCGGACCTTACCCTCTTGCAAATGAGAGATCCTTACGCTACCGTGGAGCGGGAAATGATAGACTCTTTGCTTCATCCGGGAAAAAACGAGGACGACTTACAACAAAAACTCTCATCGAATTCTGACGATAATCTTGCGACTGTGATGCAGGCTGATCCTTCCGGAGGTCCATTGGGGACGGCTGATGAAGAAACATCAAATGCTGAAGAAAAACCTGTACTCCCTACTCAACTGACTGCGATGGAGTTTAGAACGGAACCGAAAACCAAGGTTCCAGTTGGCTGGGTTGTCATTGGTTTTGTTGCGCTTGCAATCGGGCTCATCATTGGCATTAGCAGTTGGACGCAGGCAAAAAATGCACGCGAATTGGCTTACAAGATTCAATCTACAGCTACTGCTCAGGCTCGTAATGCGAAAGCCACGGCCACCGCTCATGCAATTCAGGCAGAAGCCACGGCCACCGCTCAGGCTCGTAATGCGAAAGCCACAGCCACCGCTCATGCAATTCAGGCAGAAGCCACGGCCACCGCTCAGGCTCGAGAAAATAACATAATTAGCTTAACCAATAGGTCAGAGCTGGTTTTTGGACCAATGGATGGGTCTCTTGAGCATGAGGAAGATGAAAATATCGAAAAAGTTGGTTCCGCAGTTGATCTCAAGGATTTCATTGCTGAGGTTACTTTTTTCAATCCCTATTCCAGATACACAGCTGATTGGGATTATGGTTTTTTGTTTCGAGATATGTATCGTAACGATCAATATCGTCTCGTTATCTTTTCAGATGAAACGTGGATATTGTCAAATGCTATTCCTGATGACGAGGGAGATGGTTGGCAATCGGAATATATAGCTGATGGCGAAATTCCGAATCTTGATACAAGCGCAAATGGGCGAAATGAAATCAGACTGATTTGCTATGGTGTAAAAGGTTTTCTGTATATCAACCAGTCCTTTATCGCTGAACTCGATCTATCGGACCGTACCAATTCTGGAGATGTAATAGTTGCTACTGGTATTTATAACGGAGATGAGGTTGATGGTCAATTCACAAAATTCCAGGATTTTACAGTTTGGGAAATTCCTTGAACGCGTATGGTTTTTGTATAATCACCTTTTCGTTTTCGCACAGATTTCTCGCATAATTGACCCATTCCGGGGGACACAACCAGGGTAGGAAGCTACCCATATGGAGAGAGCCTGTATAGGCATACGTTATGGCAAATAACGTGTATGAATGGGTAGCGGATTGGTATGGAGATTATCCCTTCGGGACGGTGAGCAACCCGAAGGGTCCTTCATCAGGCGATTACCGCGTGCTGCGGGGTGGTTCATGGTACTACAATGGGGACGGCGTCCGCTCTGCCGACCGGAACGGGAACATTCCGACGTATTCGAGCATTGGCGACGGGTTCCGCTGTGCCCACTCGCTTCCCTAGTTCTGGACTGCTGAGTGCTGCACTTCTGATTTTCTGAGGGGAGAAGGTTCGGGGGAGGGGTGAAACCCCTTCCCCGTGGTGGTGGTTATAAAAGAGGTTTAATTGACTTCGAGTCCGCCCTCGTTGCGGTTATTCATCAAACATCAGCGGTGAATATGAATAGAAAACCCATATATCGATTCCGATAGGTATTTGGGTTCAAAAACCTATCGAAATTAACAGGTTGTGCCTATAGCCAGTCTCCGTTATCCTCTATGAAACAAAATCAATGAGGAATCAACGCATGTTTAAACCAAAAACGCCCATTTCCGCGATTTTTGCGTCTCCGAAAGGAAGCGTTGAGAGGGATGGTCGTCTCAGAAACAGTAGCGGGGAGTGGATTTGCCTGCCCTTACGGCCAGTCGAGGGAACCACTGGCTCCTGCGCTATGAGTCAAAATCCTGAATCCGTGCCTTTTGTGCGGCGGGCTCTGCAAACACTTGCGCCTGCTGCAAGTGCAGGTGTCAGCCGACCTGACGTTCGTCTAGTAGTTTTTCTTGCTTTTCTTCATTCCTCTTTCCAATTCAATATATTCAAATTTATTTTCTCATGGGGGATGCGCCCTCCCTGATTCAATAATGGTGCATCGCACTTTTAATTGTTGATTCCCCAATCATGGGTGTTCCACAATCTCAATAAGCCTGCATAAGGTAAGGGCTAATTCTATTCCCCTGCCCGTCTACTTGCGCACCTGTTTGCTGGCTTATTTTCTAAAGTTCGGAGAGCCATTCAAGATGCCAGGTAAAGACTTAGATT
>Ga0116178_10003402_pt1 | contig 12107 bp, 9 predicted proteins | sample AD_STIC12_MetaG_FD_89880 | JGI IMG/M metagenome (GOLD analysis project Ga0116178, IMG submission 89880) | Active sludge microbial communities of municipal wastewater-treating anaerobic digesters from USA - AD_STIC12_MetaG | ecosystem: Engineered > Bioreactor > Anaerobic > Digestate | place: USA... | reverse complement strand
GTCGCCGGTGGACATTCAGACAACCCTCCAGACCCGCGACCACGCCCGCATAGAAGCGGCAGCGCGGGAATACATCGAGAAACTGGCGCTCCCGTTCGGGGGAGGCGTCATTGCCGGGTACTATGGCTCCAACGAAGCAATCGGGCTCACGCCGGAGTATCAGGAGACGGCTTCCAGGGCGTTCATGAAATACGGCGATCCCGCGTTGTGGACGGGGCGCCCGGCCAGCAGGACGGAAAAGGCGTAGTCCCCATGCGCGCGGTCGTTCAGCGGGTCAGTTCGGCGCACGTTGCCGTGGATGGTCAGACCGTCGGCGCCATCGGGGCCGGGCTTGTCGTGCTTCTGGGCGTCGCCGAGGGCGACTCCGGGGCGGATGTCACCTACATGGCGGACAAAATCGTAAACCTGCGTATTTTTGAGGACGCCGCCGGCAAAATGAACCGGTCGCTGCTCGAAACCGGAGGGGCGCTCCTGGCGGTATCGCAGTTCACGCTGCTGGGTGATTGCCGGAAAGGTCGGCGCCCGTCATTCATCGAAGCCGCGCGGCCCGAGGAGGGTAAGCGGCTGTACGACGCGTTCTGCGACGCCGTGCGTATGTTCGGCGTTCGCGTGGAAACCGGCCGCTTTCAGGCCATGATGCAGGTGGCACTTGTGAACGATGGCCCCGTGACGATTCTCGTGGACAGCAGGAAGGTTTTCTGACGCGGGAACGTGCCCATTTCCAAATATGCACCGGACTGCGGCGGCCCCTGCCGGTCGTCGAATGGCTCACGAGCGCAAGCGAGGGAGATGTATCGAGACGCACCGGCACGTAGTGGTTGCGGCCAACGGGACCTATCCGTCGGACCAGACGTACGGTTTGCGCGCCGGGCAGTCCGGAATGCCCTCAAACTGCCGCAGCACTGGCCGGACACTCCTGTCCGGCCCACCGCCGCGCGCCAGTGTGACGTGTTGTCTGGAGGCTAGATCACCACCGGCCCGAACATCGGCGCGGCCATGTCGGCCTCGTCCACCAGATTGACCGCCGGATTCACGCCGATACCGTACCAGAGCTCCGCCTTTTTCGGCACCGGCTCGGCGAACGTCAGCACCACGGTGTCCGGCTTCTCGAGATCAACTTCCTGCTTCAGAATGGCGAGGTCTTTTCCCTCGAACTTCGCCCAGAAGCCACGCACGTCGCGTTTGGGGTAGAGTTCCGAGTTGACGTCCGAGTAGTGCACGCGGAGGATCGTCCGGTTCTTGTCCGAGAAACGGATGTTTGCCGGGCGCGGACCTTTGCGAAGTGAAGTACGTCCATGCGCCAGGATTTCCGCGAGGTGGGCCATGCGCTTCCCGAGGCGTCGCTGTCCCTGCGTGCTGATGTGGATCGCGTCGTCCAGACCGAGATCTATTGCCGTAGTCATCAGCGCGGGCGCAAGCTCTTTCTCCTGCGCGAGCTGATCCGCCTGCAGGCCGTTCCAGTACGGCGCGATCTCCCCACCGGTAAAGAAGGGGCCGATCTGGACATAGAGGAACGGCATTTTTGGCGCGCCGATGTCCTTCCGGACCGCTTTGACAAAGTTCACCATGCGGTTGTGGAAGTGCGGGAGAGCATCCTTGTTGGCGTCGGATTCCCCCTGATACCAGAGCATGCCGGCGACTTTCCCGCCTACGGCCTGCACGCGCCGGATCATGGATCCATAGAGGGAAGCGCCGCCCAGCTCCAGCTTGCCCGGGTCCCATTGCTCCATGCTGGTTCCCCCGTGGGAGCACACGATCAACCCGATCGGCACCTCCGTGCGCTTCACCATGGTTTTGCCGAAGGAGACAGCCAGTCCTGCTCCCTGTTGCCGGAAGATGCGGTCGTTCTTTGCTGCTTTCGCGCGCTCAACGGGGTCGGCGGTGAACCAGTGCACCGAGTCCACGGCCTCGTTGTACCAGCAGAGAGGGTCCGCGGCAAGGTCCCAGCGGTCGTCGAAGTAAAACGCATGGACATGTTTCGAGGGCGTCTCCGTGCCGACGAGCTTTCCGTATCCGTCCATGTTCGACTGGCCGCCCAGTATCCACAGGTCGCCGACCAGCAACCCTTTCACCGATGCTTTTCCCAGCACCACCCCGCGAAAATTGCGCAACTCGAATTCGACAGTGTATTCCCCGCCAACGGGCAGGCTTTCAATCACGCCGGTTGCCAGTGTTCCGTTGCTCTGGCCGATGGTACGCCAGTCGAACTTCGAAAGCGTGCTCCCGTCGCGTTTCACGCGTGCGAACAGTCGGCCTTTCTCGGTCGCTTCAATCTGAACGCCGACGTGCGCCGCGTTGCCCGAACGTTGAATGACAGCGTTTTGTCGGGGTTGCAACACGGCCCCGAGAGCAACGGGAACTGGTTGAGCCATCGAATCCTGCCTCCTTTGCCACTGCGGCGATCTGGTGTACGTTCACGTGCGTTTATCAGAGATAAAAGAACGCCATCGAAGAGCCGACGCGCAATACGGGAGTGTCTCGAGAGGGATACGCGTCACCATCTTTCTATGGACCCGTGGACTTCAGAAAGGTCGATATTCATGCCACGCACGTATCGCCTCGGACGGGCGGAACAGCCGCTGCTCTCTCTTTGACGTCTCACCAAAACAATGTACGTTCTGTACCATACGTACGAAACGTACACCAACCGGGGTGAGGTGACGGGAATGGATTCGGTAACCAGCACGGAAGCACGCGACCAGTTTGCAGAGTACCTCAATCAGGCCGCGTACAGGGGAGCGCGCATCCCAATCAAAAGGCGGGGGAAAATCATGGCATACCTGGTTCCTGCGAAGGATATGGAAGCCCTGGAAGCCCTCGAAGATGCCCTCGATGCTGTGGACGCCGCAAAGGCGTTGAAGGAATTTGAAGCCAGTGGTGAGGAAGCACCCCTTTATCGGCATATTCGCGAGATTCTGGGCCTGGCTTGATGTATGAGGTCCGGATCACGCCGGTCGCACTGAAACAGCTTGTGCGGCTGCCGAAGGCCGCCAGGTCGCGCATTGACGCCCATCTTCTCGCGCTGGCAGACGATCCTCGCCCGCATGGCGCGAAAAAGCTGGAAGGCAGTGACGATCTCTACCGTATCCGGGTTGGGGATTACCGAGTCCTGTACTACGTTCGGGACGCGGTTTTGTTGGTCCTGATTGTCAAGGTCGGGCAGCGGGGTGGTTTTTACAAAAAGTGAAACAGGCGGGGGGCAGGCGCCCGGGGGAAATTGCACCTATGCCACGCACGTATCGCCTCGGACGGGCGGAACAGCCGCTGCCGGACGGAGTCGGGCTCGACCTGTGCGGCTTTCTCGCACGGAACAACCCGGGCACCGGCCAGCGCGACGCGCTCCATGTCCGCGCGCTCTGTCTCGATGACGGCACGACAAAAATCGTCTGGGCTGCCGCGGACGTCCTCGCCATCTCGGTGCAATCAGCCAGCCGCATCCGGCGGGAAGCGGCGCGGCGGTTCGGCGTGCGATCGGGTCACGTGACGGTATCCGCCACCCACACCCACAGCGCGCCCGCCACGGTGTTTCTCGCCAATTGCGGCTCCATTGACCGCCGCTGGCTCCGCGCGTGTGAAGCGTGCGTGGTGGAGACCATCGGCGACGCCATCCGGAATACCGGCACGCGCGTACACGCAGAGTTCGCCGCCACCGACGCGACCGGCTTCGCCCGGAACCGGCGGACTCTGAAGCGGGACGGCCTCCTCACCATGGGCGTCGTGCCGCCAGAGGATACACAACGTCGCGGCCCGGAAAACCACACTCTCTCAGTCCTCACGTTGCGGGATGCCGCCACGGACCGCCCGGTGGCGGGTCTGGTCCACTTTGCGTGCCACGCGGTGCTGTTCTGCGACCAGCTCATCACCGCCGACTGGCCGGGCCGCATGCTGGCGACGGTGAAACGGGAGATGGGCGGCGGATTCTTCCCGATGTTCATTCAGGGCGCCTGTGGGGACATCAACCCGGCGAATCTCTCCGGCAATCCGCAGGAGAACCTCATCCGCATGGGCGACGGGCTGGCCGAGAAGGCGCTGGAGTGCATCAGCATGGCCGGCGAGCGGCAACCGGTGCGGCTGAGCGCGAGGCTCGGAAGCGCGAGGCTCCCGTGGCGATCATTGCCGACGGAAGAAGCCCTGAGGGAGCAGCTCCTTGCCCCGGAAAACTGGCGCGCTGCAACAAGGGAACGGCAGGCGCTTCACCTCACCGCGAAACGCCTCATCGGCATGATCCGGCGCGGCGTTCTCCACCCGTGGGCCACCATGCCCGTTCAGGCCGTCCGTGCGGGCAACGTAGTGTTCGCGGCGCTTGGAGGGGAAATCCTCACGCAGACCGCACTTGAACTTGCCGCCGCGTTTCCTTCCCACCATCTGCTCTGCGCGGCGTATGCGAATGGCAGCGTGGGATACCTTCCTCCCGCGGAGGAACACGCATACGGCGGATACGAGGTCGAGCGGGCACACGTGTACTACGGCAACCCCGATGCCTTCGCCACCGAAGCGGAAGCGATCGCCCGGGCGGCCGCGGAGGCGCTGATCCGCTCCGTAATGGCCGACCGGCGGCGATGAAGCCGGTGGGGCGGACATTCCTGTCTGCCAGTTTCGCCATCCGGCATCTCCGTTGAGGCAGCGCGGCATCGCCGAGGCCGCCGCAGTAATCTCGATACACCGGACCGGCGCTTTGACGGGTTTCCGGGTGCGCCGCCACGCGGCCGCGTTGTTTCGAGGAACCCCTTGCACAAGCGCGCGTCCCCTCCACGCCCGGCTGGCCCCGCATTGATCGTTCCCATTACATTCGGACGTGCCAACTCCGGAGCCGATTCCCATGCACTTCCGATATTGTCCGGCCGCAACAGCCGCCCTGTTCGCGCTTCTGCTTGCCTCTCCGCCCGCCGCCCGCGCGGAACGGAACGTGGATTCCACCGCCACAGACCACAAGCTGCTCGCGCCAGTCCGCGCCGCCGTGCCGCCCGTCATTGACGGCATCCTTGACGACGAGGTCTGGGAGTACGCCGTCCAGCTCGACAACTTCTTCGTTCCAGCGCTCAACCGGCCACCCACCGAGCGCACCATCCTCTGGCTGGCATTTGACGACACCTGCATCTACTGGGCGGGCCGCATGTTCGACAGCCAGCCCGGCACCTTGCGCATGGATCAGACGCGGCGGAACGGATATGTGCTGAACGACGACTACATCTCCATCGGGTTCGACGTGGATAACCAGCACATCGGAGGCGGCGAATACGTGTTCCGCATGACCCCGCGCGGCACGCAGTCAGAGGACTTCCCCGACGGCTCCACATCCAAGGTCGAATGGCGAGGCGACTGGCGGGGAGCGGCCCGCATAGACTCCCTCGGCTGGACGGTCGAGGTGGCGGTTCCCATGCGCATGTTCAACCGCCCCGGTGGCCCCCGCATCATCGGCATATCCTCCGCGCGGCGCCACCCCCGCACGCAGGAGCGCATCCTCTGGCCGAACCTCGGCGCGCAGTGGGATCGCAGCAAGTGTGGCGACTGGCCGGTGGTGCTGCCGCCATTTCGTGAACGCCCCCGGTTCATGCCCTACGGCGTGGGCGAGGCGACGCGATCTTCGCTCGATTCCTACTTCGGCGGCGACGTAAAGTGGATGGCGCCCAACGGCATCAAATTCACCGCCACGGCATACCCCGACTTCCAGAACGTGCAGAACGAAATCCTCGGCCTCGATTTCTCCTACACGGAACTCCTCAAAGGCGATAACCGCCCGTTTTTCGCCGAGGATGTCAAGTTCCTGCCCGATTCGTCCATCTTCTACAGCAACCGCGTCGGGAAGATTTACGGCGGCCTGAAGGCGGTCGGCAACATCGGCAGCACACACCGCGTCGGCTTCATCAACACGTTTGACCGGCAGGAGGCGAACCACCTTGCGGCCAAATGGTTCTGGCGGCCCAACGGGCGGGTGGATGCCAGCAACGCATTCGCCTGGCGACACGGGCCCCTCGGCACCATCACGAAACGGAACACCCCGCAGGCGCGAGACAACGCCGTCTGGGTCTCCAGCCTCGGCATTGACCAACTGCTCGGCCGCTGGACGGAAAGCTATGACTTCCAGGGCGCCCTCTCGCACACCAGCGACGGCGTGGGCAACGGATATGACGTGCAGGCAAGCTGGGACCACAGCGCCACGAATTCCGGCTTCGGACTGCGCCTCCGGGGCCGCCTCATCAGCCACGACTTCCTCACGGTGGACGGCGGCCTCGACACCATCGAAGCCGACCAGCGCTACGCCGCCGCGCGCTTCGGCTACAAACGCCAGTACGACCGCCGGGCCTTCAAATACTGGGAGATCTACGCCAACGGGGCGCATGCCTCGCGGTTTGACGGCACGCTCTTCCAGAGCTCCGCCAGCCTCACCGGTTCCCTGACGATCCTTCCCGGTGTAAATCTCGACTGCGCGATCGAAGACAAGCGCCGCCCGCCGTATGACGACAGAACCGGCACCCTGTCCTTCGGCTGGCTGCAGGACAGGCTGTTCACCGCGGGCAAACTATCCGCGGTCTACGGGCGCGTAAAGGACACCGACTACTTCCTCGTGTCGGCCAGTCAGGGGTTCCGGCCCATCCGGGCGCTTACCGCGAAAGTCGGCGCGCAGTACCGCCGGCGCGATTTCCCCCTCGGCCACGTGGAAGACCCTTCCGGCGGCGTCGAGCACCTGGGCCAGCTCATCGGCACGGTGCAATACGACCTGACCGAAGAAAGGGCGCTCAGCGGGCGCATCGTGTACACGAACGACGGCGTAAACGGCTACGCGGCCTTCCAGCAGATGCTCCGCCGCGGAATGGACCTCTTCCTCATTGTCGGCGACCCCAGCGCCGACACGTGGACCGAGCGCGTGGCCATCAAGGCCGTGTTTGTGCTGTAGGGGGATGTGCTCACCCCACCCGACTTCAAAACCCTCTCTGCCTCATGAATGACACAGGCAACGCGTCGTCTTCGTGTCAAGGGTTTTCGCGAAAATGGTTCAATCGGGGTACGGTTTTTTTTGGGGGGGAAAAAGGGGCCACGAAAAACTCGAAACGCACGAGCCCAGACGCGGCCTGGAGCGCGCCAGCCCGCCTTTTTCCCCTCGGCCACCGGGAGAGGGGAATGCCTCCGCGTGGTCACTGAGCGAGCTCCCGCCGCGCGGGAGCCTGTCGAAGTGCGCGGAGGAAGGGGTGAGGGACCCCGGCGAAAACTCCCCGCCACGGGGTACCGCGCGGTGCGCAGCCTTCCGCCATCTTTGGCAAAGAAGGACACGACGAAACCGGCGGTAGGGGCGGACCCCTGTGTCCGCCCGCGTTTGTTGTTGAGTTTGCGGCAAAAAAAAGGACACGACAGAGCGTGTCCCTCCAGCGTTCGCGACCGTGCGCGTGGGTCCCCGCCCCACAAAAACGCAGGGGCGACGCGTGCGTCGCCCGCTGCATTGCACACCGAACCCAGCGCGCGTTCTATGCCAGTACCACCCGCACCGTCATGATCTTCTTCGGGCCGGCGGTGAATGACACGGTTGATCCGGCGGGTGAGAGCTTCTCCACCGGTTTTTCGTTCAGTTGCAGCAGTTCCGCCGCCGCGATTGGCTTCCACGCGGTCACGGTCACCTTCTGCTCCCGCGTTGTCGGGTTCACCACGCGCAGCACGATGCCGTTGCCGTCTTCCGCCGTCTTCATGCCGCTCAGGACGAGGTCGTTCGGCGCGATGCTGAAGAAGGAGAGCTCCTGCGGCAGGTCGCCGGGGTGGCTGCACGCCTGCGCGACTTCCACCGGCAGGTTGAGCTTTTCCACTTCGAGGAACGTTTTGCCGTCCGCCCACGTGCCGCTGTGCGGGTAGATGCGGTAGGTGAACGTGTGCTTACCGGGGCACTGGGCCAGCTCCATTTCCGGATGGCGTTCCCAGCGCCACGACACGGTGGTCAGCTCCACCTGATATGCGCGCATCAGCGTGATGCACAGGCGGCGTTCCTTCGTATCCACCACTTCGTATTCCCGCAGGCCGTCGTTGATCACCGCGAGGCCGTTTACGCCGTCGGAGACATCCACGAACCGGCCCATCGGGTGCGTCGGATTGGGCGAAAGCGCCCACGGGCTGCCTTCGGGGCGATCTATTTCGCGCTCCACCACGTCAAACGGCGTCTCCGCGGCTGATTTCTTCGCGTTGATGAAGGTCGGGAAGCAGACGCGCAGGCGGTGGTCCTTGCACTCGTTGTTGAACGACGTGGTGACTTCGACCGATTTTGCCCCGCGCACCAGCCGCACAAGCGACGTGATCACCATCTCCTTCCGCTCGGCGGAGCGCCGCGCCCCGTCTCCGTTTGCATCAAGCCGGCGGATGGTATCCGACTGGTCCTCTTCCAGTTTGACGGGAATCTGCATCCGGTGCTCGATCCTGAGCGTTGCGCTGAGGGGACCGGCTTCCACCACGGACACGGTGAACGGCGCGCCGATGGAGGAGATCACCTCGTCGTACGCCGGGGCGACGTGCCGCCAGGGGTGACCCGCTTCGCCGGAGTCCTCGAACTCGTTGAGCCCTTTGTAGACGCGGCCGGTGGCTTTCTCGGTAACCGTCAGCGTGCCGTCGCAGGCAACTTCGACCCGCAGGTGCTCGTTCTCAAGCGTACGCGCGCCGGCGAGCAGTGTTCCGATGGTGCCGGTGGGCTCATCGTGGCGCTTGAGGATGTACGTCCTGTATCCCAGCGCGGGTATTTTTTCCGCCCAGAAATGCAGCTTGATCTGGTCGCTGTTCATCTCCATGGTGGCGTCGCCGAGGTGGCGTGCAACGGCCATCTGACGGGCCCGGCTGACCTCCTGATGGTCCACCCGCTTGCCGGTAGTCGCTTCGTGGAGGGTGTAATACTCGATTTTCACTTCATCCGGCAGGTCCACGAAGGCGGTGACGGTTTCGTCGCGTTCGTACGGGGAGGGGTTGAACACCGTGAGTACGATCTCGTCCCAGGCGACGGACGAGTTGTTGATTCGCATCTGCATGGCGCCCAGCGCGCGCCGCATGACGCCTTCCGCGATGTTGCGCGCCTGATCCAGGCGGTTGAGCACGTCCAGTTCAATCTGGTCCACGCCGCTGCCCGCGATGGAATCGTGCGGGTGGCTCTGGAGGAGGAACTTCCACGCCAGATCGAACAGCGTCTGAGGGTATTCGGCGCCGAACGTGCTGGCCGCGACGGCGAACGGCTCGGCGAGGCGCTGGAGGGCATATTCCGTGCGCGTGTTGGCCTGTTTCATGCGGCTGCGGCTGCTCGTCACGTCGCCGTAGAGGTGCACTTTCTGCCCCAGTGCGCGTGGTGTCCGGCGCTCGCCCACCAGCACCGTGAGGTCCATATCCTTCACCGCTTCCTTCACCTTGGCAAGGTATGCGGGAAGGCTGCTGTGGAGGATCGTATCACCGGGTTCGAGCAGGTGTTTCGCCTTGCGGATCAGCTCGACTTCCAGCAGGTCGGGCTCGGTGCTGTCCAACCCCTGCATGTAGGCAAGGTACTTCGTCCGCGCGTGCTTCAATTCCTCCGCTTTGAGGTCGGCCAGCGCCTGCCGCAGGTTGGCCTCGTTGATCTCCTTCTTCACATCGAGCAGGAAGTGATGCCCCTGATACCGGTGCGGCCCCGCAAGGTGGAACGGAAGCCAGCCTTTGGACCACTGGTACTTCCGGTCCGGGGTCTTCATCCCATACACCGCCGGGCGCCAGACGCCGAAGTAGAAGTTGTACCGCGCCATCGAGCCCATGCGAGAGCCATACACGCGCGAGCCGTCCGGCGCCTCGTGGATGAACTCGGACTTCGTCTCTTCCGGCTGGATGCCGTGGTAGAACAGAATCGTGTCAATGTCGAACCCGCGGTAAATCTGCGGCATCTGGGAGGTCTGGCCGTAGGAGAACGGGCTGTACCCGGTAAGGGTTACCTTCCCGTACGCCAGGGACTTCTTCACGCCCCACAGCAGGTTTCGCACGAGTGACTCGCCGCTGACGTTGAACTCCTCCGGCAGGGTATACCACGGGCCCACCATGATGCGGTCGTTCTTGATGTGCTTCGTCACGCGCTCCCGCGCTTCGGGGCGCACTTCAAGGTAGTCCTCGATCGGGATTACCTGCGAATCCATCAGGTAGGCGGCGTAGTCCGGCTCTTTATCCAGGATGTTCAGCAGCTTGTCCATGAACTCGACAAGGAACATGCGGGTATCCTGGAAGTTGTAAAGCCATTCCCTGTCCCAGTGCGTGTTGCTGATCACATGCATCTCGTAGCCGGTCGGCATGGCGAGGGTCCTTTCGTGGAAGAGGTCGGTGCGGGAGTAATCAGACAGTGTTGTGCAACGGTGAAAAGGTACAGCGGGCTGAGGGAAGTGGCAAACGGAGCGGGGGATGGCGCGATCTCACCACCAGTTTACGCCCGGGGTTGCGGTCGCTTGGACAAACTTGGCGACCGGTTCCACCCGCGCGCGGTCGGGACGGCGTGGTCGCTTGGCCAGGCTTCCTGCGGTTGCCTCCTCAGTGACCTGTTCTCTTTGTCAGTGCTCGCCTCTGAATACGCGGTGGCTGAGCTTGTCGAAGCCCGCGCAACGATCGGCAGGTCGTTTCGACAGGCTTCCTGCGGTTCCCGCAGGCTCAGCCACCATTCCGTGGTTACCGGGCCAGTGCGGTCACTGAGCCTGTCGAAGTGCCGCGCATCTCGCGAGGTCAGGCAATATGCCGTACTCCCCGCGAATCAGGGCCAGCTTCTTCGCGCGGCTCCAGCCCTGTATCTGCTTTTCGCGGGCAAACGCTTCGTCCATCCTGTCAAACTCCTGCGCGAACACGATGCGCACCGGCAAACGGCTTCTCGTGTACCTCGCCCCGACGCCCTGGTCGTGCTCCCACAGGCGTCGGTCGATGTCAAGAGTGCTCCCCGTATAGAAGGTCCCGTCAGCGCATTCGAGGATGTACACGTGTGGCATCAGCGGAAGCCCGGTTGTGCCATGCGCCGGCACTTCGACAGGCTCAGTGACCGGCCTCGCGTATCTGCTCGGCGGCAGCGTCAACGGTGCAATATTGCCGCGGTGTGGCGGAGCCTGCTCCGTGCGGACAACCTGTCAAAGCCCTTCGCGCCAGTCTGCAGGTCGTTTCGACAGGCTTCCTGCGGTTCCCGACAGGCTCAACGACCGATTTCCCACGAGCGGCCCTTCGACAGGCTCAGGGACCGCGTTCGTCGCGGTCGGGGCGGCGTGATCGCTTGGCCAGGCTTCGTGCGGTTGCCTCCTCAGTGACCTGTTCTCTTTGTCAGCGCTCGCCTCTGCTTACGCGGTGACTGAGCTTGTCGAAGCCCCGCGCAACGATTGGCAGGTCGTTTCGACAGGCTTCCTGCGGTCGCGCAGGCTCACCGACCGATTCCCCGCGCGGCCCTTCGACACGCTCAGCGACCCCGCGGGGCGGGGCTAACCCCTTTCCAGCTCCTTCAGCGCCCGTGGAAGGTGGCGGAGGATGTCCCCGGCAATCATTCCGTGGACGCCCAGTTCGTCACGAGCGAGGTCTCCGGCCATGCCGTGCGCAAACGCCCCGAGCCGCGCGGCAACCTCGGGTTCCACGCCCTGCGCGATCAGGCCGGCGATCAGACCGGTCAGTACGTCCCCCGCACCTGCGGTTGCCATTCCCGCGTTGCCGGTCGGGTTGACCCATGTCTCGCCCGAGGGCCCGCACACCACCGTCGGCGCGCCCTTGAGGAGCAGCGTTACCCCCCACTCGCTGGCGGCGCGTCGGCACGATTCCGTCGGGTTATGCCGAATATCCGCGATGTCGCACCCGAGTAACCGCGCGAACTCGCCGTAGTGCGGCGTCAGAACGGCAGGCTGAGGCAACGGAAACAGGCCGGCACCGGCAAGCGCAAACAACCCGTCCGCGTCTATCACCATGGGCGCGGACGATTCGGAAACAACGCGGCGGACAAGCTCCACCGTCTCCCTGAAGCGCCCGACCCCCGGACCTATCGCCAGTACCTGCATCTGTGGCAGCAACCTGCGGATGTCCCCCACTGCGCGGAGTGCGAGGCAACGTCGCTTCCGTAGTTCGGGCAGCGGAAGAGTGATTACCTCCGTCAGCTTCGTTTCGAGGATATCGTTCAGGCT
>Ga0116178_10003395_pt1 | contig 12118 bp, 8 predicted proteins | sample AD_STIC12_MetaG_FD_89880 | JGI IMG/M metagenome (GOLD analysis project Ga0116178, IMG submission 89880) | Active sludge microbial communities of municipal wastewater-treating anaerobic digesters from USA - AD_STIC12_MetaG | ecosystem: Engineered > Bioreactor > Anaerobic > Digestate | place: USA... | reverse complement strand
GATCCTTGTGGGTGACGTTGCCATTGATATTCAGCGTGAAAGCATGTATGAAAAAGAGATAGACCTTTTGATGTCTACATCTTATGGGCCTGGAAGATATGATGATAAATATGAATTGGAGGGTGTGGACTACCCCCTTGCTTATGTAAAATGGACAGAGAACCGTAATATGCAGAGTTTCCTGGCCCTTGTAAGCCAGGAGAAGGTCAAGCTTGATCCACTGATTTCACAAGAATACCCTGTGGATGAGGCTAAAAGTGCCTTAAACTACCTGGTTCAAAATCCACAAAAAGGGATTGGTGTATTACTGAAGTATCGTGATGATGATTCTGTGGCTGAAATAGAAAAGGATAAAGTTATCTCTAAACCGGCTTTAGGAAAGGTAAAGGGCAAGATCTCTGTAGCCTTCATTGGCTGTGGTGGTTTCATCCAAAGAAACCATCTTCCCAATATTCACAAGCAAAAAGACCTCTACCACATTGAGACCATCTGTGATGTCTCCCCTGCTACGCTCAAGCTATTGGAACGTAAGTATCAGCCTCAAAAGATCACCTCAGACTACCAAAGCGTTCTCAGCGACCCCGATGTAGACCTCATTGTGATCGGCACACGTCATGATTTGCATGGAAAGTTGGTCATCGAAGGCTTGCAGGCGGGTAAACATGTTTTGGTAGAAAAACCCTTGTGTATGTTTATGCAAGAACTTGAGACCATCAGAGAGCTGCATTTACAAAGTGACAAGCAACTGATGGTTGGTTTTAACCGCCGCTTTTCTCCTCTCACGCAAGCAATTAAGGATTCCCTCAAAAACGTTAGCACACCCAAGTTTATTATCTACCGTGTCAATGCTGGACATATTTCTAAACATGTCTGGGTTCAAGATCTGGCTATTGGTGGAGGCAGGATTATCGGCGAATGCTGCCACTTCATTGACTATATCAAGTACCTGGTGGACAAACCCGTTAAATCCTACTCTTTATCCCATATCCCGGCAGGACAAAATGGCATCGAAACAAACGATAATCTTAGCATCAATATCAGTTTTGAAGATGGGTCCTTGGGCACCCTGCTATACATAGCTATTGGCAACACCAAGTTACCCAAGGAAAGGGTGGAGGTGCACTTTGCCAATAAATCCATAGTTTTAGACGATTTTAAAGCTTTGACATTCTATGGAATCAATAAGAAAAACCTGAGATTCAAGGAAGTTCATAAGGGCTTCTATGAAGAGATGACCCTACTCGCACAGGCAATCAATAGCTGTAAGGAGCTGATTGATGTGGACAGCATCATAGAAACAACCGAAATGACTATCAAGACCCAGGAAGAGCTGAATGGCTAACACTGTGCGCTACATCTTTATGCAGGAGTACAAGCCTACTGTGATAGAATCTCAAGTATTCAGTTGGCTTGAAACCACGCGTGACTTATTTGATTATAATGCTATTGTAAGCGTTGTTCCACCTCGCCTGAAACACTTGGATGAGAAGAAGGTAAAAGAGATCGAGGCCAAGTATAAGATCAAGTACCACCAGGTCACCTTCCCCAATATTATCGGCATAAGAGAGCTGAGTTTGCTCTTCTTTATACTGAAACTATACTTTAGACACCTGGGTGCAGGCACACTAATCTTTCAGTCTCGCTTTTTATTATTCTCTCTAATATCTCCTGTCATCTCCCTGCTTCCCAAGCTCAAGCTGGTATACGAGGCACGGGGAACGGTAATTGTTGAGTATCTCTATGGTGAAGCAGCGGTAAGTGCTAATGCTTACAGGGCCTGGTATAAGAGTTTGCGCGAAAGACTTACTCTCAAGTATTCTGATCTCGTCATATCTGTATCTCAGAAGCAAAAAGACTTCTTTGCCAAAGAATATGGAGCTAAATCTGCCAATAAGGCGATAGTGGTTCCCGGAGCGGCAGACGCACTAAGGTTCTACTATCGTGAGGAGTTACGTGCAACCGTCAGGGAAAGAATGGGTGTTGAAGGGAAAATGGTGTTTCTATATTCTGGCAGGTTAGACAAGCCTTGGCAGATACCGGAGGAGGTCTTCAGTACCTTCAAACATATCTACGCCCATATTCCTAATTCCTTCTTCATCGTTCTAACCCCGGATAAAGATATCGCGAAGCAACTCTTTGCCAAAAATGGGATCCCGGAATCCTCCTTTTTTACAACTTATGCAAGGCTTGAAGAGATTAATAATTACCTGAATGCAACTGACTATGGCATCCTGTTCCGGGAGAACTTGCCCATCAATAACCAGGCATCTCCTACGAAATTTGCTGAATACATCTTAGCCGGTTTGAAAGTAATCATTTCTGAAGGAGTGGGCGACTTTTCAGAGTTTGTCCGAGAGCATGATTGTGGACAGGTGGTAAGTCTGGTAGACGGAGAATTTGATGTTGAAACACAAAAGTTATCTCCCTATACATTAGAGGAAAGAGAGCGGATCAGCAAACTGGGGCATGAACTTCTTTCCACGCAAGTGTTTAAAGCTAGGCTGCGAAAAGCATTTGCTGCGCTAAGATAAGTATCCTTGCATCATATTACACTGTTTTTCAGTTTATTGAAATATGGATAAACCCACCATTCTCCATCTTACCACTTCCCTCGGCCGAGGGGGTGCAGAACGTCAACTGGCTACCGTCGTAAACCATGCAGATGAGACGCACAATACCATCTTGTCCTTTCACGATAGGACTACAGGTTATTTGATTGATCCGTCAAAGATAAAATCCTTCAAAAGCAAAAGGTTCATCGGCAGGCTGTTTGAGCTTAGGTCTATCCTGCGTGTGCAAAAGCCGGATCTCATCTATGCTTGGGCTCCGCTTCCTTATGTTTTGGCATCCTTTGCCGTTAGAGGAAGAAAGCCCAAGATTATCAATGGGAGTATCCGCCACGGTATCTTCAAAGAGTCGTTTCATGGGCACTTTAGAAAATGGCTATTGCAGAGATCCAAGTATGTGGTGGCAAATTCCTATGCTGGGCTAAAGGCAAATGGGATTGAAAAGGGCTACGTTCTTTATAATGGTATTGATCCCAAGTTTGATAAGGAAAGCTGGATAAAAGAGTCCCAAGAAACAGCAGGCAGGGCACTCAATTTGCTATCCATCGCCAATTTGGTGCCGATCAAAGACTACTTTACCGTGCTGGAGGCTCTTAAAAGAATCAAAGATGATGGCCTCAGCTTTCGTTACTCCATTATCGGTGAAGGACCACTGAGGAATGAGATAGAAACAAGAATAAGGGAATTGGGGCTGTCTAAAATGGTCCAGCTTCTGGGTCGGGTCAATGATCCTGAGACCCATCTGGCAAGGGCTGATATCTTTATCCACTCCTCCAAAGGCGAAGGCTGCTCCAATGCCATTCTTGAAGCAATGTACATGGCTCTGCCTGTGATCGCCTCGGATACAGGCGGCACTTCAGAGATTGTAGGCTCAAATGCAATCCTGTTTGAGTATAAGAACATTCAGCAGCTTTATGGGGCTATAAAGAAGCTATTGCAAGACGGGAGTCTAAGAAAGTGTATGGCAGAAGAATCCTACAGAATTGCCTGCAGTAGGTTCAGTGTGAACAGCATGCTGGCGAACTATAGCTCTATAATTGCCGGAATATTGGCAAGATAATAAGGATGAATACTATGAAAATCGGAATTATACGCAACGAAGATCCCGAATCCGCCCGAGACTGGATTCAGGCCTGCAAGAACAGGAATCTGGGTTACACGGTGATAGACATCAGTGCAGTTGACTGGTTGGAGCAGGTTCTTAGCAGTCAGGCAGATTTTTTCGTCACCCAGCCACCGGGTAACTATGAACGCTATAAAACCATGTTCGACGAACGTCTTTACATCATTTCTCAAGAGTTGGGGCTGAGAGTGTTTCCCAGTTTCACTGAAAGCTTGATCTATGAAAACAAGAAGATGAGTTCATACTACTTTGAGGCCGAAAAAATACCTCACCCTCAAACTTGGGTTTTTTATAGCTACAATGAGGCGGAGTCTTTTATCCAAAAAGCCAAATATCCTTTTGTGGCCAAGACTTCTATCGGTGCTTCAGGCTCAGGTGTCAAGATAATCAAATCCCCAAAAGAAGCGATGGCTTACATTCATCTTGCTTTCAAGGGAAGGGGAATCAAGAGAAGGTTTGGTCCCAATAGGGTAACCGGCTCACCCAAGAAGTGGGCAGCTAAAACAATTAAAAGTCCTAGTTACTTCATTAAAAGACTTAAATACTATCTCGAAATCGTTAGTAATGCCCAGTTTGGATATGTGATCTTTCAGGAATATATCCCTCACACTTTTGAATGGAGAGTAGTGAAGATTGGAGATTCTTATTTTGTTCACAAAAAAATAGTGGTAAAGGGGAAGGCAAGCGGAGGCAAAGTAAAAGAATTTGGCTTTCCACCTGAAGCCGTTTTAGATTATGTTAAAGAACTATGTAAAGAGCACAACTTCCATTTTGTCTGTGTAGATTTATTCGAGTCCGAACGTGGCTATCTCGTAAATGAAATCCAATGTGTGTTTGGGATTCCATATAAGTACTTGGCAAAGGTTGGTGACGATATCGGTAGATTTATTCAAACAGATGGATCTTGGGTTTTTGAAAAAGGCGACTTTACAATGAACGAAGCATGTGATCTTAAGTTGGAAGCAGCTATCAAATTGTTCTCACACAACAAGGAAGACTTTGGGGATGAATAGGTGATGCTATGCCGATGAGAAAGCTCTATTCGTACATCCGCTCTAAACTAGGTCCCAAGCAAAGATCAACCCTATCCAAGCTAGCTTTCTCCATCAGCGGTAAGCCCTTCGTTTATTCTCAAAACCAAGCTAACTATAAGGGATTCCCGCAAAAGCAGCGAGGAGGCTTCATTATCTCTGCTGATTTTGAAATGGCTTGGGCTTTCCGCTATTCCAAACGTAAGGTGGATCCATTGGCCATGGCGCAATTGGAAAGAGAAAACATCCCCACATTGCTTAAGCTATTCGAAAGATACAATATCCCCATTACCTGGGCTACAGTTGGGCATCTGATGCTTGAGAGCTGTAAAAAAGGTGATCATGATTGGATGCAGCGATTACCCTATGTAGACGACCATTGGAAATATACCTCTGGGGATTGGTTTGATGCGGACCCTTGTACTGAATACAAAACCGATAACGCTTGGTATGCTCCAGACATGCTGGAACTTATTCTGAAATCCCCGGTCAAGCATGAGATCGGTTGTCATACCTTTTCTCATATAGACTGTCTGGATCGTAATTGTCCACCACAGGTTTTGGATGACGAAATAGTGGCTTGTAAAAATGCTGCCCAAAAATGGGATATAGAACTGAAGTCTTTCGTCTTTCCCGGGGGAACCGCAGGGAACTATCCAATCCTTAAGAAACACGGCTTTCAGATATATAGAAAGAATCTGGCCTACGATCTTGCCTATCCATATCCAGATGAATATGGCATGCTAATCACTCCAAGCACCTCGGCCTTTGGTAACAGCCACGATTGGAGTGCGGATTACTATATCTATAGATTTAAAACCATGTTGGATAAGGCAGTCAAAACAAACACAGTGGCCCATATTTGGCTACATCCCTCTGTGGATAAATGGACAATTTCCGAGGTGATGCCTGAAGTACTCAAGCACGCCGCGGACTTGAGGGAAGCGGGCAAACTCTGGATTGGGACTATGGGTGATGTCGCCGACTACATCAATGGTGGTCAATAATGGCTGGAATAACGGGGATAATAGCTTTAAAACCTGACGGCTTGATCAAGGATACATCAGTCTTTGAGAGGATGACAGCAGGCATCAAAGCGGAAGCAGCTCAAGAGCACAACTGCTTCCACGACAATAATATCTTTGTTTCAGTTGTCTCTCAAAAAAGATCAAACCCCGAATCCAGCTTTTATCACGACCAAGAACATGGTGTCATCTGCGTTTTGGACGGCTTTTGTTTTCTTGATGAACAGACGGCTGCCAGGTTGGCCAAGGATGAGAGTGTTCCCAAAGGTTCGAGCACTTTGACCAAGATAGTTCACCTGTATCTGAAACAGGGCGAGGAAGTGTTTAAAAGCCTCCGAGGCAGCTTTAACCTGCTTATCTACGATATAAATAAACGGAAGAGTGTTTTGGGGAATGACAGGTTTGGCTTCTACCCAATGTACTATGCCCAAGGTGCAGAATACTTGATCTTTTCTTCCAAACTTAGCTCCATAGTGGATTCTGGCCTCATTCAGTCGCCCCAAGCAGACCTTGCCAGCCTAATAGAGCATCTATATTTTGGCTATATGATCTCTGAGCACAGTTACATCCGGGGTGTTTCCACTTTGCCCAATGCCAGCGTGATCAAGACTGAGGGCGGCAGAGTTGCCATTGACAAGTATTGGAAAGTGGCATCAGAATATGGTAGAAACCTCTTTAATAAAAAGCAGAGTATTGAGGCTATTGATCAAGGTTTAAAGGAGGCTGTTGCACGCATAACTAAAGTGGATGAGCAGTTGCTCTGCTCTGTTACCGGAGGTTGGGATAGTAGAGTGGTGCTTTCCTACCTGCTTCCCCAGGCAAGAAAGCACCTCCATTGCTATTCATTCGGTGCCAAAGATGCGCCCGACATTACTATCCCTCAACTCCTTAGCCGCAAGGAGTCCTTCCGCTATAGTCCCTTTAGCTTGGATCAAGCCTATCTTGATAACGACTTTCTCGATACAGCCAAGGATACGATCCAGCTCTCTTCAGGTACCAGGAGCTACAAAAGGACCCACTATCTGTATGCTCTCAGGCAGATGGGAGAATACTCTCAGCACCTTATTACTGGCATTTTCGGGGACGAGGTTTTTAAGGTAGGTAAGCCCCAAGGCGGCGTGGTTATTTCAAAAAACATCATTGATGCAATTGGCTCAAACTTCGACGAGTGTGCGCTAAGTGCTGGTATGCATGCCTTTTCGAAAGTATTCTTGCCCGAACATGATAGCAAAGATCTGCAAACCGAATTATTAAATAGGATGGCTTCGTTGAAAGACGGGTTCTCAATGTACTCTTCAACATCCGAGAGGTATATCGCTTTCCGATTCGAGATCAACCTGCGTAAATACTTTGGCAATGAGGCCAGCAGTTATAACGACTATGCCCTGTGCTACTCCCCCTTTACAGATTATGATTTTGTAAAAACTTGGCTCAGTACCTTTTATGCTGGGCAGTTGTATCCTTTTCGATCCCCAACCAAAGCCATGCAAAGAAACAGTGCCACACTCTATGCCACCTTGGTGAAGAGAAACTACAAGCCCTTGATTTATTACCCAACAGCCAGAGGATATACCATGGCAGATACCCTCTCTTTCGTTGGAAACGTCCGTGTATTGCTGGCAAGGCTGCAAAAAGAGAAAAACACCCATAAAGATGCTTTTTCTACCCAAGCTACAGATGCTCTATTTCGTAATATGTTAGACCAAGAAAACATAAAGTGTGGTTGTGATATGAGCAGGTTCAAGGGAACAAATGCCTATGACGATGCGCAGTCTTTATGTTATTGGCTTGCTATCCATGGCTTGGCGAAGTGATTAGATATTAGCCGATCGTTAAGCGTCCTATTCACATCCCTTTCACCTCAGCTAATAGTCCTGCCTCAATGGCACTTTTCACACTTCTGCAGGGCAAATCTTGACTTTCTACCATCTCCCAGTTCAATTCCAGAATGTCGATACCCAATGCCTTGGCTTGAGCGTACATCAGTTTGATAAAGACGTTGTGGCTGCTTCGTATAGGCTTCTCATCTTCTGGTATGTTAGCATTGTAAAGCATAACATAGCGTTTCAACTCATTTGTAAACTCATCCGGGATGTTAATCGCGCATAGATGCTTGGTGGCTAAGCCAAGCTTCTTGTTTACCTCGGTGTACTTTGGCTTCACATAACGTCTTGCGTAGATGTTGTTTGTGTTTTTGTTGCCGTAGTAAACCAGTCCATCCAATTTCCCTTTTAGGCAAGGGCCACAATTCTTCATTTTTACTTTCATTACGATCTCCTCTGTTTTTGATTTTGTGTTTGGGCTTTGTTTGTTGCCGGTGCGAGGCTTATAAACCCATATCACAAGCCTCTTTCCTGCCTCCCTCCTTACATCCTCCCTTTTTTAATTAAGGAGGAATTAAGGTGGCTAACAAGCACCCTCTATAATGTACACTGACGATCTTACTTTTGTGTTTCAGTTTCCCCTGACCTGAGCTCAAGTTAGCTCGTTTTGGCACGGGATCGTTAGTTAGCGTAACTATATGTGAGTTACCTTGTTGCGATCCTTGACCTATGTATCATATTGTGATGTAACTGAAAATGGTCAATAATCGCATGATTACTGGGCATGGTGAAGTAACCGTTTTCAACCCACATAATACACCCAATGAAAATTCTTTCTCTCAGCAGTGGAAACCGTCTTGATGGCGAAATGTCGCCCATAGTCAAGGCCCAGAATAGGTCTTTGCAACAAGCTGGGGTCGATATCATGACCTATACGGTTGTCGGCAAAGGCATTTTAGGGTATCTTAAAAACGTACTTCCGTTGTATAAGTATTTACGTGTAAACGATGTTGCTCTGATCCACGCCCACTATTCCTTGTGTGGTTTCGTGGTTTTTTTTGCCACTTTACTATTAAGGCTTGGTCATAAAAAACGTTTACCAATTGTCGTTTCCTTGATGGGAGGCGATGTGAAAGACAGCAATGCTTGGAATTTGGTGGTTCGTTTGTTTGTCCGTTTTTTCTGGTCTGCCACAATAGTAAAATCTGAAGAGATGAAGCGAGTGCTTGGAATATCTTCTTTGCACATAATCCCCAACGGAGTGGACCTAAGTGTTTTCTATCCTATGGATAAGGCTACCTGTAAGTCCGCCTTGGGCTGGAAGGAAGAAAAACACGTTCTCTTTGGGTCAAATCCTGAACGAACGGGTAAGAATTATCCTCTTGCAAAGAAAGCCTTTTCTATGCTCTCAGTTGGTTCTTGTAAACTAAAAAGCTTAAGTAACATCAAGCACCGTGAGATTCCCATTTACTTAAACGCGTGCGATGTATTGCTTTTAACCTCCAAGTCCGAGGGGTCACCTAATATCATCAAAGAAGCTATGGCTTGTGGAACTCCAATCGTTTGTACTGATGTAGGTGACGTAAGGTGGCTATTGTCCGGCTTGGATTATTGTTACGTTACCAATGAAGACCCGAAGATGATAAAAGAAATGATGCAAAAGGCTATGAGTTTTAGCGGTAAAACTCAGGGACCTGCACAAATAAAACAATTAGGACTGGAATCCTCAGCGGTTGCTGCCCAAATAATCTCCATATATAAGAAGGAATTAGAAAAATGAGCGGAATATGTGGCATTGTCTACAAAGATACATCCCATACTGTCCAAGGTGATTTGATAGAAAACATGCTGCTACGCATGAAACATAGGGGTCCAGACGAGTCAGAGCATTTCCTAGAACTTAATGTAGGACTGGGATTGGTTAGCACAAAGCATGAATTGACTGATGAGTCTGAAGAGAAAATCAAGGTGTCTTCTGATGGACGTTACAGAATTGTTTTTGATGGCCGCATACTCAATGCCAACGATCTAAGAAAAGAGCTACAGGGTGCAGGTTTTTCCTTTCGCTCGAGCTCAGATGCTGAATTGGTGTTAAACGCTTACGTTAAGTGGGGAGAATCCTGTCTGCATCGATTCGTGGGTTCATGGGCATTTGTGATTTGCGATTGTAGTGAGAAAAAACTATTTGGGGCACGAGACAGGTATGGGACAAAACCTCTTTATTATAACGAAGATCAAGACCATTTCATCTTTGCGTCAGAAATATCAGCACTTTTTGCCTTACCCCAGCTCAGAAAGGGTATAGAGCATCAGTCATTGTTTGACTTTCTGGTATTCAATCGCACTGACCAAAGTGTAGGCACGTTTTATGAGGGTGTATTTAGGCTACAACATGGACATAGCTTTAGTATTACAGCGGGTGAGGTCAGCATTTCACAATGGTATGATCTAAGGAGTGAATTAGGGAATCCCTTTGAAAAACCTTCTGAGTTTTTGGATATATTGACAGGGGCGATCGAACTGAATGTCCAGGGTGGCATGGACTTAGGATTGAGTCTGAGTGGTGGCCTGGATTCGTCAGCCATTGCTTCGATTATGATCAAGAAACTGGGTTCCAGAGAGTTCCACACATTCTCTGCTGTATATGGTAGGCACGAGGTCGGTGATGAAAGTGAGTTTATAAACTTGTATCGCCCTCATCTCAACAATATGCATTTTCTCACCCCCTCGGCTGAATCTTTGCTCAATGATTATGAGCATTTTATAAGGACTTTGGGAGAGCCAGTTCCTTCTACTAGCCCCTATGCTCAGTACAAGGTGATGCAGTGTGCTAAGGATTTTGTTCAAATAACAATTGATGGGCAGGGGTCAGATGAGCAGCTTGCCGGGTATCCGTATTTATTTGGATTCTTTTTTAAAGAGTTAGCTTCAAAAGGGAGGCTGCTCAAGCTGTTCAGTGAGATGTTATGTTACCATCATAATCATCGTTCGTTGGTGGGCATCAAATCCTTTTTGTATTTCCTGTTACCTGCAGCACTTAAAACATCACTTAGAACAAAGAGGCTTGATTACCTTAATCCGGATTTCAATGCCAAGTATTCCGGTAGTAATCGGATTGCTGATACGATTTATGAGGCAAGTAGCCTTCAAGACGCGTTGATTAGGCACTTTGAATATAAGCTTGAACATCTTTTGAAGTGGGGTGATAGAAATTCCACTCGATTCTCCATAGAAAGTAGGATGCCATTTTTAGATCATAGGCTGGTAGAAAGATCATTGGCTACAAAATCTGATTTCCTGATTAGTAAAGGCATGACCAAGAGTATTCTGCGAAAGGGTTTAAAAGGCATATTGCCCGACGAGATTAGGGAAAGAAGAAGCAAATATGGCTTTGAAACCCCACAGGATAAATGGTTCCGTGATCCCCGCTGGACGGCTGTGATAAATGATGTATTGAATGATCCTCTTTTGGAAGACTATGTTGATTTGAACAAATGTAGAACTCTCTACCAAGACCATGTTTCTGGTAAGATCAATATAGCCAAAGAAATCTGGAAGTGGATTAATCTTTCGGTGTGGATTAGGCAGAATTGGGAAGGCGTATAGTGGCTATCTTTCTTTAGTGGAATAAGGCAGGGAGAAAACTACTATCAGGCCAACGATGAAAAAAGAAGACAGATACAAACTCACAACTCACAACTCACAACTGACAAAGACACCGGGTGTCATAGTCATAGAGGGCCACGTCCAGGGTCTCGCAAATACCCGGCTTCTGGGTAGCAAAGGTATAGAAGTGATCGTGGTCGATAAGGATAACTGCGTGGCGAGGCATTCGCGTTATTGCAAGGCCTTTTACAAATGTCCTGACTATCTTGAAGATGATTTTGCGGATTATCTGATCCGTTTGCATGGAGCTTTCAATCTGCAGGATTGGTTGCTCTTACCTTCCAATGATCATGCGGTGCACACCGTTTCCAGAAACAAGGAGAGGCTGAGCAAGTGTTATAAGATCATCACAGAAGATCTGCCGGTAATCGAAAACATCTATAACAAAAGGAAGCTGCTCAAGATCGCAGCCCAGGCGGATCTTCCCATTCCGGCTACCGTTATGCCCGAAACTGAAAATCCCGGCCAGGTGGACCTGCGCTATCCCATCCTTATCAAAGGAAATCAGGGTTTGAGCTTTTACAAGCGCTTTAAGCATAAGGCATTGATGCTCAAAAACGCAAGCGAACTGAAGGAGGTTTGGGATGGCACCTTGGCGGGCATTGAACCAAGTGAGTACTTCATCCAGGAAGTGATACCCTATGATCATAAAACTGTCTCGGTGACAGTTTTTGCGGTTAAGGGAGAAGTGCATGCTTATTGGATGGGGGTAAAATTGAGAGAACATCCCATCACTTTTGGCACAGCGACCTGCTGCAAAAGCGTCTATGAAGAAGATATGCTTCAACAGAGCAAAAAGCTGATCGAAGAGCTAAACTTTACCGGGGTGTGTGAGATTGAATGGTTGAGAGATAGCCGCGATGGCTTGGCCAAGCTGATCGAG
>Ga0116178_10003392_pt1 | contig 12125 bp, 15 predicted proteins | sample AD_STIC12_MetaG_FD_89880 | JGI IMG/M metagenome (GOLD analysis project Ga0116178, IMG submission 89880) | Active sludge microbial communities of municipal wastewater-treating anaerobic digesters from USA - AD_STIC12_MetaG | ecosystem: Engineered > Bioreactor > Anaerobic > Digestate | place: USA... | reverse complement strand
TCGGTAACGGCTGTGATTGCGGCCACAGGGGACCGGGACAGAACAGCCCGGCCCTGCCGTCGCCGGCGGCGAGTCGCCAAGAGGTGAAAGACCTCTGCGGGACAGCTGGCGGATAACGATCACGGGGGACGCGGGGAAACCGCATCTCTCTATCTACCGGTAGCCGCCATCGCGCGGACGCCAATCAGCGGGGCATCCCCGCGTCCCCGGACCTCCGCTTCCTTGTGAAGATCGGGGCCAGAGCTACAGCATCACGCAGGGCAAGCGCGCCCGTGCGAATGAGAGCGCGTGCTAGTTCGCGACCACCACCCACACATTGAGGTATGCGGCAAACGTCAGCCAGGCGAGATACGGGTACTGCATCATCGCTGCGAGCCTGCTGTGGCGACCGAACTCGCGGGTCATCATGAAGACCAGCACCCACAGCGCATCAATGTCGATCAGCGCCGCTACCGCGAGATGGTATTTGAAGAACAGATAGCTCCAGCCCAGATTGGCGACGAGCTGCAGGAAGTAGAGACCGAGCGCGCTGTCTGCCTGCTTCCACGTTCCGCCGGCGCGCCAGACGATGCAGGCGCTGATCGCCATCAGCACGTAGAGCGTTGGCCAGACGATGCCGAACACGAAACCGGGCGGCGTTCCCGGCGCCTTGTTCAGCGCGGCATACCACGGGTCCGCATCCCCGGCGGGGGCGAGGGCGCCGAGCGCAGCCACCAGCGCGGTCGCCGCGATGATCGCGATGAAGGCGAGAATGGTGGCCTCGACCGGCCGCTCGGTCTGAATCGCAGGAACAGGGGTTGGCTGGGTCATGTTTGCATTCCTCCGGGCCCTTCTTCGGGGCGCCAGAGGACTCAGTTAGGCCCGAAAAGCCCCCGGTCCAGCGGGCCGGGGGCGGGGCGGGGGTATTTGAAAGGGTCGGTTTCACCGCGCATTAAGCTAGAGAGTGCTATTAGTACATATTAGCCGGCGGATAGAAAATCCGACTGGCGCAGCAAATGGGATGGTTGGTGATGCTGCGTGGCTTTTTTCGCAACAACCGAGCAACCTCGGCCGTCGAATTCGCACTTGTAGCCCCATTCCTGCTGCTGCTCGTGGCCGCGATCCTGGCTTACGGCTCAATCTTCGCGACCTCGATAAGCCTCCAGCAGGTCGCTGCGGAAACCGCCCGCGCCACAATCGGCGGCCTGAGCGACGCCGAACGCCGGTCGCTCGCCCTCATCAAGCTCGCCGCCATCGGCGACCAGTATCCGATGCTCGACGTCGCGAAAATCACCTTCGATTTCGATGAAGGGATGGGAACCGAACTCAGCCGCATCACGCTGCATTATGATATGGCGCTGCATCCGGCCTACGTGTTCGACAAGCTCCTGCCGCTGCCGAAATCGCCGATCAGCTACAGCCTCATCGTCACCGACGGCAACGGCGCGACGTCATGAGACAGTTCCTCGACGACCGGCGCGGGTCGGTCATCACGGTCTTCGCGTTGTGTGTCACGGTGCTGGCGGTGTTCACCGCCATCGTCATGAACCAGATCTCCTTTTACACGGCCAAGCGCAACCTTCAGGCCGCCGTCGACATGACTGCACTGATGATGATGGAATCCGGCGTCATCACCGTCGCCAACGCCAAGGCGCTCATCGAGGAGCAGCTCAACAAGCCCGTGACGAACGTGACCGTCACGCAGGGCCGCTATTCGGCCGACGCCAGCATAGCTGACGCTCAACGCTTTACCGCCAACGCGACGCCTGCCAACGCCGTGCAGGTCAACGCCAAGATCGCCGGTGAAGCCGTCATGCTCGCCGGCATGATGGGCGGCAATCCGGCAATCGGCGCCAGCGCTCGCGCCGCCCGTCGCACAACTGCATCCGTTGTCGTGGGCTCCCGTCTCGTCCGCGTGGAAGGTGGCCTCAGCGCAGCCTTGCTCGACGCCACGCTCGGTTACAAGGGCAAGCTCACCGTGATGGACTACAACTCCCTCGCCAGCGCGAATGTGGATGTCGGTCAATTCCTTCGCGCCCTCAATGCGAAAGCGAACATCAACGCGGTCACGTTCGATCAGGTGCTCTCGGCGCCGGTCAGTGTCGGGCAGATTCTCGATGCCATGATCGCCACAACCCCTGCGGGCAGCGTCCAGACCTTGCTGAAGAAAGCCGCGCCGCCTTCCACAGGCACAGGCAAGGTGATGCTCGACCAGGTTCTCGATCTCGGCGCCATCTCCCATCTTCCGATCAACGGCCTGCTCGCAGGGGAAGCGTTCCCGGTAAGCGTTGGCGAAGTCCTTGCGGGTTCTGCCGCGCTGGCGGACGGCGACCATCAGATCGCGGTGAACCTTGCCTCCGTCCTCGGCGACGCCTCCATCGCCAACGCATCACTCGACGTTGGTCAGAAGCCCCAGACGCTGAACTACAAAGGCCGTGCAGGCGAGGGGACTGAGCTGTCCACCTCACAATTCGCCCTCAACATCGGCGCGCTGGGCGCGCTCAAGGTTGATGTCACGATGGCCAATGCCGAAATCGAGATAGACGACATCAGATGCAAGGCTGACGGCAGCGCTGAAGTCGTGCTCAAGTCCGTGACAGAAGTCGCCAGTGTCGGCGTAAAGGCGCCGATTTTGCCGAGGATCGCCGTGAAGCTCGGCAATGGCGAGGAAAAGAAACTCACCTTCTCGAACGCGGATATAAAGGCGCAAACCTACAAGCCGGTCCGCTCAGGTCTTGGTTTGCAACTCGGCTCGCTCAGCGTCGCGCAGAAATTGCTCTTCACTCCGGTCGACAGCCTGTTGGAGAAGCTTGGTCTTCACATCGCCGAAGCCGACGTGAAGGTGACCGAGGCAACGTGCGGATCTGCAGGGCTGGTTCACTAGCTCCACATCACCACGGGCGCAGCGAACTCACCGTAGCTTCAAACTGCGATGTATAGATCGGATAGAGCGACTCTTCGACATAGCAGCCGGCCATCACGACGCGGCCGGGGAGCACGTAAAATCCGTAACGCGTGATTGCCATCACATCGGCGTTCGCCTTCACGCGCATCGTCGCAATGTGGAAAAAGGCATCGCCCAAGGGCCGTATATCGCTCTCGAGCAGGGTGATTTCGGCGGGCTCAAGTCCCAGAAAGTCCGCCCATTCGGCAACGTCGAAGACGTGCGCGTATTCGTCGTTGATCTCCGGCAGGGTCATATCCGCGATGGCGGCAACTTCCTTTGTCTCGACATTGCAGTTCGCGCCGTTTTCGCCTTGCTTCACACTCACGATACCATCGGAGTCCGCTTCCGGCGCGCTCCAGTCATCAGGAAAAGTGACTGTCAGTCGATCGCCACGATAGACACCCGCGGTGAGCGTCAGGATCGCAAGCGCCGGTAGGAACAGCTTTCCGAGTGTTGTAAACGACATCCTGTCCGCCTCCCCAAGCGCGTGTAGCTTGCGCCCGTTGGTTGCGTCCGGCAAGTCGGCTCGCCAGTGATCAGGGCCACTTAACGACGGGCGGCATCGACGAGAGGATGCTGGCGACATTGCCGCCGGTCTTCAGCCCGAATGTCGTGCCGCGATCGTAAAGCAGGTTGAACTCGACGTAGCGGCCGCGGCGGACAAGTTGCTCCTCGCGCTCCGCTGGCGTCCAGCTTTCCAGCATACGGTGACGGACGATCTCAGGATAAACATCGGCGAAGTGCTTTCCGACACTTTGCGTCAGCGCGAAGTCTGCTTCCCAGTCGCCGGTTGCGTGGCGGTCATAGAAAATTCCGCCAATGCCGCGCGGTTCATTGCGATGGGGCAGGTAGAAGTATTCCTCGCAGTGCTTCTTGAACGCTTCATAGTCCGCGCCCGGATGACCATCGCACGCAGCGCGCATGGCGTCGTGGAACTGAATGGCATCGGGAAAATCCTGCTCGCGTTGATAGGCAAGAAGCGGCGTCAGATCGGCGCCGCCGCCGAACCATGCGTCCGATGTGACCAGCATACGCGTGTTCATGTGGACCGCGGGCACGCGCGGCGAATGCATGTGGGCGATCAGCGAGATGCCGCTGGCCCAGAATTTTCCATCAGACTTGTCCGCGCCCGGAATGCTTTTCGCGAACTCCGGCGAGAAGGAGCCATACACGCACGATACATGGACGCCGACTTTCTCGAACAAGCGGCCACGCATGACCGCCATCGTACCACCGCCAAGGTCCTCGGTTCCGTCGCCGCGCTTCCACGGCGTCTTCTCGAACCGTCCAGCCGCACCCTTGTAGAGAGGCGGTGCGGCGGCATCTTCCAGGGCTTCGAAGCGCGCGATGATGTCGGCCTGAAGCGTCTGGAACCAGGCGAAGGCGCGGGCCTTCCGCTCTTCAAGCTTCGATGCGTCGTCGCGTGCAGGGGTCTGTGACATGGCTGTTAGCTAGCCGGTACGGGCCGTTCGCTGCAACAGGGCGCATTTTCGCAGGCGAGTCGCGGTTGCAGACATTTCAGGTTTCTCGGCCCGTCAAAGCTGATTAGGCTCCAACCGAAGCGGTCGGTAATGACTGGCAGGGGTTACTGATGGCGCGTGTCCTGGCTCTGGCGGCGATAGTGTTTGCGGTGTCTGCGTGCGGTGAGGGCGCGCCGCCGCCGAGCGCTGACCATGTCGAGCTGGCGAAGCTCTGCGTCGATGGCGGGGGCGAACCCGCTCATTGCGAGTGCCAGGCGACCAAGGTCGATGAATTGCTGGCAGCCGGCGAGATCAACCCGAAGATCCAGCAGGCCCTGCTTCTGCAGGCGCAGGGTAAAGAAGACGAAGCGGATGCGATCATGCTGTCGCTTCCCTATAATGAGCGCTTTGAGCATCCGAGCCTTGTCGCGGCCCGGCAGCTGGAATGCGATACACCTAACTGATGGTCCCAACTGGCGGGCCCAATTGGCGGGATTGTTGAGCGCAGCGGCGGGAGCTAGAAGCGCCGCGTTTTCACTCCGGGACAGGTAGAAGCCCGCAATGGCGCGCCTCGCACTTCTGGCACTTGTTACACTTGGACTGGCTGCCTGCAGCCAGAACGAGGTCGGCAAGAAGGTGATCACCGAGCAGTGCATCGCCGAAGGCGAAACCGTCGAAGTCTGCGAATGTTTCGCAAGAACGTCGGACGAGAAGCTGGATAAAGAGTTGTTCGACATCATCGTGCTGGGCGCTCAGGGCGAAGATTCCGAGACCGAGAAGATGATCGAAGAGCTTTCCAGCCAGCAGAAAGCCAAGCTTTCCGCGGTTGCACGGGAAGTCATCACGACCTGCGGCGCCGAGGGCTATCTGGCCGGAGGAAGCTAGCCGCGCGGGAGCTGCGCCGTCTGGCGCAGGGCCTCCCAGAGCGCGATCCCGGCCGACATCGCGACGTTCAATGACCGGGTATTCGGGGTGAGGGCGATTCGCACACGAGCGTCTGCTGCGGCATGAACGTCATCCGGCACGCCGGCAGATTCGCGCCCGAACAGCAGCGTATCGCCCGGTTCGAAGGCCTGAGTCTGAAGTGTCGCGGTGCCCTTGGTCGTAAAAAGGATCAGGCGGCCAGAAGATCCGCTTCTTGATTCGAGAAAGGCCGACCAACCGTCATGGCGGACGATTTCGACGTTTTCCCCATAGTCCATCGCTGTTCGGCGCAGCGCTTTGTCGGTCAAAGGGAAGCCGCACGGCTCGATAATGTCGACTGCGACGCCAAGGCACGCCGCTAACCTTAGGCTTGCCCCAAGATTCTGAGGGATATCCGGTTGATAGAGAGCGAGTCGCACTTTAGACGGTTCCGCTACGCAGGGGGCTTTCTTGCGACACCTCGCCACGTAGGGGACTCCCAACGCGGCGGTAATAAGGCGTCCAACGCTCCGGATAGCATGGGAGACTCGTGTGTCGGAACACGGTTCAAAGGCCGCCACAACCACGGGCGTCCCTGCAGGCGAAACGCGCCGCGATTTCATTCACATTGCCGCCGCAACGGTGGCCGCTGGCGGCGTCGCCGCAGTGGCCTGGCCGTTCGTGCAACAGCTCGCTCCGGCAGCTGACACCCGCGCCCTCTCGGCCGCTGATGTCGATGTCTCCAAGGTTCCGCTCGGCAGCGAGATCCGCGTGCTGATCGGCGGCCAGCCCTTCTTCATCCGTCACCGCACCCCCGCTGAGATCGCTTCGGCCAAGGCCGGCGACACCGCTCAGCTTCGCGATCCGGCAACGGACGACAGCCGCCTCGTCAAAGGCGCAGACGGCAATCTCAACCCGGCGATCCTCGTGACCTCCGGCACCTGCACCCACCTCGGTTGCGTGCCAGTCGGTCCGGCGCAGGGTTCGGTCGGAGAGTTCGGCGGCTGGTATTGCCCGTGCCACGGCTCGCACTACGACACCTCGGGACGTATTCGTAAGGGACCGGCGCCGAAGAATCTGGCGATCCCGAAATACGAATATTCGTCGCCATCCATGATCAAGATCTCGTTGTAGTAGGGGAAGGGGCTCATGAGCGGACCATCAACCTACGAACCGAAGTCCGGTTTCACCAAATGGATGGATGAGCGTTTGCCCATCATCCGTTTCGGCGCGGACCTTATGGACTTCCCGACGCCGAAGAACCTCAACTACTGGTGGACGTTCGGCGGCATCCTCGCCGTCTGCCTCGTCATCCAGATCGTCACCGGTATCGTGCTGGCCATGCACTATGTGGCCAACACGCAGATGGCGTTCGCCTCGGTCGAGCGCATCATGCGGGACGTCGACTTCGGCTGGCTGATCCGCAACATCCACGCCAACGGCGCGTCGATGTTCTTCCTCGCCGTCTACATCCACATGTTCCGCGGCATGTACTACGGCTCGTACAAGAACCCGCGCGAGGTCATCTGGATCCTCGGCGTCGTGATCTACTTCCTGATGATGGCGACGGCTTTCATGGGCTACGTGCTGCCCTGGGGCCAGATGTCGTTCCACGGCTCGGCCGTTATCACCAACCTGATCGGCGCGATCCCGCTGGTCGGCGAGCCCGTCAAGACCTACCTGATGGGCGGTCCGGCGATCGGCGATGCGACGCTCAACCGCTTCTTCTCGCTGCACTACCTGCTGCCATTCGTGATTGCCGGCATCGTTGTCCTGCACATCTGGGCGCTGCACGTTCCGGGCAACAACAACCCGACCGGCGTTTCGGTGAAGGACGTCAAGAAGGACACGGTTCCGTTCCACCCGTACTACACGGTGAAGGACGGCTTCGCGATCATCGTCTTCCTGATCCTGTTCGCCCTGTTCGTGTTCTACTTCCCGAACGCGCTCGGCCACGCCGACAACTCGATCGAGGCGAACCCGCTGCAGACACCGGCTCACATCGTGCCGGAATGGTACCTGCTGCCGTTCTACGCGATCCTTCGCGCCATCACGTTCGACATTGGCCCGATTGAAGCGAAGCTGCTCGGCGTCATCGCGATGTTCGGCGCCATCGGCATCCTGTTCGTGCTGCCGTGGCTGGACACGTCGAAGGTCCGCTCGATGCGCTACCGCCCGTTCGCCCGCTCGATCTTCGTGGTGTTCGTGTTCGCGTGCGTCGGCCTCGGCTTCTGCGGCGCCAACGACCCGGACAAGCTCGTCTTCAAGACGCAGGCTGACCAGCTCGCACTGACTTACAACAACACCAACGGCCAGCCGCAGCGCGAAATCTTCGACGATTACGCTGCCGCCAAGTCGAAGCTCGACAGCCTGCCGCCGACTGCCGGCGCCGCGATCGAGATCCAGTCGACCGGCTTCAAGTGGCTGTGGCTCTCCCAGATTCTGGGCGCGTATTACTTCCTGTACTTCCTGGTTCTCCTGCCGCTGCTCGGCGTCATCGAGAAGCCGAAGCCCAGGCCGGCCTCGATCGCGGACAGCGTCCGCAAGAAACACGGCTCGGCGCCCGCCGCCGCTGTGGCTGCTGAGTAGGGAGAGGGATATGCGTCTCGCGAAACTCGCTCTCGCTGGTCTTGCCGCTCTTGCGGTCAGCGCCATCGCACTTCCGGTCCTGGCGCAGGAGCATGGCGCTCCGGCTGCTGGTGGTGAAGCTGAACACGCCGCTGGTGGCGGTGGTCATGAACTGCTGGAGCCCAAAGGCGGCTGGCCGCACGAGGACTACTTCGGCACGTTCGACCAGAACCAGCTGCAGCGCGGCTTCAAGGTGTTCGCTGAGGTATGCTCAAGCTGCCACGGCATGAAACTGCTGTCGTTCCGCAATCTCGGCGAGCAGGGTGGCCCGTTCTACGACGCGCGCTATCCGAACCCGAACGACAACCCTGTCGTGAAGCAGATCGCGGCAACCTTCGTGAACCAGATCCCGAGCGTCGATCCGGATTCGGGCGATGCAGTTAAAATGCCTGCGAAAACGTCTGACCGCATCGTTGGCCCCTACGCCAACGACGTGGCTGCCCGCGTGATCAATGGCGGCGCGCTTCCGCCGGATCTGTCGGTCATCGCCAAGGCCCGCCATGGCGGCGCTGGCTATGTCTACTCGTTGATGATGGGCTACCACACGCCGCCGGCCGGCCTGACGGTTGCTTCGGGCCAGCACTACAACGCCTATTTCGGCGGTGACACGGCTGCCAGCTGGTCTGGAGATCCGCGTCTCAAGCCGCCGGGTGGCTTCCTCGCCATGGCCTGGCCGCTCGAGAACGCCAACGTCACCTTCGACGATGGCACGCCGACGACCAAGGAGCAGATGGCGCACGACGTGGCCACCTTCTTCGCCTGGGCCAGCGATCCGAAAGCGGTCGCTCGCAAGCAGATGGGCGCAGCGGTGATCCCGTTCCTGCTCTTGCTCTCGGTCCTTGTGTTCCTGTCCTACAAGGCGCTCTGGCGGAACATCGAACACTAGAGCCACACCCGCATCATCCCGCCGCGATAACTCGCGGCGGGAAATGCCTCTTCACCCGTTCAATTCCCGACAATCAGGCTCCGCCACACCGTGACCCAGCGTCCGGAGCCTTTTGCGATACGCCGCAAGGCGTATACCGGGATCCGCGCAACCGTCGGGCTGTCGGTTTGAGCGGATCCCGGTTTTGATTTCGGGGTGATGCGGATGACGATCCATCTTCCTCCCGGGTTTCACATCCGACTGGCGCGGCCTGATGACGGTGCGTTGCTGCTGGACGTGATGTTGCGCTGCTGGACCGGAACGGTGGCCAGCAACTCCAGCGCGTACCGGGAGACCGCCGAGTCCATTACGCGCCAGCTGGAGCGCGGCGGCGGGGCGATCGTGTTCGAGGGCGAAGCGCCCGTTGGCGGCGGCCGCTTCTATCCCGTGCCCGGACCGCCAAGCGATCCACGCGAATGGGTCGAGATCAAGCGTGTCGGTATACTGAAGTCGCATCGCAAGACGGGGTTGGGTGCGCCGCTGGTGGAAGTGCTGGAGAGCGACGCGCGCGCACAAGGCTTTGCAGGCGTTCAGCTTGGCGTGCGGCACGATCAATCGCGCCTCGTCGCGTTCTGGGCGTCGCTTGGATATGAGCTGGCCAATGACGTCACGCTGCACACCGTGAACCCGCTGACGCCGACGCCGACCTTCATGCGCAAGCGCTTCTAGGCTCCCCCGGATTTCCCATTTGCGGGCGACAGTCTACGTTACACCCATGACCAACTGGACACTCGGCATCATCGGCGGCTCCGGCCTTTATCAGATACCCGGCATCGAGGGTGGTCGATGGGAGACGGTGACGTCTCCTTGGGGCGTGCCGTCGGATCAGGTCTATCGCGGCACGCTGCATGGCGTGGACCTGGTATTCCTGCCGCGGCACGGGCGTGGCCATCGGCTCGGGCCGACGCAACTGAACTATCGCGCCAACATCGATGTGATGAAACGGGCAGGGTGTACGGATCTGCTGTCCCTGTCCGCATGCGGTTCGTTGAAGGAGGAATTCGCACCGGGTGACTTCGTCATCGTCGACCAGTTCATCGATCGCACTTTCGCACGCGAGAAAAGCTTCTTCGGTGAAGGCGTCGTGGCGCACGTGTCCATGGCGCATCCAGTATCCTCACGCATCGCAGGGTTTGCCGCTGAGGAATCCGCAGCGCTCGGCATTACAACACACAAGGGCGGAACCTATCTCGCGATGGAAGGCCCGCAGTTTTCATCGCTGGCAGAATCCAAACTCTATCGTTCATGGGGATGCGCCGTGATCGGCATGACCAACATGCCCGAAGCCAAGCTGGCTCGTGAGGCTGAACTTCCCTACGCGACCGTAGCGATGGTGACGGACTATGATTGTTGGCACGAGGAGGTCGCCGCGGTGTCCGTGACCGACGTACTCAAGGTTCTGCATGGTAACGCCGCCCGCGCATCGGCGCTCGTCGGCAGTATCGCAAAGCGGCTGGCGGCGACGCCAAGAACGCCTGACCCCGATGGCATTGATGCGTGCCTGGACCACGCGATCATCACAGCCCTGCAATTCCGCGATCCCATGCTGGTGAAGAAGCTTGAGGCGGTTGCCGGCCGGGTGTTGAGGACTTGACGGAAACGGAGGGGTACTCCCACATCCCGGGCGCGGCGGGGAAGAGAGTTTAATGCCCGACAACCTCCTGTTGTTCATCGGGATGACCACGCTGGTCAGCCTCGCACCCGGCCCCAACGTCATGTTCATCATGTCGCAAGCGGCCCTGCGCGGGCATCGCGCCGGCATCATGGCCGGGTTCGGCATCCAGGTCGCCAACGTCGTCTATTTCGCACTCACCGCGCTCGGACTGGCCGGTCTTATCGCGACCTCACCGCTGGCGTTCTTCGTGCTGAAGTGGGTCGGCGCTGGTTATCTTGCTCTTATCGGCACGCTGGCGTTGATCCGGTCTTTCAAGGCGCATGTCCCGGTCGACGCCAACCAGCCGGCGCCGGTGATCGCCGTTGGCAGGGGCGCGTTCTTCGATGGGTTGATGCTTGGCTTCGGCAATCCGAAGACGATCATCTGGTTTATCACCCTGCTGCCGCAGTTCATTGACGCCGGCGGCCATGTGCTCAGCCAGACGCTGGTGATCGGCGTGGTTGGCACCATTATCGATATGGCTGTGCAATGGATGTACACCCACCTTGGCGGGTCGCTGTCGCGCTTTCTCGCCAAGCCGCATATCCGCAGATGGTTCGAGCGCGGCGTTGGTGTCGTATTCATCGTGCTGGCGCTGCTCGTCGCGTTTGGCCTCAGGCAGCACACGTGACGTGGAGGGGATGATGAGCAAGCCGCGTCTGCATATCGGCGACAAGAACTATTCGTCCTGGTCGATGCGGCCGTGGTTGGCGCTGCGCGTCGGCAACGTCCCCTTTGAAGAGGTGCTGCATGCACTGCCGGAGATGGGCGGTGGCAAGCCCGTGTTCGGCGCGATCTCTCCCAACGCGCGCGTGCCCGCGCTTGAGTTGAGCGATGTGGTTATCGCGGAAAGCCTTGCGATCTGCGAATGGGCCGCTGAACAGAACCCCGCGCTCTGGCCGAAGGGAACGAGCGATCGCGCGCTTGCCCGTTCGGCCGCCTCTATCATGCACTCCGGCTTTCCAAACCTGCGCAACGATGCGCCGATGAACATACGCCGTCGCACCGACGCCGGTCGCATGACGCCTGCCGGCCTCGACGACGCGGCGAAAGTCGACGAGCTGTGGAGCGGCTGGCTCAAGCGTTCGGGCGGGCCATTTCTCTTTGGCGAATACTCGGTTGCCGACGCCATGTATGCGCCGGTGATCACCCGCTTCGTGACCTATGCCATCCCGCGCTCGGCCGAGGCGCAGGGCTATATCGACCGCATGGTCGCCGAGCCGCATATGGCGGCGTGGATTGCGGCAGCGGAAAAGGAAACACGGACATTGCCGCGATCCGACATTGCCTAGTCACAGACGCACGGCAATTCTGATCCGAACCGAGCAGGGACTGTCATGGAACTGAAAGACGCTATCCGCACGATCCCGGACTTCCCAAAGCCGGGGATCATGTTCCGGGATGTCACCACCCTGATGGGCAATCCGCGCGCCTTCCGGCAAGCGGTGGACGAGCTGGTGCAGCCCTATGCCGGCCAGAAGATCGACAAGGTGGCGGGTATCGAGGCGCGCGGGTTCATTCTGGGCGGCGCGGTGGCGCACCAGCTCTCGGCCGGGTTCGTGCCGCTGAGGAAGAGGGGAAAGCTGCCCCACAACGTCATCACGGAAAGCTACGAGCTCGAATACGGTG
>Ga0116178_10003381_pt1 | contig 12160 bp, 13 predicted proteins | sample AD_STIC12_MetaG_FD_89880 | JGI IMG/M metagenome (GOLD analysis project Ga0116178, IMG submission 89880) | Active sludge microbial communities of municipal wastewater-treating anaerobic digesters from USA - AD_STIC12_MetaG | ecosystem: Engineered > Bioreactor > Anaerobic > Digestate | place: USA... | reverse complement strand
TCTTTTTTCTGACCATCGAACCAGAAATTGAGCAATACTCCCTTATCTTAAGAAACTTCATCTTTAATCAATTGTTTCTCCTGAACTTCCTGGTAGATGGTTCCAACAAATCCCGGTCCGGGTTCCCGGTGCACCTTTATGGATGAATCTATAACCCTATGACTTTCATCCTTATATTTTATTGAGGTCATGGAAAGATTCGTGTAACCCATTTTAATTTGTGTCAGGTGTATCTAAAACTTCCCAAAAACCGCTCTTTTCAGTTCCTGTACGTTTTAATAATCCAGATCTTTTTAATTTTTTGAGATCCCGTAAAATGGTGCTTTTACTGACATGGCACGAGTGAGCCAATTTTTGGATTGAAATTCGATTATTATTTTTAATCTCTTTTAATATCAAATCCTTTCGATGATCGGTGTCACGATCGGTGTCACGATCGGTGTCACGATCGGTGTCATCATTAATGGCATTCGATTTTCCTCCTGCAAAAACAGTGACCAAAAAACCGTCTGAGATATTTCGGAATACAGGTTGTGGTAGCTTGGATTCTTCAAAATAGGTAATAACCCTGCGGATTCCAGATCCATACTTTTCAATCAACCCAATGCTTTTGCAAAAATCAGCGATTAATTTGTTACGAGGAGTTGACTTATAATTATTAGAGAGCAGGTCCTCTACTGTAATACTGTCGGGTAGCCTGCCAGGATTATAAAATTCTATACGGTCATCAAATACTTTTACAATCGAATCGGATGATAGACGATAATCACGGTGTATAATCATGTTGATAATAATCTCCCTAATTGCTTCCAGAGGATATTGCCATCTTTGAATATTGCGGGGTTGTCCTGTAATGATAATTTCTTTATTAATATGCTTTTTCACAAAATCCATAACCTGGTCAATTTGTGATAAAACATCTGATTTTGTCCGGGTGCTGTCTTTAATGATAATATCGTTTTGGAAGCGTCCTAATTCAATGGTAGTCAGAACGGTATCCTTTTCTGTAAAAAGCAGGTAAGCGGCATTGGAGAGCTGTTGATTACGTATTAAATCGCTTTTAATCAGAAATGTCAAGGGATCATCTGTGATTATTGTTCCTGTTTGATTAATTGCATCAATGGCTTTCTGGACTTTTTCAAGCGAAATATCATCTATCTGAAATTGGTTGTTTACATGAAAATCCCAGCTTGTATTGAAAGACTGCAAATGAAGGTTCACTACTTCTGAAATATTGAGTAATTGATTTGAGTTGGCAACACGCTTAAAATATTTGCCTCTGGTTGATACTGGTTTTATTGGGTATTCTTTAACAATGAAAAAAACCAACGTTTTACTTCCCAATAGAGTGATTTCAACATCGGGAATTATAGGTGGAGAAGTTTTACTTTTAATTTCGTTGATCCAATTTTGAACAGATTCGGGGTTAAGGGAAACACCGGTCAATTCATTTTTTTGATTGATACCCACAACGACCCTTCCACCACTTGTGTTTGCAAATGCAACTAATGTTTCAATCAATTCAGTATTGAAACTGCTCTTAAATTCAAGTGTTTCATTTTCTCCGTCACGGATTAAATCGGAAATGTCGTTATACTCCTTCATCTCTTATTATTTGTAAAAGGATCGGCGATTGCAAATTTCAGATTTTATTCTTCTGCGGTTCAATTGATGTTTTTCAGTCTTAAAAAATAGCATCCAAATCTTCAAATATGTTATTCTCTTAAAGCAAAAATACATGATCGTCTGGAGCAAATAAATCTGCACTCTGCTCTCTCTTCAATTTTAAGATATGGATCCTCTTTGCCGCGGATTTCACGGATTTCCGCTAATTGAAATATATCCAAAGCCTTATATACACGTATAATTTAATTAGCGTCAATTAGCGTAATTAGCGGACAACCAATGTGTCTTTTATTTTGTCCGCGGATTTCACGGATTACCGCGAATTGTAATATTTCCTAATCTTTATATACACGTATAATTTAATTAGCGTCAATTAGCGTAATTAGCGGACAAGGAATATGTTTTGTTTTGTCCTCGGATTACACGGATTTTCGCGAATGAAATCCATTTAATTCTCCTTAATGAGCCGCTGGAAGAATAACGATTCTTCACCGAAGTTGATCAGCAATCCTAACTTGAATCCCGATGCTTTTAAATAATTCAAAACCTGGGCTTCATGTTCAGCGGTCAATCCCGACAAGGCTTTGATTTCAACTATTATTTTCCCGAAACAAACAAAATCAGCTAAATATTGCTTCTTAAGTGGATTGCCTTTATAGGTTACATTCAAAGGAACTTGAGCTTCATATGGTATTTTCAAACTTCCAAATTCTATTTCAAGTGCTTCTTGATAGACCGCTTCAAGAAATCCTGATCCTAATTCCCGGTGAACTGTCATCGCGGCTCCGATGATTCTGTACGATTCGGATTTGTACAACAAGTGATTTTCAAGCCAATCAGTCAAAATATTATCGTTAAGGGTTATAGATTCAGACACAATTAATTAGCGCAATTAGCGGACTACCAATGTATCTTTTATTTCGTCCGCGGATTTCACAGATTTTCGCGAATTACAATCATTTAATTCATTTATTCCCGAAACCTTAAGCTTGAGTTTTATAATTAGCGTCAATTAGCGTAATTAGCGGACAAGGAATATGTTTTATTTTGTCCGCGGATTTCACGGATTTTCGCGAATTGAAACATTTTCAAATCCTTATATACACGTATATTTTTATTCGCGTCAATTAGCGTAATTAGCGGACAACCAATATGTCTTTTCTTTCGTCCGCGGATTACACGGATTGTACTTCTTATTCTCGTGAACTTCCATGCAACTGCCAATTGTCTTGTAATTTCCTCCTTAAAACAATATCTCAGTCACATCAATTTTTCTGAATTCGTGTAATTCGTCAGACAGTATCCATAAACGACCGCTGGACCTTGTTGAACACGATTATTCCAATCCCAAGGATGGCCACCATGAATCCGAAGGAATACGCCAGGTGTCCCCATGAAAAAGTGGCAACACCCATGGTCCCATATTTGAAAGCTTCAATAATGGAGGTTACCGGATTCAGCGCCATGATCCACTGCTTGTCGGGTGAAATGGTGCTCAGCGGATAGATCACTGGAGTGGCGTACATCCACAACTGCACGATAAAGGAAAACAAAAAGGTGAGGTCCCGGTATTTGGTGGTCATCGACGAGATCAATATGCCAAAACCTAATGCCAGTCCGGCTAACATCAATATCAACAGCGGGAGCAACAGCACATAGACCGTAGGACGCACCTGCACTCCCATCACCAGGTAATAGAGATAAACTGCCACGAACAGAAGGAACTGGATCCCCATCCGCAGCAGGTTGGAACTCACTGTGGCCAACGGAACCACCAGACGGGGAAAATAGACCTTCCCGAAGATATGCTGGTTGGCGATAAACGTCGATGAGGTTTTGTTCAGACAGTCGGAAAAGTACTGCCAGCAAACAATTCCCGCCAAGTAAAAAAGAGGCTGGGGGAGACCGTCGGTGGAAATTTTGGCGATTCCCCCGAAGACCACCATATACATTATCGTGGTCAGTGCCGGCTGGATAAAATACCACAGCGGCCCCAGGATGGTCTGCTTATACTGGGTAACGATGTCGCGCCGCACAAACATCGACCAGAGATCGCGGTACTGCCAGATCTCCTTGAAGTCGACATGCAGGAGCTTGTCCTTGGGTTTGATGACGGTAGTCCAGGTTTCTTCCATTCGAATGGCTGGTTAATCAGGATGAAATTGGCTGAATCTCTTCAATGCTTCGCCCCGTCAGTCCCAGCATCATTAGTCCGACGAGGTGGTATTTTTCAGCCATCAGATCCTTGCAAATATATCATTTTTGAGCAAGATTTGTTGAATTAACAGACAAAACCACATAAACCCCAATGTGTATTTTTTGTAATATCCCTATGTTTACGGCATTAATAAATTCGTTTTTGATTCGACGGATTAATTAATTCGCTTATTTTTGTTTTAAAACTGAAAATAGTAAATCGGGAAGTACAAAAACCAGGATGCCTGATGATAAAAACCCTGAAAATAGCGGTGCTTTTGTTGCTTTTTCCAGGATTTGGGAATATCGGTTTCGCTCAGGTGAAAGGACCCAGCGGATTAAAATGGTATTCCTGGAATGCCTCCGGGGGATTCATGGCGCCCGTTGATCCGTTTAAGACCGATCTGGGCAACGGAATAGAACATGGTTATCGTTTTTCAGGTACTCCGGGATTTACATTTTCCCTGGCAAAACCTCTGACCATTGCCTTTAATCTGGGAGCTGAACTCGAAGATCACCGGATCGACGGTGACCTCGATTATGGCGATCCTGATCTGGTCAATCCTTTGTACAATACACGTTTTCGTACCTACAGTCTGTTTGGGCAGTATTATCTCTTTCCGAACACCAATATCAACCATTTTTTGATGGCAAAAATCGGATATAGCGGAGTGAACATGGCCAGGGGTGGAAAAGATCTCAGCCGCACCATACCTGCCGACTTGTGGGAATGGGTGATTACGGGGGGATATGGTATCACCTACCATATGGATCCTAATTTTTCGGTGAACCTCTATGGCGAATTTTCTCCTGTCAGAAACCGCTACCTTACCCGGCTTTTCAGTGATGTGGAAAGTAAGAACCTGCCCATGGCCCGCATTGTCCTTTCACTTACCGTCCATACCGATATCCGGGTCTTTTTCCCGTTTTCCAAAGCCAGACGGTTCACCGCGCAATACGAACCGGAAATGTATATGCCTTTTTACAAGGAAAGGAAAAAAAAATAAGAATAATCCCGAATTTCTGATTTAGGATTCAGAAGATTCCCAGGATTTTCTTCCTGCCCGTTATTAGGTTTTTCTGTTTGGTGTATAAGAGTTCTTCCTCCAGGGGCAGCCGGAATCCAATCTCAAACCGGGAGCCGGCGTTAAAAGAGTGACAGACTTTTACCGTTGCCCAACGAAAAGGGTAAAACCCTATTCCCAGATCCTTTCTGGCATGTTTTAATCCGCCCCGGGCAAAATATCCGCGCTGGGTAAGGAAATCTAATCCCGTATATACATAAGCAAAATCATTGACCGAAATGGTCGGTCCCATTACGATGGCCGGAACGACAGGATCGAGTTCAATCATGGCAAATCCGCCGAAGCGTTTCAGATACAGATTGTTAAAAGTCGTGCTGATGGTGAATTTCTCATATTTATGGTCCCAGATATACCCTCCGGCCATGTCCATACAATTGATCAGCCGCTGCCTGCCGCGGAAAACCAATCCATTGTAACGGCGCTGCCCCCCGGCTTCGAAAAACAATACCATCAGCAGAAACCCTATGAATAAGTACTTTTTCATGGTTGATGATCAATTCTGCAAATGTAAGGTTTTTGGTTATTTGTAGAATATAAGAAATTAATTCTCTTTGCTATCTTTACGACATGATTTTTCTCAACAAAATAAAACGATTTGGATTGTTCGGGACACTGATGCTTGCGTTGGGTTCATGCAGTTCGCCGCTGAAGCAGATGACCTATATGCATGATGCAAAGCTTGATGAATTGTATCCCCGGATGCCCCTGCCACCACCCTATACCATCCGCCCCAATGATCAATTGTATATCAGTGTGGTTTCCGAAAACCGGGAAGAAACGGATTTTCTGAACCTTTCATTTTCAGTGGGTGTTGGAGGGGCCTATGGCATGGAGTTGTTGACCTATCTGGTCGATGAAAACGGCAACATCAGCTATCCCAAACTGGGAGAGGTTTATGTTGCGGGGCTGACCCTCCTTGAAGTACGGGATAAAATTCAGAAACTGGTTGACCACTACGTGCTGAATACCTCCGTGGTGGTAAAACTGGCCAATCGTACCTTTACCGTTCTGGGTGATGTGAATGGCGGAGGCCTGATCCAAATGCCCAAAAACCAGTATACCATTTTTGAAGCCATTGGGGCCGCCGGAGGCGTATCCGACGGGGGAAACCGCCAGAAAGTGCGGCTGATCAGGGAAACACCCGAAGGAACCCGGATCGTTAACATCGACCTGACCGACGATGCCCTTCTCTCTTCCGATTATTACTACATCCTTCCCAACGATGTGATTTACGTGGAGCCCAACAATTACCGCGTTTACAGCACCCGTACCCTTCCCTGGCTCAGCCAGGCTTCCTTTGCAGCATCGCTCCTTACTACGGCATTCCTCATCCTAAACCTTTTCAAATGACGGAATATAACGATACCGACAGAACCCAGGATAGTGCAGCACAGGAAGAACTTCCGGTATTCAACTACAAACGGCTGGTCAGCGAATTGATCTCCCACTGGTATCTCTTCGTTCTCTTTATGGGCATTGGACTTGCCGGGGCGTGGCTTTACAACCGGTATACCACCACCATGTATTCCGCCCGCGCCAGCATTATGATCCTCGAAGAGGGATCCACCACCTTCTGGCGGCAGGCAGGGGGGTTTTCTGGGGAGGCATTGCGGGGTTTCGGAACTTCCTACCAGGGGATCCAGAACCAGATGATCATCATGAAATCACAGCCGGTGGTGGCAAAAGCCATCAGGGAACTGGGATTCGAGGTGAGCTACCACAATGAGGGCAAGTTGTCGACGGCTGAAAATTATACCGATGCAGCCTTCCGGGTGGAATGGGACCGTAACCACCCCCAGTTGATTGGATTTGACTTCCGGATTTCAGTACACCCCGATCGCTCCATTACCCTTTCCGGATTCGGAGAAGGGGTGGGAGTTTATAACTATTCTGAAAACAGGGGAGCCGGTTATTTCCCGGAAGTGAAAATTGAACAGAAGGTGCAGTCGGGCGAAGAGGTTGTCATACCGGGGCAGTGCAGCTTTAAAATCAACCTGAATGAAGGGTTTTTCCCACCTGTTACCGACTATTTTTTTTTCAGATTCCATACGCCTGATGAACTTATAAACGCTTACCGCTCGCGAATGACCGTCAGCCTTCGCGACTGGGAAACCTCCATCGTCGACATCGACCTGAAGGATTACCACCCACAGAAAGCGGTCGACTTCCTCAACAAATTGGTGGAGGTTTACCGTATTGACAACGTGGAAAAGAAAAACCAGTACGCCGACCAGACCATCAACTTCATCGAATACCTCCTCGAAGGGGTGAGCGATTCGCTGGCAGTAGCCGAGGGGGAACTCCTTTCGTTCCAGTCACGGAACCGGATCTTCGACATCGGATCGCAATCCGGACAACTCCTTTCGGAGATGAGTGAACTGGACAGTAAAAAGCAGGAGCTTGAAACGCAGAACAAGTATTACAATTATCTAAAGACCTATATCCTGGAAAACCGTGACGTAGGTTCCATCCTGGTTCCATCGTCCGTTGGAATCAATGATCCGTTGCTCAGCGGCCTTTTGTCGCAGTACAACCAGCTTACCGTTGAAAAATCGAAGATGTCTGATGTGCTGATCAGTCCGCGGCTTACCCAACTCAACGACCAGCTCGGAAATGTAAAGGAAGCCATGCTGGAGAACATCAACAACATCGTTGACCACAACCATCAAATGCTGGCTGACCTGCAGCGCCGCACCGCCATGGTGGAAGCCCGCGTGGGCAAACTTCCGGTCACCGAACGCGACCTTTTCAAAATCGAGCGGCGGTACAACATGAACAACGAAACCTACACTTTCCTCCTCGAGAAACTTTCGGAGGCCCAGATTGCCAAAGCTGCCAACCAGCCTGAAAGCCAACTGGTGGAGTCGGCAAGCTCCATGGGTGCCATCGGACCTGAGAAAAACAAGGCTTACTCCTACGGCCTCTTCGCAGGTATCGTACCCCCGGCGCTCTTCGTGCTCCTGCTGGTGCTTTTTAACAACAAGGTGATCAGCAAGGAAGATGTCGAAATGTTGACCTCCCTACCGATCCTTAACATGGTTTTCTTTAACAAGCAAAAAGAACCAACCATGACGCCGGTGCTTGACAAGCCCAACAGTCCTGACAGCGAAGCATACCGAAGTTTACGCGGAAAGCTGGACCTGATGACCAAGGGAAAGGTCAAACCGGTGATCGCCGTCTCCTCGACGGCTCCCGGGGAAGGGAAGACCTACACCTCCATCAACATCGCCTCTTCTTTCGCGCTGACCCGCAAAAAAACCGTGCTGGTGGACTTCGACCTCCGCAATTCGCGCATCAACCAGGATTTTGAACTTGATGCCTCCAAAGGGGTGGTCTCCTACATCCTGGGAAAGGATTCCCTGGCGCAGATCACCCATCAGGTGAAGCATCCCAACTTTTTCATCATCCCCGCAGGTCCCATCCCGCCCAACCCGGGAGAGATGCTCATGGACGAGAAAATTGGAAAACTCCTGACAGAGTTAAAGGAGATCTACGACGTGATCATCATAGACTCGGCGCCCATAGGCTATGTGACCGACCTGTTCCAGATTACCGACCAGATCGACTCCACGGTCTTCGTGATCCGCGACAGCTATACCAACCGGAAACTCCTTAAACAGGCCCTCGACGAGATCAAAATGTACCGGATCAAGGGGGTGGGGATTATCATCAATGCCATCAGGACCACGGGCGGACTCTTCCCGGCATACGTGCTGAGTTATGTGAACGGCTACCGCTACGGGTACGGCTATGGGTACGGTGATTATGGCTATGGGTATGGTTATGGGTATGGGTATGGCGGCTACGGCAGTAAACACAAGCGGAAACGGTTCCGGCTGATGCCGCCGAAAGTGGAGGTGGAGGAAACCAACGGCAACGGAAATCACCATGGGAGACCGGAGATGTCATAAGGTTGAGGCTAAGATGAAGAACCGGTAAAGGCTCAGAGGGATAACCCGAAGGGTTTAAGGTATATATAATAGATTACAAAAAAAGAAGAAAGTGCATATAATTACCATCTTAGCGGGAAATATTGCATAAAGATCTGCTTTTTATATCAAAAAACCTATATGTACCGCTATAATAATACATTTTCGTATGCTTGATCCCGATATTTTGGCAGCTACCATCAAAAAACACCGCAAAGCGGCCGGTTTAAGCCAGCTTTAGCTGGCTGAGTTGGCAGGCGTTGGCAAAACCGTGCTGTTCAACCTGGAGAAAGGAAAAGAAACCATCAAGCTCGATACGTTGAGGAAAATCCTCAAAGCACTGAATATCAGGGTGCAGTTGACCAGTCCGTTCATGAATCAGATTTATAACTATGAGACAAGCCATCATATCTGTTGATGATTAGGAGGCAGGGGTGCTTATTGAAATTGAACCTGGCAAAAAATATCGTTTCGTGTACAATCCCGGTTATCGGGGAAATCCCGTATCTCTGACTTTGCCAGTCAGACCGGAGGCGTTTGAATTCGACACTTTTCCTCCCTTTTTTGACGGATTGCTTCCGGAAGGGTATCAGGTGGAAGGATTGCTGAAATTCAGCAAGATCGACAGGAACGACCTGTTTTCCCAACTTATGGCTGTAGGAGAGGACATGGTTGGCAACACTACGGCAAAGGAGGTGTTGCTGTGAACCGGTGTCCCATAACCTGTGAACCGTGCGGAAACCAGCTCTATAGTACGAAGGGCTTAAGGTTGTTGTCTCCTGCGCTGAAAGATCTTACCAATCTGGACCTTTCAGCAGGAGATTTGAGGGCTGAAGCGATGGTGAGGGCTTCATAAATGTCGGTCCAGGGAGTTCAACCCAAACTGAGCGCTATTCTGAACATCAAAAAAGGAAGGTTCGACATCGGCCCGCATTCGTCAGGAAATGGATCTGTTTCTGAATTGGTTCAATGAAGAATCTAAATTAGATGCCGTATTAAAAGCAGCGATTGCACATTTCTGGTTTATCATTATACATCCTTTCGATGATGGTAATGGCCGCATAGCAAGAACTGTCTCTGATATGTTATTGGCACGTTCAGAGGAAAATCCCCAAAGATTCTATAGTCTTTCAAACCAGTTACATACGGAGAAAAAGGTTTATGATTAGGTTTTGCAAAAAGTCCAGCATAGCAGTGGTGATATAACTGAATGGTTGCATTGGTTCTTAACTTGTTTGTATCGTGCATTGGAAACTACAGAAGTAACGTTAAAGAAAGTTCTTCAGAAAGCAGATTTCTGGGACAAACATAAAGAAACCGTTTTAAACCATTGGCAAAGACACATGTTGAACAAGCTTTTGGATGGATTTGACGGAAAACTTAAAACTTCAAAATGGGCAAAAATAACAAAATGCTCACCGGATACGGCTCTGAGAGATATAAAGGATTTAATTGAAAAAGGTATATTACAACAAGAAGAACCGGGAGGACGAAGTACAAATTATGATTTGGCTGATTACTGAGATTGGGTCCAGATTCTGAAGTTGCCTGAGCAGTGGAGCCAGCTCATCATGTAGAGCAATCCGTCGTAATACCGCTGTCCCGGGTCGAGGGGGAGGGGAGTCTTCCAGAGGGCTTCCACAAATTCGGGAGCGATGTAGTGGGTGGCTGCCAGACTGGTCACCGCCAGGGTGGCAGCCAGTCCGGGCCGGTAATCCGGATTGACCAACTTCCCGTCGGGCGAATAGATGCTGCCATAGCTGTCGAGCTCCTGACGGAAAAAGAAAGCCTGGATGCGGTTGCTCAGCTCCTTCTGGCGCGAATCCTTGCCCCACCAGGCATAATCGACCGCCCAGTTGGAGGGGGTGCGCCAGGAGTCCCACCCGAAATTGGAGGCATTGGGGTTAGAGGACTCCTTCACCGGCTTCCCGTCGAAATGGGCGTAGTCGGAGGAGAGTCCCGTAAAAGTATCGCTGGCCTTCACGAAAAAGTCGCGGCTTGCTTCGGCCGCTGAAGCCCAGAATTCCCGGTCGGCTTCGGGGCCCCAACGCGCCCAGAGTTCATAAAAGGCGGGCAGATGGTACGAGGGATCGGTGAAGTCATTCCCCTCACGGAAGTCTGGGGAAAAGCGGATCATTTTATGTTCCTCGTTGACCATGGCATGTACGGTGCACAGACCTGATTTCGTGGGACCGCTCTTCGTTGCGCGATGCCGCATGGCGGTCAAAATCTTATCGGCCCACGCCTTGTACCCGTAAATCCCCTCGCTGCTGCCCCAGCGGTTGTGAGCGAAATACAACGCCGTCACCATGTACTCCTCACCGTCGGGTGCCGGAATTTCCGATATGGACGTGCCGTCGTGCCTGAGCTGCCGAAGGAAATACCCTTCACAGGGGTGGGCGGGATCGGAGACGTACATATGGGTTACGGCCCAATTCCAGAGGGCGTCAAAATCAACTTTCCGGTCCATCTGCACGGCGATCATCATGCCGTACGACATCCCTTCGCTGCGCACATCGTTGTGCAGAACATCCCGGATGTAAGCCAGCGGTCCGTTCTCATTTTCTCCGACAGGAAACATGACCGCCTCAGTAAGGGTGTCGCCATGGAAAAGTTTTTCATAGGCTTCCCGGGTACGCCTGGCGATCTGCTCTTCGCTGTGGTTGTTCTCGGCGAAGAGGTTGCGGTATTCCCCGGTGGCATAAGCGCCGATGCCATCGGCCGGAATGCCGGAGGTGTCGCGCGGTACCAGGGTCATCCCCCCTGCAAGTTTCACTCCCTTCTGCCCGGAAACGGGAGAATGCGCCGCACCCGCCAATACCAGCATCAGCAGGAAAACCACCGTATGGAATAATCTTTTGTTTCTCATAAAGCTGTTCGGAAATTTCGGGTAAATATACATTTTAACGGGAAATGTGAAACTTTGTTGTGTCACAACTGCCCCTGGCAGTCGAATACATCCACCACCTCCTGGCATTCAGATACATCCACCATCTCCTTACAGTCGGATGCATTCTCCGCCTCCACGGCTGAAACTATGTATTTGCCACCTCGTTGCAGTCGAATACATCCACCACCTCCTGACAGTCAGATGCATTCTCCGCCTCCACGGCTGAAACTATGCATTTACCACCTCCTGGCATTCAGATACATCCACCACCTCCTGACAGTCAGATGAATTCTCCGCCTCCCTCTGTCATCAAATGCATTTGTGATCAAAACAAACAGGGCGGAAAGGGTACTCCTCCTGCCGGGAGGAGAATTGCATTGCCGGTTTATCTGGAACGAATTTAAATAAGTGTAAAACGTGCGCCGGATGATGTT
>Ga0116178_10003364_pt1 | contig 12182 bp, 9 predicted proteins | sample AD_STIC12_MetaG_FD_89880 | JGI IMG/M metagenome (GOLD analysis project Ga0116178, IMG submission 89880) | Active sludge microbial communities of municipal wastewater-treating anaerobic digesters from USA - AD_STIC12_MetaG | ecosystem: Engineered > Bioreactor > Anaerobic > Digestate | place: USA... | reverse complement strand
TCCTCGACGACCTCCGCTGGCTCGGCCTCGACTGGGACGAGGAGCCGCTTTTCCAGTCCCGCCGCTTCGACGTCTACCGGGCCAAGGCCGCCGAGCTCGTCGCCGCCGGCCGTGCCTACAAGGACGGCGACGCCGTCCTCTTCCGCGTCGCCCCCGGCCGGACCATCGCCTACGACGACCTCGTCCACGGCCCCATCGCGGTCGAGTCGGACACCCTCAAGGACCAGGTCCTGATCAAGTCGGACGGCTCGCCGACCTACAACTTCTCCTGCGTCGTCGATGACGCCCACATGGGCATCACCCACATCCTCCGCGGCGACGATCACATCTCCAACACCCCCAAGCAGATCCTTTTCTACGAGGCCTTCGGCCTCGCGCCGCCCCGCTTCGGCCATATGCCCCTCATCCTCGGCCCCGACGGCTCGAAGCTGTCCAAGCGCCACGGCGGCGTCTCGGTCGAGGAGTACCGGCGCGAGGGCTTCCTGCCCGAGGCCCTGGCCAACTACCTCATCCTCCTCGGCTGGATGCCCCGCGACGGCCGCGAGCTCATGACCGCGGCCGAGGCCGCCTCGCGCTTCGAGATCGCCGAGATGAGCGGCGTCCAGGCCAAGTTCGACCTTCAGAAGCTCCGCTGGCTCAACGCCTGGTACATCGCCATGGCCCCGGGCGAGCGGCTCGTCCCGGACGTCCGGCAGCGCCTCGAGGCGGCCGGGACCGGCACCTCCGCCTTCCCCGACGACTACGTTTCGCGGGTCGTCGACCTCTACAGGGTCCGGGCCAAGACCGTCGGCGAGTTCCCGCCCATGATCGACCTCTTCTTCCGCGAGGACTTCGCCTTCGAGGACGGGGGCCGGGCCCTGCTCGACGCCCCCGGCAACCGCGACCTGCTCGCCGCCCTGGCCGGCCGCCTCGACACCCTCCCCGATTTCTCCCGCGCCGCGATCGAGGCCGCCTTCCGCGCCTTGGCCGAGGAGCGGGGCCTCAAGGCCGCAGCCGTCGTCCACCCGGCCCGCATGGCCGTCTCCGGCAAGTCGAAGGGCGCGGGGCTGTTCGAGATGATGGAGGTCCTCGGCCGCGAACGCGCCGTCGCCCGCCTCAGGAGAGCCGCACATGCCTGACGAACCCGCCGCGCCCAAGCCCAAGTCCAACTTCATCCGCGACATCATCGACCGCCACCTGGCCTCCGGCCGCTTCGACCGGGTCCGCACCCGCTTCCCGCCCGAGCCCAACGGCTTCCTCCACATCGGCCACGCCAAGTCCCTCCACCTCAACTTCGGCCTGGCCCGCGACTACGGCGGCCTCTGCAACCTGCGCATGGACGACACCAACCCCGAGACCGAGGACCAGAGCTACGTCGACGCCATCAAGGAGGACGTCCGCTGGCTCGGCTTCGACTGGGAGGACCGCGAATACTACGCCTCCGACTACTACGAGCGGCTTTACGAGTGGGCCGTCGCCCTCATCAAGAAGGGCGACGCCTATGTCTGCGACCTCACGGCCGACCAGGTCCGCGAATACCGCGGCACCGTGACCAAGCCCGGCACGCCCTCGCCCTACCGCGACCGCTCCGTGGCCGAGAACCTCGACCTCTTCGCCCGGATGCGGGCCGGCGAGTTCCCCGACGGCTCGAAGACCCTCCGGGCCAAGATCGACATGGCCTCGCCGAACATGCTCATGCGCGACCCGCTCATGTACCGCATCCGCCGCGAGCGCCACTACCGCCGCGGCGACGCTTGGTGCCTCTACCCGACCTACGACTGGGCCCACGGCCAGAGCGACTCGATCGAGGGCATCACCCACTCCATCTGCACGCTCGAGTTCGAGGTCCACCGGCCCCTCTACGACTGGTTCCTTGACCGGCTCGGCGTCCACCACCCCCAGCAGATCGAGTTCGCCCGCCTCAACCTCGGCCACACGGTCATCAGCAAGCGCCGGCTCCTCGAGCTCGTCGAGTCGGGCCTCGTCTCCGGCTGGGACGACCCGCGCATGCCGACGATCTCCGGCTTCCGCCGCCGCGGCTACTCGCCCGAGTCGATCGCCGCCTTCTGCGAGAAGATCGGCGTCGCCAAGGACAACAGCATCGTCGATCTCCCTCTCCTCGAGATGTGCGCCCGCGAGCACCTGAACAGGACCTCCCCCCGGGCCATGGCCGTGCTCCGCCCGCTCAAGGTCGTCATCACCAACTACCCGGCCGACCGGGTCGAGGAGTTCGACGCCGTCAACAACCCCGAGGACCCCTCCGCCGGGACGCGCAAGGTGCCCTTCTCGCGCGAGCTCTGGATCGAGCGCGACGACTTCATGGAGGCGCCGCCCCCGAAGTTCTACCGCCTCTCGCCCGGCAGGGAGGTCCGCCTCCGCTACGCCTACTTCATCCGCTGCGACGAGGCCGTCAGGGACGCCTCCGGCGAAGTCGTCGAGCTCCGCTGCACCTACGACCCGGCGACGCGCGGCGGCGACAACCCTCCCGACGGGCGCAAGGTCAAGGCCACGCTCCACTGGGTCTCGGCCCGCCACGCCCTCGACGCCGAGGTCCGCCTCTACGACACGCTCTTCACCGTCCGCGACCCCCTGGACGTCCCGGAAGGCGCCGACTGGAAGGCCGCCCTCAACCCCGGGTCGCTCGAGACGGTCAGGGACGCCAAGATCGAGCCGCTCCTGGCCTCGGCCGCTCCCGAGAGCCGCTGGCAGTTCGAGCGCCTCGGCTACTTCGTCGCCGACCGCCGCGACGCGAGGCCCGGCGCCCCCGTCTTCAACCGCACCGTGACGCTCCGCGACGAGTGGGCAAGGCTCGTCAAGGCGGGCCGGGATGCTGCCTGACGGTCCCGTCGGCGCCAGGGACGTCGTCCACGGCCCCTCCCTCCTCACCGACGGCGACATCTACCTCTTCAAGGAAGGCAGCCACTTCAGGCTCTGGGACAAGCTGGGCGCCCACCTCCGCGCCGTCGACGGCCGCGACGGCGTCCAGTTCGCCGTCTGGGCGCCCAACGCCTCGGCCGTCTCCGTCATCGGCGACTTCAACGGCTGGGACGCCGGGCGCCACCCCCTGGCCCCGCGCTGGGACGGCTCCGGCATCTGGGAGGGATTCGTCCCCGGCCTCCCCAAAGGCGCCCTCTACAAGTACGCCGTCGCGTCGCGCCTCGACGGCTCGCGGGCCGAGAAGGCCGACCCGCTCGGCTTCTTCCACGAGGCCCCGCCCCGCTCCGCCTCGATCGTCTGGGACCTCGACTACCGCTGGCTCGACGGCGACTGGATGGCCGAGCGGGGCCGCCGCAACTCCCTCGACGCGCCCATCTCGATCTACGAGGTCCACCTCGGCTCCTGGCGCCGCGTCCCCGGGGAAGGGAACCGCCCCCTGACCTACCGCGAGATGGCGCCCCTCCTCGCCGAATACGTCCGCGACATGGGCTTCACCCACGTCGAGATCATGCCGGTCATGGAGCACCCCTTCTACGGCTCGTGGGGCTACCAGACCATCGGCTACTTCGCCCCGACCAGCCGCTACGGCGCTCCCCAGGACTTCATGTTCCTCGTCGACACGCTCCACCGCCACGGCGTCGGCGTCATCCTCGACTGGGTGCCCTCGCACTTCGCCACCGACGGACACGGCCTGGGCCGCTTCGACGGCACCTCCCTCTACGAGCACCAGGACCCGCGCCTGGGCTTCCATCCCGACTGGAAGAGCGCCATCTTCAACTACGGCCGCAACGAGGTCCGCGAGTTCCTCATCTCGTCGGCCCTGTTCTGGCTCGACCGCTACCACGCCGACGGCCTGCGCATCGACGCCGTGGCCTCGATGCTCTACCTCGACTATTCCCGCAAGGACGGGGAGTGGCTCCCCAACCGCTACGGCGGCCGGGAGAACCTCGAGGCCCTGTCGTTCATCCGCCGCCTCAACGAGGCCGCCTACGGCCAGGCCCCCGGCATCCAGACGACGGCCGAGGAGTCGACAGCCTGGCCCATGGTCACCCGGCCCGTCCACCTCGGCGGCCTGGGCTTCGGCCTCAAGTGGAAGATGGGCTGGATGCACGACATGCTCGGCTACTTCAGCAAGGACCCCCTGTTCCGCAAGTTCAGCCACGGCGACCTGACCTTCAGCATGTGGTACGCCTGGACCGAGAACTTCGTCCTGCCCCTGTCGCACGACGAGGTCGTCCATGGCAAGGGCTCGCTCGTCGGCAAGATGCCCGGCCTGGAGATGGAGAAGTACGCCAACCTCAAGGCCCTCTTCGGCTACATGTACACCCACCCGGGGAAGAAGCTCCTGTTCATGGGCGGGGAGTTCGCCCAGTGGCGGGAGTGGAGCCACGAGGAGAGCCTGGAGTGGCACGCCCTCGAGCACAAGACGCACACCGACGTCCAGCGCTGGGTCCGGGACCTCAACGCCCTCTACCGTCGCGAGCCGGCCCTCCACGAGCTCGACTTCGACCCGGCCGGCTTCGAGTGGGTCGATTTCAACGACGTCGACCACAGCGTCATCAGCTACCTCCGCAAGGGCCGCACGACCCCGGACCTCGTCCTGGTCGTCTGCAACTTCACCCCCGTCGCCCGGGACGACTACCGCGTCGGCGTGCCCGCCGGCGGCACCTGGAAGGAGCTCCTCAACAGCGACGCCGCGGAGTACGGCGGGACGGGCCGGGGCAACCTCGGCGCGGTCAAGGCCGCGGCCAGGCCCCAGCACGGCCGGAGCCACTCCCTGCGCCTGACCCTGCCGCCGCTCGGCGTCCTTGTCTTCAAGAGGGAGATGTGAGCCGCTTCGTCACCATCCACGGTCACTTCTACCAGCCGCCGCGGGAGAACGCCTGGCTCGAGGAGATCGAGGTCCAGGACTCGGCCGCGCCCTACCACGACTGGAACGAGCGCGTCTCGGCCGAGTGCTACGCCCCGAACACGGCCGCCCGCATCCTCGGCGCCGAGGACCGCATCGTCGCGATCGTCAACAACTACGCCTCGATCTCCTTCGACGCCGGGCCGACGCTCCTGGCCTGGATGGAGCGGGCCGCCCCGGACGTCTACCGGGCCGTCCTCGAGGCCGACAGGGCCGCCCGCGACCGCTTCCGCGGCCACGGCGGGGCCATGGCCCAGGCCTACAACCACGTCATCATGCCGCTCGCCTCGAGCCGGGACAAGCGGACCCAGATCGCGTGGGGCGTCCGCGATTTCGAGCGGCGCTTCGGCCGCCGTCCCGAAGGCATGTGGCTCCCGGAGACGGCCGTCGACCTCGAGTCGCTCGACATCATGGCCGAGCACGGCCTCGCCTTCACCGTCCTCGCCCCGCACCAGGCCGCGGCGGTCCGCGAGGGCGCGGCCGGCGCGTGGACGGACGTCAGCGGCGGCCGGGTCGATCCCAAGCGGCCCTACCTCTGCCGGCTCCCGTCGGGCCGGACGATCGCCCTGTTCTTCTACGACGGCCCGATCTCGCACGACCTCGCCTTCGGCGACCTGCTCCGCGACGGCGCGGGCTTCGCCAAGCGGCTCGCCGGGGCCTTCTCCGGCGTCGCGAAGGGGCCCGAGATCGTCCACGTCGCGACCGACGGCGAGAGCTACGGCCACCACCATCGCTTCGGCGAGATGGCCCTTGCCTACGCCCTGAGCTACATCGAGAAGAACAGGCTCGCCGAGGTCACGGTCTACGGCGACTTCCTGGAGCGCTTCCCGCCGCAGGACGAGGTCCGCATCGCCGAGAGGACGTCCTGGAGCTGCGCCCACGGCGTCGAGCGCTGGCGCGGCGACTGCGGCTGCTCGTCCGGCGCCCACCCCGGCTGGAACCAGCGCTGGCGGGCCCCGCTCCGCGAGGCCATGACCTGGCTCGGCGAGCGCGCCGCCGAGGTCTTCGAGCGCGGCCTCGGCGCCTTCGTCCCCGACCCGTGGCGGGCCCGCGACGACTACATCGCGGTCGTCCTCGACCGCTCCCCGGCCTCGGTCGAGGCCTTCCTGGCCGGCCGCGTCGCCCGGCCCCTCACGCCCCCCGACAAGGTCCGCGTCCTCAAGCTCCTGGAGCTGGCCCGCCACGCCATGCTCATCTTCACCAGCGACGGCTGGTTCTTCGACGACATCTCCAACGTCGAGACCGTCCAGAACATCCAGTACGCCGCCCGGGCGATGCAGCTGGCCCGCGACGCGGGCGGGCCCGACCTGGAGCCGGAGTTCGTCGGGATGCTGGAGCGGGCCGAGAGCAACGTCGCCCGCTGCAAGAACGGCGCCGTCGTCTACGAGACGCTCGTCCGTCCGGCCGTCGTCGATTTCCTGAGGCTCGGCGCCCACTTCGCCGTGTCCTCGCTCTTCACGGACTACCCCCGGGGCGCCCGGATCTCCCAATACGCGGCGGACACGGAGGCCCGCGAGACGAGCGAGAGCGGGGCGCGGCGGCTGGCCGTCGGCCGGGTCCGGCTGAAGTCGAACGTCACCTGGGAGGAGCGGACCGTCGAGTACGCCGTCCTCCACCTCGGCGACCCGAACCTCACGGCCGGCGTCCGCGAGCACGGCGGCGAGCCGCGCTACCGCGACATGGCCGCGGCCGTCGGCGAGGCCTTCGGCATGAGCGACATGGCCGCGGTCGTCCGGCTCATCGACCGGCACTTCGCCCCTCACATCTACACCCTCGGGCACCTGTTCACGGAGGAGAAGCGGAAGGTCCTGTTCCAGGTCCTCGAGGGGAACCTCCGCGGCCTCGAGTCCGGCTTCCGGCAGATCTTCGAGACGAACTACGCCGTCATGCGGGCCATGCGGGAGATGCAAATTCCGCTCCCGGAGGCCCTCTCGACCCCGGCCGCGTTCGTCCTCAACGCCGACCTCCGCCGCCTGCTCGAGGCGGCCGGCCTCGACGTCGAGGCCCTGCGCAAGCTCGCCGCCGAGTACGCGGCCTGGCCGTTCAAGCCCGACGGCGAGGCCTTGGGCTACCTCGTCGCCCGCAAGGTCGGCGCCCTGACCGCGGCCTGGGCGGCCCGTCCCGAGGACGCGGCCGGGCTGGAGAAGATCGAGGCCGTCCTGACGATCATGGAGCGGCTGGGCGTCGGCTTTGACCTCTGGCAGAGCCAGAACATCTTCTTCTCGACGTCCAAAGCCCTGCACGAAAAACAGGCGGCGGGCGGGGCGCCCGGCACGCCCGCCGATCCGGCCTGGCTCAGGGCCTTCAAGGCCGTCGCCGAGCTGCTCCGCGTCGACCCGGCCGCGTTCCTGCCGGGGAAACCTATTCACCGAACTCGCGGGAGTTGACGAAGTCCGGGAAAAACTTGACCTTCGCGGCGTCACCGGGACGGAAGAGAAAGGGCTCCACCTCATCGGCCAGGCGGTCGAAGTCCAACTCGCGGCACCGTTCGATCAATCGCGAACGCAGCTCTTGTCCGCCGCGGATGCCGAGCCGGTCGCTTAGGTAGGAGAGGCGGGGCCGTGTCTTTCCCCAGAGAAACAGCGCGTCAAAGACGTCCCGGCCCATCGTCCGGGGCCTGGTGAACAGGCAGGCGATCTTTTGGGCGAGAAGGAGGTCGGAGGGGGTGACGAGGATGCGGCCGAACACATCGAACTTGTCGATCAGGACGGCCTCGGGCCGGTAATCGAACCGCTGGGGCTCGGCATCGATATGAAGATGGAGTTTCTCCCGAGGGTTCGTCGAAAGGCCATAGAGATGAAAAAGGCCGGGGAAACGGACGATGATCCTCCGGGCGGCGCGGGAAACAGCGGCCGTTTCCACCGGATACCCCTGCATCTCCATCCCCGACTTGACCAGCCTTTCCAGGCTCCGGAAATCGCCTTCGCTCATTCCTCGGTCATCGAAATCCAAGTCCTCGCTGAACCGCGGCGCGCCATGGACGATATGGATCGCCGTGCCGCCCAGGAAGGCCAGCCGGTTCCCAAGCTTCGAATCGTAAATGATCTCGAGGAGCTTGTAGTGCAGATACTCGCGGAGCAAATTCCGCTTGAAGGCCCGGAGAGGCTCCGGGAAATAGGATTCGATCTGCGGCAGGTCAAGCATGATCCGTCATCCCTCTCGTTGAAGAAACGCCAGGAGCCGTTCGGCCTTGACCGTCAGCGTCTTCTGCGCGAACCGTGAAGCGGCCGCTCTGAATCCCGGGACGTTCACGAGTTGAAAGAACCGCTCCCCGTTCAAACGAAGGCCGGCGAAATCCGGCTCGGTCCGGAGCCGGGGGTTCAGGTAGAGGAGATCGAGGACGGCCTTCTCCGGGCGGGCGATCTTCGCCTTCCTCGACCCTTTGGACGTGAGGTCATAGCCGAAAAAGAGATCCGGCCTCACCGTCCGATAGCGGAAACCGGCCACGCCGGACACGAAGCGATAGGTCCTCCTGGTGGATACCGAGGTCACCGCATAGGCGCTTTCCGGAATGAGCTGGTGATAGGCCAACGCCGATTCGAGAGAAACGTAGGAGGGCTTGTAGATCCGGTTCGCGATCTCGAACAGCGCCCATTCGTCGAGATCGCGGTCGGCGAAGATATAGAATCCCTTGATCACCTTCCGGATATAACCCTTGTCCTGCCATTCGTTCAGTCGCCGGCGATGAAAGGCCGGATCGACCTTGAGGATATCCCTTACGGAAAAGACCAGGAACTCCTTCATGGAGCGGCGGAGTTCGAGATATGTCATGTTTCGCTTTGATGCTAATATTAGCATTTATACGAAACAAGTCAAGCGATAAAAAGCCGAAGCTTTCCGGCGCGAGAAATTCTTCCTCCAGCGCCCACGCCGTCCTTCTTGGGGTGTCTGGCGCCCTCTTCATTTCGGAGGGCATGCCGACCCGGTCCTTTATCGGATCCGGGATATGTCAGAACAGGAAAACCGGCCCGCTGCGTTCCTTGCCTTTTGGCTGGCTTTCGGCTATAAAAGAGTGGCCTTTTCAGGCCTTTGCGTGCCTGTAGCTCAGTTGGATAGAGCGTTGGACTCCGGATCCAAAGGTCGGAGGTTCGAATCCTCTCAGGCACGCCATTCCCGCTTTCTTGGATGTCCCGGGAGAATTCCAGATGAAGTTTCCCGCCCGCATTTCAGGTGCCCTCCCATCGTCCTCCGTCCGAAACCGCAGTTTTTAGGCGCTTTCAACCGATTTTGTCACGCCACCGGCACACGGCTGTAGGTTTGCTCGAAGGGGATCTCGGAAAAGTGGCCTCGGGGGCTAATCTTTTCCATTCTAGGGAGACTTAGTCGCGATTCAGACAACTCGTACGGGCGGAAGGAGTCTAGATTTTCTCTCAGCCCCTCAACGCACATGAATAGGGCCGGACCATTCAAGCCGGGATCTGGCTACTTGTAAAAGGCAATATTTCCTATGTATATTGGCGCCGTCAATGGGTCTTGAGTCCCAAGAATTGGAGGAGGCCAATGGGAAAACACGAGAGATCGGAAATCGAGCTAATGGAAAAGAGCGTAACACAGCGCCTAAATAAGAAGAACGCTCTGATTTCTCCTGGAGATAAATGGTACGAACATATGGAAGCGTTTGTTGATTTTATTAGACGTAAATATCCAAGAATCGCTGAGGCCCATCATGTCGGAAACGAATATGGAACGGAAATGGGTGATATCAAACTCATAATGGAGGACAAGGCCGCGCACTACTTAGAATTGAAGTCTAGCGAAACTCCTTTCGGCCGAGGCACACTGGCGAACATCTCACAAGATTCGGTCACCGAATATGAACTCCTAATCCCACCAGCAGGAAGCAAGATCCTTAGTTGGAGTGAGTTCCGAGAATTACGCGGCCTCAGACCGGCAATCCAGGCAGTTCTGAATCGATACAGGATCGCCCCTTCTCTAAGATTCGAAGACAAAGCGCGCTACATTCGTAATAAAGCTAATGCTGGTAATCCACATGCTAAGGAGGTAATAGCAATTATTACTGACCTAGCCAACGCCGATAAGAAAAACTACATTAATTATATTAAGGATTATGCGCCTAACGAAGAGAATATCATCAAGTTTGTATTTTGCCTTCTTAACGGAATCCATACCATGCCTGAAATTAAGAAATTTATGGGTTCAGTTTCCACGAGTGATCTAAAAGACAGGTACGAAGATCTAACGACTTTATATGCTAATGTGCAGGGTGGGAATGTTGTTATCACAGAGAGAAAAAGCAAAATTAAAGCTATGCTCAGTGAACACCACCGCTTTGCGATACTATTTCCTGAAGAATCTTTGGAGAGCAATAACAACTATATCGTCTGCTATAATAAAGTTACCGGCGGTGAGAAAAGGCTGCTTTCTTTTGTGTTCCATTGGAAAAATGTATGCCAAGGGATTCAAACTCCCTGTATTAACGTTTTTCTTGCATCCTATTTTAAGGAATAAGGCTTATTGGAGAGTAACCGGAAACAAGCGTTCTAGCTCGGTCTTGGATATTTGTGTATTTCCGGTCACGTTTTGCATAACACTAAGCTTCTCAGGAGATCTGAGCTGCGAGCATAACTCTTCAAGGCTTATCTTCCCTTTTTGGAGAAAATCGGCATCGTACTCAATAGAATATTGACTCTTTTTTTTAGGTGGGAAGATCACATTACAGTGATTTTCCGCAACAAACCTCATTTTTGGTGGAACAATAGCCGCTCGTATTACAGCAGATTTTGCGGCACCCGTTATTCTATTCACAATTATCGCGGGCCCCTCATCATATGTTTTAACTTTGACGTATTGAGGCTTTTTACATATCACCGGAAATCGCAAGCCGGTCTCAGAGATGTTATGAGCCCACAATAGGGGTATACCTTCTTCGCTTTTGTCAGTAAGGCGTTCCTTATTTTGGTTCCAGATAAGGCGGCCAGTTCTCACTGAAAACCCAAGTTCTAGAAGCGAAACAGTCCCGAGAAAGGAGGAATTTAGATACCGAACGTCTTCGCTGAAAATGAGGATGCCATTGTGTTTGAAAACGTAGTCACCCTTATTAATTCCCTTTCGTAAAATCAGGAGCATCGTCATCTGAAGCGCGTCATTAAACAAAGAGGTGTCATCAAGTATCTTAAGAAACTCGATATTCGAGTTCTTTACGATATACTCACGAAGCCTAGCGAAATAGGCTCCGTTATTCATTGATGGAGGAACTACATAGGCCAAATAGCCACCATCCTTAAGAAGATCCAAACCGAGCTTAATGAAGAGAGTAAAGATATTGGTGCGGCCACTCAACACATTTCCAAATTTATTCTTAACATCTTTGTCTGGAGTAAATTCATAATAAGGAGGATTCCCAATTACAAGGTCATATTTTGCCGCCGGGGTTTCGGTGAGAGAGTCCTTGGTTAAGATTAGACTATTGGGAGCTAAATCTTGGGCTATCTTTGCTAATTTGGGATCAATATCCCATCCTTCGAGCTCGGCTGATGGAAAGTGCTCCGATGCGGAAAGCAGGAACTCCCCAGTCCCGCAGGCAGGATCTAGAATCTTTATCCGCGTACGTTTCATTGGTATGTGATTCAGGAGCTCATCCCGAATAGTCCTTGGAGTAAAATATTGACCAAACTTCTTCCTGAAAGACAAATCTGTCTCTTTAAGATACTCGAGAGTCTGCGAGCTAAATTCTGATTTCATCTTTTTGTTATCTTCTTGAGCTCATCGATATCTTCGGCGAGATAGTATCTATAGTTGTTCATGGGGTCTCTTTTTGCCTTCGGAATCTTCCCTGGCGCCTCCCAATTAAAGAGGGTCCGCTTATTAACGCCCATGAGGTTCGCGACAGTGTTGGCCGAAAACCGCGCATTCTCATATTTTATAGTTTATATTAGTATAACATAGTTATCATACTTGGCCAGATTAATTATTCAGTATCTCGACTGAGGTCAGGGCCGAAAATATTAAAAAAGATCTGCCGGCATAGCCAGCGAGAAGCGTTGGCCTGAGATGAGGGAGGAGACTGCTTCAATGCCGCCGCGGCCCCGGGGCGACCAAAAAAGGCATCTGGAATCTTGGATCGAAACTCCCGAATGTCTCAGGAAACTGTATCTTCACAGTGCCGAACCTAAGTTGTCTGACAGGCTCCTAGATTAATTGCCTCTTTAAGAGACCGCTCTATACCACCCCTAAATTCACCCCCTTCGGCGATATAATTCTGGTTCTTCAGACGTTCTTGTGGGTAACAGGGTAAAGGTTTAAGCCGCCGCAGTGGAAGAAGATCGAGGTCTTGAAGTTCTCCCGATTGCGGAACCCGTAGGCCTTCTTCTTGATCGTCTGGATCTTCGAGTTCAAC
>Ga0116178_10003353_pt1 | contig 12203 bp, 10 predicted proteins | sample AD_STIC12_MetaG_FD_89880 | JGI IMG/M metagenome (GOLD analysis project Ga0116178, IMG submission 89880) | Active sludge microbial communities of municipal wastewater-treating anaerobic digesters from USA - AD_STIC12_MetaG | ecosystem: Engineered > Bioreactor > Anaerobic > Digestate | place: USA... | reverse complement strand
TGGTATTGCATTAAAAGGAAAGAAAAAGATAACACATTTTCATGAATGCCCTTTTAAAGTGATTGGGATTATTTCAAAATCACTTTGACCCCCAACATTGTCGACCTTTTGAACACCGATTGTAACTTTAATCTCCTTCCCATTTTCAAGGGGGATTGGGAGTGCAAAGAGCTCAAAAAGGAACTTATCATTGAATATGCTCTGTTTTCCGAATATTCCAGGTGTAGCAACCTCACCAAATTTTCTCCGATTTTCAAGGATATTCTCATCATCAGTTTTGTATTCTCCAGCTGCCCAACAAACAGAATAAAATCCTGAGGAGACCGGGGTTGTCAGAGTAATTTTTATCATTGTCCTATTGAAGAAATCAACCCCCAGGATGGCAACATTGAAGGGAGGGGGTATGGTTGGAGGAGTTGGTATGTATACAACTTGGATGATATTACTGGACGGTCCAATGATATTCTCAATTCCATTGAAAAATGAAATTCTCGCACAATATGATACTGTTCTAGTTTCATCCCCATCCGGGAAAATTGGATCATATACTTCAAGCACGTGAGGCAGTTTAGTGGATGAAAACTCAGCTATTTTTACCCATAACCTGAGATTCATCGGATTCTCTTGTAGAACAATTTGACCGGCAGGGAAAATTTCTGATGATTCAACATATGGTGTACTGGGTGATTCAATGAAGAAGTGTGTTTGTATTCCATTTGTTTCTATTCTGGTAATTTTCAGTTTAATTGAATTAGAGATGATATAGCCCTCAATAAAATGATCGGGGTGAGCAATGGGATTATCAACTGTGGATCTAAATTCATATGAGTTTATACCCACTTGGATTGGGGAAGATGCGTGGCAAGTCTCAGTTCTTTGAGTAATTGCAGGATCACGACGATAGATATTTATCTTTCCATCACATTCCGTAACAATTCTATCTGGTTTCCATTCGGGAAAACCCTCTTCTTCACTTTTTCGTCGTATGCGAATGTTGTTAGAAGAATTTTCGCTCTGAATAATTGATGCCGAATCAAGCGGTGGAGGTATCGGATGATGGACAACAATTGACTTTCGGGGGATAGAGTAGTCGCTAAAAATACTCTCTCTATCCCATCCATCAATGGTCCTTGCACGGGCTGATGTTGATGCATAACATGATTCAGCGGGTGCAATTTTTTGCATCTCGATATTTCGTATTACAGGATCGCCAAATCTTTTCTTACTTTGATCAAGCGATTTTTTTTCAATTATCCCTTCTGGTGAATCGTAGAGTGCTTTCTCTTCAATTTCAAATCCGATTCCTCTGTTTTCCAATTGAGATGCTATAATATTGTAATTTGTTTGGATCTCTAATTCTTCCATATGGATTCCGGGCTTACTTGATCTCGCATTATTAAATCGAATTACTGAATCACCCGCAATGGGGGCTTCTGGTGGAACGAGGGGGGGCTCAACTCTATTATAACAAATTACAATATTACTAGGCTCTGTACGCCCCTCTTTTTCATATACACGGTAAGCCATTACTTCCGGGGGAATTTTATCAAGAGTCAGACCTATAATCCTATCAAGAGGTGAAATACAGTTACGCGGCCCATCGTAAAATCCTTCACCTAAAAGAACGGCGAATTCCCACCTGCTCGTAGCAAAAAAGTCATAGGCATCCCATTTTGATGGCTCTGTTCGGAAACATCCACAATCATCATCAAATACTCTTTTTGGTCTTTCACCGAATTCATTTTGGAACTCTAAAATCTCACCCCAGATTTCGATTTTCTGGTCATTATCAAGGATACTGTTCGGGAATCGCGAAGAGACTACATCAGCACTAGATACAAGGGTTTCCCGGACCTTTATCTCTGCTAGCGTCTCCCAGTGAAGGTTCCTCTCCTTGTAGAGATTGAGCGTTTCAAAATCTTTCAACTCTCCCCAAAAATCGAACCAGATCTGATCTATTCGATGAGCTTCGAGCGTGAACTTTTCATTATTATGAAATACGTGCTCACCGACAATGGTCTTTGTTGCACTGTCTTTAAATATCAAACGATTATCGTTTTGACCGCTATATTGGAATTTTATTACTTGTACTGGTTCTGGCAGCATGACCATATTAATATTTTCAATGTTTTCAAGCCGTAAATTGTATTTTTGGTCCCACCAGCTAGGGGGATACATTCGGGCTGGAGAGTGGATCTTGGTGTCAGAATCATACTTTACGGTTATAGGAGCTCGTTGGATCACTATTGTTTCCGGAAGGCCGAGAGGTCGTCCCTGGATATCAACCCAGGATTTTGGATAGCGCCACCTTAATCGGTTTCCTATCGGATTTTCTTCGATCCATCCCGTTGCAGAGAGTGAGATCTTTGGTTTCATCAGTTATCACCTCGAATGGGATTACGATTGGGTGGCAGGGGAGTGTCTTTAGGAATGGGTCGAATCGGGATTTTAATAAGTGGCACTGTTATCGGAATACGATATAATTCTCTGATTTTTTCTAACGGGATTTTAACCTTGGCTACCCAGTTTTGAGGGAGGGGCCAATCATCTCCAAGAACATTGAATATTTTTTGTGTAAAAATCTCTGGGGATTGGATTCCAGGTCCCGGGTGTAAAACAGGAGAGTGTGATTGATCAAACTGTAATGTCAATTCGTACTCTCCTCGTGGTAAGAATATATAATCATTACAGAAACGCCCAATGACGAATGCTGTAGTTGCGTCTGGACTCGGAAGGAATGTGAGGTCAAGCTCGAGTGGTTTCCGACGTTGTCGATCCCGAGGACAATTGTCTGATATATGGATATGCCAAATTCGTAATTTTCCCGTAACCCTTTGCCAGTTCACTGGTTCAGGAGTCCGAATCCACAGTGCAGTTGTCCTTCCTTTATCATTGACAATCACCTCTACACAGGTTTTCTTTACCTTTGTGACAAGTCCCTCAATCTTCTCCATTGTTCCTGAATTAAACCGCACCTTACTATTTTCACTGAATTGTACAAATTGAATTCCTGTCAAGGCATCGAGAGAACTGAAAAATTGTGTTATTGAGCCGGCCAGAATCCAGTCTTGTGGAGCAGTATCAAGTTCATCAGGAAGAGGATAGGTAATCCCGCCAGATTTCACAGTCAGAATATTTATCGTGTCGCCGGGTTTCTCTTTTCTTGGTTTTTCAACTTCAAAATCTTTTAAAAATTCTGCGAATGATTGGATGGTTGGTGGACACTCTTTCAACGTATGCTTTCCTATTAAATCATAGTAGGTTTTGATCATGCTCGATTCGATCGTCATGTGATCTTTAAATGAAATAAATGCAGAAATTTCACAAGACCAGGAATCGAGGAGAGATTCTGATCCGTTTTGATGTCGATATAAAAGAGTGACCATTGCTGGACCTTTTTTGGGAAAAGGTGTATTATATTCGATTGCTTGATTCTTTTCGAGAGTGAGCCCTTTGTCTGTTCTCCATTGCTGGTAAGATTTCGAACCGAATATTTCACTATCTGGATATGCTTTTGGAATACAGGACTGTTCTACAATGAGGTTTGAGGCCCCATCCTGGTTGTCCGATTCGTAAGTCAAACGATATACAATAGGGTCGTAAATTCGATCCATGTAAGGGACGTTGAATCTTACCACTCCAAAATAACCACGGTACGCCGGGAATCCTACTCCTTGACGGGAAGGATTCCACAATCCATCCGCTGGAACCACAAATATCCGGTTATCCCCTATTGTTGTTGATGATATGTAGGGTCTAAGCGTCTCAGGATTTTGAACATAAAACTCCTGGTTCATTGTCCAGGTAATAGGAACCGCTTCAGGCAATGGATCTTCGGTTTGTACGGAATCACTGTATAATCTGGCATCTTCCGCACTGGATTCCCCTTCGATAGAGACGCGATATTTGCCAGGAGTGAAAACCGTTGAAGAGATATGAGTAACATCATAGGTTCCTGGAATTTGATACTGGATAGCGTACAATTCAATCACGGATTTGGATCTATTCTCAATTGTAATCTCGGATACAGGTTGTTGAGGACAAAAGGTTATGAGAAAAATACGGTAGTGACTATTAAACTGGTCGATTGTCTCAACAGGTTTTGATAATGGACCCTGGCTTGATGACTGGTACCCATTTATCTCAATATGTGGCGGAAATTCAATATGAGCAATCAGAATGAGCGTAATTGAATTTACCAGGAAACTTGAATTATCAAATGAGCTGAATCGTACTTTGAATTTATTACCTCGAAGGACTCTGGTCGACAGATAATTCTTAAACCGATGTAATAACGTGGCAATCTCTTCAGCATCGATAATGATCTGATCAAACCGCCGTTCTCCCAAGAAAGTCTCCGGCTCTCCCTTTCCAAAACTCTGGTTTACGTACCTATCATATCCTTCATTTGCAAATTCTGATGCAGTGGAACTTGGTATCAGCCATCGAAAAGGATCAGTGGAGGGAAGGTGAAGTCTGGATGTTCCAGTGCCAGGACCGGCTGCCCATATTCCATTAATATTGTCGAGGGTCTGATTTTTGACCAGATCGACAATTTCAATCTTTTTTATGGTATGACTTACGACATAACCTCCCTGCACATCGGGATTTATCTTTTGGCCGAGAATCTTTCCAGTCGAATCGGTGACCCGCCGATTGAAGGGAATGACTATCTCGATATCCGGCCATGCACCCGAGAGAGGTGAATCGGATGTTTTTGAGAGATCCCATTGTCTTCCTGTTATTGGATGAATTGCACCCAATGTTTCAGGAATATCATAAGACGCTCCAGCGTTCGGGATTACTTTTCCTATCAGCATTGGGGACTGGAGAATTGGGGGTACTAATTCTTCATCGCTGTATGAGTATTCTACTTTGATGGGGATATCATCGAGTGGCCAGGGGAGTGGAATAGTCAATTCAATATAAAATTTGAGTTGGGTTGGGCTAGGTGTTGATCCGCTGGCTCCTGCTTTGAGCGTCCAAATCATCGATATTTTGAACTTCCATATTTTTAGTCTGATCCCATATTGGCCCCATAATATAAATTCTCCAGCAATTCTTCCTGGATTCCATCCTATTAACGCAGCGACACGGAATCCAAGACGGGCAATGAATGTGATAATCCAGGCAGTCCATTCGCCCCCAATATCGGCACCGGCTCCGAAATGGAGGCGGTTATTATTCATCATTAAGAATATTTCTGCATTGACGAGTTCCTTTATGAAACTAGCTTTTATTGGCGAGCTATTTGTTCCAAAATTTAAGTACCATAGTCTGGGATCCTCAAATGAAAAAAATCCTTCAACCAATCCGGTTGCCTTGAAAAGTGATTTATCTCCCTTTTCGGTAAACTGAACATCCCAGTATAATCCCAGAGCAATCGAGCCGGATTCCAGATCAGCTGCGGCATAGCCTTCGAGAGTGGGGGTTTCAAATATGCTTCCAAATCCCCCCAAAATGAATACTGGTCCAGGACTAATAAAAGCAAATCCAAGTTTATCAAGACGGAATATTTTTCCATTCGCTGCGATTGTGACTAATATTCCATGAATGCCAATTCCCGAAGCACACATTTCAATTGGTGCAGGTTGCCATCGGTCAATATCCCTGCTCCTTCTAGCCCAGTCAACAAAATCTTTGGCGTTTGTTTCGGTTATCTGTTCTCCAATCAGATCATCAGTAGGTTTTGGTTCAAGTGTCGTAGGAAACTCACCCACAGGCGGGGCAGATTTTTCCAAACGGGGATAAAAATTACAGGCCAATTCTCCCCCAATACCTTTTAATCCAAGACCGGTTGGTCCTAACTGTAATGGGACAGGCCATTCAGCGGTCAGTCCGAAAATAGCTCCCCATTCATTAAGACCTCCAAAAATTTCCAGACCCATATCGATTGGGATAATTTTTATCTGGCCTCTTCCAAGCCAGGTCTTATTAGGGGAGTCATATCCAAGGGCAATTCCTCCAGAAAAACATTTTTCGCGTTTAAAGTTGAGATCAACCACGAGGAATCGGAATTTTTTTATGAGAATAACTTTATCAGTATAGGTTGACGGGTGGGCAATAACAACTTCCATTCGAGTAAATGCATCTGGGAGGTAAGCTTTTGAAATTTTAAAGCGACCTCTGACGAGTAACACGATCTCTTCAGGTTTTTTTTCAAGAACTTTTATGAGTGGTTCTTTTGAAAGGATTTGCCCTGTTTTCCATCCATCATACAGACTGGCAAGTTGATCCCTTACAAGAACAGTTGCCTGGTCGTAATAGAGGGGAAAAGGTCCTCCAGAGCCTACAATTACCGTAGTCCATATCACATCGTTGACAAGTCCGTTAATCACATCTTCAAAATCAGTCATTTGCCACTTCCCTTACCTATCAACATCTGGGAATAGCTATCCCACAAGTATACTTTCACGTATCTCACCGCGGCACCCCCTGGGATAAATATAAACTTTGAGGATTATAAAAAAAATAAGTTATAAATCTTTCTAAGATGTCCCCTCGGTGACTGTATAACGACGCCCATCCCGACCAAAAATCCTTTAGCCCGTAAACCCCGACCCTTGTAGCATGATCCCGAAATCCCCTGGAGAGAGCGTAATATACGCTGAAGAGCAGCGGTTCCGGCAGATCTGGATCCTCATCCTCGTCGGGTTCATCGCCCTACTTGCCTGGTATTCCTTTCTCCTGCAGATCGTGATAGGGGAGCCGTTCGGGACGAACCCTGCCCCCGACATCCTGGTGATCCTTCTCTTTGTGGTATTCGGGATCCTCTTCCCGGTCTGGTTCCTCGTGATGAGACTCGAGGTCCAGGTCACCCGGACCGACCTCCGGTTTCGCATGTTCCCGCTCCATCTCCACTGGCGGGAATTCCCCCTTGACAACATTGTCAAAGCAGAGGCCGTTACCTACCGGCCTATCCGGGAGTATGGGGGCTGGGGAATACGGATAGGGATGAAGGGATGGGCCTACAATGTCTCGGGGAACAGGGGAGTGCAGATCACGCTGGAAGGCGGGAGATCGTTCCTGCTCGGGTCGCTCCAGCCAGAGGAACTGGCGTTTGCGATCAAGTCCGGCATTGCGTAAAGGTTCCGGCAACCGGGAAATGGTTCGTGGACCTGATACCTCTGTTTTTTTCCAGAGTGGTCCTGGCCTTCTCGGTTGTGCATCAGCAGTCAAACGACAGGAGACCGGCAGTCACCATGAGTGAAAGCAACCGATCATTGTGCCCTGGCTATCTCTTTCAATACCACAATTTCCGGAGCTGCCCCGAGAAACACGCTGGCCCTGGTGAAAAATTCTTTGAAATACGGGGTGGAAGAATGGAAATCCAGGGCATCCTGGTCAGTGTATTGTTCGACCACCACCAGGGTATTGGGATTGGCCGTTTCAACGTTCAGCGAATACAGGACGGTCCCCTTTTCTTTGGCCACGTGCACTAAAAGCCCCTTCATTTCTTTGATAGCTTCATCCATCTTTCCTTCTTTGATAGGCATTTTGGCAATAACGGTCAGCATTTCTTCTCCTCCTCCCTTGGTGGTACTATCTCTTCTGATCCACAGAACACAGGAGAACTGTCTTGATCAAACAATAAAAAATGATCGAGCCCCCTCCTGATAGTACCATTCATACCGAGGAAGATGCTACTGCTCTGTTTTTTCATCGGGGTGGTACCACTTTCACCTTGTGCAGTGATCCGGGTTAAATACCGACCGGTAAAAGTGGTAATCGTCTCACCTTATCGGACAGCATGAGGTGATGACACGCCCGCGGAAATTGGTGAAAGTTGAAGGAAGTGGCCGGTCAGAAAATGCCTGGATTGACTTGCCCCTGCCATCTCTTTTTCATTCGAGGATGAACACCAGGACAACGCAAGCATCCGGGTCGTTGCCACATCGGGAATACTTCACCCGGATCCGTTCAGCCAGTCCGCTGGAACCCATGGGGGTGAGTTGTCACCAGCCATGGCATCGGTGCATCCTAGATCCGCCTTCCCCTCTCTACCTTGACCAGATGAACACATCGTTTCATCGGCCCGTCTTCCCACTGCTCGCAGGCCTCCCGTTTGCAGGGGAGAAGGGCGATCGGTATCATCCCAAAATTTTCAAGCCTGTTCTCCCGGCTACACCAGTGCGTCTCTTCCATGATACGAGGTGAGATGCTCAAGGATATGGCATCGCGGTATAGGCAGGGAGAAAGTGAAGTCCCACATCACCGGAAGTGGTGATCCGTTGCTTCGACAGGCAACCTGGTGGTCCAATGCGTTGCTATGAGCAGGGATATCCCCTGAAAGGGAATAAGTGCTGAAATAGTGAAAGAACATTGCTATTTTTTTAAGATGATACCCGTTGCACCCGAAGGCCAGACTTCTCTGTCAGCATGGATGACCGGCCAGGCAGCTGATACTCAGTCAAAAATAATACCCTGAGAATGTATGTGGAATGGGGGAGACTGAAGAAACAATGCTCCCCAAGAGGAGCGAGGGGGCTTACCGTATGAACCCATGCACAGGGTGTGAGTATCGACAAATTTTTCTCCGTGAAGATGACGAGGGGAAAATTCTGTTCTGTCGAAAATTTAAGTGCGAACGCGATGATGCCCGATCACTATGTGAACGCTGGGAGGGGTTCGTCGATCCTGTTGTCTGAAAAGGGGAAGGGAAGGCTGACCGTTCTCCGGCTGGTCTTCTCATAATACTTTAAGGTTGATGGATTCGGACCTCCTGCCGATGTTCGCAGGTGACCAGTGGTAACAACGGGAATGATTCGATAAGGATCGATTGAGTCGATACCCCATGTACGGTCTTCCCGGGATGCATGGCAGGAGGCATTGACTGAAGAGGGTGGAGATAATCACGGACTCTTGAACAGCTATTCACATCCCCCTCTCCCTATCGTCTGCCCAATCTCTTTTTATGATGAATCTCCGGATTGATGAAGAAATCATGGTCAATCTCAGGAAGATAGAGTAGTGGTACTTGAGCCCTCGGTGGCAGAATATAAAGAATAAACCTGAAATCACATCCTTTAAGCAACATTATGCAGAAGAATTCGGGTGGATATCTATATCGATGAATCGGGGGATATTGGCTTAGGCCCTAAATCTTCCCCGTTCTTTGTCATTGCAGCATTAATTATTCATCAACCGTTACAAATTCAACGCTGTTTTAAAAAAATCAGGAAAAACCGTCTGAAGAAAAAGCTTCGGGAATTGCCTGAACTCAAGTTTAATAATTCTGATAATGTCATAAAACGCCGTGTTCTTGATTGCTTGGCAACATCTGATATTGAATTCTGGTGTTCAGTCCTTCGGAAAGAGCAATTATATGATCGCCTTCGGACTCAACCCCAGATAGTCTATAATTATCTCACCGGTTCCCTCATTGCGAATATTTATTTCCACTATCAACCGTTTTCCGAGTTCAATGTCATTGTGGACAAATCACTAAATGGGATCCATAAGGAACAATTTGATCAGTATATTATCTATAAAACAATGGAACGTCACATTCCAATTACCGGCACTTTAGTATTACCAAAGATAATTCATGTCGACTCCCGACGAGAACGTGTATTCAGGCCGCAGATTTCATTGCTGGCGCTGTTCATCGAAAATATCGCGAGGAGGATGACTGGTTCTTTTGTATCATCGAACATCAATGTAAACAACTATTTGATTACTTTGAAGGGCCGCAAAAGTGGATGTGACCCCTTCCCTACTTTGTCCCACCTACCTCAAGGTAGCCTCATCCGTTTCGGGAAGGACTTACTCACAATGGTTCTATCATATGGTTTTACTATATTATAGTTGTGTTCTTTTTTTTGGTCTCTTACTGAACAAAAACTGATCGGCGAATTCAAGGCTGCCTGATTCGAAGATCCCTGTATTGTTGTTTCGGGTAAAAGCGGGACGTCCTCGAAATCGGCACAGATCTGGCATGTGATCGTTCCCGGGATGCATGGCCGGAGGCATGGACTGAAGAGGGTGGAGAGAATGACGCACTCTCGAAAAACATATTCAAATCCCCCTCTCCCCCTTCACAACAGGATACACTACCTCCCCTGGTGGAGAAGGATATCCCGACACGATGGTGGTAACCGGAGATAGTCTCCGGGAAGGATATTTTCGATCTCATTAATATCGGATCCCCCCTATCACCATCATACGTGATTCTATGAGAAAAGTAACGATCAATGCCATCGTGGACATCATCATGGTCATCGCATTCATCCCCACCCTTCTCTCAGGAGTGGTGCTCTACTGGTTCCTTCCGGAAGGGGGGAGATTCAGCGGTCAGGCGGTCTTTATGGGTCTCTCCCGGCAGATATGGATCACTATGCACGATCGGTGGGGAATTATCTTTTCCATCATCGTCATCCTGCATCTCCTGCTTCATTGGAAATTTCTCCGGGTCCTTCCCGCATGTTTCCGGAAAAGTAAAAAGGAAGAGGTCGTGGAATAGCATGTCTCCTTTTTTCACCGAAAGGTTTCATCGGGGCAGCATAATGCAGTAATCGACCGTTCCCGTGCTTCTGAACGCTGCCGGAGTGAGGGAATTGATGGTTGGCGAGAATGGCGTAAGCGGAACGGTGGTGATGTGAAACGGCACATGGGAAAACAAAGATTCGGTCCTCTCATCCCGGTGATCATTCTCCCCATCGAGATACCCATGATTTTTAACCTATTCCCTCCGAAAATAACGTGAGTTCTTTCCATGGATACGACATTTTGTCACTATTACCGGGGAACCGGTTTTCCTCCCACCAACAGGTTCTGTCGCGAATGTCCTGCTTCGGCAATCGCCTGTGACAGGCTCTGGCAGATGGTGGTAGATCTGTCGAATGCAAAGAATGGCTCTCCTGTTTCCTTGCCGAATACAAGAGCCGTTCTCACTCCCAATCCCAAGAACGGGAACATTGTTCATTTACAGATAAACTGTCGATGGAGTCTTGGAAAGGAGGACTTCCTCCATTATATTGCGACCGGGCAGGCCCAGCTCGGACGGAAAACCCAGCGACTGGATCCTGCTGTTTCACCGAGTATGACCCGGCAGGTCCCCTATGTGCAATCGATCGTCCAGGCTCTTGGCGGACCTCACCTCCCTGAAATTGTGGCGGTGAAAAAGGTGCAGAAAGGAGAGTAACCCCGTATAAGTGAAGTCTTTCCTTAAGAGAACCCAATAGTCGGCCCAACTTTGATTCTTTTTTATAGTACCATACTTCGTGCTCCCTACCGGAGTCACTTGATTTTCATCAGGGTACACCCCAACTGATGCAGGGATTCCTGGAATAAGAAAAAGGGGAACCGAAACCCGGTGGGAATATTCCTATTCCTATCCGAACCGCAGGTCAGGAACGATCATGAGAGGGGGATGGTTCCTGACGATCATCACACATTTATACCCGTTCATTGATCTTTCAGCATGAACCGCATTTCAGCATTCAAATCCATAGCTCTTTTCATCCTGCTTGTGTTCGTTCTTGTGTGTGCCGGCTGTACCCAGCCATACGAAGTGACAAACCAGACCGCATCGCCCACAACAACCCCCGCTCCCGCGCAAACAAGATCGACAGACTACGGGACACAAAAAACTGAACTGGCCGAGCGTGCTGCCTCATTTGCCAGTCAGATTGACAACAGGACGTTTATTGCTGCACTGACGGAGGGACCAAACTCTACGGCGTTTGCGACAGTACTCGCACAGGTCAAGGCATTCCAGGCAACCGACAGCAGGATTGCCTTTGTGTATATTCTTGAACAGCAGAATGGCGTCGCCCGGTTCGTCGTCGTTTCCGATTATGGCATGCCGGGCAGTGCGACATTCATGATGGTATATCCCGGCGCACCGGAGGAGCTGAAAACCCCGATTACCGCACCCATGGGAGTGGGTCCCTACACTGACCCCTGGGGGACATTCCTTTCAGGGTATGCTCCCGTAACGATGAGTACGAACGAAGCCACCTATATCATGGCAGTAGATATGAGGGGGTAATCCTCCCTCACCCCCTCCCCTTTGAAAGGGGTATCACATCACTGCTCGTTAAAAAATACCATCCTCCCTCTCCTCTGTTTCGGAAAAAAAGACCATCGGGAATCCATTAAGGGGCGTTACTCGATGAGAGCCCTCTCCCCCCCTAAAGCCTCAACGTTTCGAAGTGTTGAAGGGGTGTTCTGTAATAATCATGAATTCACCCTTCGACGAG
>Ga0116178_10003333_pt1 | contig 12237 bp, 13 predicted proteins | sample AD_STIC12_MetaG_FD_89880 | JGI IMG/M metagenome (GOLD analysis project Ga0116178, IMG submission 89880) | Active sludge microbial communities of municipal wastewater-treating anaerobic digesters from USA - AD_STIC12_MetaG | ecosystem: Engineered > Bioreactor > Anaerobic > Digestate | place: USA... | reverse complement strand
GCGCCTTCGGCCTTGAGCCGGTTCAAGATGCCGGCATCATCGGAATCCACACGGTTAATCTTGATGCCGGTGATTTTGGTGAAATTAGAATACAGGGCTTCGTCGGTGGCATAGTGACGTGCCGAGTACAGATTGAGCACAGGCTCCTGTGCTGATACCGCAGCCGCCGCAAGCAGCACTGCTGCCCCCAGACAGGCATGCAATCGGTTGGTTTGCAGGCTGGTTTTTTTCAACATGGTGATTTCCTCGTTTCTGCCGCTTCCACCGCTAGGGTTTGCCGGATCAATTTACAAATACAGCGCCAATGATAACGCAAACAAGAATCATTCTTAATAATAACCCTCGACGCCGATCCGAATTTCCGGGCTGGGGCCTGGTGATGCTGGCGGTGGTTGCCAGTTGGGCTCTGGGCGGCTGCGCCACCAGGCAGGTCGAGCCGCCTGTGGAGCCGCCGCCGGTGGTGGTCCAGCCGGTAGTCAAAAAACCGCCCAGAATCGGCTTGGCGCTGGGCGGAGGGGCTGCGCGCGGGTTTGCCCACGTCGGGGTGATTCAGGTGCTGGAAGAAGCGGGCATCAAGGTGGATCTGGTGGCGGGTACGTCGGCCGGCAGTCTGGTCGCCGCCATTTATGCCAGTGGCAAAAATGGCACGCAATTGCAGCAGGTTTCCGAAGCCATGGAAGAAGCCATGCTGACCGACTGGACACTGCCGCTGTTCAACCGCGGCATGTTGCGGGGGGAGGCGATGGCGCGCTATGTCAACACGCAGGTGGCGGGCAAGTTGATTGAGGCCATGCCGCTGCCGCTGGGCATTGTGGCGACAGACCTCAACAGCGGTGAAGCCATCCTGTTCCGCCGTGGCGACACCGGGTTTGCGGTGCGGGCGTCGAGCGCTGTGCCGTCGGTGTTTCAGCCGGTGAAGATATCCGGTCGTGAATACGTGGATGGGGGGCTGGTTTCACCCGTTCCGGTTCGCTCGGCCCGGCAAATGGGTGCTGAGCTGGTGATTGCGGTTGACATATCCAGTGCACCTGAAGGCAACCCCGCCGGAGACACGCTGCAGGTTTTGCTGCAAACCTTTGCCATCATGGGTAAAAGCATCAATGCCTTTGAGTTGCGCGATGCAGATGTGGTGGTTCGACCTTCGCTGGCGGGCATTGGCAGCGCAGATTTTGGCAGCCGCAGGCGTTCCATTGAAGCCGGACGTCAGGCCATGCTGGCCCGCTTGCTGCAACTCAAGGCGGAGATTGAAGCGAAATCAAAGTGACATAAAAAAAGGGCTGGTCTTGCGACCAGCCCTTAAGGGATCCCTGAACCTGAAGGTTTCGAAAGGACCCGAGGAGACAACCAGTGAAAGTAATTAACTTTCGAAATCTGATTGGAATCAGTATCTCAGGGTTTTCCCTCGTTGTGTAGAGGTTTTTCTCTACTAAGCAACAAGTTCGACCCGGATACTGCCTCAAATTGAGAAATTAACGCTTCTTGGAAGCTTGTTTCGTGGCGTTGACAGCGGTGGCTGACACGGCGTTGAAATTGGCTTCAGCAACATCAGTGGCTTGCTTGACAGCTTTTTGAACGGACTCAAGTGCGTTGTTGGCAGCAGCCACGGCGCTCTTCATCACGGCAACAGCGGTTTCGGAACCGGCAGGTGCGTTTTTGGCAGCGTTGTCCACCAAGCCCATGAATTTCTTCTGTGCATCAGCAGCCTGGCCTTCGAAAGCCTTGCCGAATTCAGCGGTAGAGCCTGAAGCGATGTCATACAGGTGACGGCTGTAAGCAGCGGTCTTTTCAGCCAAAGGCTGGAACAGGCCGGATTGCAGGGCCAGCAGCTCTTGTGCGTCTTTCACGCTCAGCATGGCTTTGGCGGTCTCACCGCTCTCAGCCAGAGCAGCTTTGGAAGCGGTCAGGTTGAGTTCAACGATTTTCTCGACGCCTTCGAAAGCCTTGGTGGTCAGGCCCAGCAGGGTTTCGATGTTGGCTTTGTGTGAGGACATAACTTGTTCGACGGTCAGCATATAAATCTCCAATAAGAGGTTAAGGTAAATAGGTATCTGCTCCGTAACCTGGCTTTCGCCGGATTTATGTTGCAGTGCAGCATGGGTTGAATTATAGGGTTATCCCGTAGCTGTGCAAGTGTTTTTTGCTGCATTGCAACAATTTAGGGGCCAACTCCTAAAATCAGGTGTTTCCGGGGTGTTTTCATGTTCCCGACACAATGGGCCATGAAAGCGTTTCAATGAAAGCGTATTACTCGGATCACTTCGTCTTGCCACTGCCAGAGGGCCACCGCTTTCCGATGGCCAAGTACAGCCTGCTGCGTGATCGTGTGGCGCGGGAACTGCCGTTGGTGAACCAGCTGGAGGCGCCGCGGACCAGTGACGGCGAGTTGGCTTTTGCACACACACCTGCCTACATTGATGCCATAGCGAGTGGCGCGATAGGGGCGGCTGCCCTACGCGAGATCGGCTTTCCGTGGAGTGAAGCCATGGTGGAACGTTCCCGACGTTCGGCTGGGGCCACAGTGGCCGCCGTGCGTGCTGCCATGACTGAGGGCGTGGCCGCCAACATGGCGGGTGGCACCCACCACGCCAGCGCGGAAAAGGGCGGAGGCTTTTGTGTGTTCAACGATGCTGCCGTTGCAGCGCGCGTCGCGCAGGCAGAGTGGAGTCGATATCACCGTGAGCCTTTGCTGGTGGCGGTGATTGATCTGGATGTGCATCAGGGCAACGGCACAGCGAGTATTTTTGCCGGGGATCCCAGCGTTTTCAGTTTGTCGATTCATGGTGAGCGGAACTTCCCGTTTCGCAAGGTCGATGGTGATCTGGACGTGGCGTTGCCGGACGGCTGCGGTGATGTGGACTACCTGCACGCCCTGGAAGGGGCACTGGACGAACTGGCACACCGGTTCGTGCCGGGGCTGGTTGTCTATCTGGCCGGTGCCGATCCGTTTGAAAGAGACCGCCTGGGGCGCCTCAAACTCACCTATGACGGTCTGGAAGCGCGGGACCGGCGTGTATTTGACTGGTGTTTCCAGCGTCACGTTCCGCTGGCCTTTGCCATGGCGGGCGGTTATGGTGTGAGCATTGCCGAAACAGTGCAAGTTCAGATGAATACTTACCAGTTGGCGATGAGTTACTGGCAGCGCTGGCAAAATCGCCGTTCATGAGCAAAGAAAACAGCAATGCCGGGTCAGCAAGGCCCGCACCCGAACACCGCAGCAGCTACAAAGTGTTTCGTACCATCGGCACCCGCTGGATGGACAACGATGCCTACGGCCATGTGAACAACGTTGTTTATTACAGCTGGTTTGATACGGCTGTGAACGCCCACCTGATCGAGCAGGGCGTGCTGGACATCCACCATGGCGAGACCATCGGGCTGGTGGTTGAAACCCAATGCAACTATTTCGCGCCGCTGGCGTTTCCGCAGCTGGTGGAAGCGGGTATACGCGTGGCCCGGCTCGGAGAATCCAGCGTGCGTTATGAGGTGGGACTGTTTGCGCAGGGTGAAGAATTCACCGCTGCCAAAGGCCATTTCATTCATGTGTATGTAGACAAAGTCACCCGCCGGCCTGTTCTTTTGCCACCCCCACTCAAAACTGTTCTGGAGAAACTTCGCAATGACTGTCATGAATGAAATGAATCTGGCCACAGATCAGGCCGCAGCGGTGGACGCTGCCATCACCTCACGCATGTCGGTTCGTGCGTTCACACAAGCGCCCGTGAGTCGCGACACGATTGAGCACTTGCTGCAGGTCGCCAGCCGCGCGCCCAGCGGCACCAATACCCAGCCGTGGAAGGTGTACGTATTGCAGGGTGGCAGTCGCGACACGCTGTGCGACAAGGTTTGTGCCGCCCATGACGCCATCCGTGCCAATCCGGAACTGGCCGCCGAATACAGGGAAGCCTACGACTACTACCCGGAGAAATGGGTCAGCCCCTATATTGACCGCCGCCGCGAGAACGGGTGGGGTCTGTATGGTCTGCTGGGCATTGGCAAGGGCGACAAGGACAAGATGCACACGCAGCATCAGCGCAACTACCGGTTTTTTGATGCGCCGGTGGGGATGATGTTCACCATTGACCGTGTCATGGGACGCGGCTCGCTGGTGGACTACGGCATGTTTTTGCAGAACATCATGGTGGCCGCGCGGGGGCATGGGTTGGATACTTGTCCGCAGGCAGCATGGAACGGCTTTGCGAAGATCATCCTGCCACACATTGGCGCTGGAGCGGACGAGATGCTGGTCTGCGGCCTGGCGCTGGGTTATGCCGACGCCACTGACGTGGTTAATACCTTTCACACACCGCGCGTGGGTGTACAGGACTTCACGCACTGGCTGGATTGACGATGATCATCACCAGCCTTCTCGATACGGACCTTTACAAATTCACCATGATGCAGGTGGTGCTGCATCAGTTCCCCGGTGCGCAGGTGGAGTACAAGTTCAAATGCCGGAATGCCCAGGCTACGCCCGTGGCCGGTGGTCCAGGTTTTGATCTTGCTCCGTTTGCCAGCGAGATTCGTGAAGAGATCCGCTCGCTGTGCAGTTTGCACTTTCAGGATGCAGAACTGAACTATCTGCGGTCCATGCGGTTCATCAAAAGTGATTTTGTGGACTTTCTCGGTCTGTTCCGCCTGAACGAGAAATACATCACCGTCACGGCGCTGCCAACAGGTGAGATCGACATCACCATTCGCGGACCGTGGCTGCACACCATCCTGTTCGAGATTCCGGTACTGGCTATCGTCAACGAAGTTTACTTTCGCAACACGCAGAAACTGCCTGATCTGGTGGAAGGCCGCAAGCGGCTCGATACCAAAGTCGGCCAGCTGCGTTCGGCAGGGTTGAGTGACCTCAAGATCGCTGATTACGGCACGCGGCGGCGTTTCAGCAAGGCGTGGCATGAAGAGGTTTTGCGTGTGCTGAGTGTTCGGCTGGGCACGGCGCAAAGCCCCGGCGGCATGGCCGGTGTTGCCGGACAGCTGGCGGGCACCAGCAATGTTTTGTTCGCGATGAAACTGGGCCTGACCCCGCTGGGCACGATGGCTCACGAGTATCTGCAGGCCTGCCAGGCGCTGGGGCCCCGGCTGCGTGACAGCCAGATCTATGGTTTCGAGTCGTGGGCCAAGGAGTATCGGGGCGACTTGGGCATCGCATTGAGTGACGTGTACGGTATCGAGGCATTTCTGCGCGACTTTGACCTGTATTTCTGCAAGCTCTTTGATGGTGCCCGCCATGACAGTGGCGACCCCTTCAGTTGGGGCGAACGCATGATTGAACACTATGCCAAGAACAGAGTTGATCCGCGGACCAAGACGCTGATCTTCAGCGACAGCCTGACCGTGCCGCGAACCATTGAGCTCTATCAGCAGTTTCGTGGCCGCTGCCAGCTGGCGTTTGGCATTGGCACCAACCTCACCAACGACCTGGGCTACGAGCCGCTGCAAATCGTCATCAAGATGGTGCGTTGCAACGGCCAGCCTGTAGCCAAGCTGTCTGACACACCCTCCAAAAACATGTGTGACGACGAAAAGTATCTGGCCTATCTGCGTCAGGTGTTCGAGATCACTACCAACGCATAAATCCCATGAACAGACCCCGTATCCTGGTGGCCCGAGCCATCTTCCCCGAAGTCATCGAGCGTCTTCAGCAACACTTTGATGTTGAATCCAACCCTGAAGATGTGTTGTGGTCCAAAACGCAGATGACTGAAAAACTGCGTGACAAAGTGGGCGTGTTCACTACCGGCGGCGAGCGCATCGACGCCGAGGTGCTGGCGGGTTGTCCGCACCTGAAAATCTGCGCCAACATGGCCGTTGGCTACAACAACTTTGATCTGGACGCCATGACCGCCGCCCGCGTGCTGGGCACCAATGCACCCGATGTGCTGACGGAAACAACGGCCGACTTCGGCTTTGCCTTGCTGATGGCCACCGCGCGGCGCATTTCAGAGAGCGAGCACTTTTTGCGCGCTGGCCATTGGACCCGCTGGAGCTATGGCATGTTTGCCGGTGCCGATGTGCATGGCAGCACGTTGGGCATTATCGGTATGGGCCGCATCGGGCAGGGCATTGCCAGGCGGGGTGCGCTCGGTTTTGGCATGAAGGTGGTGTACCACAACCGTTCCCGTCTGGACGCGGCTATCGAAGGCGAGTGCAAAGCCAGCTACGTCAGCAAGGAAGAGCTGTTGAAAACGGCTGACCACGTGGTGCTGGTGGTGCCTTATTCAGCGGCTTCACACCACACCATCGGAGCGGCAGAGCTGGCGTTGATGAAATCCACAGCCACGTTGATCAACATCGCGCGCGGCGGCATTGTGGACGATGCGGCGCTGGCGAAGGCCTTGCACGAAAAACGCATTGCCGCGGCCGGTCTGGATGTGTTTGAAGGCGAGCCCAAGGTGCATCCCGACCTGCTGACTGTGCCCAACGTGGTGCTGACCCCGCACATTGCCAGTGCCACCCTGCTCACGCGGCGGGCCATGGCCAATCTGGCGGCAGATAACCTCATCGGGTTTCTGGTGAACGGCAAACCCCTGACGCCGCTGAACCCCGAAGTGCTCGGCTAGACCCTGACCAGCTCAAAGGCACCCAGCGGCTGGGGCTGGCCGTTGAGGATCACGTCCACCCTGTGCGTGCCGGGGTAATGTTTGCGGGTGGTCATCTCCGCGAGTGACAGTTTCCTGGCGAGCTGCGCGGTTTCACCAGGAGCCAGTTTCAGGGTTTTCAGCTTGAACACCTTGGCGCTGGTCTGGCCGTTGGCCTTGACGTAATGCACACAAAAATCCACCAGCACGCTTTGTGGTTTGGTGTGGGTGTTGGTCACCTCAAAGGCGATTTCCACCGTTGCGCCCATCGCGGGCCGTCTGGGCTTGATCTGCGGGTTGCCCACCGATACCTGAGCCACTTTGCCATAACCCAGTACGTCAAGCGCGCCGCTCTCACCGCGCTTGACCGCCGAGCGCAGGGCATGTCCGACGATCCACCGCCGCTCGTTGCTGGCGCCCTTTAGCCAGGCTTTGGCGGTTTTCGCCAGCAGGTCCGGATGGTCCTTGCCGATGTCGTTCAGGTTGTTGGCGACTGAACGGCGCACGTACAACTCGGGGTCGTCCTTGAGCAACTCCAGCAGCGCCAGCACCGGGGCGGGGTCTTTCTGGAAATTGCGCAACCGGGGTGCCCAGGGCAGGCGAGGGCGGGTGCCTTCCGACACGAGGCGCCTCACGTGGGCATTGGGATCGGTCGTCCATGCCTTGAGCTGCCGCAGTGTCGCCTCGGTATGTTTCTCGAGGAACGGGCGGATGCTGAATTCCGCCGTAAACCGTTGTGTCAGCGCATGCTGGGCCCGCATCGACACATCAAAATGTTCCAGACCGAATTCCGCGACAAACATCGTGTGCGGCATGAAGAGAAACGAGGCGAGGCTCTGTCCGGGGTCGCGCCCGTGGGGCTGGTCCAGCGAGTCCATCAGGATGGCGGCTGCTCGCGCGTAATCATCCGGCAAATGCGCGCGCAGGGATTGGGCAATCTTTTTTCCGCGCGGCATCAGTTCCAGTGCGTCGTAGCCCGCCAGTGTGTCCCGCACGAAGGCCTTGCTGTTGAAAGATGGGTGTACGGCCGAGATCATTCGGGCGATGGCGCGAGGCACATCGGCACCAAACTGGTTTTTCAGGGGTTCAGCCATGGGGTGTTTCAAGCGACGTGTGTCAACTGTTGTGTCAGGTGGCGGGCTGCATCAGGTCCCACAGGTTGCCGTAAAGGTCCTTGAACACCACAACTTGCCCGTATGGCTCGTGTCGGGGTGCCTCAATGAATTGCACACCGTGCGCCAGCATGTGTTCATAGTCAGACCGGAAGTCAGAGGTATGCAGAAACAGGCCAACGCGGCCACCAGTCTGATCGCCTACGCGGCTGGCTTGTTGGGGTGTCGAAGCATTAGCGAGCAGCATCGAGCAGCCAGTGCTGCCTCGAGGTGCCACCACCACCCAGCGTTTGCCACCCTGCGGTTTGTCTTCCACCAGTGTGAAGCGCAGCGCATCCACAAAAAATGTAATGGCCTCGTCGTAGTCGTGAACGAGGAAGGTCACAAGGGCGATGGATTGGCTCAAGACAGTAGTACCAGCGCGAGGCCTATGGCGGCGGGAATAGCCTGAATAAACAAGATCCTCTTGTTGGCTGTGGCTGCGCCATACAAACCGGCGACCAGCACGCAGCCGAGGAAGAAAACCTTGATACCCATGCCACTGGAACCGAGGCTCAGGCCCCAGAAAAGGCCTGCTGCCAAAAACCCGTTGTACAAACCCTGATTGGCAGCCAGAACTTTGGTGGCGGCGGCTTGCGCGGGTGTCTGCCCGAACGCTTTCAGCCCTTTGGGTTTGTCCCAAAGGAACATTTCCAGCACCAGAATATAGACATGCAAAATGCCGATCAGGGCAACAACCACGTTGGCGGCGGTGGACATAGGTTCTCCTCGGAATGGATGGGATGTCACTATAGATGAGTTCTTGGGATAGGGTGGCCTGGTTTATATGTGCTATAAATATGATAGCTATTCACGCACATTCCACGAGGTCTGGAGGCCTATTTTTATCTGAAAATGAGTCAAATCCGGTTTTGCACAACAATAGAGGGGATGGAGACAACGGATTTGAATAATATGGTGGTGTGGTGGGTATTGGTACTGGGTGTTTTGAACGTTCTGTTGCTGCTCTGGCTGTTGCTGCGTCGCCCGGACAATAGCCAGGCGCAAGTGGCGGAGCAGGAGCGTGCAGCTATGCTCACGGCCGTGCAAACCGGCACCGAGCGACTGGAACGCGAGCTGCGCCGGGAAATCAGCGAATCGTCCCGCGGCGGGCGGCAGGAGCTGACGCAAAACCTGGCAACCTTCCAGCAATCACTGGTGCAGCAGGGTGCTGAAGCCACGCGCACGCAAAACACGCAAATCGATGCCTTTGGGCAGCAACTGGCGCTGCTGCAAAAAACACTGTCTGATACGCTGACCACGCAGCTCTCGGGCGTGAGCGAGTCCAATGCACGGCGCATGAGCGAAGTGCGCGAAACGCTGGAAAAACAACTGGCGCAATTGCAAACCACCAATGCGGCCAAGCTCGACGAGATGCGTGCCACGGTGGATGAGAAACTGCAGACCACGCTGCAGGCGCGTCTGGGCGAGAGTTTCAAGCAGGTGGCCGACCGGCTGGAGCAGGTGCACAAGGGGCTGGGTGAAATGCAGACACTGGCTTCCGGTGTGGGCGACCTCAAGCATCTGCTGACCAACGTCAAGACCCGTGGCATTTTTGGCGAAGCCCAACTGGCGGCGTTGCTGGAGCAAGTGTTTGTGCCTGACCAGTATGCGGTGCAGTTGGCGACCCGGCCTGGCAGCAAGAACTTGGTGGACTTTGCCATCAAGCTGCCTGGCAAGTCGGACAATGGCGAGCCACTGTGGTTGCCAATTGACGCAAAATTTCCCAACGAAGATTACGAACGTCTGCTGGATGCACAGGGCCGCGCTGATGTGGCCGGCGCTGAGGCGGCGGGCAAGGCGCTGGAAGTTCGCATTCGGCTGGAGGCGAAATCCATCGTCGAAAAATATGTGGAGCCACCCTACACGACCGACTTTGCCATCCTGTTCCTGCCGACCGAAGGGCTGTATGCCGAGGTACTGCGCCGCCCGGGGTTGATGGAGGCACTGCAGCGCGAACATCGCATTACATTGGCTGGACCGACCACGCTGCTGGCCATGTTGAGTTCGTTGCAGATGGGCTTCAGGACGCTGGCGCTTGAAAAGCGTTCCAGCGAAGTATGGCAGGTACTGGGTGCGGTGAAGACCGAATTTGGCAAGTTTGGCGGCATGCTCGACAAGGCGCGGTCCCAAACCGAAACCGTTCTCAAGACGTTGACCGATGCCGACGTGCGAACCCGTGCCATGGGCCGCGCGCTGAAAAAAGTGGAGGCGCTGCCCGACGCGCAATCACAGGTGCTCATCCCCGCGGACAGGGATTTCGACAAAGAGGCCGATGAAGGGTAGCGAGCTCACCCGCCTGATTGCGGGCCACGTTTTTCTGCATGCCTGCATGGCGGGGACCCGCATGGCGGCGCCATTGCTGGCCCTGCATCAGGGGTACAGCCCGCTGGCGGTGGGGGTGTTGCTGGCGCTGTTTTCATTGACCCAGGTTTTTCTCGCGTTGCCGGCGGGGCGTTATGCTGACAAGTATGGACTCAAGCGGCCCGTCGGGCTGGCCGTTGCCGCGGCAACTGTGGGTGCAGGTCTGGCCGTGGCATTCCCCGTGTTTCCCGTGCTGTGTTTCAGTGCCTTGATGACCGGCGGCGCCACGGGTGCGGCCTCTATCGCTCTGCAGCGTCACGTTGGCCGCGCCGCTCAGGGAGCGACAGAACTCAAACGGGTGTTCAGCTGGCTGGCCATTGGGCCTGCGGCATCCAATTTTTTGGGACCGTTTGTAGCGGGATTGCTGATTGACCATGCCGGTGCGGTCGCGGGGGACATCACGGGTTACCGTGCCGCCTTCCTGATGATGGCGGTGGTTCCACTGGGTACGTGGTTTGCAGTGCGCGGCGCCCGCGAATTGGGGCCCGTCGCTGTGGTTCCGGGAGCCCGGACCACCAGGGTGTGGGACCTGTTGCATGAGCCGCTGATGCGCCGTCTGATGCTGGTCAACTGGTGCCTGTCATCGTGCTGGGACGTTCACACCTTTGTTGTGCCGGTGATCGGGCATGAGCGGGGTTTCAGCGCCTCGGTCATTGGCTCCATTCTGGGCGCATTTGCCATTGCGGCCGCGCTGGTGCGGGTGGTGATGCCGGTCTTTGCCTCACGTCTGCATGAACACGTGGTGGTGGCCTGGGCCATGGTGCTGACTGCTGTCATGTTTGCGGTGTATCCGTTCATGCAGACGCCGCTGGCCATGGGTGTTTGTTCGGTGCTGTTGGGTGTGGCGCTGGGCTCGGTTCAACCGATGATTATGAGCACGCTGCACCAGATCACGCCGGAATCACGCCATGGTGAGGCGCTGGGTCTGAGGCTGATGGCCATCAACGCATCCAGCGTGGTGATGCCCATGCTGTTTGGCACCGTGGGTGCGGCAGTGGGCGTGTCGGTCGTCTTCTGGACCGTCGGTGTTGTGGTGGGGGCCGGTGCGCGTCCGGCGTGGTTGCTGCGCCCGGCCTCTGGTACCGGCCACCATCACGCGAACGTCAAAGCCCGTAAAACAGGCGGATAGCGTCCCACGCTGCCTGCGGCTCATCCACGTAGGTGAACAGCTTGAGGTCTTCCGGCGAAATGGCACCTTCTTCCACCAGCACATCAAAATCCATCAACCGTTTCCAGTAGTCCGACCCAAACAGGATGATGGGCACGGGCGCTGCCTTGCCGGTCTGCACCAGCGTGATCACTTCGAATAGTTCGTCCAGCGTGCCAAAGCCGCCGGGGAAGGCCACCAGTGCCTTTGCGCGCATCATGAAATGCATTTTCCGAAGTGCGAAGTAGTGGAACTTGAAGCTCAGATTCGGGGAAACATAGGGGTTGGCGCTTTGCTCATGGGGCAGGGCGATGTTGAGGCCAACATTGAGGGCGCCCATGTCATGGGCTCCGCGGTTAGCGGCTTCCATGATGCCAGGCCCGCCGCCGGTGGCAATGAACAGGTGCTCTTTTTCCGGCAGGGCTGCACTGTATTTCGCGACCAGTTGCCCGAATTGACGGGCCTGATCGTAGTAGCGGGCGTTACGCACCTGCCTCTGGGCATGCGCCACAGCGGCAGCGTTACCGGTGCCTTGGGCTTCTTCCAGCATCTTGAGTGCCTCATCCGGTGCGCAAAAGCGGGCGCTGCCGAATACCACAATCGTGTTCTGGATACCGAGCGCTTGCTGGTCGAGATCAGGCTTGAGCATTTCCAGCTGGAACCGGATACCGCGTGTTTCACGGCGCAGCAGGAACTCGGGGTCGGCAAAGGCCAGACGGTAGGCATCGGCCTGCAGCGGAATACCGGCGTCGGCGTGGGCTTTGAGATCGGCCCATGCGTCGGCCAGTGTGCGTTCATTGAGGTCGTGAGGGGTTTTCAAGTGGGTGCTCTTCTTTCAGGTTTCAAACGCGTATCAACCGCGCAGCGCGGCGGCAATGGCAGGTGCCATGCTAACGGCATTGCTTGGGTGGGCGATGCAGTCTGTGCTCCAGACTTCGTTGACACCAGCGGCCCTGATGACCTGCAAGGCGTCTCCCGCGAACAGGGC
>Ga0116178_10003329_pt1 | contig 12250 bp, 4 predicted proteins | sample AD_STIC12_MetaG_FD_89880 | JGI IMG/M metagenome (GOLD analysis project Ga0116178, IMG submission 89880) | Active sludge microbial communities of municipal wastewater-treating anaerobic digesters from USA - AD_STIC12_MetaG | ecosystem: Engineered > Bioreactor > Anaerobic > Digestate | place: USA... | reverse complement strand
TTGTTGCATATTTTTCTCCTGTCTAGGTTTTGTTTTTGATTTGAGTTCAACTCATTATGATAGGCGATTATATGCAACACTTTTCTTTTATTTCGGAGAGGCTACTGCATTATCTGGGTTTATGTACCCACTCCCCAATAAACACTTATCCGTGTCCATCCGTGTGCATCCGTGGAAAAAACAAAAACTTCAGAGCAGTGCGTATCATAAAGTGTAAAAGAAACATGGCTTAGTATGACCTCTCCCCTTAATCCCTTTTTAATTAGTGTAATTCGTGAAATTTGTGGAAAAACAAAAAAACATCCGTGTCCATCCGTGGAAAAGAAAAGAACATCCATGTAAAAGAAGCCCCCATGCCCCCCAACGAAAAACGCTTGACAATCCCCTCCCATATAAAATCAAGGTCTAAACCGAATTGGTGGTGAAGAACACAATGATAGCCATAAATATAGACAACAGATTAGAACGCTTTCAAAGTCAGATAAGATATGCGTTTGACTATGCTCTCTCAGCATTGGGATACAGTTATCTCTATGTGGAGAGCAGGGAACAGGTGGGCAAAAATGACGTATTGATCATGTATGGATACACGGAGCCCACCAGCGAAGAACTGCAGCAGATTTCGACTGACTACATCACCATTTTTATTCAATGTGAGCCGGATTTGTATGACGAATCCGCATATTCTATGGCGAAATTGAAGAGCAATCTGCGCAAAGTGAATCTGCTCTCCCCCACCTTGGTGATCAGCGCTCGCAGTTTTGATTACCCGGCGATGAACTACACGGAAGGTGGCTCGAAGGCAGGCAAGATCCCCTTTGATCTGGTGGCAAACATCTTCTTTAGATTGGCTATGAGCGAAGAAACCATCAACAGTGCTGGCAACGAAAACTATATACTCTCAGAACAGCTAAGCGTCTTCCGGGAAAACATAGAAAACCCCGCCGTGGACAATCTGCTCTGGCTCTTGGACTCCATGATCGCGGAATATGTCCGTTCTTCAGAAACTTACATCAGCAAAAAGCTGAGATGGCCTAAAGCAGAAAAAGCAGCCGTCTGCCTCACTCACAGCGTAGACAAACTGCAAAAGTGGAACATTTCTTCGCTGTTAGTGGGAATTGCCGATGATTTTATTCTCTTTTTCTCCTTCAAGTGGGGACGGCTCTGGCACGAGCTGAAGGGCAAGCTCAGATACCTCTTTACCAACTACGAGCTGTATTGGAATTTTGCAGAATACCGCAATCTGGAGCGGGACGCCAAGTTGAGCAGCAGTTGGTTTTTTGCCTCGGAAGCGTGCGAGGATATAGACTATAGCTTGGATGATGCAGACCTGCTGGAGGAAATCCAAAATCTGGATAAGGAAAAATGTGAGATCGGACTCTTGGCCACCGCAGACAAGCTGAACCGAGATGACTTTTTGAGCCGCAAACAAGTGCTGATCCACCTTTTACACAAGACAAATATCGGCATCAGGCAATTGCGCTATAAGACAAACACCAAAATACTGGAATTGCATGCCAAACTCTCGCCCGCCTATGGACAAAGCCATGCGCCGGATGAGACAACGGGCTTCAAATATGGTTTTGGTCTGCCGTGGATGCCATGGGTAGCCAAGGCACAGAGCGGCTTCTGGGAAATCCCGGTGGTGCTGAGAGACCGCTATCTGATGGTGACCGCCTACAAAGAACTCCCTCTGGACGACGCCAAGCGCATGGTAAAAAAGATCTTCCAGCAATGCATCAAATCTGGCAGCGTGATGGGCATAGACATGAGCGTGGCAGCTTGGACAGATATCAGCTACATGGACAAGCTGTATCCCTTTATTTTAGAGATGATTAAGACAGTTGATACCTGGATCAGCAGTCCGGGAAAGATCGCGGATTGGTGGCAAAAACGAGCGGCTGTGACGGTGGATGAATCTGAATATGAGGTGAGCGTAAGCTTTGACAGCGATCTGGAAAGCTTTACTTTGCAACTGATTGGAAACATCAGGATCAAGGAGATCCTGGACGGCAATCAACCTGAGCTGAAGTTTGAAAAAGCAACAGCCAATGATAATCTCATCTCCTTTAGAAACGTGAAAGCAGGCGATGTAGCGGTGATGCGGATAGACAGATGAAGCTAAGCAGAATGGAAAACTATCACTGTCCGGAAGGCAGAATCTGCCCCAAAGCCACTCGCTTTGGAGGATGACATGAACTACGCCATCATATTGATCGCAGCGGTTTTAACCCACGTGCTTACCCATCTCTTGATCCCTCTGAATATCAAGTTTTCAAATAAGTATCGACTGATTGCCATACCCAGCGAGCGTCATATCCACAAAAAGGTAACACCGCTCGCAGGTGGGCTCTCTTTTGCCCTGCCGATGTCTTTGATACAGGTGATTCTGGGAGTGATGTTTATCTCAAAACCGGAAGGCATAATGTTGTTGCAGCTTTGTGGCATGGGCATCCTGGTTTTGATCATCGGTTTGCTGGATGACCGCTATGAAAGCAGCGCATGGTTTAAGACCATCGCCCAATTGGGCGTAGCTTTGGTGATGTATTTAATCGGCTTTAGGGTGATCAACCTCACCAATCCTTTTGGAAACGACTTTACCCTGGCGGGATTTTCTTTGCCGCTGACGATTTTATGGTATTTGATGATGATGAACGCCATCAATCTCATAGACGGTATGGATGGTTTGGCGACTGGGATCGCGGCTATCGTAAGCGGAGTTCTTTTGGTGGTGGGGCTAAGACATGAAAACATGCAGGTCATCCTGCTTTCATCCATGCTGCTTGCAGGGACGCTGGCCTTCCTGGTATACAATTTCAATCCTGCGAAAATCTTTTTGGGAGACACGGGCGCACTCTATATAGGCTTTATCATTGCCGCCATCAGCACTACAGGCAGTCAACAGTTTAAAGGCATCACCTCCATCACTTTAATGATCCCGCTGACCGTGATGGCTGTTCCTATCCTGGACGTTGGATTGGCAATCTTCAGACGCATCAGCGTGGGAAACATCTTTAAACCGGATAAAAACCACATCCATCATCTGATGCTGAAATTGGGGTTTTCGCAGAAGACGGTGGCACTGATCGTCTATTTTATCACGCTGCTCTTTGGCTTGATAGCGATAGGCTTTTCCTTTTCCTCGAGGAAAATACTGTTTAGCGTATTGGTATTTGTTGCAGCTTTGGCGATAGTGGCCTGGTATCTGGTGATGGCGAAACGGAAGTGATTTTAATCCTTGCGAATCAGCATGATTTTCCCTCTGCCCACTTCTTTATCTTTTGTGGAAATCACAAAGAAATAGACTCCGGAAGCGCAGTAGTTTCCAGCCTTGTTTCGGCCGTCCCATTCAAAGCGGAAGAAATCGTTTTCCTTGAGCTTCATCACCAAAGCGCCAGAGCTATCGTAAATCCTACAGCCATTGGTTCCCACGGGCATTTCACCCGAAGGTTCGTTCACGATTTGCACATTATTGCCCGGGCTGGGATAGAAGGGATTGGGATAGGCCTTCAACGTTACAAGCTTGCTGGGATTTTTGACGGTTTTGCCGATTTCAAAGGTGTTCAGACCGTCAGGAGTGCCGATGAGGAGCAAACCCTGGTTGGGTTCATATCCCAAAGCGGTAATGTGGGCTGATAGCAGCGGTGAATTTGCCGGATAGTAGTTTGTAAAACGTTCCTTGACGGGGTCATACATGCTGATACCGTTACCGACAGTTCCGATCCAGATACGCTCGAATGGGTCTTTGAAAATACAGGTGGGGAAAGTGCGCTCTGCACCATAAAGTCTCTCTTCATCTACATAATACAACAAATTGCGATCCCATTCATTGGTGAGCGCATTGTAGCGATAGCGTTTGATGGCGGTATCGTATTTATACCAATATGTTTCATCCCACATGAAGAGTCCGGTGCTGGCGGCAATCCAATGCTGTATCCCTTCATAGGGACTATTGACGGTCACCACGCCATAGATATCGCTGGATAATAAGAGCTCGGAGCAGGGTGGAACAACCCAATGATCGGTATCTCCAGTGAAGGGAACGGAATCGTGGTTCCAGATGGCCAAACCTCGGTCGATGCGTGAGCCGAAGAAATACTGCCTTCCATTGTGACACATATAATTTACTACTTGTCTGTTGAGGGAAGGAATCTGCAGTGTGCCAAGGGAATCGTCTTCGGGATTGAAGATAGTGAAGCCTTTACCAGATTCGCCGACAAATACATTCCCATACAAATCCGTACCGATGTAGGGAATGACAGCACACATCAAACTGGGCAAGCCAGGCAGAAATCCACTCCAGGCGCCAGTTTCATCGTTCCATAAACGTGTACCCTTGTTGCTCATATATGTCCAGGTGTTATCTTGATCATCCCAGATGGTGAGGCCATGCCTCCAAGTCGGCGGACTCTGCGCCGTGGACACATCCCAGGCTCCAAACCATTTGCGGTTGCGACTATCCACATTTACAGCGAGGATATTGTCGGAATGGAGAGGACTGTTTGCCACGTTAAAAGTCTCCCAAATACCATCTTTCCAACGACTCACACCCAAGGCACTTTTACGCGTGGAACCAGCGGCATAGTTTCCACTGCTAAACCAGACTGTATGGTTTTTATCCACGGCGATCTGTGTGATCTTGGGAAAACCGATGCCGTTGGCTTTAAAGGAATTCCAGCCACCATCTTCCAGACGATATACTCCATCTCCCCAAGTGCCCAAATAGACATTTCCGTCCTTGCAAAGGATACGGGAAACGCAGCGGTTGCCCAGGCCATTCTCGCCAAAGACAAAATGTTGAACAGTACCATTGGGTTCTATCCTGCTTATTAGGGCTTTTAGACTGTCTTGATCTCTATAAAGCATTTTATCTTCATCCCAAGTTCCATAAGCCACCCAGAGGTCATCATTACCGTCCAAGGCAAAGGTGGAGATGGTTTCATCTTTAAGCTGTACTCCCGCAACGAAGGTAGTCCAGCCGGGCTGATAAGGATTGACGGAGTGTCGATATATGGAGGATCCGGTGCCTACGGCGATGTAGTTATCGTTGATTTCAAGCGTGGGGGCTATGCCCAAAACGTTGGGTGTATTCAAAACTTTCCAAGCAGAATCGATATCCAAAGAATCCAGATGCACGTAGTTCAGGCCGGCAGAACTGCAAAGCCAGAGATAGCGGTTGCTGCTCAAAGCCATGCCCGTCAGTTCATCAGAAAGCAAGACTCCGCCTGTATTTTGTCTATTGTATCGATGTAACATCAAGGGAAAGCTCACTCCGGGCAGGTAGTAGTATTCCGCAATCCCGCTCGCAGTGGCTACCAGGATGCGGTCTCCTGCCTCCAAGATCTTTCTCACACGGTTGGAGGGTAGCCCGATGCTTTCATTGAGCACTTGGATGCCTTTAGGAGATACGATACTGATGCCATCAATTTCGCTGCCAAACCAAAGCGCGGAGGTGTTACTCATGCTTTGCAGATGGCGGATATCGTTGTTTGGCAGGCCGTTACCTGTGTTCCAAGAGTTGGTTTGCTCCCAGAGACTGATGGAAGTGTTGGCATCCGGAGCGGTAATCTCAATCACACCGCCCCAAGAGGAAAAGAGCAGCTTATCGCCTTGGGTAATGATATCGAAGACGTGGGAGGTGTTGGTAAAAGTTTGCCAGGGGCCGGATGCAAATAAACTCATAGAGCAAACCAGGAATAAGATGCTCAAGATAAAGAAGTTGACTGTGCTATTACGCTTGGGTGCTGATGTCGTATACATGGGATTGTTTTCCTCCATCATATCCTTTGAGGTATTGGCTGTGTAAGTCATGCTCACGTCACTCATTTTCAGGCCTCCATTAGAGATTGATTTCCACCCACACACCCAGTTTAAAGGTGCGTAAGCCGTCGTCTCTTCTCCTATCAGAGGTGATCTCGTAGGTTCCGGTGAGGCCGCCACGGATGTCTTGATTGAACTGATAGCTGGCTCCGGGAGTGAAGGCCAGGCGTGTGTTATCCCTATCTATCTGGTGATTTCCTTCGCGGCCGGTGGTATCGTCCAGATTCTTTTCAAATACGAAGGCCAGACTGGAGGTGAGTTCGTTGTTGATGTGGATCTTCTTTTTCGTAAAGGGCACGGTGAAGCCACGTCCGCCCCTGAAGGAATAGGAGATATTACCATTTAAACTGCGTGATGAGGTGAGCTTGACGATATCATAGGTTTCCATATCTGTGGTGTTGGTGCTGTTCATCATGCTAAAGCTCAGGTTGGTGCTCACTTTTTTAAACAAGGTTCCGGCAAAGCCAATGAGCGGGTTGAAGGCGTAGCTGACGGTTTCCTGTTTGGGTTGATCCCAGTCTATATTACCGCTGGCTCGGAGCGACTTTTGGAAGCCTGTATTGATGCGGGAACCGGAGATAAAGTTTTCCAATCCTACCCATTTTTCCGCTTCCATGATGCTGAGCGTCACATCGGGGAAGGTGATGGCGGTGTTTTGGTTGCTGGCGTTGGAATAGCGCTTATTGATGGCGTAGGAATAGTTTATCACGCTATCCAACTGCCTGGTAAACATGATACCGCTGGAGAAGGTGATGGTGTTGTCATTGGCTGTGGCATCAAGGAAGCTGGCTGGCACAGAGTGTGGCACGCCAATCTGGAAGGCAAAGGGCGGTCTATCTTCTTTGCGCGTGTAGTTCATGGCATAGGTGTTTTGATAGGAAACACTGATGTTTTTGATCTTGGACAGATAGCCGATGAGCAGGGCAGGTATATAGGTCACACCTTTTGGAGGAACATAAGCCCTACCAGGATCGCCGCCTTGATAGGACGCTCCGGGGCCAAAGCCCATGCCGTCTTTACCATCCATTCCACCTGCAAATGGGTCTTTAAAATCCTCTCCATCTCCGGCAAATGGATCCTTATAATCATCTCCGAAGGGGTCTTTGTAGTCATCACCGAAGGGATCCTTATACTCATCTTTGGGTGGTTCCGACCAAAATTCTTCCTCTTTCTTTTTGCGACCTTCTTCTTCCTCACGCCTCTTATACTCTTCTTCCAGCTTCATCCTCTCTTCTTCGCTTAGGTCTTCTCCCTTCTCGAGCATTTCCTTTTCCCGGGCTTCACGATCAAAGTCTTTGTCGTCTTTGGATTCTTCCTCGGAACCTTCAGGAACACTGGGATCCTTGGCCTCGTCCTCTCGCTTTTTCGCTTCCTTAGCCGCCTTTCTGGCCTGATACTTACGGGTGATATTCTGAGCCCAAGCACCAAGCAGGGTGGAGTTTTGCAAGCTCAGGTTTGCTCTCACACCCCGATTGACGCCGCCATCGCTTTGATACACTTCCACCTGAGTACCAGTGCTATTGTCGTAATAACGTCTTTGAGTCTCGGTGTAGCGAGTGTTGGCACTGGCGGTGAAAGTCATGAATCTGCGCAGGTAGTTGGGGTTGTAGTTCACACCCAAGTCTTGCACATATTCGCTGAGTTTGCCGATGTTGATATTTTTCCAGTAGGCTATTTGGTTAAAGTCTCGCTTGGTATTGAGCCTGCCCGTGAAGCCAATATCGCTGGTGAGAGCCCAGTTGATGTTGGAATCGGTGGTCAACAGCTTGGTGGGCAGCACTCCCTGACGTGGGAACCAATAGGTCACATATCGGCCGTCAACTATACGCCGTTCCCAGTTCTCACTTTTAGGATTGGTGCTATTGAAGGTGATACTGTTGTTCCAAGTGGAAGGGAACCAGCCCAGGCGGTAGTTTTTCCAGAGCTTAAAGCTCACTTTATCGCTGGGGAAGCCGAGGTTGTAGTTGGCCGTTCCACGCACGCTGAAGGTGCTGTCTCTGCTGGTGGGTTGATTGCGCACGGAGCTTTCTATGCGTCCGCTCAACGAAGTGCGATAGATGGTGTATTCCAGTATCTTGCTTTTGGGTGCGCTTTTGAGGCTGAAGGCAACGTCTGCCGCGTAGAGCAGGCTTTCGTTGCGTTCTCTCATCTTGGTGCTATCTTCCTCAATGCTGCTGCGCAGGAGGTCTGAATTGGCACGGTAACGAGGGATACCCAAGGAGTAGTTACGCACCAAAGTAACGGGAATATCCACGCTCCAGTTACGTGGGAACAACCTGCCCAAGAAATACTTATTTGAGATATTGAGCGAGGTGGTGCTGGTAAAAGTGTTGCCTCGCCCTCGTTGGATATTGGGGTTGAAGTTCTCGCTCTTTTCCTCGTAGTCGATATCCAGCGTGCTGACGTCTGCAAAGGCGGCGTTGAGCGATACACGCTTGGCCACACCCATATCCTCATAGGGATCCAAGAGCTGCAGCTCATCAAAGTACATCATGCCATTGTAGACCTGATTCCCTTGTGGGTTGGCCACTCCCAAGCAGAGATCCCTGATGGTGGAAAGTGTTGGGCGTCCTCTGAAGCTAAAGCGCGTGTTTTCATCCACTTGGATAAAGCCGTAAGTAGTGTCCGGATTGGCCTCCCTCAGCTTGGCGATGTCTGACAATTCCCAGGTGAAGAGCAGCCATTTATCCTCATCCATAGTCAGTTCCCAAGGATTGATGTCCACCCTCTGCTTGATCTCGTAATAGGTAGATTCATCCGCACCCAAACGCAAGACCATATCCACCTGACTGGGATGGCTTTCGCCGGTTCTGAGGGCTTCGGGATAGACAAAGAGCCTCAGTTTCCCATAGGAAAGCAGGCTATAGGCATCCACAGAGCGTTGGCGCAAGAGCACTTGATTGCCTGCCTGCAGCTTTTTGGTTTCCAGAGTGAGGGATGATTCCACGCTCTGCCTGCGGTCTTCGATGTAGACGGTTCCCTCAGGAGGACGGTAGTGGCTGCTGGTTTGGTTGGTCACGATTCCGGAAAGATAGGTAGTGCCGAGAGAGGCGACCACGTCTTCGGGAAATGCGTAGTTGTTTTCATTGCGCACACCAAAGTCCTGCCATTTGTTTCCCACGATGGCCATATCTGCGATATAGACTCTGGCTGGCAGGTCTGTCTGCAGCCAGATTCTGGCATAAGAAATACGGCTCATGGAAGGCTGCACTCCGGTGGCGGAATCCGTGATGATATTGTAGACGGCAGGGTCGTGCAGAGGAATGCGATAGAGACGCCAGCCGCTGTGGTTTTCATTCACCAAATGCTCCGTGCCATCGAGCGCAAAGCTATAGCTAAAGTATCTGTTTACCATGTCCAAGATGCCGTTTCCGTTGAGGTCTTCGGTATCCAAGACCCTGTTTCCTTCCGTGCCGTTGATGCCAGGCCAGGATTCATTGTGATGATTTTGCAATCCAGGCGGGCAGATGTCGTTGGGATCGGCTCCGGGTGTGCCTTGCTTGCGTCCATCGAGACCAATATCCTCTTCCAAGGTAAGCACGCCGTCTCCATTGAGGTCTTCCGTGTTCAGCACTCCCAGCCCGCCATTTTCGGTGTAAAAGTCTTCAGGGATGTCACCCAAATCTATAAACATAATTGGGTTGGGCGTTTCCTCATCGGTCTTGACATCCACCTTTACCAGCAGTTCAATGTATTTCTTTTGGTTAAAATCCAGTTGGTTGCCCAGGTATTTCATCACTCCCGCCCAGCTTTGTTGCGTGGAGCCTCCCACGCCCAGTTTGGTGGGAGTGTTTTTGAGTGCCAGCACGGTTACATACTCGTTCTTTTCACGCTCCGTGAGTGTTTCCGGATCATCAACCAGCTCCTGTCTGCGCACGTTTTTGGGGTTGTACCAGTTGGGTATGCCTTTGGCGAGGTTGTATCCATGCGGCTTGCTCGCCATCACCCAAGAGCTCATAGTGATGGGCAAAGGATATGAATCCATGATAGATTCCATGTCATCTAGGTAGATGTAATTCTTTCTACCTTTGGGGTCTCCGTAGATATTGGGCATGGTGTAGGCAATTTCACCGGAGAGGTTAAAGCGAGATTCCGCTGAGGTGCTGATCAGGGGCAATTTATCTATCCAACGTGTGACGAACTTGGGTTTATAGGTGATGTTGCCATCAATGTTGGCCAGCATCATTTCTATATTTTCGTTTCCGATCCTGGGACGCTTGTCAGACACATTTTCGCTGCGGTAGATGAATGTGCCGCCCAGCTTGGCCCAATCCGTAAAATTCCAATCCATGCGCACACCTGCCAAGGTCTTGCTGGCGACATCAAACATGCCTCTAAACTCGTAGTCCACTTCGATCTTCGCATCCGGGTCCTTGCCGGCAGGAGTTAGGAATGTGATGCGCCCTGTATCATAATCCACCAGATAATCCAGGTTTTCCTTGAGCTCCAGCGAGTTTACCTTCACCCTCACGCTGCCTTTGAGGATGTTTGCCTGGTTCAGCTCCAACACATCACGGCCAATCTTACCCTTCACAGTGATGAATATATCCGTATCCAAAGGACTGATGCTGTAGCTATCGTTTTCCTCGCGATAGATGATACCATCCCCCAGGGGTTCAAAAGGCCAAAGCATGGGGATGACGATGAGCCCGGAAACCAGATTCACCGTGGCATCGCTGCCATCGACGCGTGAGTCTCCGTTGCTGTCCATCCGCAGGTAATCTGTGTAGCGGACGTTTGGCCCCACATTGAGGCTGTCTGGGACGAAGAAGTTACGGGTGCGGTCTGTATTCTCGGTATAGATTTCCAGCTCAAATCCATCGTTGCGGATGTTTGTGCCGCTCATTTTATACACGTTACGCATCTGATAATCCCAAGTGCTGTTGGGGTTATCGGGTTCATAACGTTGGTTGTGGTTGCGGATGATTTTGACGTAGAGGGTGTCTGAATCTGCCTGCTGAGGAGTGATGATAGGCATATCCACCCCACCTCGGGTGGTATAGCGCACCCCAACGATATGCGAATTGAGCACATTTCGGTTTATTTGGATGATGCCGCTATTGTAGTCGGTGGTAAAATCTGCACCCTCCATCAGCTCATCCCAGTTAAGCTGATAATTCTGCCCGTTGATTCCGATGATTTCACCAGCAGCGGCACCCACGTTGTTGGTAGACACAAGGTCATCAATATACACTTTCACGGTTCCGGGAGCGGGCAGCAACATGGGCTCCTTGATCATCCATGCTCCATCAGGTGCGGTGCGGATGGCGTTGTTTGCATAGCCTGCCTTACAATCCGGATCGCCTTCTTCATAGAGCTGATAAAGGTCTTGCGGCTTTTCCAGATAATACATGGTGCGCGAGATGTATTGTTTACTGTCAAAGATGGTGGAATCCGCCTGACTGGTGCCGATGTAGCTCTGCGTATTCTTTTGGCTCTCTTCTTTACTGGCGATCAGCGTCACATCCAGATTTCCATACTTGAGCTTGGAAGACACACCAAAGAGCCCCTGCGAGCTGGTGGAATATGAGATATAACGTGAGCCGGAGAGCGAAAGCGTGATGTTTCCCGCTTCGATGGATTGCACCAATTCGTCTTCCGTGCCCGTGTATTTGATGCTCACGTTGTTGGGATCAAAGAACTGCTCATCCTGCTTGCTGTTGTACTTCAGGTTCACGTCGATCTTATCGCCGATCTTCCCCGTGAGCCTCAGGTTTGTCTCCTGTTCCATCTTTAGGTCAAAGCGGCTTCTGGAGCTGGTTTCATAGATGGGCTGCAGCTTGCGTTTGGTGCTCCCAGCCTCAATGGTAAGCTTTTGCGTTCCGTCCAGATTGAGCCGTCCAGCCGATGAACCCAAGAGCTTCTTCACAGCTTTGGGCATGGCGATGGATGGCAGCTCCAGCTTAAATTCTCCGATCAAGCCACTCGTAGTGACCACCGTTTGCTGACGCTTGGTTTTCACCTGAGCAAAATAGCTCTTGCGGAAGGCGTTACGCTGCAAGGAATCGAAGTAGCTATCGAAAGAAATGACCCTATCCGGAGTGACCTTTTTATCGTCTACCAGCGTGGAAATGATCACCTGTCGCTTGTCAAAATCTATCTTTTCCTTGGTGGTAGGCGCCAGATTGTTTACCAGAAGCTGCCTTTGCTTGATGTAGCCAATGCCTTTGTCAAACTTGTAAAAGAGCACCTTGTTATCCAAGATCGGATGGTAGCCTTTCAGATACAGGTGCAAGGGAAACACATTGGCAAACACATTTCCAAAGAGGACAAGCCCCATCAGACAAAGCAGGAACCTTTTGATCATAAACCTTTTGTTTGTAGCTCTTTAAAAGCCAAGTACAGACCCTGAAGTGTGAGGTCTGGCATGTGGCTAAAGCTTGAATCCAAGAAGTCCATGATGGATGCAGCCAAGCCGCCCGTGACCAAT
>Ga0116178_10003326_pt1 | contig 12256 bp, 11 predicted proteins | sample AD_STIC12_MetaG_FD_89880 | JGI IMG/M metagenome (GOLD analysis project Ga0116178, IMG submission 89880) | Active sludge microbial communities of municipal wastewater-treating anaerobic digesters from USA - AD_STIC12_MetaG | ecosystem: Engineered > Bioreactor > Anaerobic > Digestate | place: USA... | reverse complement strand
CAAGACCACCACCTTCGCCGTGCTCGTCCTTTCCATCGTAGGTATGTTTAAAGGAACGAGGGACTTGAGTATCTTTAACCGCAGGATTCCCAATAGCAACTCACGAGAAGCTACGTCTCTGATCGTGCTTTCTGCCATGATCATCTTTATCGTGCTCTTTGTGCTTTTACTTGTGGAACCATTTGTTTTTGAGGATCTTATGTTTGAAGCAGTTTCTGCCTTCGGAACAGTGGGGCTTTCGACCGGTATCACGCCCTTGCTAACAACCTTAGGTAAACTGCTGATAGCATTACTTATGTATGTGGGACGCATCGGCCCGCTTACATTGATCTACGCTTTTGCGATCAAAAAGAGCACTGTAAACTTGGGCTATGCTGAAGAAAAGATCGCTATCGGATAAAATAAGGAGAATATATGGCCAGATACGCTGTAATTGGATTGGGTAGGTTTGGGATGACGGTTGCCACCATCTTGGCAGAATATGGCATGGAAGTGCTTGCCATCGATAGGAAGCAAGATTTGATCGATGAAGTGAGCTCCAAGGTGGCCAATGCTGTGTGTATGGACAGCACAGATGAAACTGCCTTGCGGACGCTGAACTTAAACGAGATGGATGCCGTGATCATCGGCATAGGAAGCGACATCCAGGAGTGCATCCTCACCGCTGCCATCCTCAAAAAGATAGGCGTGAGCATGATTTACTCCAAGGTGGAAGACCATCTGCATGGACGCATCATGGAGCTGATCGGCGTACAGCATGTGCTGCTTCCGGAAGAGATCGTAGGCAATCAATTGGCAAAGAAGCTGATTTCTACAAACATCCTCGAATATATCAATCTCTCCAGTGGTCATACCATCATTGAGCTTGTCGCACCCGCAGAATTTGTGGGTAAGACCCTGCAAGAGCTCTCGTTACCACTCAATAGGGGTATCAATGTGATTGCCATTAAATTCAAGTATCTCTCCGTCACAGAAGAGGGCGAGAACGTGATCGAAAACCGCCTCAACGATATGCCCGGAGCCAACGATGTGATCAACGAAGGAGACGTCCTGATCCTGTTGGGTTCCAAAGGCAATGTGGATAAACTCATCTACGATACCGGTGGGAAGAAGGAATAACATGAAAAAATCATTTAAAAGACGTTTCCAGCTCTCCATGCTGCTCATGCTGGCATTGGTGATCCTTCAGACGGTGCTGGTCTTCATCATCCTCAATAGTTCCAACAAGCTCAACGAGCTGGTTAACGACCTCCAGACCATCCTCATCATCTTCCTGTTTATTATCTTTGTAATCTTCATCGTGATGCTCTATTACCTGCCTCACAAATTGCGCAAGTCGCTCAAGGAGGTGGAGGATTTGATCGAGCAGATCTCGCAAGGTGACTATAAGATAGATATAGACTTCACTACCTACGATCAGGATGCCGATAGCCTGAGGCTGATTTTGGCGCTTGATAGAATGCTAAAAATCATCATGCGTTTCGATCAGGTGAAAGCTGATAAGATCTTTGAGCACCATCAGAGGATCAACCAACTCATCAACATCCTGCCTCAGGGTGTGATGATCATCAGCACTTCGGGTGAAGTGGCCTATTGCAACGACCGGCTGCGTGTGATGTATCCCATCCTCAATGAAGTCAGCAATATCAACGAGTTTATCCTCAACGATGTCTTTGATTCCAGGCTGTTCAACTCCATCAGCTTAGCTCTCAGGCACGGGAAGAACCTCTACAATGAGAAGGTGAGGGGAGATTCTCCTGCGACCAAAGCTATCCTCAATGGTTCTATCATACGCGACCGTAAAGGCTTTGCCACGGGTGCGGTATTTGTAATTGATTTTATCAGCAATGCGACAGCAGATCAAGATAGTATTTGAAGAAGAGAGGCCTTGCCGGCTGGATAAACACCTGAGTGAGCTCAGGATACAGGAGCTCTACAGCCGCACCTTTATCGAAAAACTGATAGACCAAGACCGCATCCTGGTAAACCAGATCCCCGTGAAAAAGAGCTACCTCTTGGAAGCGGGAGATGTGGTAAGCATCAATCTGCCCGAACCCGAACCTCAGGATATCGAACCTCAAGACATCCCACTTGATATCGTGTATGAAGATAAAGACTTGGCGGTGATCAACAAAGCTGCAGGCATGATCGTGCATCCCGGTTTTGGCAACCCCAAGGACACGCTGGTGAACGCCATGCTCTATCACTTTAAAGACAATCTATCCCGCGGAAGAGCAATTGACAGACCTGGCATCGTGCATCGCTTAGATAGCGGTACCAGCGGTTTGATGATCATCGCCAAAAACGATATCGCCCAGAGCAAGCTCAACGACATGTTTGCCCACAGAGAGGTGAAAAAGACCTATCTGGCGATCTGCTGCGGTGTTCCGGATGAGGCAGAAGGAACCATCATCACCAATATCGGACGCTCTATTAACAACCCGAGAAAGATGTGCGTGACAAACCAGGGCAGGCAGGCCATCACTCACTACAAGGTGCTGCATTTCTTTGATTTCTTTGCCTTTCTTGCAGTGGATTTGGAGACAGGCAGGATGCATCAGATCCGGGTGCATTTTGATCATTTGGGACATCCTCTTTTGGGAGATTTGCTCTATAATACACGTTCCAGAGTGCATTCAATCGTGCCCCCAAACATGAAGCGCAAGGTCTCTGAACTCCTGGTTAACCATCTGCGCCGTCAGGCCTTACACGCTTGGAGGCTGGAGTTTGAGCATCCCATTACCGGGAAGACTTTAGACATCCACGTCCCACCACCGGAAGACATGCTCTATGCACTTTCCTGGCTGGATGCAAACTTTGCTATTGACAAACCAAGCCTAAATTTAGAAGCTATACTCAAAGACGAATTACAGTGATTAACATGAATAACAACCATACTAACGACCCCTTTGTGACAGTGGAAGAAGCGGTGCAGATCGTCGCTTCCGGCCAGATGCTGATCGTTGTTGATGACGAAAACCGTGAGAATGAGGGAGACCTCGTCATGGCGGCAGACCTCATCACCAGCGAAGCTGTAAATTTTATGATCACCAAAGGTAAAGGCCTCCTCTGCGTGCCCATGCGTGAAGAAGCTCTCAAGCGCTTGGATATCCCGCTCATGACGCGCCACAGCACAGATAGACACGGCACCAAATTTACCATCACGGTGGATGCAGCGGTCGGCACCACCACCGGCATTTCCGCTCCAGAACGTGCGATCACGATCCGAAACTTGGCCGATCCCAATGCTAAGGCGGAAGACTTCGTACGTCCCGGGCATATCTTCCCTCTCTGTGCAGAGCGAGGTGGGGTGCTCAAAAGAGCGGGACACACCGAAGCTTCCGTAGACCTGGCCGAAATGGCTGGCAGGGCTCCCGTAGCGGCAATTTGTGAGATCATCCGTGACGATGGCGAGATGGCCAGAATGGACGACCTCATCCTCTTTGCCAAAGAGCATGGATTCAAGATTTTGACGATTGCTGACCTGATCCGCTATCGCCGTCATCAAGAATGCCTGGTGGAGCAGGTTGCCAGAGCTAAACTACCCACTCCTTACGGTGAGTTTGATATCTACACCTTTGTTTCCACCATTTCGGATGAATACCATCTGGCCCTGGTTTTGGGAGAGATTGATCCTACCCAGCCGGTGCTCACTCGTGTGCACTCCGAATGCCTCACCGGAGACGCTCTCCATTCTCTACGCTGTGATTGCGGTCAGCAGCTTACCCGTGCTTTTGAGATGATTTCTGCCGAGGGCAGAGGTGTGATCCTCTATATGAGGCAAGAGGGGAGAGGTATAGGCTTGCTCAATAAGATCCGGGCTTATCATCTGCAAGATAATGGTATGGACACCGTGCAGGCCAACATCAAATTGGGCTTTCCACCGGATTTGCGAGATTATGGTATTGGGGCTCAGATACTGAAACGCCTGGGTGTCAAGAAGATGCGCCTGCTTACCAACAACCCCACCAAGATCGTGGGCTTGAAGGGCTATGGCATCGAGATCGTTGAGCGCGTTCCCATCGAGATAAAGGCTCAGGCAGAAAACCACGATTACCTAAAAACCAAGAAAGACAAAATGGGGCACATCCTACATGACTTATAAGAACAAACTCATTGCCATCCTGTTACTTGTGCTTGCGTTCAGCCTCTTTAGCAAGCTCAACATTCCAGAACCGGTAGGTTTTGTAAACGACTTTGCCAAGGTGATGAGCGAAGAAACGGTAAATCAAATCAACGATTGGTGCATCGAGCTCAAAGAAAAGACGGATGTGGAATTGGCTATCGGCACCTTTGAATCCGTAGGAGAAGCTCAGGATGAGAAAGAATTTGCTGTGAAAGCCTTTGAGCAGTGGAAGGTGGGTAACAAGAAGGATGAAGGCATACTCATCATCATGGGGCTCAAAGAACGCCGGCTCAGGATCGAAGTTGGTTATGGTGCAGAGGGTTACATCACAGACAGCTACGCAAGCCGAGTGTATAGAGAGATGGCTGCGATGCTAACCAAAGGTAGTGAAGATTGGGATGGTGCTTTCACACAAGGCAGCCTGATGCTGATCAGCGAAGTTGCCAAGGAGAAGGGAGTTACCATCACCGGTGTATCAGACTTTAGCAAAGGAAAAACAACGAAAAAGGACGATGAAGGTGGCGGTGCCGTCTTGATAGTCTTTTTTATCATCTTCATCTTTCTCATCATCATCACGCGTGGAAAGATACTTGCATGGCTATGGGCTTGGTTTATTCTGAGCGGTGGCCCTGGAAGTGGTGGCAGTGGTGGCAGCGGCGGCTTTGGAGGCGGAAGTTCATCAGGTAGCAGCTCAAGCAGTTCCGGCGGTTTTGGAGGCTTCGGTGGCTTTGGAGGCGGGCGTTCAGGTGGCGGCGGAGCAGGAGGAGGTTTTTAAATGATTGCTCTCAAATCTATCAGTTTCATCCTATGGAATATGTTATTAGGCACCCTAATACTACTTTCCGTAGATTGGCTTTTGTTCAACCTGAAAAGAAGACATTTCTTGGGGATTCATATCCCATTTACCCCAGGTTTCATTGTCAGAAAGCGTGAATGGCTCTTCAATAAGGTTAGAGACCTACTTCACGATTATTTGGAACAAGCGGAAAACAAGCAGAATAAAAGTGGCTATTTGAGCAAATGGGAACAGAAGATACGAGATACCGTCTATGAAAAGGCAGAGTTTGTCAATGGCTGGCCTTTGCTACCCAAGAAGCTCAAAGATAAGATACGCAATATGCTTGCCGATTCGGTGAAGGGAATCGCTTCCAAGATTCTCAGACGCACCGTTCCGCATCTGATCGAGCAGTGGAGAGTGGAATACCGTATCGATGAATTTGATGCCAAGTTTGATGTCGCCTTCTTGAAGAAATACTGGCGTAAGTATGTGCTCAAGTACCTCTTATGGTTCTTTTGGGTCATCAATTTCCTCATTGGCATCATGAACATGATCTGGTTTTTGATCCTGATCTAATCTGGCACTATATCGCTGGGTGGCTTGCATGTAGAGCTGCCCAGCTTTTTATCCCAGAGAATAGCGGCGGTTCAGCGACTGCTGACTACCTTTTGGTCGCTACAGTAAGCGATCCTATCTCTTCCTTGCTTAGCCGCCCGGTGATTACTCGGAGCCACTCGGGAAAAACCCGAGTATCACCACGGCATCGCCCTGCGGGTAAGCAAGAGCGAAGGGGGTGACGAGTGAGAAAGCTCAACTTTGGGAAGGAACCTATTGGGCTTAGATCTCAGCTTTCTTTAAGAAGCCAAATCCCAGGATTGTGAAAAAGATATTGGGTAACCATGCCGCCCAGACCGGATGTAAGACACCGCCGTAGCCCAAGCTTTGGCTCACTCTCACCACGATGAGGTAGGTAAAACACACCACCAAACCCAAGAGGAAGATCAAGCCTCGTCCTTTGGAGCGAATGTTGCTGGTGGCTACCGGGATAAAGAAGAAGATCACGATCAAGTTGGTGAGCGGGAAGGCGATTTTCATATGCAAATCTACCACCTCACGGTTTGTCTCTTCGCCCATCTTTTCCAATCTGGCGATATATTCTCTGAGCTCCATAAAGTTTAGGCTCAAGGTCTTCTTGGTGATGCGGATAAAGTCTTGTGGTACCACATCCAAGAACTTCTTATCTGTTCTCGGATAATGCTGCCAGTTCACCTGTTTTCCATCCTTAAAATTCCGCACAACGCAATCCTGTAGAATCCAGTTATTGCCATCCCAAGATGCAGCAGTTGCGGTGAGATGCTGAATCACCTCTTCGTTATCTTCATCCAGTTTTACCAGATCTATGACCCTGAGTGTGTTTTGATAGCCATCAAAGAAGCCGAAATAGTAAAAGTCGTTTTCTTTGCCCTGATAGTGCACCCCGGCCTTCAGCATCTGATCATCAGGCTGCTCGCCTTTGATCTGCACATTATACACATATGAGCGTGTAGACTCCGCCCAGGGAAGCAGGTATTCTCCCATAACAGCTACACCAACGCTGATGAGCAAGCCGATCACAAAGAGAGGCAGCATAGCCCTTTTGATGCTCACGCCTGCAGCTCTGATCGCCACACTTTCGTTGTGTTTGGAAAGCGAGTTCATCATAAAGAGTCCGGTAAGAAGCACGGTCACAGGTGAAGTCAGCACCAATAAATAGGGCAAGCGCAGGAGGTAGTAGACGAATGCCTGTTGCGTATTGGCTCCGGCGCGCATCAGCCTGGGCAGGTTATCTATCACATCGATGACGATAAAAACGGCGGCAAAGCTAAGGAAGATGATCAGATAGGTGCGCAGAAACTCACGGATGATGTAGCGGTCAAGTTTGCGGATCATTTTACTCCCCTCTTAATGGAGCAGCTCATCGGGGGCGCTGCCTTTCCTGCGTCTGAAGTTCTTGAGCTTCCAGGCTAGCAGGTTCAGGTTGATCAGTTGTTTTTCCTTGATGGAAGCCCAGATCAGAGCCAGCGCCAAGACCAAAAACACGATATTGGAGAGCCACATGGAAAGAAATGGATTCATGCTACCTTTATCTGCCAAGTTTTCGCCTGCATTGAGGGCTACATAGTAGATGAGGAAGATGATGGAAGAAACCGAAAAGGCCATGCCGATGCCGCTGGAACGGGTCATCAAACCCAAGGGGATGCCAACCAAAACAAAGATGATGATGGCAAAGGAGAGGGAGAACTTTTTGTGATATTCCACCTGAAGAGCGTTGTAGTCGTGCCTGAGCTCGGAAAGTCTGTCTTGCGTCATCTTACGCATCATGCCTACTCTTCTGTATTCCAGATCCTTTTTGGGATCGCCGCTGGGGCCATCTAACTTCTCAAAACGCTCACTCAAAGAAGCATACTCTTTTTCTACCAGCTTCAGCTCTTGCCGCTTCTCTTTCAGTTCGTTCACAAGCTGGTTGTAGGTCATTTCCCTATCTGATCTATAACTGCTTTCGCCTACGTCTATCTCGTAACCCAAATCCCTGATATTCACCAAATAGGTATCAAAACGGCGCAGGGAATACTTGCTGGGGTCTTTTTCGCTCCGCTCGTGCATTTCTCCATCTAAGAGCGTGAGCTGTAAGGTGTTGCCTCCATCCATTTGTTTAACGCTGCCAGTCTTGGCGCGGATCAATCTGGGGAAACTGCTCATGCTACGGTCATAGATCAGCAAGTCCCGCAGCTCATCTTCTTCATTTTCTTTCACATACACCGTATAATCCGTCACTTGGTTAAATTCGCCCTCTTTGATGATGGTCATGGGCTTGTAGTAGGCAATCTTCACCATCAGGTTTTTGAGCTTGTGGTTGGTCTGAGGTAAAAACCAGTGGTTGAAATATACCATCAGACCGGTGAGCACAATTGCGACGATCACTAAGGGCTTGGTCATGGAATAGACATTGATGCCGCTGGATTTCATGGCGATGGTTTCCCTGTCAACCGTCATGCGTCCAAAGGCCAAAATCGTGGCTACCAATACAGCCATAGGAATGGATAAGGCGAGCATATAGGGCAGCGAGAGTGTAAAGAGTTCAAACACGATGGAGGCGGGTAACTTCTTCTCTATGATCAGATTGAGCAGATCTATCACCCGATCAATCAAAAGCACCATCGTCACTACCAGCAGTGAGATAAAGAAAGGCGAGACGTGCTCTTTGAGGATGTAACGTGAGAGGATTTTCACTTATTCCAATCCCAGCAAGCGCAGAGCTTCCTGTTCATTGATGATTTTAACGGTGTCCAGCTTTTGGGCTTTGGCGAGCTTGGAGCCTGGCTTTTCGCCCACGATCAGGTAGTTAAGCTGTTTGCCCACGCTGCTGAGGATGTTGCCGCCGAGTTCTTTGATCATGCTTTCCATTTCTTTACGACCGTAATTGTCCAGTGTGCCGGTGATCAAGAAGTTGAGTCCTGCCAAGGGCTGGGGTTTGTCAGAGACTTGGATTTGCATGCTGAGACCATGTGCTTCCAGCTCTTTGATCAGCTTGAGGTTGGGCTCTTGTGAGAAGAAGGTGAGGATGGAGTCGCTCACCCGCGGTCCTACATCGGGGATATTCATCAAAGACTCGGCATCCGCTTTACTCAAGGCTTCCATGGAGCCAAAGTGATTTGCCAAAGTGGAGGCAGTCACCTTGCCCACATGCCGGATGCCCAAAGCAAAGATCACTCTATCTAAGTTACGGCTTTTGGATGCTTCAATGGCATTCTGCAGGTTTTCAGCGCTCTTGAGACCATAACCCTCTATGGATGCCACTTTGATAAAATCAAGGCGATAGATGTCCGCAATTTCAGCGATCAAGCCTTTGTTCAAGAGTGTCTTTACTAACGCTTCTCCTAAACCAACTATATCCATGGCATCTTTGGAGGCAAAATGCTCAATCTTTCTCTGCACCTGAGCTGGACACATCGCATTGGGGCAGTAGTGAATGGCGCCGTCTTCGTCTTTATGCAAAGAATTGCCACAGACCGGACATGATGTCGGGAAGCTAACTTCAGGTGCATCTACAGGTCTTTTGTCAGTATTGACGGCAATGATTTTGGGGATGATCTCGCCGGACTTCACGATGCGCACGGTATCTGAAATGTGCAGATCCAGGCGCTTGATCTCATCCTCATTGTGTAAGGTGGCTCTGGTTACCGTACTGCCAGAGATATACACCGGCTCCAGAATAGCCACCGGAGTCACAGCGCCTGTGCGTCCTACCTGAAATTGCACCTCGTTAAGGGTCGTTTCCTTTTCTTCTGGCTTAAACTTGTAAGCGATAGCCCACTTCGGACTCTTGGAGGTATAGCCAAAGCGCTTTTGCAGAGCAAAATCATCTATCTTGACTACCGTTCCGTCTATCTCGAAGGGGAGGCTGTAACGCATCTCTTCCCATTGTTGACAGAAGGCTTCGATCTCAGCAAAAGAATCTGCTTTGACATGATGTTCTGTCACGCTAAAGCCTTGCTCTTTGAGCCAATGGAGTAATTCAGTCTGACTCTCTACCGGCATGGGATCGGCAAAGCCAACCGCATAGAGTACAGCCTTGAGATGGCGTTTCTTCACCTCGTTTGAGTCTTTTAGTTTGATGGAACCAGCGGCTGCATTACGTGGATTGGCAAAGGTCTTTTCCTCGTTCTCTGCTCTCTCATTGTTGAGTTTGAGGAAGTCGTCTACCGAGATATACACCTCACCACGAATCTCAATTTGCCCTTTAAAGGGTATCTTTTGAGGCACACCTTGCACGGCAGCGATGTTGGAGGTGATAACTTCGCCCGCCATGCCATCGCCTCTGGAAAGCGCATACTGCAGCTCACCGTTTTCATAGTAGAGGTTGATGCCGAAGCCGTCTACTTTCAGCTCCACACTCCACTGCGTTTTCTCATTCAGGTCATCTATGATCTTGGTATAAAAGTTCTGTAATTCTTGGAGCGAGTAGGCGTTATCCAAGCTATACATGCGCTGTTTGTGGTCTATGGTTTTGCTGTCGGCAGTCAAATCTACACCAACAGTCTGCTCTTCTTCCAGCCCCAGCTCTTGCTGCAAGCTCTGTAGCTCACGCACCAGCATGTCATATTCATAATCCGATATCTCTGGGATGGCTAACTGATGGTAGAGCTTGTCGTGGTGCGCTATCTGCGCCTTCAGCTCTTTGATTCTTGCTTCAATATCGCTTCTATTCATCTTTCATAAAAGTCGGGACGTCTATCTGCAAACACGCTGTTGAGGCTGGATACTGATTTATCCAAAGCCAAGCTGGGGTCTATCTCACGGGTTTCTATGCCAATCCCTGTGGTTTCCATGCGTGCCAGAATCTCACCTTTAGTGTCCAAAATCTGGGCTGCGCCGGTGAAAGTCTGTCTTTGATCACCATTGATCTCAGTTCCGATGCGGTTGGAGGTGATAGTAAAGACTCTATTTTCCAAACTACGTGTGATCATCGCTTGCTGACACCAAGGCAGCACCAGGTTTGAAGGATGGCAGATGATCTGAGCTCCACGCAGAGCTAAAGTGCGGGCGGATTCCGGGAACTGCCAATCAAAGCAGATCATCATGCCTACTTTAACATCTTCTTTAGCAGGATGAACAGCGAAACCTGTGTCTCCAGGATCAAAGAAGAGCTTTTCTCTATAGAACAGGTGTGTCTTGCGATACACGTGGAAGCTACCATCAGGATTCAAGAGTGCGCTGGAATTGTAGACCAAATCCCCAGCTCTTTCGGCAAAGCCATACACGATGCTAAAATCGTTATCCACCGCAATCTGCTGCAAAGCTTGGAAACACCTGCCATCCGGCACGCTTTCAGCGATCTGCATGACCTCGTCCTTCTCCACAAACACGTATCCGGAAAGTGCCAGCTCAGGCAGAACCACCAAATCTGTTTGCAGACCGGCTAACATCTTTCTGACGGTCTCAAGGTTCTCATCCTGTTTGAGAAACTTGGGCTCATATTGTAATACTGAGACTCTGTATCGCATGGGATCACTCCTAAAATTGATATGAGGGGCAGCTTCGCAGGATGTGGGTATTACGTCAATAGCTTTGTTAGTTCAGGGCTGTAGATACTTCATGGGAGCAAAGCCCTTCCTATGGATCGGGCAGGGGCCATACTTATAGATAGCTTCCAGATGTGCTTTAGTTCCATAGGCTTTATGAGTGGCAAAGCCATAGAGTGGATACTCTTTATCCAGTTCTTCCATGAGCTGATCCCTATACACTTTTGCCAAGATGGATGCTGCAGCGATACAGGCATGCAGATCATCCCCATGCACTACGCTATTTAACCGCAAATCTTCTGTCTCAGAAGACGTTAGCGTAGGCAGTCTGTTTCCATCCACCAGACACAGTCCTTGCGTGATGCCCAAAGCCAAAATAGCCCGTCTCATTCCCTCCATGGTAGCGTTTAGGATGTTGTGTTCATCTATATACTCCACTGGAATCACCTGAATGCTGTAGGTGATGCAGGAATCAACTATCTGCTGATAGAGCTCTTCTCTGACGGTAGGGGAGAGCTGCTTACTATCCTTGAGCTTGTCAAATACCACCTCATAATCCAAGACAACTGCAGCACAGACCAATGGGCCAGCCAAGCAGCCTCTACCCGCTTCATCCACTCCTATGATGATAGGATTCCCCTCTAATAACTTCAGATCAGCTTCGTATAAGGGATTCATGACTGACTTTTCTGCAGCATATAAAAGAGCCGAGGATAGCGATTATCCAAATCTTGCTGTCTTTTGCCTATGAGATTACCACGCACTTCTGTGGTAAAGATGCCCTTGAGCTCCAAAGAACTGTCTTTGATGATGGATATGATTTCCCGATGATAATAGACTCTCTGGCAATGCTCTTCCTGGCTCATCACAAAGGCTGTGCCTCTGCGTCTATAGAGCGTCAAAAAAGACCTCTGCCTGAGGCGAAGCTCATCAAAGAAGGCGTGCTGCACGATCGTGGCATCCCCAAACTGATGATTGTTGATCTCATCGTAAAAATGGTTTCTGCTGTTGTAGATGGTAGAGATGTCAAAGACAAACAGTCCACCCGGCTGGAGCGCTAAGTGAGCATTGTTCATAGTTTTCAGCACCTCTTCCTCCTTAAGCAGATAGTTGATGCTATCAAAGAGACAGAGGATAAGCTCATAGTGGTTTTCTCTTATGGGTGCATCAGTCAGGGAAGCCAGATATAGATTGGGTTTAAAGCTCTTTTTATTCGCCTCATGCAACATGAAAGGAGAGCTGTCAAAGCCATCCACTTCCATGCCCTTAAACACCAATTGCTCAGAGATT
>Ga0116178_10003325_pt1 | contig 12256 bp, 10 predicted proteins | sample AD_STIC12_MetaG_FD_89880 | JGI IMG/M metagenome (GOLD analysis project Ga0116178, IMG submission 89880) | Active sludge microbial communities of municipal wastewater-treating anaerobic digesters from USA - AD_STIC12_MetaG | ecosystem: Engineered > Bioreactor > Anaerobic > Digestate | place: USA... | reverse complement strand
TCCTTTTGACTTCAGAGGGCATCTGGCGGGCAGGAAACTGCCGTCGATAACCGCATTGTGTGCCAATGGTTCAATATAGAGTGAGTGGAAAACCGGAAAAATGCTGTCAGCAGGGCGAAAACCATATTTTGCCGGTGCAATCGGATCATCATTGAAACCTCTCATTTCAAAATGCAGGTGTGAAGGCCCCATGCCGGTTTCGCCGGAAAGAGCGACGATCTGACCGCGTTTGACCGGAAAGCGGTCAGCTTTGAAGAAATCGTTAATGCCGTGGCGCTGCCCCATTTTTTTCAGTTTGCCATCGATATAAGTCTTCAAATCACCCGTAAAATCCTGCAGATGTCCGTAGACAACTCTTGTATTCATCTGCGGGTGATCAATGTAGAGTGCATAACCGTAGCCACGAAACTGCACACTGGCGCGGGAAACAAAGCCATCGGCAATGGCTCTGACCGGCAGCCCGTTTTTCTGCTGTGTGCGCAGGTCAATGCCGGCATGAAAGCGCATGCCGCGGAATTCGGCGAAGCTCGAGCTCTGAGAAATGTCTATAGAGAGAGGCCAGAGAGGTTCTTCGGCAAAAGCGGCCGAAAAGAAAACAAACGACCAGATGGCGACCAACAGCGGCATAAATAGCTTTTTCAACGATAACACTCCAATCTGAATGAAATACCGGTTATCTGACGGTGCATAAGGTAGCACTCCCCGACCCTCGCGGTCAAACCGCAAATATTGTGGTCAGACCGGGGGCACAACCCAACTCGTGTAAAAAATAAAAAAAGTACTAAACCTTCGTAAAAATTACGACGATAAGGATAGTGGATAAATATAAAAAGTTCGAAAGGAGGTGAAACGATGAATAATGACTTTTTAGCTGGTATTCTCAGCGGTCAGACCGGACCTGTTCCGCCATTGCAGAATGGCAGAAACAAGAACAACAATATTGAAACGGGCGATTTCGTAAGCATTCTGCGGAATCGACTGGCATTTGACGCCGACACAAATACAGGTTCAACACAGTCAACCACCAACTTCGCTTTCAGAGCAAAAAGCAGCGCGGGCGAAATCAACCCATTGCTGGTATCAGGCGCTGAAACAAGATTCCCTGAGCGGAATAAACCGACTGTCGAGATTAAATCTGAAAAAAGACTGGAAAACGATGCACGGTCAGAAGCAACCGCAAACAGGAAAGCCGAAGAAACCCGTGGCAATAAAGACGACAACGAACTGAAAGCTGACAGCACCAGAGAATCTGACCATACTGACGAAGTCAGTAAAGATGAAGCACCCAAAGCAGAAGAACACGCCGAAACAGCCGAAAAAGCTGCCGAAGCCGGGCTGGTCTCTCAGGAGCAGCTTGCAGCGCTGCAGGCCATGATTGAAAAATTTGACCCGGAGCAGCAGCAGAAGCTCGTCGAAGCACTGGAGCAGATGTCACCACAGGATCTGTTGACGCTGGCCGAAGCCCCGGAAGAATTCAAGCAGGCTCTGCTTGAGCTTACGGAAGAAATGCCGGATTCAGATGAAAAGCAGGAACTGCTTTCTCTACTGAACGGCGAAGAGTTTTCTGAAATGCTCAAACAGCTTTCAGAAGAGATTCGCCTCGCAATTGCTGAAGACGGCACCGGCAGTGAAAACAGTTCTGAAGTGCCGGTGGCGGTCGAAATGATGCAGACAATCGGTGAAGCGGTCGCAAATGGCGAAGCTGTCGACAAAACTTCGGCAGAACAGCATCAGGCTGCGGTCGCTCAGAAGGTTAAATCTGCCGCAAGTGCCGGTGAAAAAGAGGTTGAAACAGCTGATGCTTCCGGACAGGCCGAAGAAAGCTTTTCAACTGAAACAGAAGCTGTTGCAGAAACTGATTCAGAAGTAAAGGCGAAAGCCGGCAAAAATCAGGAAAAAGCTGAAGTTTCGGAGAAGAATGACCAGAAACAGCAGGCGCATCTGGAAAGCAATAAACCCGGCGAACACGAATCTCTGCGTCAGGAATTCAAAAAACTGAACCAGACAGCCCAGGAATCAGCTCAGAGCAGCCAGTCAGATGAAGCGCAGGCGCCAGGCCAGGCACCCACGACCGGTCAGAATACTTCCGCTCAACAACCGGCAGTTCAGACTGAGGTGAGACAGGCAATAGAAGAGGCCGCCAGGCGTTTTCTTTCGGCCATGAACGGAAAATCGTCTGAAGGCAATGCAAAAACCGAAAGCCACAGCCAGGTTTACACGGCAGACAGTTTTCGCAAGCCGGTTCAGGCTTCTAACGGTTCAGGCAACAGTGGAATGAACAATGGATTTGCGTTCCAGTCAGGTTCAACCAGCAACCAGAACAGTGTCAACAAAGCAGCAGCCCCCCTCCCCCTCAATACCACAAACTTTGCTGAGCTGATGGAAAAGGCCGAGTTCGTCAAAACGAAAGACGGAGCCAAGATTCTGAATCTTGAACTTGCCCAGAAGGAGCTTGGTAAGGTTGAAATGGAGCTGACTTCCAAGGATGGAGCGGTGACTGCAAGACTTTCAGCAGAGAATTCCGTGGCTAAAGCGAAACTCGATGAACTGGCTCCCCAGATCAAAGAGCAGCTTTTGGGCCAGGGCGTAAATTTGTCTGAAATTACAGTGGATATTTCTTCGAGAAATCCCGATGAAGGTAATAGGAATCAGATGTCAGGTGGAAAAGGCAAATCCGGTCGTATCGACGCGTCGAGAAACAGACAGGATGCGGAAGCGATCATAAAGAAAAATGTTCTACCTAATCTGAGACGGGCAGCATTGAACATTCAGGCTGTTGACATGATGGTATAGGAGGCAGGCAACAATGGCTATCGAAACCGTAAACATTCCCGAGGGCGGGTTGAATCTGACAACAACTCGAACTCCGAAATCTGAGCTTGGAAAAGATGACTTTCTGAAGCTTCTGACTCAGCAGCTGAAAAATCAGGACCCGATGAACCCGATGAACGATATGGAATTCATCAACCAGATGTCCAGTTTCAGTTCACTCGAGCAGATGGTGAACATGAACAAGTCCCTGGACAGCTTCATCAAGACATTCTCGACCAACTCACACACTCAGGCCATGATGTTTCTTGGCACGACAGTCACAGCCCAGACCGCTGAAATGGAAGAGCCAGTGACCGGCGTGGTCGAGATGGTCGGCTTCAAAGACGGCAAACCATTTCTCAAGGTCGGCGATCAGGCTTTCGATCTTGAAAATGTTCAGCTGGTGAGCCCGACTGTTTACAGCGCCTGAAACATCAGGTAACGAGCAGATTTGACAACTTAATCGTATCACGAGGCAAATCATGGATCCCAGACTGATGATTGGACCGCGAGGGCCACAGCTGACCGGAATTCAGACCGCCAAGCCCGCAGCAACTGCCACACGGCAGAGCCTGACAAGCTTCGACAGTCTTTTCCAGCAGGCAATTCAGGCCCCGGAGAACACCCAGTTCCGCGTCAGTGCCCATGCCCAGAAGCGCCTCAGCGAGAGAAACATTACGATGGATGCAAGACTCGAAGATTCGCTCAAACGTGCGTTTACCGAGCTTGAAGCCAAGGGGGCCCGCGATTCGCTGGTTCTTACCAGAGAAGGTGCCTTCGTCGTGAATGTTCCGAGCCGCACCCTGGTTACTGCTATGGGAATTGATGAAATGCGCGACGGAATTGTAACGAACATTGACAGCGTAAATATGAAGTATGGATAAGGAGCGCAATAAAAAAATGAGACCAGATGGCTGAAAAATCGGAATAAGGAAGCAAACGGACGGGAAAACGTAAAGATCAATCGGCAAAACGAATCCAGTATAAATGGCCGGACCCCTTCCCGGGGAAGCCAGAACCGCCTGAATGACAGAGGGCGGGGCAGAAAAAAATAATGATGATCTTTGCCAATCCCAGCGGATTGGCCGGGATGAAAAACCAGCATGAGGCGAGGTTTTTCACCCGGTCGGCTGCTCCACTTTTCATGGAGCTACCGGGGGCGATGACGGACCTGACCCTGCGGTGAACGGCAGGCACTGCCGATGAAAGAGGAATCTGTGCTATGATCAGATCATTATTTACGGGAGTTACGGGGCTCAAACAGCATCAGACAAAGATGGATGTTCTGAGCAATAACATCGCGAACGTCAATACCACCGCATTCAAACGTGGTCGCGTGATGTTTCAGGACCTCTTTTCAGAAACACTCAGACACGGCCAGCAGGCTTTCGGTGACTACGGCGGACTCAACCCGATGCAGGTTGGTCTGGGCGTCAGCAAAGCCGCTATTGACACGCTGATGGACCAGGGTGCGATCGAGGGCACCGGCAAGCAGACCGACGTCGCTATCGAAGGCTCCGGCTTCTTTTCTGCCAGAGGCTACGATGGTAATCTCTACTACACCAGAGATGGCAACCTCAACATCAACCCCAACTACGACATGGTCATGACCAATACCGGCTTCAAGATGCAGGGCTGGCTTTCAACCCAGGACCCGAAAACCGGTAATCTGGAAATGAAAGAAACCGGTGTCGTGCCCTACGATATCAATATTACCAAGTATCTTAAGAAACACGCGCATCAGACCAATGAGATCACCTATTCATGTAACCTTGACAGCGGTTCAGACTCGCGCGATGTCGAATTCGGCCTTGACACACTGACTTTCAAAGACAGCGAAGGCAACTTTCAGAATCTGCAGTTCAAGTTCAAAAAACTCGATGCCAACAACTGGATCTGGTCTGCAATCGACGATTCAGAAGGAAACGTTGCCACCGGCACCCTTAAGACAGATGATGACGGCAAGGTTATCGAAAGCACTGTAGAACCGGCCGGCGCAACTTCTTCGGTTGCGAACCCATATTTTACCTATGATCCGGATGGTGACCCACGCCCTGGCTCAGCCACCATGCCGGTGAATGCTGTCGCAAACACTGGCGACGGTATCAGTTCCGGCGTTACAGTATCAGGCAATCAGGTTAAAGACGAAACAGTTCAGATCATTTTTGACGGTGGCGACCCGACCCGGGCAACTTCATATCGTGTTGTCGGTTCTGAGCGCGGCTTTATCGGCGCCGGCACACTTGGCGGCACCCAGGCAAGATTCGCGGGCACTCCAGTCGCCTTTGGTACTCACTGGACACCGGCAAGTGGCGCTCAGTTCGATATACTTGACAACCAATTCAATCCGCCGCGATCAGCAACCGTTGTTTTTGATGCCGGGGTAACCTACTCAACCTCTGACATCACCGAGCGCATCAACACCGGCATGAAAAATTCCGGCGTCAGAGCGACCGCCTATTACGATGCCATAACCCAGAAGTTCCAGATCGTCAGCAATGAAACCGGCAGCAACAAACAGCTGCAGCTTGCCAACGGCTTTGGCGACTTTGCCGACCTTGGTCTGGCCGAAGGCACTCAGGACGGCACCGGCGGTGCCAGACCGGAAGTTTTCAGTGATACGAGCACCGCTCAGATCTTCAGCACCGCTTACGACCCCGAGAACGACATCTGGGATCCGTCGTCAGACGTAAGTTTCACGATTACCGACCGCAATGGCAGATCGGCGCTGATCAGTTTCAGTGACATCGTTGCCGGCAACAACCAGATTTATACCCGTGGCGCCGTTCTCGCCGAGATCAATTCGAGACTGGCCCAGGAAAACGTTGACGCCACCGCGTCCTTTGCCGATACCGACAATGACGGCAGCCCCGATCAGCTGGTAATCACCGGCAACAAATCGGGCTCTGGTGAGCGCGTGATCGTTTCCGGTAACGGCAGCGAAGCTCAGCTCGGCCTGACTGCCGGCGAATACCGCGGCACGGCTGCCATCAGCGAATTCAATTACGGCGGCCTGTCATTCACGCTTACCGAAGGCAACAAGCCATGGCTGCCCAACGAAAACATGACGATGACCACCACTGCGGAAAAAGGCGCATCTGACTCGGTCAATATCATGGTGCCGCAGCCCTCTTCAAACATGCTGACCTTTTCGACCAACGTCAACGGTGAAGTCTTCAAAATTGACGGTTCGGTCAGCAGCGGCGCAAAACATTCAACCAACATCATCATTCATGACTCTCTGGGCGCCAAGCACGGCCTGATAACCGAATGGGAACACACCAATTCAGAAACCATGGAGTGGTCATACAAGGTAAGATACTCAGACGATGACCCCGAAATTGTCGCCTGGCTGAAAGACCCGGCCAACAGCATCGCAAAGCCGGAAGAACCGACTAAAGAAGACCTCGAACGCGCCAATGATGCCCTGATCAAAAACCGTGAAGGCAAGATGTATTTCTTCAAAAACGGCAAGATCGATGAAGGCAAATCATACGTGCCCGACTTCCAATTGCAGCCGGAAGGCAGTAACCCCTTGTCTATCAAGCTCAAAACCACCATGATTACGCAGTTCGACTCAGACTTCTCGACCAAAGCTGAATATCAGGATGGTTATGAAATGGGTCTGCTCGAACAGATCTATTTCGAAGAAGACGGCATCATCCGCGGTGTTTATTCGAACGGACAGAAACAGCCGATCGGCCAGGTCGCCCTGACCACCTTCAACAATCCGGCCGGCCTCGAAAAGAACGGCAAGAATCTCTATTCATATTCACCCAACTCCGGTCAGCCGGTTGTCGGTAAACCCGGCATGATGGACCGCGGGGTAATCGTTCCGGCCTCTCTTGAAATGAGTAACGTCGATATCTCTGAAGAATTCACCACCATGATTGTTACACAGCGCGCCTTCCAGGCTAACTCGCGTGTAATAACCACCTCTGACGAACTTCTTCAGGAAGTAGTGAATCTGAAGCGCTGATATGAATAATCACAGGACGGGGGTTGCCAAAACTGCATGATCAAGCTGTCCAGAATAAATGGCATGCCATTCTTTCTTAATGCTGAACTTATCGAGCAGATCGAGTCAACCCCCGATACTGTCATTACCCTCATCAGTGGCAAAACGGTCATGGTAGCGGAACCTCTCGAAACGGTTCTGAAGCGGATCGTGGCTTATCGCAGCCGACTTTTCAGAGGTATAAGGGTTCGCAGAACCAAAAAAGGAAAGGAAAAATGCTGACCTGAAAAAGCTGAGAATTTGCGCCGGGGCATTGACTCAGCTATTTTTCTCGTGGTAGGGTTACAGTCTATGTCGTCTAAAACAAAAGTTGTACTGATCATACTGGTGGTTCTGATCATTGTCCTGGCGGTTGTAGGGATTGCTTACGTCACCTCCAGAAAAGCGATGACCGGGCCGGGCGGTGCCCTTCCTCCCCCGCCCACCCAGGAACAGATTTCATCTACCCCCAAGATGGGTCGTTTTGACCTCGGCGAATTCATTGCCACCTCGCGTGACGAAGAACTGCATTACATAAAAATCCAGGTCGAAGTCGGCTACATCGGCAATCTCGAAAAAGAGCTCGAAGAACGCAAAGCTGAATTGCGCGATAAAATCATCAACATTCTGATGAAACTCAATATCCAGAGAGCCAAAGAAGATTTTATCGACCGGTTTCTGCACAAAGATATCGAAAGAGAACTCAACAGTATTCTCGGAAAATCAACTTCTGAAAGTAGAATCATTCAGGTTGTCATTCCGACATTTCTGATCAACTGAAAGGCCATGATTTGCTGATGTCTGGAGCCACCGAATGGTAGACACCCTGTCGCAGAACGAGATTGATGCGTTACTTTCCGCACTCAGTCCCGTGGCAGAAGAAGCGCCCGCCGCACCGGCAGCGGGTGCTGCCGCTTTTTCCGAGTCTGCAGCCGAAACCAGGGCTCCAAGGCGCGACCCGCCGCCAGGCATGGGAATGGGCCTCGGATCTTCTGCGCCGACTGAGCGGAAAGACGGCAAGGTTGAGCGAAGATACGACTTCAAGCGCCAGACTAAATTCTCCAAAGAGCAGCTGAACACCATTTCGTTGATTCACGAAGCCTTTGTGCGCCTTGTCGGCACCGACCTTTCGACCAGGCTGCGCGCTTTTGCCCAGGCCACTATCGTTTCAGTCGAACAGAGAACTTTTGAAGAATTCATACAATCAATTTACAACCCTACCTTTATCACGGTTTTCCGCTCTGACAACCTCGATGGCAAAGCCCTTATCGACATCAATCTCAATGTCGTATTCACAATCCTCGACCGCCTGCTCGGTGGCAACGGCACCCCGCTCGGCATTCTCCGCCAGCTTACCGAAGTCGAGCGGTAGATCATGCAGAAAGTTATGGCGAGTATTATCGACAGGCTGCGCGAAGCCTGGATCAACATCATCGATCTGGCTCCGGTAATCGAGCTGGTCGAATCGAACCCGCAGTTTGCCCAGATTGTTCCCCCAAGCGAAGTTGTCGTTTCAATCAGCATCGAAATCAAGGTTCACGATGTAACCGGCATGATGAATCTGTGCATTCCGTATAACACCGTTGAATCGATCGTTCATAAATTCAATGCCGCGTCATGGTTCGCTGCGGTTCGCAAAGAACCAGCCCAGACCAATGTCGACTCGATCAGTCATCAGGTTAAATCGGTGCATCTACCGCTGATAGCTGAACTCGGCTCGACTGTCGTCACCCTTCAGGATATTCTCGGCCTTCAGCCGGGCGACATTCTGATCACTGACCAGCTGTTAAAAAATGATCTCAACATCAGAGTCGGCAACCTGGTTAAATTCCATGGCCGACCCGGTATTCTCGGCAAAAAGATGGCCATTTCAATCACCAAAGTTCTTGAACCTGTCGGTCAAGAGGAGGAGTTAACGTGAGCGATATATTAACGCAGGAAGAAATTAATGCACTGCTCAACGCAGGCGCTGCCGGAGACGAGCCGGCCCCTCCCCCTCCTGCCGCGGAACCGCCTAAGTCTGCATCATCAGGCTCCGGTGGCGCTTCGGCGAATTTTTCTCAGGAAGCGATCGAACGTCTTTCAGAAGTGGCCAAACTGTCGCTGGGCGCCACGTCTTCCGTTGTCCAGATTCTTCTGAACAAAGAAATTCAGATCAATCTCGAACAGGTAAGGGTAGTAAATTTCGACGAACTTGTTGCAGAAGGCGGCGGCGAAGAGTTTGTCATTGCCAAAATCGCCTATGTTGAAGGTTTCGACGGCAATTCCTATCTGATGCTCAAAAAGAGCATTTCTTCGGTCATCGGCGATCTGATGATGGGTGGAGCCGGCATTGGTGCCGAATTCCAGGAAATGCATCTCTCCGCAGTCGGCGAGATGATGAATCAGATGATGGGCAAAACGACCACCACCCTTTCAGAAATCTTCAAAAAGAGGGTCGACATTTCGCCCCCCGAAGTTCTGCTGGTTAATTACAACGACGGGCCGCCGGCCATGCCGGATTTCAGCACGACCGCAAGATTTCTTCGCATCGGATTCAGTCTCAAAATCGGTGATGTGGCAGAAACCGAAATGGTTCAGCTGCTGCCGGCCAAATTTGCAGAATTAATGGCGGGCGAACTCAACAAACCGGAAAAAGAACCGGCCAAAAAAGCAAAGCCAGCCCCACCGCCTCCTGGCGCAGGCTCACAGCCAGCCATGGGCGGCATGCAACAGCAGCAACAGATGCCAGGCCAGATGCCCGGAATGCCAGGGATGCCCGGAATGGGGATGCCGGGGCAAATGCAGGGCATGCCGGGCATGCCGGGCATGGGTATGCCAGGTATGGGTATGCCAGGTATGGGCATGCCGGGCATGGGCATGCCAGGTATGGGCATGCCGGGTATGGGCATGCCAGGTATGGGCATGCCAGGTATGGGCATGCCGGGTCAGATGCAGGGTTCTCCGGCAGAATTTGGCATGCTGCAGATGCCGATGGGCGTTGGTTTGCAGTCGAATATCGACCTGCTTCTCGACGTACCTTTGCAAATAACAGTTGAATTAGGCAGAACCCGTATGTTAATAAAAGATGTTCTTGAATTGGGTATAGGTTCTGTAGTAGAGTTAAATAAACTTGCGGGCGAGTCCGTGGAGGTATTTGTTAACAACAAGCTGATTGCCAAAGGTGAAGTAGTTGTAATCGATGAAAACTTCGCAGTCAGAATTACCAGCATTATCAATCCACAAGACAGATTACAAGCTCTCTAAGGAGACTTCCGTTTCGTATGGGGAAAACAATTCTTATAGTAGATGACGCAGCCTTTATGCGCATGATGATCAAAGACATTCTCAGCAAGAATGGCTACGAAGTTCTTGGCGAAGCGCAGACAGGGAAAGAAGCGGTCGAGCTTTATCAGAAGCTCAAACCAGATCTGGTGACCATGGACATTACCATGCCGGAAATGAACGGCATCGATGCCGTCAAAGCTATCAAAAAGCTTGATCCTGCCGCCAGAATCATTATGTGCAGTGCCATGGGCCAGCAGGCCATGGTTATTGATGCGATCCAGGCGGGCGCCCGCGATTTCATCGTCAAACCGTTTCAGCCAAACCGCGTTATTGAAGCGGTTCAAAAAGCCCTCAGGTAACCCGATGCCCATGCCTGGCCTGATTTCTGCGTGATCAGCAACTTAACAAGAGCAGTTTTAGCGGTTTTTCTGTTAATCTGCGCAACGGCACAGTCTCAGCCCGTCGCCACCAGTGGCGACGGTTTGTTTTCTGATCCGGCAACCATCTCGGTAGTCGCAAGTCCCACCTCGCTTTTTCTCGATCTAAAGCCTGCCTCGATGCCGCTTTTCCCCGACTCGGATCCGATGGGCACCTCTCTGAGAATTCTTTCGTCGCTGTTTGCCGTCATTCTTCTGGCGTTCGGAATCTCATGGTTCATTCAAAAAAAAGCGGGCATTGGTGGCAACGTCTTCGGAAAAATCCTGGGCATTCTGCCCCTCGACAACAAAAGAATGATCTACCTTGTCGACGTCATGGGCAAAGTATTGATTCTTGGCGTCACCGAGTCGAATATCAACCTGCTCGGCGAGCTTACTGACAAAGACACACTCGACGCCCTCCGCCTGCAGAATGATCAGCCATCCCCCGGAATCGAAAAACTCTTTGCCTATCTGAGTCGCAAAAATGAAGAACCCGCTCAATCACAGACTGAAACTGCAAAAAAAGCAGATGAACCCGAAGGAAATGGCAATCTACAAAGATTTCGCTCAGAAGACCGTCTGAAAAAACTGAATGCCATGCTGCACAAGCGAAACGACAAAGACAACTCCTACGAATAAGTTTTTTTTATTTGCGTCTTGCACATCGGGGCACCATATTGTATAAATTAACAGGCGAAGCTGTGCCCTGATAAAATTTCAAAATGCTTCCCTGAGCAGAATGCACCAATTATTACAAAGAACGAAGTGGGTAGCGTGCGTACGTTTTTTTGCGGTTTTGCTGCTATTGGCCTGTGTTACAGGCACAGTTCATTCACAACAGCCAGACCCGGGAAGTGCACGCGTCAATCTTGAAGATTCAACCCGAATCGACCGCATCGAGCGGCAGTCTACGCCGTTTCCGATTCCGGCAATCAGCATTCAGATCGACCCTTCACGCGAGCGCAGCCAGCTGGGCACCGGCCTGCAGGTTCTTATACTTCTGACCATTCTGAGTCTGGCCCCGTCAATTCTGATCATGCTCACCAGTTTCACCCGCACCCTCATCGTTCTGAGCTTCGTGCGCCGGGCACTGGGAACACAACAGGAGCCCAGCAACCAGATTATCATCGGCCTGGCCCTTTTCATCACCTTTTTCACGATGTCGCCGGTAATCGATCAGATATATCAGAAGAGCTTCAAACCCTATATCGATCGTGACATAAACTATGTCGAAGCATACAATCAGGCAATTACGCCGGTGCGCGACTTCATGTTCAAACACACTCGCAAAACCGACCTGGCGCTTTTTGCCGGCATGGAAAACGGACCCAAACCGGAGACACGCGACGATCTCAGCACTCTCAGCCTGATTCCGGCATTTATCACCAGCGAGCTGAGAACAGCCTTTCAGATGGGCGTTGTGATTTACCTGCCCTTTCTGGTAATCGACATGATCGTAGCAAGCATTCTCATGTCAATGGGGATGATGATGCTGCCGCCGGTCATGATTTCGCTGCCGTTCAAAATTCTTCTTTTCGTAATGGTCGACGGCTGGAATCTTGTCATCAGATCGATTGTTCTCAGTTTTGGCGGTAACGCATGACCGAATTCGTTCTGTTAAAGCTTTTTGAACAGACCTTTTTTCTCTGCCTGCTGCTTTCTGCGCCAATTCTTTTATTAGGCATGGTTGTCGGGGTTCTGATCAGCATTGTTCAGACAGCTACCTCAATCCAGGAACAGAGTCTGACTTTTATCCCCAAAC
>Ga0116178_10003323_pt1 | contig 12261 bp, 10 predicted proteins | sample AD_STIC12_MetaG_FD_89880 | JGI IMG/M metagenome (GOLD analysis project Ga0116178, IMG submission 89880) | Active sludge microbial communities of municipal wastewater-treating anaerobic digesters from USA - AD_STIC12_MetaG | ecosystem: Engineered > Bioreactor > Anaerobic > Digestate | place: USA... | reverse complement strand
GCCGTTGTTTGGGACTATTCCTGGCTACCCTGCGACATCAACGCGGTTCGGGTTGGGCGCGGGGCCTTGAATTGAACTTTGAACCGCTCCGAGAGCATTTTGTAATAGGCCTGACTCTCGGCACTTGCGGCCCACTGGGCAAACTGCTTGCGCTCCTGCTCCGCCGCAGCCTGCGCTGGGGGCGTGCGTGGCAGCAACTTGTTGACGCGAGCTACCGTGTAACCCTGGGCACCCATATCAATTCCGATCCACGCTGGCAAGGTTGATGCATCCGCCTGCAACACGGCGTCGAGAACCAGCGCTGGAACAATTTGTTGTCCTTCACGCGTAAGCACCACTGGAGCTGGCAGGTTGTTTGGCGCAGATGTTTTCCATGTCGCAAGTTTTTCCATGCCTTCCTTCTTCGCGATATCGGCTGATTGAATCGCAACCAAGCGATCCCTTACATTGGCACGAACCTCGCTCAGGGGACGCGTTCTGCCTGGTGTGTAATCAGTGATCCGCGCAGCCGCAAGTTGATTAACTGCCACTTCAATGGCTTCCGTATTGCGCTTCTTCTCAAGTGAATCTGCGCTAAAGACAGCGGCGAGAAATTTCGGATTCGCCAGAACACCCTTTCCACCTGGTGCAGCGCGGCGTTGCAAATCATTTGCCAGTTTGACGTCCAGTTTCAGACGTTCTGCGACTGGCTTCAGACTGTCTGATTGCTCGTAGACACCGTTAGTGAAGGCTTCCGCGACCTCGGCGAATTTCCGTTGGGCTTGCTGGGTCTTCAAATCCACTTCCATCAATGGGCGCAGTTCCTCAAAGCTTCGCGCCTTGGGCGCCTTGATGTCGACTACCTTGATCACGTGAAAACCAAAATCGGACTCGACCACATCGCTGATCTCGCCCTTCTTCAACGCAAAAGCAGCATCTTCAAAAGGCTTCACCATGGCGCCGCGGCCAAAATAGTCAAGATCTCCACCATTGGGGGCCGAACCCGCATCCTGCGAATTCTTACGGGCAACATCGGCAAAACTGTCTGGCGCCTTGCGCACTTGCGCCAACAACGCATCAGCACGTTCCCGTGCTTTCTTGCGGTCGTCTCCCGCCATTTCCTTTGGCGCATTGATCAGAATGTGGCTGGCCCGTCGCTCTTCCTTGCCGCTGAGTCGACCTACGTTTTGCTCGTAATAGGTTTTCAGGTCGTCTTCGTTGAGGACAATGGACTTCTTTACCGTATCCAGATCCAGCACAACATATTCAATATTGGCCACTTCAGGAGCCTGAAATTGCTCGGGCTTGGATTTGTAATACGCTTCAATTTCTGCTTCGGCCGGATTCACTTTGCTGGCAAAGTCCGCTGGATTGAATCGCGCCAACTGGACTTCACGGCGTTCGTAAAAGGCATTTAACGCCACATTAACGAGCGCTGGCGGCGAAAAAGCGGTTGCCTGCAGTCCGGCTTCCACCTGTTGTTGCGACAGTTGGCCACGCACCCGCGCCTCAAAACCGTCCGTGGTCAACCCCTGGTTCGCCGCCAGTTGGCGGTACCGTTCGATATCAAGACTTCCATCTGGCCGGCGCAAGGATGCAATGGTTGGACTTTGCTGCAACTCGCGGGCCAGACGTGCATCCGAGGTCGTGATATGCGAATCCAATACGGCTTCCGTCAGAACGCGATCGCGAACCAAGCGTTCCAAAGTCACATAGCGCGCCTCAGGAGAGTCCAGCATCTTGGCGTCCAGGTTTGGAACGGACGCGCGCAGTCTGTCAACCTCAGTCTTGTGTGCAGCGTCCCATTCACCCTGGGTAATGCTATGACTGCCAACCGTCGCAACGGCGTCACCATCCGCTTTGATGCTCTTGAAACCATCGACGCCCACCAAAACAAATGCGGGAATGATCATCAAGAACATGAGGAACATCATGACCTTCGTGTGCTTGCGAACAAATTCGAACATGCGCTAACTCTCCATGAAAAAACAAAAAAGGCGAACATCCGTGTTCGCCTTTGCTGTGGGGGTGGTGGGTGATGACGGGCTCGAACCGCCGACCTACGCCGTGTAAAGGCGCCGCTCTACCAACTGAGCTAATCACCCCGCCATAAACCAAAAATCAGTTCAGCGCATCTTTCAATGCCTTGCCAGGACGGAACTTGGGAACCTTGGCAGCCTTGATTTTAATCGCAGCGCCGGTACGGGGGTTACGACCGGTGCGTGCAGCGCGCTTGCCAACCGCAAACGTGCCAAACCCGACCAACGACACAGTCCCGCCCTTTTTCAACGTCGTCTTCACCGCGCCGATGGTGGACTCCAACGCTCGAGTCGCAGCGGCCTTGGAAATATCAGCATGTTTTGCAATGTGCTCTATCAGTTCAGTCTTGTTCACATTTACCCCTAGTATGGAAGCAGAATTAAACGAATTGTCTCTTCAAATCTTATTGTCAGCTGACTCAACGCCCAGCCATTCGCCCGTCGACGCATTGCACAACAATACAACGCTGAGGTCGCAGATTCTAGTCCCATTTGTCTGCCGAATGAACCCGCATAGTCAAGAAAAATCAGACTTTTCCCAGCCTGGAACTCCCGGTTTGCGAACACCTACTGCGTGCGTGCGCGAATTTCTGGTATCGCCTTTTGCAGGTAATAGACCATGGACCATATCGTCAGCACAGCCGCAGCCCAGATCAGCCAGACACCCCACACGTGGGTATCAATTGCGCCGAAAAGCAGTCCATCAAACAGCAAAAAGGGAATTGCAACCATTTGTGCAACGGTCTTGAGCTTGCCTATCATGTGCACCGCCACACTTTTGGAAGCTCCAATTTGCGCCATCCATTCGCGCAATGCAGAAATGGCAATTTCGCGACCGATGATGATCAAGGCCACGAACACATCGGCCCTTTGCAAATGCACAAGTACCAGCACACAGGCACACACCAGAAACTTGTCTGCCACCGGATCCAGAAATGCTCCAAAAGACGAAGTTTGATTCAGTTTGCGCGCCAAATAGCCATCCAGCCAGTCGGTCGCAGCAAACACGACAAACATGACGGTTGCCACGAAGTTTTTCTCGGCCTGCGAGGCATAGCTTTCGGGCAGGTAGAACACACCGACGATCAATGGAATCGCGAAAATGCGCGTCCATGTCATGATGGTGGGAATGGTCAAAAACATCGTGCGATTGTGGCATGCCTAGTGCAGTGCCCTGTAAATTTCTTCCGCCAGTTCCCGCGATATTCCTTCGACCGACGCAATATCCTGAGCGCTCGCCAATGCGACCCCACGTACCCCACCAAAGCGCTGTAGAAGCCTGGCCCGGCGCTTGGGGCCAACACCCGGGATTTCTTCGAGCTTGCCTCCGCCTACGCGTACCTTGGCGCGCTGTGCTCGCATGCCGGTAATGGCGAACCGGTGTGCCTCGTCCCGAATTTGGGCCACCAGCATCAATGCTGCAGAGTCTGCACCCAGATAAACCTTGTCCCGCCCGTCGGCAAAAACCAGTTCTTCAAGACCGACTTTTCGGCCTTCGCCTTTTTCGACGCCCACGATCAGTGACAGATCCAGCCCCAACTGCTCAAACACGTCACGCGCCATGGACACCTGGCCTTTGCCACCATCCACCAGCACCAAATCGGGCAGGCGCCCGGTTCCTGCAGGGGTTTGGCCGGCATGCTTGGCTTCGTTCAAGGCCTCTGCCACCTTGCTGTAACGGCGCGTCAGCACCTGGCGCATGGCGGCGTAGTCATCGCCCGGCGTGATGCCCTCGATGTTGAAACGGCGGTACTCGCTGTTTTGCATCTTGTGGTGGTGAAACACCACACACGAAGCCTGGGTGGCCTCGCCCGCGGTATGGGAAATATCAAAGCACTCCACACGCAAGGCATCCAAATTCTCCAAGATCAAATCCAGCGCCTCCGCCAGCGCTCGGGTGCGCGCCTGCTGCGAACCCTCCTCAGCCAGCAAGCGAGCCAGTTGCAACGCGGCATTGGTCTGTGCCATCTCTAACCAGGCACGGCGCTGCTCGCGCGGCTGGTGCACCGCGGTCACCTTGAAGCCGACCTGGTCTGACAAAACCTTGAGCAGGTGCTTGCTGACCGCCTCGCTGACGATGAGCGTGGGTGGCATGGGCACGTCCACATAGTGTTGCGACAAAAAGGCCTCCAGAACCTGCACCTCCACGGCGTTGGACACGGTGCCCAAAGAATTGTCTGGCTCATCCTCCGCCTCGCTGTCATCTGCCAAACCCGCCGCGTCTTCCACATGCACCGGGAAATACGGCCGGTCGCCCAGATGCCGCCCTCCGCGCACCATGGCCAGGTTCACACAGGCTTTGCCACCTTGTACCTTGACCGCCAGGATGTCCACATCGCGGTCCTCGACGTTGTCCATGGACTGCTGGTGCAGCACGTTGGACAGGGCTGCCACCTGGTTGCGCAACTCGGCTGCCTGCTCGAATTCGAGTTTGTCTGCGTGCGCCATCATGCGGGCTTCCAGATGCTTCATCACGCCCTGGGCATCGCCACGCAAGAACTTTTCTGCGTTGGCCACGTCATGGGCATAGTCCGCTGCATTGATGTGGCCCACGCAGGGAGCCGAGCAGCGCTTGATCTGGTACAGCAAACAGGGACGGCTGCGGTTGCTGAAGACCGGGTCTTCGCAGGTGCGCAGGCGAAAAACTTTTTGCATCAACAAAATCGCTTCCTTGACCGCCCACGCGCTGGGGTAAGGGCCAAAGTAGCGGTGCTTTTTTTCCACACCGCCCCGGTAGTACGAGACCCGGGAGAACTGGACCGCCAATGGCGTATCGGGTTTGAGACTGGCCGGTGGCGGCACCCCAGTCATTTTGAGATAGGGGTAGCTTTTGTCGTCCCGGAACAGGATGTTGTACTTGGGATTCTGCGTCTTGATCAGGTTGTTTTCCAGCAGCAGGGCTTCGGCCTCCGACCGCACCACCGTGGTCTCCATGCGCACGATCTTGCTCACCATGTGGCCGGTGCGGGTGCCGCCGTGGTTCTTCTGGAAGTAGCTCGAAACCCGCTTCTTCAGATTGATGGCTTTGCCCACATACAGCAATTGATCCTGCGCGTCGAAATAGCGGTACACGCCCGGCAGGGACGGCAGGGCGGCAACTTCACGCAACAGGGCTTCAGGATGGGTTTCGGACATGGGACGCTATTGTCCATTCTCCAGGCCGGTGGACAATCTGGGCATGCAAACACACAACCCGCTTACCTCCTTACAGCCCTTGCTGTGGGATGTGTTCTGCCAGGTGATCGACAACTTCGGCGATATCGGTGTGTGCTGGCGCCTGTGTGTGGATTTGGCTGCGCGTGGCCACTCCGTTCGCTTGTGGGTGGACGACCCCAGCGCGCTGCAATGGATGGCGCCGGGAGCGATGGATGGCACTTGGACTGCCATCCAGGTTCTGCCCATGTCCCGTTGTGAGGATGCTTCTGCGCTGGCAACTCTACCGCCGGCCGATGTCTGGGTAGAGGGGTTTGGATGTGAAATTGCTACTACTTTTGTAGCATCTTATGCATATTCCACGAGGGCTGGAGGCCAAAATAGCACTCAATTTCCGGCATGGATCAACCTGGAATACCTCTCTGCCGAACGCTATGTTGAACGCAGCCATGGTCTGCCCTCACCCATCCTGCACGGTCCGGCGCAAGGATGGACCAAGCACTTTTTTTACCCGGGGTTCTCTGCACGCACGGGTGGGCTGTTGCGGGAAACAGACCTGCTCACTCGCCAGCAGGATTTTGCTGACAAGGATAGGCGCAGCCAGTGGCTCAAAAAATTGGGCATTGCCTGGTCGGGCGAGCGCCTGGTGTCGCTGTTTTGCTATGAGCCAACTGCCCTGCCCGCGCTCCTGACCCGGCTGAACGAGTTACCAGGGCCGACCCTGGTGCTGGTGACGGCCGGTCGCGCGGCTGCGGCGGCTCGCCACGCAACCCGACTCCTGCCACCGCTGCACCAGGTCAGTCTGACCTATCTTCCAACCCTCACCCAAGTCGAATACGACCAACTGCTATGGGCTTGCGACCTGAATGGCGTGCGCGGCGAGGATTCGCTGGTGCGGGCGATTTGGGCCGGCAAGCCACTCCTGTGGCAGATCTACCCGCAGCACGACGCCGCACACATCGACAAGCTGAATGCCTTTCTGGATGTGCTGAACGCCAGTGACTCCCTGCGGGCCATACACCATGCCTGGAATGGCACGGACCCGCATCCCAGCACGGCCGCCCTACCAGAGATCCGACTGCAGGAGTGGTCGGAAACGGTGCAGAGCGCACGCACGCGCCTGCTGCAAATGGACGATCTGGTCACCCAACTGGTCGATTTCGTTCAGAAAAAACGGTAAAATCTTGGGCTTTGCTGACTTTGCCGCATTCGATGGGCGAAATCACGCTTCGCCGCAGCTTGCGGCCTAACTTTGCTGACAGCACAGGCTGACAGCGACAACCGCAACCCTTAGCTTATGAAAATCGCTCAAGAAATCCGCGCCGGCAACGTCATCATGCACGGCAAAGACCCCATGGTCGTTCTGAAAACCGAATACAGCCGCGGTGGCCGCAACTCCGCCACCGTGCGCATGAAGCTCAAGAGCCTGATCGCCAACTTCGGAACCGAAGTCGTGTTCAAGGCCGATGACAAGATGGACCAGGTCATTCTGGACAAGAAGGATTGCACGTATTCCTACTTTGCCGATCCCATGTATGTCTGCATGGACGAAGAGTTCAACCAGTACGAAGTCGAAGCCGAAAATATGGGCGACTCGCTGAACTACCTCGAAGACGGCATGGCGGTTGAAGTGGTGTTCTATGACGGCAAGGCCATATCGGTCGAGCTGCCCACCAGCGTGGTGCGTGAAATCACCTGGACCGAACCCGCCGTCAAGGGTGACACCTCCGGCAAGGTCTTGAAGCCTGCCAAGATTGCCACCGGCTTTGAAGTGGGTGTGCCCATTTTCGTGGCACAAGGCGACAAGGTCGAAATCGACACCCGTACCGGCGAATACCGCAAGCGCGTCTAAAGCTGGAAGGCCCCAGGCGCTCTGCGCTTCCTGCCAAAGGCTCCTTCGGGAGCCTTTTTCTTTGCCCAATCGGCTGCCTGTTTGGTGGGCTTTTTGGGTGTAGGCTATCGCCATGACCCGCGAAACATCTGCAAGCGCTGCAACAGCCCCCAATGGCAGCGCCAGCCCCGCCCGCCTGGCCCTGCGCCGCGTGCTGATCGACACGTACCACGAGAACGTGGCCTATATGCACCGGGAGTGCGACATCTACCGCGCCGAAGGATTCAAGGCCCTGTCCAAAGTCGAAGTCCGCACCAATGGCCGCAGCATTCTGGCAACCCTGAACGTAGTGGATGACCAGGCTATCGTGGCCTGTGGCGAACTGGGTTTGTCCAAATCGGCATTTGCCCAGATGGGCGTGGAAGACGGCCACACCGTCACGGTCTCGCAGGCCGAGCCACCGGAGTCCATTGGCGCACTGCACCGCAAGCTGGGTGGCGAGCGGCTGCATCTGGAAGACTTCAAGGCCATCGTGCACGACATTGCAGAGCACCGCTATTCCAAGATCGAGCTCACCGCCTTTGTCGTCGCCACCAACCGCGATGAACTGGACCGTGAGGAGGTGTACTTTCTGACCCAGGCCATGATCGATGTCGGTCGACACCTGAACTGGCACGAGAACCTGGTGGTCGACAAGCACTGCATCGGCGGCATCCCGGGTAACCGCACGTCCATGCTGGTGGTGCCCATCGTTGCGGCACACGGCATGCTGTGCCCCAAGACTTCATCCCGGGCCATCACCTCACCAGCGGGCACGGCAGACACTATGGAAGTGTTGGCCAATGTGGAGCTACCTATAGAGCAACTGCAAGACATCGTGCGCGCACACCGCGGCTGTCTGGCCTGGGGTGGAACAACCCACCTGTCGCCTGCCGATGATGTGCTGATATCGGTGGAGCGCCCCCTGTCGCTGGACTCACCCGGACAGATGGTGGCCTCCATCCTGTCCAAAAAGATATCAGCTGGCTCCAGCCACCTGGTGCTGGATATTCCCATTGGCCCGACCGCCAAAGTGCGCTCCATGCCAGAAGCACAGCGCCTGCGCCGCCTGTTTGAATACGTGGCGCGGCGCATGCAGCTCTCGCTTGACGTGGTTATCACCGATGGCCGCCAGCCGATTGGCTTTGGCATTGGCCCGGTGCTCGAAGCCCGGGACGTGATGCGCGTGCTGGAGAACGACCCGCGCGCCCCCATGGACCTGCGCCAAAAATCGCTGCGCTTGGCCGGGCGACTGATCGAGTGCGACCCCGATGTGCGTGGTGGCGACGGATTTGCCATTGCGCGCGACATTCTGGATTCGGGCCGCGCCCTGGCCAGGATGAACGACATCATCCAGGCGCAAGGCAGCAAACACTTTGACCACAACCAGCCGGAACTGGGCTCGCTGAGCTTCGAGGTGCGCGCGCCGCATGACGGCATGGTGATCAGCATCGACAACCTCCAACTGGCCCGCATTGCCGGTCGGGCCGGAGCGCCCAAGGTCAAAGGCGCGGGTGTCGACTTGCTGTGCAAACTCGGCGACGACGTGCATGCCGGCACCCTGCTCTACCGGGTACATGCCAGTTACCCATCGGATCTGGAATTTGCCCGCCAGGCCTGCAAAAAGAACATTGGATATGCCATTGGCAATGCCGCAGACATGCTGCATGCTTTTGTGGAGTTTTGATGCACCCGACACCCCTCTTGCTGCACTTCGCTGAAGAGCGGCCCAGCGCAAGTGCCATTGCACAAGCCGCAGGTTTCGATATGGCCACCATAGAGCGCCACCGCTTCCCCGATGGCGAGCTCAAACTGCGGCTGCCCGCAACCCTGCCCGCGCGGGTGGTGCTGTTGCGCACGTTGGATCACCCGAACGAAAAGCTGGTGGAGTTGCTGCTGGTTGCCCACACGGCGCGAACACTGGGCGCGGTTCACATCACACTGGTCGCGCCCTATTTGGCCTATATGCGCCAGGACATGGCCTTTCAACCGGGCGAAGTGGTGAGCCAGCGCGTTGTCGGCGCATTTCTGGCCAACCTATTTGATGCGGTCATCACCGTGGACCCCCACTTGCACCGCGTTGCAACACTGGAAGAGGCGGTGCCCGTGCCCCAGGCCACGGTGCTCAGTGGTGCACCCCTGCTGGCCGACCTGATTGCCACGCACTACGCGCGCCCGCTATTGGTTGGGCCAGATGAAGAATCCGGTCAATGGGTCGCCCAGGCGGCCCAGCGCCATGGTTTTGAACACGCGGTATGCCACAAGGTTCGCCATGGCGACCGGGACGTGAAGATTGCACTGCCCGACACACCGGTTGCGGGTCGCAACGTAGTGGTGTTGGACGATGTAGCCAGTAGTGGCCACACCCTGGCGGGTGCCGCGCGGTTGTTGCTGGGCGCAGGCGCCGCGTCGGTCGATGTGGCCGTGACGCATGCGCTGTTTGCCGGCGACGCTGTCAAATTGATCCGGCAAGCCGGTGTGGGACACATCTGGAGCACAGACTGCATCACCCACCCCAGCAATGCCGTTAGCATGGCAGGTCTGATTGCCCAAACCCTTATTTCCCACACCACTTAGGACATTCCGCTTGGACACCCCGCAAGATCTCGACGAAAACTCCCTGGCAGCCGCTTGGGCCTACTTACGAGCGCATTCAGATGCCGGTATGCCTCTGCGCCCCAATGCTTACCGCATGGCATTTGCTGACCCCGAATTCATGGCGCGCCGTGAAACCCGCGGCATCCGCATTCAGCTGGAACTGCTCAAGCCCGACGTGGACCAGCAGGAGCAGGGCATCAACAACACGGTGGTGGTGTTTGGCAGCGCACGCTTCAGTTCGCCCGAAACCGCGCAACGCCTGCTGGATGAAGCCCGCACAAGTGGCGATGCCGGCGCGTTGAAAGAGGCAGAGCGCCACATGCGCAATGCGGCCTACTACGATCTGGCACACCGGTTTGGCCACATCGTGGCCACCCACAGCGCGGCGTTGCCCGAACGGGAGCGCCTGTACATCTGCACCGGTGGCGGCCCCGGCATCATGGAAGCGGCCAACCGCGGGGCACACGAAGCAGGCGCACTGACCATCGGCCTGAATATTGCGCTGCCACATGAACAACACGCCAACCCCTATGTCACCCCGTCACTGAGCTTCAAGTTCCACTACTTTGCCGCACGCAAAATGCATTTCATGATGCGCGCCAAGGCCATGGTGGCGTTTCCCGGGGGCTTTGGCACGCTTGATGAACTGTTTGAAGTCATCACGCTGGTTCAGACCAAAAAATCGGCGCCAGTTCCCATCATCCTGTTTGGCAAGGATTACTGGAGCCGCCTGATCAACCTGGACGTCATGGTGGAAGAAGGCGCAGTTTCGCCGGAAGACCTGGATCTCTTCAAGTTCACCGACGACCCCCAAGAAGCGTGGGACACGATCCAGGCGTTTTACAAACTCTAGGTGTGCGGGCCCCGCTCAGGGCCTTAGCCTCCACGCCAAAGCCGACCCCGCGCTGACCATGGCGCCCAGGGTCCAGAACACCACTGACACGCCCACCACCATGCCTGCCGTGCCAAACAGCATGGGCATCAGCACGCTGGACAGGTTGATACTGGCCAGCCGCAGCCCCAGCGCCTGACCGTGCAGCGCGTGGGGGGTGATCTGGTGCAGCGTGCTCATGATCATGGGCTGCACCGAGCCCAGGGCCAGCCCCAGGAGTACCGAGCACAGCCCCATGGTCCAGGGCGACACCATCAGCGGATAAATGGCAAACAGCAAGCCGGTGATGACCATGGCCCCGCTGACCACCACCCACTCGCGCAGATGGGCAGCCAATAGCGGCATGGCCACCCGCACAGCAGCGGCCGCAATGGCAAATGCGCCCAAAATTGCCCCGATTTCCGAGGCGCTGAAAGCCCGCTCATGGCCCAGCACTGGCACGACGAAGGTATGCACATCCCAACAACTGGCCAGAAGCCAGTTCACCAGCAGCAAGCGGCGCATGCGCGGCTCGCGCAGCAAGTGCCATACATGCTGGTGAGTCGCACCGGGTGGTTGCGCCACCGGTGGCAATTCAACCGTGTGGCGCACCCACAGCCAGGTCGCCCATGGCAGCAATGCCAGCATGACAAATGCGCCGCGAAAACCGTTGTCGTCCCCGGCGCTGCCACCCATCCAGATACCCACATGGTCGATCAGCAAGCCCGCTGCCACCGGGCCAATGAAGTTGGAAACCGCCGGGCCAATGGCCAGCCAGCTGAACACGCGCTTGAGCTCGGTCGAATCTGTTGCAGCGCGCCCCACATGGCGCTGCAGGGCGATGGACGCCGCACCGGTGGCGCCCCCCATGAGCAAGGCCCCCAGGCACAACACCCAGAAGTGCGGCCACAGCACCGCCATGCTGGCACCCAGAGAAGCGGCCATCACGCCCAGCCCCATAGGCCGCTTCAAACCGTGGCGGTCCGCATAGCGCCCGGCGGGCAACGCCAGGAACACCTGGGTCAGTGAAAACAGCGCCAACAGCACACCGACGGCGAACGCACTGTGACCTTGACGCAAAGCCAGCAAGGGTGCGGCCATGCGCAGACCCGCCATGCTGCCATGCAGGCAGATGTGGCCGCAAATCAGGCGTACCAACGCCCAGGTCTGGGCATGCCGTGCCTCCGATGATGGATCAGGCGGGAGCACACTCATGCGGCGCCAGCATCTCCATCAGTCTCGCCGTCAACGCGGTCCAAGTCTTTGTCAAAGGGAATCAGCGACTGCGCCTGGGTCTCCGGCAGCGCTTCCACCTTCTTCAGCGCGCGGCCCATGGCACGGCTTCGGGTCTCAGCGCTGTCCAGCGTGTTGAGCACGGTTTGTGTCTGCGACTTGACCTTGGCCAGTACACCACCAAACTTTTCGAACTCAGTCTTGACAGCGCCCAGCACCTGCCAGACCTCGCTGGAGCGCTTTTCCAGAGCCAGGGTTCTGAAACCCATTTGAAGGGAGCTGAGCATGGCCAGCAAGGTGGTGGGACCCGCCAGGGTGACGCGGTGGTCGCGCTGCAGCGACTCCATCAGCCCGGGGCGGCGCAGCACCTCGGCATACAGGCCTTCGGTGGGCAAAAAGAGGATGGCAAAGTCAGTGGTGTGCGGCGGCTCCACATATTTTTCGACCATGGACTTAGCCTCCAGGCGGATGCGCAATTCGAGTGCCTTGCCTGCTGCCTCGGCACCCGCCACATCGGC
>Ga0116178_10003317_pt1 | contig 12267 bp, 9 predicted proteins | sample AD_STIC12_MetaG_FD_89880 | JGI IMG/M metagenome (GOLD analysis project Ga0116178, IMG submission 89880) | Active sludge microbial communities of municipal wastewater-treating anaerobic digesters from USA - AD_STIC12_MetaG | ecosystem: Engineered > Bioreactor > Anaerobic > Digestate | place: USA... | reverse complement strand
TCTGTTACGTCTGCTGTAACAGCAAAGTTATTAAGCTTAGTTTTAATAGTTGATGCAGAAATTATTTTCTTCGTGTTAGAAAGTCTTCTTAATTTCATTCCTGCTGCAGGGTGATGCTCGTACAACTGACCTGCAGAAATAATCAAATCTGCATTGTCCAATTCTTCTGCTCTTATGGTAGATTCATTCTTGCCTAATACATATTCAATACCGGATTCCGAATCAATCGTAAATGAACCTTTGTATTTAGTATTTAATTCATCTGCTACAGCTTTAATATATTTAAATTCTTCGTTTGTTAATTTTGGTGATACAACAAATGCTACTTGGTCATCTCCGTACATATTCTGTATGCTTCTTAAGCGTTTAGCCGTTTCATATAAGGCAACAGATAATTCTATTGGCTCATACTTTCCTTTTACCTTAACCTTTGGCTGGAGGATTCTGTTTTCATCGTTAATATGCTCGATACCGAATTTACCCTTACCGCATACGGGTATTTCATTTTCTTTAGGACTTGATGCCAAGTAAACCATATTGTCTTTGTGCTCATATACAACTTCGCACCCTACTGAGCAATAGCCGCACACTGACTTGGTTTGTGTTAAGTCCAGAGGAATTTCCTTCATATTGCCTCTTCTGTCAAGCCAAGCTCCTACAGGACACACATCAATACACTGGCCGCATGAAATACAGCTTGTTACTTTTAATTCCTGTTCGAATGCAGGTGCTATAAATGTTGCATTTCCTCTTTCCACAAAGCCTAATGCTGATGCTCCCACAACTTCGTCGCATGCACGTACACATAATCCGCAAAGTACACATTTATCAACATTTTGCGAAATGAAGGGATGGTCTGTTTCTTTGAATTTCTTTTCATTTTCTGCATGATATTTTTTGGTATCAACTTCATACTTCTTAATATAGTCAACCAACTGGCATTCAAAGTAATCCTTACAACCGCATTCAAGACATCTTTGTCCTTCTCTTATTGCTTCTTTCTCTGTCATTGTTGGAAGTATGGGCTGGAAGTTATGCTTTCTTATTTCCGGCTCTACAGTTCTGTGAGGAACTCTTGGAATTCTTTCTTCGTCTTTATAATCTTCTTTCGTTACTTCAGTATATACTAATGGCTGATTTTTGTAAGGAATCATTTCACCTGCCAGATAACTTGAAATAACTGCTGCCGCACGTCCGCCTTGTGCAACTGCTTCTATAGCAATCTTAGGTCCTGTTGCTGCATCTCCTCCTGCAAACACACCTTTTAAATTTGTTTCAAAAGTGCCTTCATTTATAACTATATTTTTCTTTTTTCCCTGTCCTACATTAATTTTACCGCAGTCAACTTCCTGACCTATTGCCGCTATAATCGTATCTGCTTCAAATTCTACAAATTCGCCGGTTGGAAGGGGACTTTGTCTTCCGGATGCATCCTTTTCACCAAGGACCATCTTTTCGCATTTAAGTCCGGTTACTTTTTCACCGTCGCTTAAAACCAGTGACGGAGCTGACAAGAATGAGAATATTACTCCTTCTTCTTTCGCTTCTTTAATTTCTATTTCTTCGGCGGGCATTTGTTCTTCACTTCTTCTGTAAACTACTCTTACTTCTTTTGCTCCTAAACGTATGCTGGTTCTTGCAACGTCCATGGCAGTGTTGCCGCCGCCTACAACTATTACTTTTTCGCCTATTTTTACCGGCTTGTTTTCTGCTACTTTTATTAAGAAATCAATTCCGCCTAATACTCCCGGAGTATTTTCCCCCTCACATCTCATAGGTGAACTTTTCCATGCTCCTATGCCAAGGAACACTGCATCGTATTTATTTTGCAAATATTCCAAAGAAATGTCTTCGCCGACTTTTACGCCGTAGTTGAAATTTGCACCCATTTTTTCGATAATTGCAACTTCTGCATCAACTACATTTTTCGGAAGCCTGTATTCAGGAATACCGTATCTAAGCATTCCGCCGGGTTTTGGCATTGCTTCAAATATATCTACTTCATGTCCGTCCGCCAACAGATAGTATGCTGCTGACAATCCTGCAGGACCTGCTCCCACAACAGCAACCTTCTTGCCTGTAGCAGGCTTTAATTCAGGAATATAGGGATTGCCTGTATTCAAGTCGTAATCCGCTGCAAATGTTTTAATACACGCTATTGATACCGGCTCTTCCACATATTGTCTTCGGCATGCTTTTTCACAAGGATGAGGACATACTCTTCCTATGCATGCAGGCAAAGGTAATTTTTCTTTTATCAGTTTTAATGATTCAATATATTGTTTATTTGCAACTAAACCGACATATCCCTGTACATCAGTATTTGCCGGACAGTTTAGCGTACAAGGTGCCTTACAGTCTCCTATATGCTGTGAAACCAATAAATTAAGCGCATTATTCCTTGCTTCTATTACTTTTTGAGTGTCTGATCTCACAACTAATCCGTCAGAAACGGGAGTTGCACAAGCTCTTGCAATTTTTGGCTGTCCTTCGATTTCCACGATGCATAGTCCGCATCCTGCATACACTTCCAATCTTTCATCAAAACACAAGTGCGGAATTTCTATGCCATTTTCTAAAGCTGCTTCCAGTACTGTTTTCCCGGCTTCAGCTGTAAGTTCTTTTCCATTTATATTAAGTTTTACTAAGGCCACGGCTAATCCTCCCTTTTAATTTTTTTGTACAGCGCCAAATCTGCATACGCTGTAGCAATTTCCGCATTTAATACATAATTCTTGATTTATTTCATGAGGATTCTTAACAGTTCCTGAAATACAACTTACAGGACAATTTCTTGCACAAAGAGTGCATCCCGTACATTTATCCTTGTCGATTTCAAAAGTTAACAAAGCTTTGCAATTTTTAGCGGGACATTTCTTATCCACCACGTGTGCAATATATTCATCTCTAAAATATCTGAGTGTTGCCAATACAGGGTTTGGAGCTGTTTGTCCAAGACCGCAGAGCGATGAATTCTTTATACTGTTTGCCAAGCTTTCGAGTTCTTCTAAATCTTCCAAGGTTCCCTTACCTTGAGTAATTCTTTCAAGTATGGTGAGCATTCTTTTTGTTCCCACCCTGCAAGGTGTACATTTGCCGCATGATTCATCAACTATGAAATCCAGGAAGAATCTTGCAATGTCAACCATACAGTTATCTTCATCCATTACTATCATTCCGCCTGAGCCCATTATTGAGCCTACAGCTGCAAGATTTTCATAGTCAACGGGAGTATCAAGATGGCCGGCTGTCAAGCAACCACCGGAAGGTCCTCCTGTTTGAACTGCTTTAAATGCTTTCCCGCCGGGGCATCCTCCTCCGATGTCATATATTACTTCTCTTAATGTTATTCCCATCGGTACTTCAACCAGTCCGGTATTAGTAATTTTTCCGCCCAATGCAAATACTTTTGTTCCGGGTGATTTTTCCGTACCAAAGCTTTTAAACCATTCAGGTCCTTTTAATATAATCTGCGGTATGTTAGCTAAGGTTTCAACATTATTTATTACCGTCGGTTTTCCCCATAAGCCTTTGTTAGCAGGGAATGGAGGCTTTACCTTCGCCATACCCCTGTTTCCTTGAATTGACTGCATCAGTGCTGTTTCTTCTCCGCATACAAATGCACCGGCTCCAAGTCTTGTTTCTATATCAAAATCAAATCCTGAATCAAATATATTTTTACCTAATAATCCAAGCTCTCTTGCTTGGTCGATTGCTATATGCAGTCTGCGAACAGCTATGGGATATTCTGCCCTGACATAAATAAATCCCTTTGTAGCTCCGATTGCATAACCTGCTATAGCCATGGCTTCCAATACTGCATGAGGGTCTCCCTCTAAAATACTTCTGTCCATAAATGCACCGGGATCTCCTTCGTCAGCATTGCATATTATATATTTTTGGTCGGCTTTATTTGGTGCTGCAAAGCCCCATTTTAATCCTACAGGGAAGCCTGCCCCCCCTCTTCCTCGAAGGTTGGATTCTTTCATTAATTGTATTACATCTTGGGGGGACATTTCAGTCAATACTTTTCCTAATGCCATATAGCCGTCTCTTGCTATATATTCATTAATATCCTCAGGATTAATTAAACCGCAGTTCCTGAGTGCAACTCTTTTTTGCTTGCTGTAAAACTGAACTTCCATTAAGGATTTATGCTCTTTGGCATCTTCTACCTTTACCTTTTCTTTATATAAATATTTTTCGACTATCCTTCCCTTTAACAAGTGCTCTTCTACTATTTCGTCAACCTTGTCCACAGTCATTCTTGAATAAAATGAGCCTTCCGGATAAACTATGACTACGGGACCTTCTTCGCAAAGACCAAAGCAGCCTGTTCCCACAACCTGGACTTCTTTGTCTAATTGTACTTCTTTTATTTTCTCTTCAAATCTTTTTCTGACTACTTGAGATTTATTAGAAGTACATCCGCTTCCCCCGCATATTAAAACATGAGCTCTGAAAATTGCCATGGTTTTACCTCCATTTTCATTAATCTAAATTTCCGAACCTATTGTATATTCTCTTACAACTCTTCCATTAACCAAGTGCTCTGCAACTATTCTTTTTGCTTTTTCAGAGTCAACATGAATATATGTCACCTTTTCCTTATCAGGGGAATATATTTCTACAATCGGCTCATACGTACACATGCCTATACAGCCTGTTTGAACAACTTGTACATTTTTTAAATTTCTTTTTGCTACTTCGTCTACGAATGTAGAAAGAACAGGTCTGGCACCAGCTGAAATTCCGCATGTGGCCATACCTACAACCACTCTTATATCTTTATCGGGATTTCGCATTTCAATATTTTTTATTGCTTCTTCTCTTATTTTTCTTAATTCTTCCAACGACTTCATGCTGCTCCCTCCTATTTATATTTTTTTAGAATACCGGGGATTTTTGTTGTATCCAATTTGCCGTAAACATCATCGTCAACCATCATAACCGGGGCCAATCCGCAGCAGCCCAAGCATCGGGTAGCTTCTAAGGTAAACAGCTTATCGTCCGTTGTTTTCCCGACTTTAACATTTAATTCATCAGAAATCTTGTCTAAAATGCCCTGCGAGCCCTTTACGTAACAAGCTGTACCAAGACATAATCCAATTTTGTGTTTACCCTTTTCTTCCGTGGAAAACTGTGTGTAAAAGGTTACAACTCCATAAATATCGGCCAGTGGTATATTTGTTTCATCTGATATAAACTGTTGAACTTCAAGAGGCAAGTATCCAAATAAACTTTGTGCTTTCTGCAATATTTGCATGGTAACGCCTTGTGAGTTTTTTACCGAATCGATATACTCTTTCAATTCGGCAAATTCACTTTTTTTTGATTGTAAAAACTCATTTTGCAATTTGCCATCCTCCAATTTATTTTAAAAATAACTATAACATTAATTATACAATTATCAACATAAAAAGTCAAAATATTGTTGATTTTTATTTAAGGTTTTGATAATTTATAAGCAAAAGAATCCTCACTATGAGGATTCTTTTGTATTAAAATACTTGTTCATTATTTTTGAAATATTAAATTATTCTGCTGTATTGTTTAATACCGTTAATTTTGCCAAATATGATTGCCCGCCATCTTCTATGCATTTAATTTGATAATTTCTAATCAAATTAAATTCACCGTCATATCCTCTCATAAGCCAATTCAGGTCAGCATTTACCAAATATCCGTCATCGGTAAGCTCTATATCATAAATTTCATTAACCTTAACCTTCATTGCCAATTCATAATCTGTAGGGCTGTTCTTTACCTTATATAAAATATCCAAGTCATTTTGCAGTAAATTATCGGATTCAATTTTGCTTAACTTCTCCTCCAAGCTTTGCATATCTTTATATCCGTAGAGAAATTCATTCATTATTGTTATCCGCTCATTTAGCAAATACTCAATAGTCTCTATTTCTTTATGATATTCATAGCCGTTAATTGAATTGTAACTGAAAAGCAGCAACACGATCATCGTGAAAATAAATCTCTTTTTCATTTGTAATCCCCCTGCAATAAAGATGTCTTTTCATTATAGGGGTATTACTTTGATTATTTTATCAATAATTGTCGCGCTCAAAATTAAATTACTCGTTTAATTTCAACAAACTTTGTATTATTTATTCAAATTTTTTACACTTTTTCTTTTTTCTATGGTAAATGGCAGCTCCATACGTCCTTGTTGAATTTTATCGCCTTTTATCATTTTTATAAGCATTCTCATACCTACTGCTCCAACATCATAATAAGGCTCACCTATTGTAGTCAGTTCAGGTCTCACGAATTTTCCCTCCCTAATATTTCCAAATCCTACAATAGACACATCGTCCGGAACTTTAATTCCGTTGTCTAAAAAGCTGTCCAATATCCCTATTGCTATTTCATCAGAGCTGCAAACACATGCAGTAAAATCCTTTGCTTCATCAATTATTGATTTCCCTAAATCATATGCTTCATTGTGCTTGCTTCCTCCGACAACATATATTTTAGAATATTCCATTTCATTATCTTCAATTGCTTTTAAGTATCCTTCAACCTTTTCGTCTTCTACGGTAGTTCTGTTTTCATAGTCGGAAAAATATGCAATTTTTCTGTGGCCTTCTTCGAATAAATATTTTGTTACTTCATAAATTGCAGATTTGCAGTCAATTGTTATATAATTCATGTTTTCGCGAATATCTCTTGTAAAAAATACGCAGGGTTTATTAAAGCTTTTAGCCAATTTAATAATTTCTTCATCAAATATACTTCCTACAAGGAACAAACCTTCGGCTTGCTTTCTGTCTAGCAGCTGCAGATATTTTTCCTGAGTTTCCTTGCTGCCATAGCTGCTGCAAAGAAGAATATCATATCCGTACATTTTTCCTATTTCTTCAATTCCTCTCACAGTGTCTGCAACGTAGCTGTTGGCTAAATTATTCACTATAACACCTATTAAATATGATCTTCTTGTTACAAGGCTTCTCGCAACATCATTGGGCTTATATCCGGTTTCTTCAATAACTTTTAAAACCCTCTTCCTAACTTCGGGACTAACAGGCTTTGAGTCGTTTATCACTCTTGATGCGGTTGAAATCGATACCTCTGCAAGCCTGGCGACGTCTTTGATCGTTATCATATATTCCTCCTATAATCATTGGTAATGTATTCCTATTTTGTTACCATTATATATGAATTTCATGATAAAGGCAAATGTTATTTTCCCGTTTTCCTAAAAAAATGTCATCCTGAGCGGCAGTAAAAATCTCAGTATGCAGTGAGATTCTACGTGCCCCTCTCAGAATGACAAATTAAAGTATGACAAATCTATATTTATTCATAACATAATAATACCCGCAATGCCGCAAACCTATAATTCACACCCGCACCTAGGCAGGTGGGATTTCTGTTGGCTGATTCTGGCGTCCCGTCAAAGCGGGCTTGTCATAGGCAGTCAAACGCGAATTCCCTTTTACAATATGTCGGTTGAATTAAAAGATTTCCGAACACCGCAGGCTATCTTTAATTTAATTATATCAAATTTTTAGAATAATTACAACCGGTTTTTATGAAGGCTGCTTTATTCACTAGTATTTTAACCTGTGTTTTAGATAATATTCAACTATATTTTTAAATCAAATTATCCAATTCATCCTGGTAAATAACTTCTTTTTCCATTAACAGTCTTGCTATTTTCTCAACTTTTTCCTTATTGCATTCAATTAACCTAATCACCTCTTCATATATTTCTGAAGTCAATTTTTTTACCGAGACTTCAACTGATGTCAATGGTATTCTCAGTTTATCGGACAGCAGCTGATAATTTATGAATGTTGCATCATTCATGCCGTATTTTGAAACATAATCCACTGCCAAAGAGGTTACTTTTTCAATGTCATTTTGTGCTCCGGCGGTAATATTTTCATTCCCGAAGAATACTTCTTCAGATGCTCTCCCCGCCATTAGAACAGATAAATGATTTATCATTTTCCCTTTGGTCATTACCTCTTCCGAGTCAGGAGTGCTCAGCGTGTATCCTCCGGCTCCCTTACTGGTGGGAATTACAGAAACTCGAATAATTTTATTTTCAGGCAGCAAATGTCTTGAAACAAATGCATGTCCTGCTTCGTGATATGATGTAATGGTTTTTTGAAATCCATTATCATAATCCTCTTTTTCAACTCCCGCCAATATTTGCAAATACGCTTTTTTGATATGTTCTTCCTTAATTTTATCTGAATTTTGTCTTATTGCCAAAAGTGCTGCTTCATTTATTAAATTTTCAATCATTGCTCCGCTGAAATAAACAGTCAAATCAGCCAGCTCGTCTATATTAATATCTTCTGCATTTTTTTTGTCCAAATAAAGCTTTATAATATCTTTTCTTGCATTTTTGTCCGGAAGCATTATTTCAATTTGTCTGTCAAATCTTCCCGGTCTTAACAATGCACTGTCCAAAGTATCAATTCTGTTTGTGGCTGCAATTACTACAGTTCCTGAATCATCGGCAAAACCCGACATCTCGGTTAGAAGTGCATTTAAGGTCCTGTCACCTTCATCGCTTCCTTTAATGCTACCTGACATTCTTTTCTTTCCTATGGCATCTATTTCATCTATAAAAATAACACTTTTGCCTGATTTTTTAGCTTTTTTGAATAAATTTCTTATTCTTCCGGCTCCAAGACCTGCATAAACTTGCACAAAATCAGAACCCGATACTGCATAGAAAGGTACCCCGGCTTCACCTGCCAAGGCCTTTGCCATTAAAGTCTTCCCTGTTCCCGGTTCGCCGTAAAGAAGTACCCCTTTTGGCATCCTTGCATTAAACTTGCTGTATTTTTCAGGATTTTGTATGAAGTCTACCAGTTCAAGAAGACTTTGTTTTGCTTCATAGTTTCCGGCCACATCATCAAATTTCATAGTTGATGAGCCTATATATTCAATTTCATTTAAGCTGCTTATTTCTTTTTGTGCAGAGCGTCGATTTTTAAAAAATATGAAATATATAAAAATTATAACGCCAATAATTGATATAATCTGATATGTTTCCAATGTTATCCCCCAAGTACGGGACATTCCAAGTACGGGGACATTCCCTTAAGGTCTGACCTCAGAGACTTACCCTCCTTAAGGGTGTGTCCCCCTTCCTCTATCTATCCCTCAGAGAGTCACCCCATATTGAAGCGTGTCCCATAATTATTTTTTTCTTTATTAAATTATAACACGGGGATATACTTTTATATATACTCAATAAATAGCTTGGATTCATTATTTTTCCTTTGTTTCCAACAAACATATGCACTCTGCCCCAATACCCTCGCCCCTTCCTATAAAGCCCAGGGTTTCGGTGGTGGTTGCCTTAATGTTTATACTAGAAATATCAGTTTTTAAATCACTCGCGATATTACGCCTCATTTCATCAATAAATGGAGATAATTTGGGGTTTTGAGCAATAATAACGGCATCTATATTACCGACCGTAAATTTATTTTCCCTCATTATTTCATATACTTTTCTTAATAAAACGCGACTGTCTGCATCCTTATACTTAGCATCATCATCAGGAAAAAGCCTTCCTATGTCTCCTTTTCCCATGGCTCCCAAAAGGCTGTCCATAATTGCATGAATTAAAACATCTGCATCGGAGTGACCGTCAAGACCTTTTTCATAAGGGATTTTAACCCCTCCTATTATTAATTTCCTGTTTTCAGCCAGAGCATGTACATCGTATCCTATTCCTATTTTCATAGCAGCTCCTTTAAAAAAAGTTAACAATAATTTCTGCCATTCTCAAATCGAGAGGTGTGGTTATTTTAATATTCTTATATAATCCTTCAATTGTTTTCACTTTATAACCGTAGTATTCCACAATGGATGCATCATCCGTAAATTCTTTTTCTTCAGTCATGGCTTTTTCATAGCATTCCCTGATTATGTCATAATCAAAAGCCTGAGGTGTCTGTACAGCCCTCAATTTTTTTCTGTCAAATGTTTTTACAACCATTCCGTCTTCCGATACTTCTTTTATTGTGTCCATAACGTCTATCACCGGTACGCAAGCTTTATGAATTATAGCATTTTCAACGCATGTGCTTATTAAATTATAGGAAACGAAGGGTCTTACTCCATCGTGGATTAAGACTATATTACAGTTTTTACTGACCTTTTTTATGCCCTGATAAACCGATTCAGTCCTTGTTTTCCCGCCCGGTACCACATATGCTATTTTACGGTAAAAAGGAGCGATTTCATCTTTAACGAACTCTATATCCTCCTTATTAACAACCAGAATAATATCATCTACATCATTGCTTTTTTCAAATTTATACAAGGTGGTATCCAAAATTGTTTTTCCTGCAATATCCATATATTGCTTTGGAATATCAGAGTCCATCCTTTTTCCTTTTCCGGCTGCAACTATTATTGCAGAAATATGTTTTTTGTTTTGCATATCTTCCTCCAAACGGGGCATTGGCTAATCATAATAATTTTTTAATATTCAAATCATCCAAAGAAACATCGGGAACTCCTAATTTCCTGGAAGGTATAAAGCTTCCGTGGCAATCGGAGCCGCCTGATATCATTAAATTGTTTTTTTTGCAAAAATCAATATAATATCGGGTATTGTCCCTGTTATAAGGAGAATAACACTCAATTCCGTCTATTCCAAGCTCCCCCCAGTGTTTTAATTCTTCTATGGGCATAACAGAATCCCTATAGTGATAGGATGGATGTGCAAGGAATATTTTCCCTCCGCTTTTCTTCGCTATGTTTATTACTTCCTCCGGGCTTTTCAATTCAGCCTTAAGTCCCGATTCATAAACATCCTTCAAGTGTTCGGGGATATCTTTGTGTATTCCTTTATCAATCATGTAGTTGGCTGACTTCCAGCCCCCTCTTTTTCTGTCATTCGCATATCTTTCGAAATCTTCAACACTAATATTTTTATATTTATTTGCAGCATAATTTATATAATCAACATTTGAGTTTAATTTGTTTTGATTTGTCCACTTCATTAACTCAAGCAGTTCTTTGTTTTTTATATCATAATTGTATAAATTCAAATGATATTCTTTCCCTTTATATTCAGCGGATAGTTCGGTTCCGGGAATAAAAATTAAATTGTCCTTATTTTTTAATATATTTTGCATATTTTCGATGTTTTCAACACTGTCATGGTCCGTAACGGAAAATATGTCAATTTTATTTTTTTTCAATTCATTTTTTAATTCTGTCACATCCCAAGTGCCATCAGAAGCATTGGTGTGTATGTGCAAGTCAACCTTCTTCATATTTGTCTTGTTTGATATAGCAAGCAGCTACCATATATTCCTTTCTTAGTATAGAGAATCCTCGTGTATTCTGGTATAAAACATTGTTTTTACTTCTTCAAAATCTTTGGTTTGAGCCATAATCCACATCAATTTCGTAATTACAGCCTCAATGGTCATGTCATAAGCTTGCAGAACATTATATTTTTGAAGTGCCTTTACTCCTACCTCATATAAGCCCATGTCGCTTCCTTCAAACATTACCTGGGTAGCAACAACAATTATTTTCCCTTTTTTTATAAGTTCTTCAAGTTTATTTAAAAAATTACGTTTGTCAAGAAAAGGGAGTCCTCCCGCACCATAGCTTTCAATTACTATTCCTTCATATTTATTGCCTATAAAATCAAGAACATCCGGCTCCATTCCCGGAGCTAATTTCAATAAAAATATGTTTGTGTAAATTTCCTTATAAAACTTTACTTTTTTCTCTAAATTATAATTACTTATATATTTTGTAATACGCCTGTCATCTATTATTGCCGCAACCGGAAAATTAATACTTTCAAAAGCACTGTAACTTTTTGATTTTACTTTTCTCGCCCTTGTTCCGATTATCGCTTTGCCGTCAAATACCACATATACACCGCTTATGCCCTCTTCCGTAACAAACCTGAAGCTGTCAAGGAGATTTTTCTTTGCATCGGTTATATCAACATTTATGGGTTTTTGAGAGCCTGTTAAAACGATTGGCTTGCATGGATTTTGAATTAAATAAGAAAGAGCTGCTGCTGTATATGCCATTGTATCTGTACCGTGAGACACTATAAAACCATCATATTTGTCATAATTTTCCTCTATCGTTTCAGTCATCATGACCCAGTGTTCCGGTTGTATATTAGTGCTGTCAATATTTAAAAGCTGAATTGTATCCACATAGCAATATTTCTTTATTTCAGGCACATAACTTAAAAGTTCATCTGAGCTTATAGCAGGTGCCAGACCGTGTTCGGTTATC
>Ga0116178_10003313_pt1 | contig 12277 bp, 10 predicted proteins | sample AD_STIC12_MetaG_FD_89880 | JGI IMG/M metagenome (GOLD analysis project Ga0116178, IMG submission 89880) | Active sludge microbial communities of municipal wastewater-treating anaerobic digesters from USA - AD_STIC12_MetaG | ecosystem: Engineered > Bioreactor > Anaerobic > Digestate | place: USA... | reverse complement strand
TGTTTGTCGCTATAAATCAGTTCCGGTTGTTTGAAATTGAGGGGATGAAAAACGATCCGGAATCCCAGTTCCCCTTTCATGTGGTCGATCAGGGGTTGTATGAGTTCCACCAGCAAGGAATGAGCGTAAATGTGAAGGTCCGACCTGATGCTCAGCAGGTTCCGCGTTGATATCAGTCCGGGCAGGCCGAAAAAATGGTCTCCGTGAAGATGGGAAATAAAGATGTGCCTGATCTTTTCAAAGCTGAAGTGCATTTTCCGGAGGCGGATCTGTGCCCCTTCACCGCAATCGATTAAAAAAAACCTCTCAGATATGTTCAATACCTGAGAGGTCGGATACTTTTCAGAGGTAGGAATTGCGGAACTGCTTCCCAGAATTGTCAGTTCAAAGGTCATTCTTCGATTCTGACGTCAAGTTTTATACTCTTCTTTTTTTTCAGCAGTTCTTCCGCGCTTTCCACGCTATTGGTAATCAGTAAAACGGTATGCAGCATCGAGACGCGGATGATGGATTCCACTTCGGGCTGTAATCCCGTGATGATGCAAGTGCCAATGGCCTTCTCGCAGAGGCGGTTGGCAACCAGGATGGCCCGCAGGCCTGAAGAGTCGCAATACTTGCATTGCGATAGATCGAGAACAATGTTCTTTTCCCCGCCTCTGCTGACCACCACCAGTTGCGCCTTCAGATCGGACGCATTGCTGGTGTCCAGTTTGTCGGATTGGACCTCAATAAGAGTGTAGTTGTTTTTCTTGGTTACCTTGAATGACATGTCAACAATATACGAAAAAACTCCTGATTCCGACACTATTTTTTAGCTTTTTTTTCGTCAGCTTCCATCTGTGTTTTCAGTGCTGCCAGGTCGGAAATATCTCCCAGGGTAGTCTTTTCGGCGGCATCGGCAATGATTTTCATCGCTTTTTTGGTTGCACGGCCTTCCGACTTTTTCCGGGCGTTTTCTTCGCTTCTCTTTTCATCTTCGTAAACCCTTGAGTGCGATACGATGATCCGTTTTGCCGACTTGTTAAATTCAATCACCTTGAATTCGAGTTTCTCGTCCATTCTGACGGGAGTTCCGTCTTCCTTCACCAGATGGCGGGGGGTGGCAAAGCCTTCCACCCCGTAAGGCAGGGCGATGACGGCGCCTTTATCCATCAATTCCACGATGGTTCCTTCGTGGATGGAATCAGCCGTGAAAATTGTTTCAAAAACATCCCAGGGATTCTCTTCCAGTTGCTTGTGTCCAAGGCTTAACCTACGGTTTTCCTTATCAATGTCAAGGACAACCACTTCGATTTCTTCACCGATGCCGGTAAATTCGGAAGGGTGTTTGATCTTTTTTGTCCAGCTCAGGTCGCTGATGTGGATCAGTCCGTCAACTCCTTCTTCTATCTCTACAAATACACCGAAATTGGTGAAATTCCTGACGGTAGCCTTGTGGGTGGTACCCAGACCGAAGCGGGATTCGATTTTTTCCCAGGGATCGCTTTTCAGTTGTTTGATGCCCAATGACATTTTCCGCTCATCACGGTCAAGGGTCAGGATCTGGGCTTCGACTTCATCACCCACTTTCAGGAAATCCTGGGCACTGCGAAGATGCTGGCTCCATGACATTTCCGAAACGTGGATCAGTCCTTCGACTCCCGGGGCGATTTCCACGAAAGCGCCATAATCGGCCAGAACGACCACCTTGCCCTTTACGGTGTCACCGACTTTCAGTTCTTCACTCAGTTTATCCCACGGATGCGGGGTCAATTGTTTCAGACCAAGGGCAATCCTTTTCTTGTCATCGTCAAAGTCAAGGATTACCACGTTCAGTTTCTGGTCCAGTTCGACGATTTCGTTGGGATGAATGATGCGGCCCCAGGAGAGGTCGGTAATGTGGATCAGACCGTCGACGCCGCCCAGGTCAATAAAAACCCCGTAGGAAGTGATATTCTTGACGGTTCCTTCCAGAACCTGTCCTTTTTCAAGCCGTGAAATGATTTCTTTCTTCTGAAGTTCAAGTTCTTCTTCAATCAATGCTTTGTGTGAAACCACAACATTGCGGAATTCATGATTGATTTTCACTACTTTGAATTCCATGGTCTTCCCTACGTAGATATCATAATCACGAATGGGTTTCACATCGATTTGTGAACCCGGAAGGAATGCTTCAATGCCAAGGGCGTCGACAATCATGCCTCCTTTTGTTCGGCATTTAATGTATCCCTTGATGATTTCACCGTTGTCATGTGCTTCGTTGATCCGCTCCCAGGAGCGCATGGCCCGGGCTTTTTTGTGCGACAGGATCATCTGGCCTTTGGGATCTTCCAGATTTTCCACATAGACGTCGACTTTGTCCCCAACACTAAGTTCCGGATTGTAACGGAATTCATTGAGGCTGACAATGCCATCGGATTTGTATCCGATATCGATGACTACTTCGCGCTTGTTCATCGATATCACGGTACCTTCCTGAACCTCTTTTTCCTGAACGGTGTTGAGGGTGTTGTTGTAAAGGGTCTCCAACTCACTGCGCCTGCGGGCGGAGTAGTTGTCAATGCCCGATTCGAGTTCGTCCCAGTCGAATTCACCTTCTACCGAAGCCTGGGGGGAAGTCCCGGTAACAGAGGCCTCGACTGCCTCGATTTCAGGGGTGACCACTGCTTCGCTCACAGTTGATTCCGCAACTACATTGTCAGTCGATTCCGCAACCACATTGTCGGTTGATTCCGCAACTTCATTCCCTGTTGTTTCAAAAACCTCATTTTCGGTCGATTCCTGGGCCTCCAGGTTCTCATTCTTTGTTTCAGTCATGTAAATGTTAATGAATTAATAAGTTAGACATTATTTCTTTTAAGAAACCGGGCGCAAAAGTATAACGAATGTACGGGAAATCAAAATATTTCATCTTTTTTATTTCATGGCTTTTACATGTTGAATAATAGGTTGTCAGGTGAGCCATAATTACTATTTTTGAAGAATGAACCATCACTGAAATTCCCGTCCCGTTTGATACGGGACCAACCGTGATGATCAGACCGGATGGAAAACGAATCCGGGCGGTGACACAAAGACCTGTTTGACACGAGAACCGTAATAACCTAATAAATAAGAAAAATGAAAGGTATCATTCTGGCAGGAGGGGCAGGTACCCGGCTATACCCGGTTACCCGTTCCATTTCGAAGCAAATTTTACCGGTCTTTGATAAACCGATGATATATTATCCTTTGTCGGTTCTGATGCTGGCAGGTATCCGTGATATCCTGATCATTTCCACTCCCGCTGATCTACATCTCTATGAGGAGTTGTTCGGTGACGGACATCAGTTAGGCCTTGAAATAAGCTATAAAATCCAGCCATCGCCCGACGGGCTTTCACAGGCCTTTATTCTCGGCGAAGATTTCATCGGCGGGGACAAGGTGTGTATGATTTTGGGGGACAATATTTTCTACGGGTATAATTTCAGGAAGATTCTCGAGGATGCCGCTTCACTGGAAGATGGAGCCATTGTTTTTGGATATTATGTTAATGATCCCCAGCGATATGGTGTCGTTGAATTTGATGAGGGAGGCAAGGTGGTGAGCATTGAGGAAAAACCCGAACACCCGCGATCCAGCTATGCGGTGACCGGTCTCTACTTCTATTCCGGCGATGTGGTTCAGAAAGCGAAGTCCCTGAAACCATCTCCCCGTGGCGAGCTCGAGATTACGGACCTGAACCGCCTCTATCTTGATGAGGGGCGGTTGAAGGTAAAACTGTTGGGACGCGGATTTGCCTGGCTCGACACCGGTACCCATGAAAGCTTGCTCCAGGCCTCCAATTTCATTGCCACCATCGAACAACGGCAGGGATTGAAAGTCTCCTGCATCGAAGAGATTGCTTACAAAAAGGGATTCATTTCCCGTGATCAACTGCTGGAATTGGCAGAGCCCCTGAAGAAGAACCAATATGGCCAGTATTTGCTGAAATTGGCTGGGAACCAGATCAAATCTTTCTGAAATGAAAATCTTTGACACGTCCCTGGAAGGAGTGAAAGTCGTGGAACCTGATGTTTTTTCCGATAACAGGGGCTATTTCTTTGAGAGTTACCACCAGGGGAGGTATTCAGAAAACGGGATCATCAACACATTTGTACAGGACAATGAATCCCGTTCTTTCAGAGGTGTTATCCGGGGGCTCCACTACCAGTTGAATCCTTTTGCGCAGGCAAAGCTTGTCCGGGTCGTGGAAGGCGTGGTTTTTGATGTAGCCCTCGACTTGCGGAAAGGATCGGCTACCTTCGGGAAGTGGTTCGGCATTGAAATTTCAGGGGAGAACAAGCTGCAGATGCTCATCCCCCGGGGATTCGCGCATGGTTTTTCCGTGCTTTCCCGGGAGGTGACATTCATATACAAGTGTGACCGGTATTATAACCGGGAATCAGAACGGGGAATCCGGTTCAATGATCCCTTCCTGGGGATTGACTGGCATCTTCCTCAGGGAGAATGGGTGGTGTCGGGAAAAGACCGGGTAGCTCCTTTGTTCCACGAGGCTGAGATTAATTTTAATTTGTGAAAGTGGTTAAAATTGCTGTTACCGGGGCCAATGGTCAGTTGGGAAGTGAATTGGGTGAGTTGGCGGAAAACCTCCCCTGCTGTCATTTCCTGTTTACCGATATTGATACCCTGGATATTACCGATGAAGATGCCGTAGGTACATTTCTCACCAGAGAGATGCCGGCTTTTCTGGTCAATTGTGCTGCCTATACGGCCGTTGACAAGGCGGAACAGGAACCTGACCGGGCCGCTCTGCTGAATGCTTCGGGACCTCTGGTTCTGGCCCGCTGTTGCTTGTCAACCGGTACCCGTCTGCTTCACATCTCAACAGATTATGTGTTTGACGGAACGGCAAGTATCCCCTATACTGAAGAAGATCCCGTCAATCCGGCCACCGTTTATGGGCGAACCAAGCGCGAAGGCGAAGTAAACTGCCTCCTGAATCCCGACTCACTGATTATCCGCACTTCATGGCTCTACTCCCGTTTTGGGAATAATTTCGTTAAAACCATGCTGAGGCTGGGGAAGGAAAAAGAAAAGATCAGGGTCGTTTTTGACCAGGTGGGTACACCTACCTGTGCTGCCGATCTCGCCGGTGTCATTCTGAAAATCATCATGGCATCGGTCGCAAATCCCCGGTACTGGAAACCGGGCCTTTATCATTTTTCGAACGAGGGCGTATGCAGCTGGTACGATTTTGCCTGCGCAATATTCAGGATGGCAGGAATTTCCTGCAATGTTGAACCTGTTGAATCAAAAGATTTTCTTACTTTGGCAATACGTCCTCACTTTTCTGTCCTTAACAAATCCAGGTTCAAATCGGCTTTTGGATTGGAAATCCCATATTGGATGGATAGTCTGGAAAAATGTATTTTGTGGTTAAAAAATGAGAATAGAACGTAATAATTCAAACCCATGGAAAACGATGAACTTCTGAAAATGGTTGAAGAGAAGGCAAAGCAATGGCTTGCTCCCATTTACGATGATGAAACCCGGAAAGAGGTGAGGAGGATGCTTGAAAATTCTGACAAGACGGAACTGATCGATTCTTTTTACAAGGATCTGGAATTTGGCACCGGCGGTTTGCGGGGCATCATGGGGGCGGGGACTAACCGGATGAATATCTATACGGTAGGTGCTGCCACCCAGGGGCTTAGCAACTATCTGAAACGGAATTTCGTGGATTTGCCGGAGATCAGGGTGGCTATTGGTCATGATTGCCGGAACAACAGCCGCTTGTTCGCCGAAAGCAGCGCAGGCATTTTTGCTGCTAACGGAATTAAAGCCCTCCTTTTCGAGGACCTGCGTCCCACCCCCGAGATGTCATTTGCAATCAGGGAATATGGCTGCCAAAGCGGGATTATCATCACCGCTTCACATAATCCAAAGGAATACAACGGTTACAAAGCTTACTGGGACGATGGTTCCCAAATCGTTGAACCACATGACGTGAATATTGTCAAGGAGATAAAGACCATCCGTCCCGACCAGATTCGCTTTGACGGACCCCGGGAGCTGATCACCATCCTGGGGGAAGAAACCGACCTTAAATTCATTGAGAAGGTAAAGGGAGTCTCCATCTCTCCCGAAATCGTCAAAAAATATCATGACCTGAAGATCATCTACACCCCGATTCATGGAACGGGCGTCAAATTGGTGCCGCAGGCCTTGCGTGCATTTGGATTTACCAACATTATTTCTGTTCCCGAACAGAACGTGGTCAGCGGTAATTTTCCGACGGTAATTTCCCCCAATCCCGAAGAACCGGCAGCTATGGAGATGGCCATTGCAAAAGCCTATGAGGTGGATGCTGATCTGGTCATGGCTACCGATCCCGATGCCGACCGGATCGGTGTTGTCTGTAAAAACAATCATGGAAAATACATCATCATTAACGGTAACCAGACCGCCCTGCTCTTCATCTATTACATCATCACCAAAATGAAGGAGAACGGCACCATGAAGGGGAATGAATTCGTGGTGAAAACCATTGTTTCCACGGAACTGATTGCTGAGATTGCCCGTAGGAATAACGTTGAAATTTTTGATGTGTATACCGGCTTTAAGTATATTGCTGAGGTGATCAGGGATAATGAAGGAAAGAAGAGATATATCGGGGGTGGAGAGGAGAGCTTCGGATTTATGCCGGCTGACTTTGTAAGGGATAAGGATGCAGTTTCCTCATGTGCCCTGATGGCAGAAATTACCGCCTGGGCAAAAAGTAAGGGGAAATCGTTGTTTGAACTGCTTCAGGATATTTATCTCGAGTACGGTTTCTCGAAGGAAAAAATGAAATACGTGGTCAGGAAAGGACAGGTGGGTGCTGCCGAGATCCAACAGCTGATGGAACGGTTTCGCAACAATCCACCCCTGGAACTGGGTGGATCACCACTGGAACGTGTTAAGGATTATGAAACAAGGATTGAGAAGAACCTGATTTCCGGAGAGGAAAAAGCGATCGACCAGAAAACCACCTCCAATGTGCTTCAGTTTTTCACGCAGGCTGGCACCAAAATATCGGTCAGGCCTTCGGGCACGGAGCCCAAAATCAAGTTTTACTTCGAGGTGAAAGGGGAACTTTCGTCACGCGATGGGTATGATGCTGCCGAGGCCAAAGCCGATGAGCTGATTGAGACCATGATGACGGAACTTGGACTCAGCGAAAGTTGAGGTTGAGTTTAAGATTAAAAAGGAGACCGAAGGGGAGAAGTCACTTCCGCTATAGCTATGGTGTCCGAAGAAGGTTGAGGATGAGGCAGGATCAAGTACCCGCCCTGCTTACCGGCAGGCCGATAGCCGCTTCTGTGGAGGCAGATTTCAGGGTTTCCGGATGCTTGGACCGTTAGTTTTGGATTATTCAAAACGTCGGGGTGCGGGAGGTTCAGGCTGGAAGCTGTAAAATGTCTGGCGGGTATGTTCATTGAGCAAGAACCCGAAGAACCCGACATCTTTGGGATGATTGGGATAGAACGAAAGTCGTATCTGAAGGGTTTTGAATACCAGTGATTCGTTATGCAAACGGAGTCCGGCCCCCAATCCGGAATAGTAGTGCCCTCGAAAAATGGTCCGCCGGTCGGATCCGATGATTCCCAGATCGCCGAAAGTAAAGAAAGCCAGGTTAAACCGGTAGAAATCACGTTTTTGAAAATATACCGTTTCCATGTTCAGGCTCAGCCGCTGCTTGCCGGTAACTTCCCTGCTTTCAAAGCCTCTGATGAGGTCATTCTTTGCGAAGCGCAGTTCTTCAATCTCATAACGGTTGATGCCTGACTTGTATTCTATGTTGAAAAATTGCCTGAAACGGGCATTTCCGCGTGTGATGAGCCGGGATATGTACCTGCTGCTGAATTCAATCAAACCCTGTTTCACCGCTCCTGAATCAAGATAGCCTCCGATACCTGCCGACAGGTACATATAACCCTTTTTTTTACCGAGGATATTTCCATTGGAGAGGTAAAGGTGGGAGTAGATACGGTTGCCTGATTCAGCGTTATCATACCCCACCACCAGTTCATTCTTAAAACCTTTGGGAATGTCTTCGGTTATGCCATATCCGAAGATGAGTTCATCGGGCACAAATTCACGCTTTGACCAGGTCAGTCCGGTCAGAACCATGCGGGAATGATGAAAAAACTGTTCTCCGTTCTGGAGCGGCGGGGGACGGTCGGTAAACTGCCGGTAAATGTATTGTCCTGACAGCGTCAGTTGTGATCCAGGCTCCTCTGATCCCAGTTGGAAATTGTGTCCGCCCCATCCCGAGAACTGATTGTAGCCTAAGGTCGAGTAATTTTTTTGGATCTGTTCACCCGGGAAATGGAGCGTTCGTTTATAAAGATAGCCCGCAATGCCATAACCCCAGTCATCCGATGTTCTGAGAAAACCATTGTCGAGCACCGCCATTACCCCTTCATTGAGGTAGGTGTTCATATAACCGGCATTGAAGGAAATGAACCTGCCGCCTATGTTGCTTACTTTGTAAAGGGTTTCAATTCCCATAAAAGGTTCCCGGGTAAGATGCCCCACGAAACGAACGGCAATCTCATGCCCTACTCCGAAAATGTTCCTGTTATAAACTTCCAGCGTGGCTGACCTGGACCCCGTCACATCGCCGGTCAACCCGATCGAGAAGCGGTCCTGGATGAGCAGGATGACATTGACGAGACCCGGGTCAAGGGTATCGGGTTCAAGGTAAAAACGGGCATCCCTGATGTAGGGCAACGCCCTTAATAAACGCTCATTTTCATAGATTTCCCCGGTTTGGAGTTCCTCACCCTTCTTGAAAAGGAGGTTTTTCCTGATGTTATGAAGATCGGACCGGGTGTGGATGAAATTTCCGGCTTTCTCATACCAGAGTTTGGCTTTCCGGGTGGTGTCCCGTAAACTGGGACCAAAAACATCCAGTCTGACAATTTGTATCTTTCCGATGGTTTTCCCTTCGTAAACCGTCAGATTACGCAAGGAATCGGATGGATGACGTGCCGGTTCCGGATCGTCGAAGACCATATTATGCAGCAACCGGGTGAATTTCTTTTGCCCGGCCCTCGAACGCAATGTGTCGTAGAAACTGTTATACCGTTCTGTCTGGTCCGTTCTCAGCCGTGCGGTATCTTTCGGAAGAGGTTGTGCTGTTCCCAGACTGTACAGGTCTGTAAACAGAAGTACGAAAAACAGTAGCTGGTATGGTTTTGGCGTTAAACCCATGTTCCTTAACTCTCTCACTTTGTTGTGCGCCCGTTTGAAAGGCCATTGGCCTGTCCCCTGGGTTATCAACCGGCTGAATGCAGAAAGAACTACCCTGATAAGCTGCATTGTTGAGCACTGACACAGCATAAACGGGATAAAAATACGGAAATATACACTTAAAATATTGGAATCCAATATGTTAAAATGTGTTAAAATTTAAAACGGAATGCCGGGGTAATTTTTAATTTTGCAAAAGATGGTGAAATGGGTAAGGCTATACAAACATAATATTTACGGCATCATGGGAACGCTGTTGTTTCACATCATGCTGGTAGGATTTTTTTTAATAGCCGATATGGATTTGATGGATGAAATGCGGGAAAGAGAGATAATGGTTGAGATTCCATTGGAGATGATGGATGCTGAGGAATTGGATTTCCGCCAGAATATTCAGGGTCAGGAAATTCCTGAAGATCGGTTTTCATCGGTCAACATGCTTTCCGGGGTTTCCAACCGGCCCTCGAACCGCAATGCCCCTTCGCGCGACAGATTTTTCGACGACCATTACAACCGGGAGGTGGAAGATGCCAAACGGCTGGCAGAAGATGTGAACAGACAACTTTCCAGGGAGATTCCTGACATCGGCAGCATCTCCATGCCGGAGGATGTGACGGAAGGAAAGGAAAAGGAGCAAATCAGCAATATTGTGTATTCGGGTGAAAGCAACGTGGAATATCACCTGGAAAACCGGTACCATTTGCGATTGCCCATCCCCGTTTATCTTGCCCGCGGAGGAGGGGTGGTTACCGTTGATATCACGGTGAACCGGGATGGAAGGGTCGTTTCAGTAACTCCCCGGAGCAATCCCCCGGTGCTGGATGAACAAATCTATGTTTATGCGCGGGCAGCAGCGCAAAAAAGTGTTTTTAACCCTGATCCGGCAGCACCGGCAATTCAGCAGGGCACAATCAGGTATACTTTTATGCCTCAGTGAATTAACATTATATTAACGAATATTTTAACATCATTTAACAGGAAATAGTTGGCCCCGAAGCAGAACAGTCATACATTTGTTTTACGTTTATTTTCATAAGTTTAGGTTTAGTTAGGTTAGTTAGTTTAAAGAGAAAGGATAGAATGTTGATTCTATCCTTTTGTTTTATATGCCTTTTTTACAGAAAACCCCCAATATTGTGTAAATTCGTTTCTTGTTGAGGTCACAATCCCCTGGATTGATGAGATTCGTATCACCTTGAATGGTAATACGATGAGATATTATATGATTTTTAAGCAATTTTTTTTCCGGGGAATGGGTTACCTTTTTATGACTTAATGAATATTTATAGGATATGAAAAACTATTCAGATGAGCAAATTCTCAGAGGTATTCTCAGACATGACACACTCGTTCTTTCATACATTTACAAACAGTACTATTACAAAGTCAACGCTTATGTAAAGAAGAATAGCGGAAGCGGTGAGGATGTGGATGATGTTTTTCAGGAAGCCATCATCGTCATTTATAGAAAACTTAAGGAAGATGACCTTTTGTTTCAAAATCGTTCTTTTGAAATTTACCTGTTTTCAGTTTGCAGGTTTTTGTGGTTGAAAAGCCTTAATAGAAGGAAGATCGAAAGGGAGAAATTATTGGAAAGTTTGCCGTTCAGTGAGGATATATATGATGACGACCTGAGCAAACTGGTGGAAAAGAATGAAAGGTATCTGTTGTACCAGAAACATTTCAGGAACATCAGCACCGATTGCCAGAAGATCCTGCAGTTGTTTTTTGACAAGGTGCCCATCCGGCAGATCGCGCAGGTGATGGGTATTAAAAGCGAGAAGTATGTTAAAACGAGGAAGTTTAAGTGTAAGGAGCTTTTAATAGAAAGAATTAAACAAGATCCCGAATATAAAAAACTCTTTGAAGATGATACATAAACCCAGGAATGCGGAAGCTGTTGATACTGTTTTCAACAATCTGCAGAAAAAAGAGCGTGAAACGGAAGCCGAAAGACTGCTTGAAACCCCCGGACAACGCAATGGTCATGATCACTGGAAAGCAATCAGTGATGCAGTTTTGGAAAAGGACATCATGGAACTCCGGAGTAAACTGCATGGAATTGCAGAAAGCGGCAATTTTGCTGAATCGGATTTCAACACACCCTTTGACCTTACGGGCAAAACGGTGATTCCCGGAGATCTCTCACAATGGACGGAAGAAGATGTTGATTTCGATGATTTTCAGGAGCCTCTGCCCAGGATTCATATTCATAACCATAGCAGGGTATTGACGGAGAACACCCATTATTTTTACCGTGAACAGAATCCCCCCACAGCTCAGAATTCCTTTCCTGCCGGTGCGGAGGAGCCCGATGCGGAATGGCTGGCCCTGGAAGCAGCTCTGAAGGAAGGCGATATTATTGATCTGCGCAGGAAACTGAAGCAAATTGAGCGAAGTGTTTCCTTGCACCGTTATTCCGAAGAAGAGATACAGAATTTCCTGGAGGGGAAGATGACCCCCGAAGAGGTAAGGCTGTTCAGGGATGAGCTCTCTTTCACCCCGGAACTGAAAGCTGATGTTGATCTGAGCATCGGGGTGGGGCAGGCTGTGGGTGAAACCGATATCATGGCCCTCAGGGAGACTCTGTCGGGGATCATCGGCCGGGAGCATTCTTCTTCGAGGAACCTGGAAGAGATTGAGGCATTCCTGGGAGACGGGATGGACGATGAGGCGCGGGGGGCCTTTGTCGACGAAATGTCGGAGAACAGGGATTTGCGAGCTCAGGTGAAACTGGTCAGGGAATTGGATACGGCATTGGGCGAGAAGGATATCCTTGGTCTGCGGGATGCCTTACGGAAAATTCCCGGAGATGTTTACCGGCAGGAGAAGAAATCGCTGATTCCGGCATTGCGGAAGGGGAACAAGAAGGCCCTGTATCCGATTGTTGCAGCCCTTTTCATCCTGATGCTGGGAATTTCCTCTATTCTGAAAATGATGTCCGATGACAGCCGGGCCCTATACGACTTTTATTATACGGTACCCCGGGCCCCCGTGGTGTTCAGGGCGGCAGCCGGTG
>Ga0116178_10003312_pt1 | contig 12279 bp, 11 predicted proteins | sample AD_STIC12_MetaG_FD_89880 | JGI IMG/M metagenome (GOLD analysis project Ga0116178, IMG submission 89880) | Active sludge microbial communities of municipal wastewater-treating anaerobic digesters from USA - AD_STIC12_MetaG | ecosystem: Engineered > Bioreactor > Anaerobic > Digestate | place: USA... | reverse complement strand
TTGGAGCGGAACCTTGCTCAACGGCTTGTTGGCATACGATCGACGACTTGCAAAAGTGCCGCGCGCTGGAATCGTGCACCGACTGGACAAGGATACGAGCGGGCTCATGGTGGTTGCGCGATCTCGTATTGCGATGGATGCCCTTGTTCAAGCAATTGCAGCCCGAGATGTAAGTCGCCAGTATCTGGCGGTTGGTCATCATCCTTGGATCGGTCCCTCACTGCGCACGGTTGACGCCCCGATTGGCCGGGACCCTAGAAATCGCTTGCGCATGGCGGTGGTTGATCTTGAGAGGCATCCAGGAAAAACGGCGAAGACGGACTTTGTTCTGCTGGACAATAGTGAACATGGATGCCTCGTCCGATGCATTTTGCATACGGGGCGAACCCATCAAATCCGCGTTCACATGGCTGCTTTGGGCCACTCGCTGGTCGCAGACCTGGTTTATGGCGGGACCTGCCTGCCCACGATGTCGCGCCAGGCTCTTCATGCAACCCGCTTGGCGTTTGCTCACCCGACCACCCAAGAGTTCCTAATATTTGAGAGACCTCCGCCAGTTGATTTTGCTTCACTGTTGCAGATGTGGGGCCTGCGCTACAATCCAGGTTAACGGGCGTGAGGCCTGAACTTACCCGCGAGAATGCCGGGTGTTTGCACAGTGATCCTGTCAGGTCTGCTGCCTGCTACTGGGAATCAGGTTGATTTGTCACTTTCGGTGACGTTTCCGAAAAAGCCTTGTTATGAATATGGTGGATGCCAAGCGTGTCCTTGAGACAGCACTATTGTGTTCCCAACACGCGCTGCCATTGCGTGATATGCGGGCACTTTTTTGCGAGTCGCTGGGTACAGATTCGCTCAAGAATTTGCTGGATGAGTTGCAGAATGACTGGTCTGCCCGCGGGGTTGAATTGGTCTGTGTTGCCACAGGCTGGCGGTTTCAAAGCAAACCAGAAATGCGAGAGTACCTGGATCGACTGCATCCGGAGAAGCCGCCTCGCTACACGCGCGCAACACTGGAAACCTTGGCCATCATTGCCTATCGGCAACCAGTAACACGCGGTGATATGGAAGATATTCGCGGGGTTACCATTAATTCCCTTCTCATCAAGCAATTGGAAGACAGGGGGTGGGTAGAGGTGATTGGTCACCGAGAGGCCCCGGGGCGACCGGCGTTGTACGCTACAACGCGACAGTTTTTGGATGATTTGGGGCTGCAATCCCTCGATCAATTACCGGTGCTGAGTGGAGCAGTAAACACGGCGGATGTTTTTGGCGTGCTTACCGATTCAGCTGATGGCAGCTCATTTGATAGCAGCGCGCTATCACACGCACTTCCTGATGCGACCCTGCAAATCGCTATCCCGTTGGAGCATGAGTTAGCGCAACCGCGCCCATTGATTGGAATACGAGAATGAATGACACAAATCCTGCGGATCAACCCATTGCGGTGCAAGACGATACTGCGTCCGCTTTGAATAGACGCGACCCCGCCGTATCCGGTTCGAATAACCTGACCCAACCTGAAGCAACCTCGATAGAAGGATTGCCAAGTGGGCTGTTAGAGGGGCCCATTTCGCCTAGACACAAGTCCACGCAGGAATTGAACAACCGTTTCAATGACGTTATTTCAGGTCAGTTTGATGCGGATGAGGATCTTGAAGAATTGATTCCCCCAAAGCGCGTATTGGCGCCTATGGCAGAAACACCCAAGCTTCATAAAGTTCTGGCGCAAGCGGGCATGGGTTCCAGGCTCGAAATGGAACAACTCATCGTCGAAGGGCGCATCTCTGTCAACAACGAGCCTGCGCACATCGGTCAGCGTATTCAATTTGGTGACAGTATCAAAGTCAACGGCAAGCCTATCCGGTTTCGAATTGACCCGCCACCCGCGCGCGTGATTGCCTATCACAAGCCTGTGGGAGAGGTGGTGACACATGATGACCCGCAGAATCGGCCAACCGTCTTTCGCCGACTTCCCAAACTGCACCAGGGCAAGTGGCAGTCCGTCGGGCGCCTGGACTTGAATACTGAAGGCTTGTTGCTTTTTACCAGTTCAGGTGAACTGGCCAACAATTTGATGCATCCCCGTTTTGGGCTAGAGCGTGAATACGCCGTTCGAGTTTTGGGCTCCCTCAACAAGGAAGAAAAACAGGAGTTACTGTCTGGCGTCAAGCTGGACGATGGCATGGCCAGTTTTGGGTCAATTGAAGATGGCGGTGGTGAAGGCTCCAATTGTTGGTATCGCGTGACTATTTCTGAAGGGCGAAACCGTGAGGTTCGTCGCATGTTCGAAGCAGTAGGGCATGCAGTGAGTCGTTTAATCCGTATTCGGTATGGCGCAATGGTGCTGCCTAGAGGATTGAAGCGAGGCGCCTGTATGGAACTGGACGAGTCCGACATTCGTGCTTTGGTTCAGGCTGCAGGTGGCCGTGGAACCAAAAGTAACGAGCATGAAGAAGGTGCCACACGTGGAAATCTTCAAAATCCGGGGCAACGTCGCGCGAGAAGGACAGGGGGGCCACGTGGTGCAAACGCCGGACAGCGTAGCCCGTCGCCAGGTGGTTTCAATGGTCCAGGAGCCCCGACAGGCGGCAGAGGAGAAGGAAACCGTTTTGAAAAGGTTCAGGGACAGCGTGGAGGTGCCTCACAGCCAGACCCCATGAAAACTGCATTTGGGTATATCGGCGCAGACAGTTTCACGCGTCAACGACAGGAGTCAGGACAAAAAAAACGCGGCGGGCAGGGCGGGGGGCAACGCCGCAAAGGAAGGGGTTGATTCCCTTCAAATGCTAAAATCATAGGCTTTGCTTCACCATGAAGCAAGAACGTTGTTTACCAATTCAGTTCAGGAAAAATTATGACAATCGAACGTACCCTTTCTATCATCAAGCCAGACGCCGTCGCCAAGAACGTCATTGGACAAATTTACGCTCGCTTTGAAGCCGCTGGTTTGAAAGTTGTTGCAGCCCGTATGGCGCATCTGTCGCGGGTCGAAGCAGAGGCGTTTTATGCAGTCCACAAAGCCCGTCCTTTTTTCAAGGATCTCGTGGAATTTATGATTTCAGGTCCGGTGATGATTCAAACGCTCGAAGGCGAGAATGCAATTTTGAAGCACCGCGACCTCATGGGCGCAACGGACCCCAAGAAAGCTGCGCCAGGTACCATTCGTGCAGACTTTGCCGACAGCATTGATGCCAATGCCGTGCATGGCTCCGACGCCGCTGAAACTGCCGCGGTTGAAATCGCGTTCTTTTTCGCCGGCATGAACGTTTACTCACGCTAAGCCATGAAATGACAGCCAACCTGCTTGATCTAGATCTTGACGGATTGGCTGCTTTCTGTGAGCGGCTAGGGGAAAAGCGCTTTCGGGCGATCCAGCTTTTTCGATGGATTCATCAGAAGGGCGCCGCGAAGTTCGACGACATGAGCGACTTGGCAAAATCTTTGCGCGAAAAGCTCAAGACTACGGCTGAAATTTCGGCACTTCCTGTATTGGCCCAGAACTTTTCATCAGACGGTACGATCAAATGGCTATTTGACGTAGGTGATGGCAACGCAATTGAAACCGTTTTCATTCCTGAAGATGACCGGGGCACTCTGTGCATTTCCTCTCAGGCAGGGTGTGCGGTCGCCTGTAGATTTTGCTCAACCGGCCATCAGGGATTCAGCAGGAATCTGACCGTCGCTGAGATCCTTGGACAGCTTTGGTTCGCGGAGCATTTTTTGCGCCGACATTTGGGGCAAGTCGATCGGGTAATTTCCAACGTAGTCATGATGGGAATGGGTGAGCCGCTTCAAAATTATTCAACGTTGATACCTGCGTTGCGCGTGATGCTGGATGATCATGCATACGGTCTCTCTCGTCGGCGGGTCACTGTGTCCACCTCTGGGGTCGTACCAATGATTGACCGGTTGGGTAGCGATTGTCCAGTGGCGCTAGCCGTGTCATTGCATGCGAGCAACGACACGCTGCGGAACGATCTCGTACCATTGAACAAGAAGTACCCCCTTGCAGATTTGTTACAAGCGTGCCGCCGCTATTTGGATGTTGCTCCGCGGGACTTCGTTACCTTTGAGTATTGCATGTTGGACGGCGTCAACGATACGCCCGAGCACGCAAACGAATTGGTGAACCTAGTGCGAGAACACGGTGGCCGCAACGGATGGTGCAAGTTCAATTTGATTCCATTTAACCCGTTTCCTGCCTCCGGCTTGACACGATCTTCTGCGACTGCTGTTACTTCTTTTGCGAAAATCCTGAATGAGTCAGGAATAGTGACTACTATCCGCAAGACGCGCGGTGACGATATTGATGCTGCCTGCGGTCAGTTGGCAGGTGATGTGAAGGATCGAACGAATGTTCGCAAACGTTTTGGTGGGTCAAGAGTGATCCCCATTGGCAAGGCATTGGACCAATTCCAGCTGGTAGAGAGGGCTCAGTAGATGATTGCTAAGTTGCGAATCAGCATTGCGGCATTTGCTGGCATATTTTGTTTTTTCTTATTAGGTATGTCCGCCATCGTTTTGTCAGGTTGTGCATCCAACGCGGTGAGCGGGGGCATGAATTCTGATATGGTGACCGATTCTGACGAGCCCGACACACGCAAAAGAGCTCGATTGCGGCTGGAGTTGGCCGTAGCCTATTTCGACAAAGGCCAGACCACTGACGCCCTTGATCACCTCAAGCAATCTATCGTAGCGGATCCGAATTTGTTTGATGCGTACAACCTGCGGGGGTTGATTTACATGCGGCTCAATGATGTTCCGCTAGCTGAAGAGAGCTTTCGACGTGCACTTGCGATAAACCCTAAGGCTGCATCAGTTCAACACAATTACGGATGGCTGTTGTGCCAACAAGCGCGCTTGCCTGAAGCCGTGCAATTGTTTGGGAATGCCCTGTCAAATCCGGGCTATGGCGATCGCGCGAAGACATGGATGGCCCAAGGGCTTTGCCAACAGAAATATTCGCAAAACGCCGAAGCAGAAGCAAGTTTTTTGCGGTCATATGAGTTAGATGCGGGCAATCCGATAACCGCCTACAACCTTTCATTGCTCTTGTTTCAGCGTGCTGAGTTCGTGCGCGCTCAGTTTTACGTTCGACGTCTGAACAACAGCGAGTTGGCGAATGCTGAATCATTGTGGCTGGGTATAAAAGTGGAACGTCGTTTGGACAATCGCGAAGCCACCTCACAGTTAGGAGCGCAACTGAAGAAGCGATTCCCCCAATCGCGGGAGTATTTGGCTTTCGAGCGGGGTGCATTCAATGAGTGAGTTGGATATTTCCAGTTCGGTTGCTGACAATACTCAATCTGCTGAACTTGCTGGGATGACTGCCGGCTCGATACTTCGAAGCGCACGGGAAGCAGCTGGTCTGCATGTGGCTGCGTTGGCTGTTGCGATAAAGATCCCAGTGAAAAAGCTGGAAGCACTGGAGAGTGACAGACTGGACTTACTGCATGACGCAGTGTTTGTTAGAGCGTTGGCGGCCACGGTGTGTCGTACTCTAAAAATTGACTCTGCGCCAGTGTTGGCTAAATTACCGGCGACTACGTTGCCCAAACTGAGCTCTGATGAACGTGGGATCAACGCGCCGTTTCACCCAGCGGGCGACAAGAATGGGTTTCAGTCCCTACATTCTTGACTAAGCCACAGGCTTGGCTTGTATTTTTGTTGCTGACCGGAGTCGGTGCGGTTTTCCTATTTCCTGAAAAAGAAGTGCAGGAACCCGCGTTTGCACAATCGAGTCCATTGCCCAAAACAGCAGACCCTTCAGAATCGACTTCCGCTGAGATGCCAGTTGCTGTTTTAAAGAATTCAGCGACGTCTGCGGAAGTGATGGCAACGACTCACGCTACTGAAGTTGGAAACAACACTAAAACAAATGCAGCTCCTGGCCCACAGATTGCAGTTTCAGATCCTGGACCGATGGAACGTAGTTCCGCTTTAGCGCAACCAGGATTGGCAAGTTCTGGAACGATCGTGTTTAAGGCCAGAGCGGCATCGTGGGTCAAAGTGGTTGATTCCGCTGGGGTAGTTAGGTTAAGCAAGACCCTGGCTGACGGCGAAATTGCAAGTGCATCTGGACCTGAGCCATTGTCGATTGTGGTTGGTCGGGCAGATGTGGTCGATGTTGAAGTTCGTGGCTTACCATTCAATTTGAGTGTGGTTGCCAAGGAAAATGTTGCTCGCTTTGAGGTGAAATAGTGGAGAGTCGTTTGCCTATAGCCCTTTCCAATCCGATCAGGAGAAGCGTGTTGCAAGCGCGCGTCGTCTGGGGCTCACGTATTGTCACAGTGGGTGGCGATGCGCCCGTTCGTTTGCAGTCAATGACAAACACGGACACCGCAGATGCCATTGGAACGGCGATCCAAGTCAAAGAGCTTGCCATTGCCGGGTCGGAAATGGTGCGAATTACGGTAAATACCCCTGAGGCGGCTCAGGCTGTTCCCTACATTCGAGAGCAGTTGGACAAAATGGGCATTGATGTCCCTTTGATTGGCGATTTTCACTTCAATGGACATCGCCTTCTTACGGACTATCCCGAGTGTGCCGAAGCGCTTTCCAAATATCGAATCAACCCTGGCAATGTGGGCAAGGGCGATAAGCGCGACCGCCAGTTTTCACTCATGATAGAGGCAGCCTTGAAGTGGAACAAGCCTGTTCGAATTGGCGTGAACTGGGGTAGTCTGGATCAGGAATTGCTGGCCCATTTGATGGACGAAAACAGTCAGCGATCCAACCCTTGGGGCGCCAAACCGGTGATGTATGAGGCGCTGATAACGTCAGCGATCGAATCTGCCAAGCGGGCTGAAGAAATTGGGATGAAAGCCAGTCAAATTCTTCTTTCCTGCAAAGTCAGTGGCGTTCAGGATTTGATCGCGGTCTATCGAGAGCTAGGAAGTCGCTCACGTTATCCACTTCATTTGGGACTTACTGAAGCGGGTATGGGCACAAAAGGAACAGTAGCCTCATCAGTTGCCTTGGGCGTTTTGCTGCAAGAGGGCATTGGCGACACCATTCGGGTGTCTTTGACGCCCGCGCGTGGCGAGTCACGCGCACAAGAAGTAATCATCGCGTCGGAAATTCTTCAGGCATTGGGTTTGAGAAATTTTGTGCCAAGCGTCACAGCGTGTCCTGGCTGCGGTCGGACAACAAGCACGACCTTTCAGGAGTTGACGCAGCAAATTGATGAATTCTTGAGGGCCAAGATGCCGGTATGGCGTCAAGATTTTCCTGGTGTCGAAAATCTAAAGGTCGCCGTCATGGGTTGCATCGTCAATGGGCCTGGCGAAAGCAAGCATGCGGATATTGGAATCAGTCTTCCCGGGACGGGCGAGGCACCAGCAGCGCCGGTTTTTATCGATGGTGAAAAGCGCATGACGCTGCGTGGTGAGTCAATCGCTGCCGATTTTCAGGCAGTGGTGGAGAACTACATTCAACAGCGTTTTGGCCCTAACGCCAATTCAACAATTCTCTGAAAGTTTGCATGGTCGCCACATCTACTGTCGGTAGAGCGGGAAAGCTTTACGCCGTAAAGGGCATGAATGACATATTGCCACCCGATTCCACACAATGGGAGTGGTTTGAAGAGCAGGTGCGTAGTCAAATGGCGCGCTATGCATACCGCAACATTCGAACGCCAATCCTCGAGTCCACTGCTTTGTTTGTCCGAGGAACCGGGGAAACCACGGATATCGTTGAGAAAGAAATGTATGCCTTTGAGGACAAACTCAATGGCGAAGCGCTTACCCTGCGCCCAGAAAATACCCCCGGAGTTGTGCGTGCGGCCATCGAGCACAACCTGACCTATGACGGTGGTAAGCGGCTCTACTACATGGGTCCGATGTTTCGGCATGAGCGCCCCCAACGCGGACGTTACCGGCAGTTCTATCAATTGGGTGCGGAAGCTTTGGGGTTTGCGGGACCGGAAGTCGATGCAGAACTCATGCTTTTGGCGCATGAACTACTGCGCAGCTTGGGCGTCTGCGGGGTGCGAGTGGAACTGAACAGTTTAGGCGTAGCGAGCGAGCGACATGCTCACAGACTGGCACTGGTCGCTTATTTTGAGAAGCACGCAGAAATGCTGGATGCCGATGCCAGGCGCCGATTGCATTCCAATCCACTGCGGATTCTTGACACCAAGAACCCGGCAATGCAGGCCATGGTGCAGGATGCGCCGCAGTTGCTCAATTTTTTGGGCGACGCTTCCTTGAAACACCTGGACACCGTCAAGACTTTGCTTAGCGTCTGTGGGGTTCAGTGGAGCATCAACCCCAGGCTGGTCCGTGGCCTTGACTATTACAGCCACACGGTATTTGAGTTTATTACGGACGAGTTGGGCTCACAAGGCACACTGTGCGGTGGCGGACGATACGACGGCCTTTTCGAATTGTTGGGTGGAAAACCGACCCCAGCAGTGGGGTGGGGGATGGGTATTGAGCGCGTACTTGAGCTGTTGAAGGTGCAGGGTCGTTCGAACGGAGTTGCTCCACCGGATGCTTATGCCATCATTTCGGAAGGTACGGGACTACCAGTTGCGATGCAATGTCTGCAGGCCCTCCGAACTGCAGGAGTCAGCATTCAAATGCACGCCAGTACGCCCGAGGGCATGGGTAGCATGAAGTCCCAATTCAAGCGCGCAGATGCTTCCGGTGCACGCTATGCAATCATTTTTGGTTCTGATGAAGTAGCCCAGGGCTATGTCACGATAAAGTCGTTGCGCGATGGTACTGGCGAACAGTTTACGCGGCCGCTGAGTCAACCGATGCAATGGGCCAAAAGCCTACAATCCCCCGCTTAACTGATAACTCACATGGCAAATCATTTAGACCTCGAAGAACAAGAACAGCTTGATGAACTCAAGCATTTCTGGAAACAGTATGGCAACTTGATCACTTGGGCGTTGATCGTTGTCCTGGGTGTCGTAGCAGCCTGGAATGGTTACCAGCTGTGGCAGCGAAATCAATCGGTGCAAGCGGCCGCCATGTACGATGAAGTGGAAAAAGTGGTCAAAGGGGGCGATCCAGCCAAAGCTGATCGAGCCTTTTGGGACATGAAGGACCGATTCGCTTCTGCACTATATACGCAGCAAGCTGGGTTGCTGGTAGCGAAGATGTCGCAAGAAGCCGGAAAGACCGACGCATCAAAGGCAATCCTGAATTGGCTTGTCGAGCATGCGGGCGATAAGGGCTACGCGTCAGTGGCCAGGTTGCGCTTGTCGGCACTGTTGATTGAAGCCAATTCGTATGACGAAGCACTCAAACTTCTGACCACAGGAGTCTCCCCTGAATTCTTGGCGCTAGCAGATGACCGAAAAGGAGATATTTACTATCTTCAAGGCAAAAAGGACGAAGCAAAGACCGAATACCTAAAGGCCTTTAGGGCGTTCGAGGAGCAGACTGAATACCGTCGCATGGTTGGCGTGAAATTGGGTTCGCTGGGCGTCGATCCATTGCTCGTTGACAAACCGAAGGCGGTAGCCGAAGGAACAAAGTGACCTATATGCAGCTCATTCACAAATTGTCCTTACATCTGGTATTGGCAGCAGGTGCATTGCTACTGGGTGCTTGCGCTGGAACCGAAAAACCCAAGCAGCTTGATTTGGGGCCAAACGTACCACTTATTGGTGTGAGAACTGCCTGGACGTCGAATATCGGAGCGATAGCGTTCCCCCTACAAGTACGCATAGTCGACAATTTGGCGTTCGTTGCGGGATCAGACGGCACAGTTGCTGCAATCGACACCCGCACCGGTGGCGATCTTTGGCGTGTGGCACTGGGAAGCAAACTGTCCGCTGGCGTGGGAAGTGACGGACGTTACTCAGCGGTAGTGAGTCGAGACAATGAGTTGATAACGCTGGATGGAAGCAAGGAAATCTGGCGTCAGAAGATGGGCGCAGTTACCTTAACCGCTCCGCTGGTCGCAGGCGGACGGGTTTTTGTACTGTTGGCGGACCGGTCGGTAGCTGCCTTTGATGTCGTCGTTGGCCGCAAGTTGTGGCAGCAGCAACGTAGCGGCGATGCTTTGGTGCTGGGTCGATCTGGCATCGTCATGGCAGTTGGTGACACGTTGGTTGCAGGTTTGAGCGGAAGACTCGTTGGTATGAATCCATTGACCGGAAAGACGCGTTGGGAAGCACAGGTTGCCAATAGCCGGGGAACCAATGAAGTTGAGCGACTGGTCGATTTAGTGTCTGGTGTTAGCCGTGTGGGCGACCAAGTTTGTGTCAGGGCATTTCAGTCTTCTATTGGATGTGTCGACACGGTCAAGGGAAGTACTGTTTGGAGCAAGCCCGCTTCCGCTGCAACAGGATTGGTTGGCGATGGGACTGCCTTGTACGGAGCCGAGAGCGATGGTCGGGTCATCGCGTGGCGCCGTTCGGACGGCGAACGCATCTGGACATCGGATCGATTGCGTTTTCGTGGCTTAACTGCCCCCCTTCTCGTTGGTGAATCAGTCATTGTGGGTGACGAAGTGGGAACGTTGCACTTTTTGTCGAGTAAGGACGGTGCACCACTGAACAGGCTGGCAACGGATGGCTCACCTATCGTTGCGAATCTTGAACTTTCGGGTCAGACAGTCGTCGCTGTTACACAGCGCGGCGGTATATACGGATTCAAGCCTGAGTAAGGGCATGACGCTCAAAGCATGAAGCCTGTTATAGCTCTGGTTGGCCGACCCAATGTCGGCAAATCCACCCTGTTTAACCGACTAACGAAAACCCGTGACGCAATCGTTGCTGATTTCGCTGGTTTGACGCGTGATCGACACTACGGAAATGGCAAGCAAGGGCCGCACGAATATATCGTCATAGACACCGGTGGCTTTGAGCCGGACGCAGCATCTGGCATCTTCAAGGAAATGGCCAAGCAAACGCGGCAGGCCGTTGCTGAGGCAGATATTGTTCTTTTCGTCGTTGATGCGCGCGCAGGGCTTTCGGCTCAGGATCACGATATCGGGAAATATTTGCGTAAATTGGGCAAGCCCTGTGTACTGGTCGCCAATAAAGCAGAAGGGATGACGGCAGGCGCTCAACTTGTCGAGTTTTTTGAGTTAGGTCTGGGAGAGGTCTTTCCGGTATCGGCAGCACACGGGCAAGGTACGAAGCAGTTAATTGATCTAGTGCTTGCGCAACTTGCGCAGCCTGAAATAGATGAAGATGTTTCTGAATCCGACCCAAATGTCATCAAGTTGGCTGTCGCTGGGCGACCCAATGTTGGCAAATCCACGTTAATCAACACCTGGCTCGGTGAGGAACGATTGGTGGCTTTCGACTTGCCAGGAACAACACGCGATGCCATTTCCGTTCCTTTTGAACGGAACGGGCAGAAGTTTGAATTGGTCGACACGGCGGGTCTACGGCGCAGGGGCCAAGTATTTGAAGCGATCGAAAAATTTTCCGTCGTCAAAACGCTGCAAGCCATCGAGTCGTCAAGCGTCGTGCTGTTGCTCATTGATGCGACGCAGGGTGTAACAGACCAGGACGCGCACATAGCCGGCTACATACTGGAGTCAGGACGTGCCGTTGTGGTAGCAGTCAACAAGTGGGACGCTGTGGATGAATACGAGAGAGAACTAGTAAAGCGTTCGATCGAAATCCGCTTGGGCTTTCTGAAGTTTGCGGCTTTGCACTTGATTTCGGCGCAAAAGCGGCAAGGGTTGGGGCCCCTTTGGGACTCGATTGCACAAGCCCACAGAGCAGCGAACTGCAAAATGTCCACACCCGTGTTGACGCGCTTGCTACTGGAAGCTGTTCAATTTCAGACCCCGAAAAAATCCGGCATGTACCGGCCCAAGCTCCGATACGCCCATCAGGGCGGGATGAATCCACCGATCATCGTCATTCACGGCAATTCACTCGAACACGTGACGGACGCTTACAAGCGCTTTCTGGAAGGTCGGTTTCGCAAGGAGTTTGATCTGGTTGGAACACCCCTGCGGATACAAATGAAGTCATCTTCGAATCCCTATTCTGGTAAGGATGATTCTTGATCAGCGAATAGTTGGATCATTCTCCTTGGGGTTACTGAGGTTTACGCTTCTGGAACGGTATCTTGCACCTTCGTGTGTTATCGTCCACTCTTCTTAATTTTTTGAACACGGAGAATATCGTGAGCAACAAAGGGCAGTTACTGCAAGACCCGTTTCTCAATGCTTTGCGTCGGGAACATGTGCCAGTGTCTATTTACCTGGTTAATGGCATTAAATTGCAGGGCCAGGTTGAGTCTTTCGACCAATATGTCGTATTGCTGCGCAATACCGTTACGCAAATGGTCTACA
>Ga0116178_10003309_pt1 | contig 12288 bp, 6 predicted proteins | sample AD_STIC12_MetaG_FD_89880 | JGI IMG/M metagenome (GOLD analysis project Ga0116178, IMG submission 89880) | Active sludge microbial communities of municipal wastewater-treating anaerobic digesters from USA - AD_STIC12_MetaG | ecosystem: Engineered > Bioreactor > Anaerobic > Digestate | place: USA... | reverse complement strand
TATTTTTGGATAAAGTAATAGAAATCATGGATGAAGATGATCTCAGCCAGTATGTCAGTATTATAGAAAGGCTGGCAGGAGAAGACTATACCAGTATTGAAATCGCCGCCGCACTTCTAAAGATGGCTGTCGGGAATAAGGATAAGGAAGTGCAGCATGAGGAAACTGATTTTAATGACACCGGAGCGGAGGACGGAATGGTAAGGCTGTTCATCAACATCGGCAGAAATCAGAAGATAAGGCCGGGGGATATTGTCGGAGGTATTGCAGGGGAAACAGGCATTCCCGGAAAGCTAATAGGAAGCATTGACATATATGACAAATACACCTTTGTTGAAGTGCCGAGAGAATATGCCGGCGATGTAATAAGAATAATGAAGGATAACCAGATAAAAGGCAGGAGAATCAATATTGAGCCTGCCAATGCGAAACATTAGCATATTATTAATATTGCATTACGATTTTGCTTGCTGATTGACAGTAATGAAAGGACTGGAGTATACTTACAAGGGAAAAGGAAAAAATGGAAAAGGAGGTTGCGAATATGAGAATTTATATTGTTACAGAAATAAAAAATACTATAGTGCCGCAGCCTGCTTTGAGAGTTTTTTAGGATTGATGGATATATAACTGCGGGCTGCTCTAAGGAGGAGACACCGTGAAATTTTTGGTCATGGAATGTGTTTGTTCCATGGCTTTTATTTTTTTATGAGAGGGGAAGTATAATATGTCGTTTATAAAGGATTTAATCAGTCCTTATAAGGGTATGCCGAGGGAAATATACATAATATTCATATCACGTATAGTGAATGCCATGGGCTGCTTTGTAATGCCTCTAATGACAATAATAATGACTGACAGGATAGGCTTGTCAAACGAGGCTGCGGGCTTTTTCCTGAGCCTGAACAGCATGGTTTTTCCCGTGGCTTCAATCCTTGGGGGAAAGCTTGCCGATACCTTTGGGAGGAAGCATCTTATAATAATATTTGGAACCCTTGGGGCTTTGTTGTATATGTCCTGTGGTTTTATTAAACCGTCCATGCAGCTTATATATGTCATCCTGGGGGCAAGTACGCTTATGTTTGTAGCCGGACCCGCACATGATTCCCTGATAGCCGACCTTACCACGCCGGAAAACAGGGCAAAGGCTTATTCATTAAGCTATCTTGGCTGGAACATGGGCTTTGCTGTCGGCCCAATATTCGGAGGTTTGCTTTACAGGAGATACCTGCCCCTTGTATTCATAGGGGATGCAGTAACTGCGCTTATAGCAACAGGCCTTATTTACTTTTTTATCAATGAGACCATAGAAAGCACAAAGAATGATATAACGGATGAAAGCAGGAAGCTCGAAAAAAGGGAAAAGGGCTCAATTATTTCAGTGCTGCTCAGAAGGCCTATTCTTATTTATTTTTCAATTATTGCATTAGGATATGAATTTTCATATTCCCAGTGGAATTTTTTGATGCCGCTGCATTCCGTAAAGAACTTCGGTGAAATGGGTGCTCAGTATTTTGGATGGATAGCGAGCTTCAACGGCTTGGTGGTTATGTTATTTACTCCGATTCTGACCAGGCTCACAAGAAAAACAAGGGGCATCAGAATCATGGTCCATGGCATACTGCTTTATGCCATAGGCTTCGGAATGCTGGGGCTAATATACAAGCTACAGTATTTCTTTGTCTCCGCTCTGATTTTCACTTTGGGAGAGGTGCTATTGACAATAAGTGTCATGCCTTTTATCGTGAATCATACACCGGCATCGCACAGGGGAAGGATGAGTGCGGTATTGACTACCATAACGGGTACGGGCTATGCGGTTGGCCCCATGGCTATGGGCAGGATTCTGAATTTTATTAACATAGAAAAAGCATGGATATTTATTGGGATATTTACGGCCATGACTGCCGTTTTGATGCTCGGGCTTGAAAAGTATGAAGGCAGGGAAAATACAATTCGTGAGAAAGCAGGAAGTGCCATAATTTAATCCATTTACCCTGAAGGCTGATTGTCTTATTGATTTATACCTGAAAAATGGTTACTATAGTAGTAATATAATATTGCAGAGAGGTGAGAACATGATGGATACGGTACTTTTGATTGATTCCTGCTCAGACCTTCCGCGCAGCTATGTGGATGAAAATGCGATACCTTTTGTCAGTCTCGTATGTAACTTTAAAGATAGGGAATATAAAGACGATTTTGGCAAGTCTATCAGTTATAAAGAATTTTTTAATGCAGTGAGAAATGGTGAAATGCCTTCAACGGCACAGGTTAACGTTTATGAATATACTGAGATTTTCAAGAAATATGCAGCAGAAGGCAAATCTGTTATATATCTGGGCTTTTCCTCTGCTTTGAGCGGAAGTCTCAGCAGCGCATATCTTGCAAGGGATATGGTTATGGAAGAAATCAAGGATGCTGATATAACAATCGTTGACAGCAAAAGCGCCTCCCTCGGGGAAGGGCTCCTTGCCTATAATGCAAATGAGATGCTTAAGGCAGGAGCTTCAAAAGATGAAGTGGTAAGCTGGCTTGAGACAAACAAGCTCAAGGTGAACCATTGGTTTACGGTAGATGATTTGGGGCATCTGAAAAGAGGAGGACGGTTATCCGGAACGGCTGCTTTCCTGGGCACACTCCTTGATATCAAGCCTGTTCTAAAGGTTGATGACGAGGGAAAGCTGATACCGATATCAAAGGTTAAGGGAAGAAAGAAATCCATTAAGACGCTTTTTGAAATGCTTCAGGAGAATATAGCGGTTCCTGAGGAGCAGGTAATTGCCATCAGCCACGGAGATTGTATCGAGGATGCGGAATATCTTAAGGAAATGATACTGAAGGAATATAATGTAAAGGATGTAATAATAAATCATGTAGGGCCGGTTATAGGAGCACATACCGGACCGGGTGTAGTGGCACTTTTCTTCTTTGGAAACAAAAGATAGAGGATATACAATAACAAGGGGACCGAAATGTCCCATTCCATAGGGACATAATGTGAACCGTGGAAAATTTGCCGAGGCAGACAGCAGATCAAGCTGGCTGCCTTTACTGTTGCTCCAGTACTTTCTCGGCTTTTCGGCGCTTCTCGGAGATAGTAGCTAAATTTGGCATAAATATGATAATTTTGACTTTTTTTGTGTTAAAATTGATGTATTCGAGCAAGGGACGTGATATAATCAACATAGGTAAATCCGGAAGAGATTTATATCGAGGTAAATTACCATGGTGGTAAGCTGCAATAAACTTTGGACGCTGCTTATTGACAGAAAAATGAAGCAAATCCTCAATCCATGTTGATTGCTTAGCTCGGAAGGAAGTAAGTTCATGAAAAAGCGAAGAACACTTAAGCGTGAGCGCATTAACCGTGAACTCACGAATATATTTAAATATCCGCTGACGATTGTGGAAGCGCCCATGGGCTACGGCAAGACCACTGCAGTGAGTGAATTCCTTGCTTTAAAAGGCGTGCCTGTCATATGGACTTCCTTTTTATCCGAAGAAGACACGGCACATGGTTTTTGGGAAAGGCTTGCGGCAGAAATCGGTAAATTTGACAAGGCGGCGGAGAGCAGGCTTAAAAGTCTCGGCGTTCCTGCCGACACGCCGCAGACGGCGATGGCTGTTTCCATCATCAATGAGATGGATTACAAACCCGATACCGTTCTCGTCATCGACGATTTCCACCTTGCCAGAAGCATGCGGGTGACCGCGCTGTTCAGGCGCTTTGTAATGGAGATGCCGGACGATTTTCACATTGTCATCTTGACCCGTGATACGACAAATCTTGATATCACAGAGCTTTCAGCAAAAGGGCTGTGCTATATTGTGTCTCAAAATATGCTGCGGTTTACCGACAGTGAGATTCGGGACTATTGCGCCCTGATGGGTTTCACGGCCGGCGAAGGCGAGATAAGAAAAATCGGAGATTACACGGGCGGCTGGATTTCATTGATTTATCTTATCATGCTCGGTATGGAACGGGGTATTCCCGTGGGCCGAAACGGCACAATCAATGAGCTGGTGGAGAAGGTGCTCTATAACGCATACGATGAGCGCATCCAAAGGTTTTTGCTGCGTCTTTCCGTGATGGACAGCTTCACGGCGGAGCAGGCTGTATTTGTAACGCAAGAAGAAAAATCGGAGGAAACCCTTAAAAAGTTGCGCCGCGAAAATGCATTTATTGCCTTCGACGAGGCGGCAGGGGTCTATATAATACACAATGTGCTGCTGGATTTCCTTCGGGGTAAGCAGAAGGATGAAGAAGAACGTGCCGCGCTCTATCGTCGGCTTGGCGAATGGTACCTTGCGCAAAGGAAATATAGAACTGCATACGGTTATCTCTACCGCGCGGGTGAGACGGAGCGAATCCTCGCGCTGCTGGACAACGGGGATACCATCACCAGCGACTCTGCCACTTTTGACGGCGTTTTAGACATGTTCGCCGCAATGCCCCGGGAGATGCTTCATAAATATCCGCTTGCTTATTTGCAGTACATCGCCATCATTTTGACAAACGGCAATCCCGACGATTTTCAGGACGGGGTGATACGCTTGAACGAGCTGCGGGAGGCTTGCGAGCGGGCGGAAGGCCCCGTTCCGCACGGCAGAGACCGCGTTCTTGCGGAACTTTATCTCACCCGGATTTTTGCCGTGTTCAATGATGCTAAGGAAATGGCCGCTTGTATAGAGAAGGCACAGCGCCTGCTTGACGGTGATGTTTCCTTCTTGCAAAAGCGGGAAGCTGAGTTCACTTTGGGCTCTCCCCATCTTCTCTATACCTGTTACAGGGAGCCGGGCAGCCTCAAAGAGCTTACAGAGCTTATGGCATCGGATTTTCCGATTTTTGCCGAGCTTGCCGATGGCTGCGGCACCGGCTGCGACTATGTGGTTCGGGCCGAATACGCGCTGGAAACCGGCGACTGGCAGGCGGCGGAGCTGGATGCCTTTAAAGGCATTTATAAAGCGCAGACAAAGGAACAGATCGGTCTTGTGATCTGCGCTTATTTTGTTTTGATCAGGCTGTATCTCTATAAAGGGAAGACCAATGAAGCATTGGAGCTTCTGCGGCAGCTGAGGCAGGATGTGACGCTGGCGAACAACCCCTATTACAACACCGGGCTTGAGATCGTGGAAGGATATGTTTACGGCTGCCTCACCCGGCTCGACAGCATCCCCCTGTGGCTGCAAACCGGAGATATGTCCTCCGCACACTTTTTTTACGAGGGTCTGGGCTTCAACTATATCGTCTACGGCAAGGCGCTGCTGCTCTCCAAAAATTACATCAAGCTCGAAATGCTCACGGATGAATTTGCGCACTATTTCGCTATCTTCCACAACCAGCTCGGCTTTCTGCACAATCAGATTTTCAGGGCGGCTGCGAAATATCCTCTTTACGGCATGGAGGTTGGCTGCGCCGCTCTCCGCAAAGCATTTGATATGGTCCGGGAGGACCATATCATTCTGACCTTCGCCGAGTATGCGCCCGCCATCATAGACATGGTCAGGCACATCGCCCATGCCGATTCGCGGGATGCATACATAAAGGAGGTTCTTGAAGCCTGCGGGCATTATATGGAGAGCCTGAAGCGCTCTACACAGAGCGCGGTTTCCCTGTCGGCAAGAGAGCTTGAAATCCTTACCCTGGCAGCGGAGGGCCTCAAGAGGGACGAGATCGCCGGAAAGCTTCATGTTACCGCAGGCACCGTGCAGACCCATCTGCATAATGTCTACCAAAAACTGGAGGTCAGCGGCAGGACGGCAGCTATAAAAAAGGCGCAAAAGTTGAAGCTTTTGTAATTTTTCGACAAAATATACCGTTCGGTAGATATAGAAATAAAAAATTATCCCCTATACTTTTTTTGTATGGGGGTTTTTTTATGTTTGAAAATGTCCTCCAACTCGAAAGGAGGGTTTCACTCGATGGGTAAAATTCTCAAGGTCACGCCCAATGAAGATTACACCCTGCTGGTGGAATTCGAGCACGGCAACAAGATCATCTTCAATATGCGCGATATCATAAAAACAATACCTTTCAGCAGTCTGGAAGACTTAAACCGTTTCAAGAACGTCACGGTGGAGGAAAAAGCCATAATCTGGCCCGAGCCGGTACCGGGCGAGAAAAGTATTATACCCTTGCGTCTGACGGTGGATAACATTCTGTTCGCCATACGGGATTAAGACATTCGAAAATGAATTGAGAATTGATATAAGAAAGGGGGATCATTTAACATGGTAAAGAGAATAATAAGTTTTTTACTTGTGATGTCTATGTTGCTACTCGCACTACCAACGGCTGTGCTTGCGGACAGTTTAAAACAAGAACCCGAAAATGAGTACATAGATGTTAACAAAGCCGACTGGTTTTATGAATCTGTGACGTATTGTTTGGAAAATGGCATTTTCGGCGGTACCGGTGAAGGTACATTTTCGCCGGGCGCTTCCTTGACGCGTGCCATGTATGTGACCGTGCTGGGAAGGATTGCGGGTGTTGATACAAGCCAATACAACACATCGGCGTTTAAAGATGTGGCGGTTGACGCGTGGTATGCACCTTATGTGGCATGGGCAGTAGAAAACGGCATCACCTACGGCACAGGCAATGATACTTTCTCGCCGGATGAAGCTATTACAAGAGAACAGATGGCGACAATGACGGTGAGATACTTTAAAAGCCGTAATCTATCTTACGAAGCTGAAAGGCAGATAGCATCCGTACCTAAAGATGCATCCGCCATTTCTTTCTGGGCTCTTGATTCTGTATTAAGCCTTTGGCATGCAGGGCTGTTAGCAGGAGATGGGAATGGCAATTTTAATCCTGCATCCAACGCTACCCGAGCCGAAGCTGCGGCTTTCTGCATGCGCATAAGCAAGACGGTGAAGCAGCAAGAGGAGAAAAAACAACCGACACCGGCGCCGACACCGACGTCATCACAGGACTTGGGGAACGATAGGGGCGAAAGCAGATCTGACAATTTATATACCATTACTTTCGCAACAAACGGCGGAGATGCAATTGATAATCTGAGACTAAGGCCTGGGACCGCACTTAACAATCTTCCGGTTCCATACAAAATGGACGCTGTTTTCCTGGGTTGGTATAAGGACAGCAGCCTTTCAACGCCGGTAAGCAGCACCGACAAGATTACCGGAAACATGACGTTATATGCCAAATATGCGGCTTCAACCGGTTTCACCGAAGAGCTGAGCGTCCCGACGATAAGCAAGCTTGACCAGGATAAGACCTTTACAATAACAGTTGTGGATTCAACAAAGGTCATGACCGCAGCGGAAGTCAAAGCGGGCATGACCTTTGATTCTCCCTCAAATCCCGGTTTTGCGGGCATTCAAGTGGATGAATCCTCTGACGGAGAATTCATCGTATCTGCAATTGGAGGCGCTTTTGACGAGGGCGGCACCTTTAAGCTGACTCTTGATAACGACAACCTTTCATTCAAGGGAGAGGACGAATCCACGAGGATTTGCACCTTCACCATTGCCAAGTCGCCAGTGATGAATCTCAGCCTCAACAAGAATATGAAATACTTATCTGCCGGACAGATATCCGATATGACGCAAAATGGCTATTCCGTTAAATCACTATCCATTCCGTTGGTACGGGTAGCCGGCGACGGCCCGAGCGATATTGACGCTGAGGGGGGTACCTTTGTATATGACGGCGGCGGCATCAATGTGGGCGATACGGTTGCCATTTATGAGGGAATCAGGCCGGACCAACGCGATCTTGATACCAGAGATGACGATGCGGGAGACATCGCCTATGTTACTATCACTGCCATCAGCGGCACAACCTATTCCTATGTAAAAGCGGATGAAAAGGATATTTTATTTACGCCGGATGTCCTGCCGGTCAGTACCACAGCAGACACGGACGGCTCTTCCGATAACAACTCCATCACCGTCCCTCAAAGTGTTATGGCTTATACCGATGCAATATATGCGGATATTGGACTTAACGCCGCTACCACTGTTGACGTCGGAGACTTTATCGCCTTCCATACCGGCACCTTTGGATCGGCGGATGCGGAAAATGCGGGTTATGCGGAAATCACGTCTGTGACTGTTTCCGGAGATAACTATATTATCGCCTACATGCCCACGACGCCGGAGCAGATGTGGGAGGCAGCGGATCTGTATACCACAAAGGAAGTTGACGGCGATGAACTGCTTGAAAACGTGGATATAGCCGCGTTAGAAGAGAGCGTTGAGCGGCAGGCGATACAGAGCGGATTTGCGGACGAAGCCGCCCAATATCTGATGGAGATGGCGATGAAGACCGACAGCTTCAGGCAGTTGAATCTTATAGCCATGGCTGACACGTCCTCCCCCGGGTATATGCCCATGCTTGCAGCTCCCGGCAGCGGGCCTGAAGTGAAAAATCTCAGAGTTAACGCTAGGGTCTTCAGTTATCTCCCGCATCTAGGCGGAAGCGGCGCCCGTGTGACGCTGACCATCAGCTGCGATATCGTGTTTCAGGCGGCAGGAGAAGATAATAATATTGTCATACGTCTGTCCGGCTCCTTTGAGCAAGAGGTAAAGGTCGATCTGAATGTCAGCTGCGAAACAAAATGGACATTATTAAATGGATGGTTTTGGTGGGCTGAAGACACTCTTGTGACCGCGAGTATCGATACTGGAACTTATACCAGTATCAATATCAACGCCAGCATAGGCACTTTTGAAAGAGGAGCGCAATATGACTTAAGTAAGTTCCAGGATATTGGTAAGCAGATAAAAGACATCATGAACGGCAAAAAGCCGGAGGACAGTGCTATAGCTGATACACTCCGGGAAAAATACAAATCCATGCTCGAAGAGGACAGCGACTGGGTCGACATATACAAAAAGGAGATATTTACCTTTGAACAGGCGATTGACCCCTTCCACATCGTAGTCTTCGGGATGGATGTAGACTTTGTGGTAGGCGCAAAAATGAACGTGTCCATCGGCTGCAATTTCTCCTATGAAAGCGAAAAGAGATATATATTCTCGCTATATATAAATGCCCAGACTGCCACCAGCGATACTATAGATCTCAGACCGGAACAGTATAATTTCACCTTTTATATTATGGGAACGCTGGGCTTGCGCGCTGGTATCAGCGTTGAGCTTAAAGTAGGTTTGTTTTCTTTAGACTTGGCGAGTATAGGTATTGAAGGCGAGGTGGGCGCTTATGTGCAATTATGGGGATATTTTTACTACGAGGCAAGTTATCGGCAAGCAACAGGCTTAACATCCAAATATGGCGGCGCGATGTACCTGGAATTTGGCATTTATCTTGAAATAAGCTTTGTTGCGCAGGCGATTGACAATATGTTTGAATACGAGGCGACGCTTTATGAAAACCAGTGGCCGCTGCTAACCTTCGGGTCGCAGGAGGATGTCTATGACTTTGAGTATAGTGCCGACGAGGCACCAACCGCTTTCATGGCCAAGCAGACAAAAAGCTTTGTCCTGCCGGACAGCGTCTTCAGCATGAATTATATGGATATGAAAACGGGAGATATTGAAAGCAAAAATTATGACCCATCTAATTTTGATTATAGTACTACAAACAGCGATTTTACGTACGATCCGGCGACGAAAACCGTCACAGTTGCGCCGGGCGAAAAGGACATCACCGAAGGTGCGTTGGTTCTCATATGGAAGGGCAATCCTGTTGCCTTCACTTCCGTGCCCATTGCGCGCGCGGTCCCGCTGCATTGGGAGGACCTGAAAAGCGCGTATACTATAAGCTTCAATTCACGCGGAGGCAGCGCGGTGGACACCATCGCATTACCTTATAGAGGAGTAATTGTGCCTCCGGCGAATCCTGTAAAGGCTGGCTATGTATTCGGCGGCTGGTATAAGGACGAAGCCTTGACGCAAAGCTATACCTTCCCCGCCACGATGCCGGCTGAGGACACTGTACTCTATGCCAGGTGGGTACCGGCTCCTAACACTAAGTACAGGGTGGAGCATTATAAGCAGAACCTCGAAAACGACCTGTACACGCTGGCAGAAACAGAATATCGTACAGGCACGACCGACTCAGTAGTTCACGTTTCACCAAAAAGCTATGAAGGATTTACATTAGTGCCATCACCGCAAATCGTCCAGATTTTGCCTGACGGCAGCACTGTGCATGTGTTTCATTATAACCGCAACAGCTATAGCGCAACATTCCAACCGAATAACGGTAAGATTGGCGCGGACGTCGAAAACACAGTCAAGTTCGGCGGAAAAATCAACGTACCTGTCTTTACAAGGGCAAGGCACTCTTTTGCCGGCTGGTCTCCGGCTGTCCCCGAGACAATGCCCGCGCAGAATATGACTTTCGAAGCCCAATGGACGACGGTGGGGCAGGTAGCCTATAAGGTCGAACATTACAAAGAAGGCTTGGACGGCAGCTATGCCTTAGCCGAAACGGAAAACCTCACCGACGTCGCAAATCAGATGGTAACGGCAACAGCAAAAAGCTATGGCGGATTTAGCTATAACCGTAACGCCCCGGGTACGGTTCCGTCAGGTATAGTCACATCTGACGGCAATCTCGTACTCAAGCTGTACTATACACGGAACAGCTATACGCTGACCTTTGACGCTAACGGCGGTACGGGAGGCATTACCCGCCAGGCGAAGTTCGGCGAACCTATCAGCGCGCCCGCAGTCGCGAGGGAAGGCTACAGTCTGACCGGTTGGTCTCCCGCTGTCCCGGCCACTATGCCGGCGGAGAATGCAACCTATACGGCACAGTGGCAAGCTGTTGGGCTGATTCCGTATAGGGTGGAGCATTATCTTGAGAATCTCGATGATGGCTACATTCTTACGGATATCGAGAATCTAAGCGGGGCTGAAGGAGATACGGCGACGGCAAGCACGAAAAGCTATAACGGGTTTGAATATCTTGCCGGTTTTCCGACCGTCGCTTCCGGAGAGATAGCAGCTGACGGGAGTCTGGTCCTCAAATTATACTATATGCGGAATAACGTTACTCTGGAGTTTGATGCAGATGGCGGCAGTGCGGGAGACAATGAGCTTGATTACCAATACGGCGACTTTTTCAATGAATTCCCGCCGGGAACAATAGAGGGCTATGCCTTTAACGGCTGGTCCCCCGCCTTTATGGGAACAGCTCCGGCGGAGGACACAACCTATACGGCACAGTGGACGTCAAATATTTCGGAAGCGCTTGACGTAGCGACAGCGGTATATTCCAGCCAAGACTATTCAGTCAGCGGTGTGGACTGGGATTACGAAGCCCAAACCCTCACATTGACCAACGTAGTAATCACAGCGCCGGATTCTACCGATAGCGGGGTTGACAATTTTGCCTTAAAGGTACCTGACGGCACGACTATCATATTGGTCGGCTCCAACTATCTGCAATCAGGTAAGGGACCAGGAATAAACAGTTACGGCATTCTGTGTGACGGCGACTTGATAATTCAGGGGCCGGGCACGCTCACCGCTTTGGGTACACCAAACTTCATGAGCTTAGCCGACCAAGTTGTTTGCTATGGTATTTACGCAGCCGGAACCATCACTATAGAGAACGACGCTGCCGTAATAGCTAAAAGCACGGGCGCTACCTTTAACAGCTGCGGCATTTTTGCGGAAGACGTATATATCACAGACAGCACGGTCTTAGCTTCAAGTAATGAATCGGCAAATGGCATCCGCTGCGGTATTTACGCAAGCGGGGATATAGACATTACCAACAGTACAGTAAATACGCCCAGCGGTATTTACGCATCCGGCGACGCGGCGATTAGCGAAAGCACGGTCAACGCGCTCAACTCCGGAATTGAATACCCCGACGACGTATTCAACTATTACGGAATCTATGGGAACAACGTGGCAATCACCGGCGGAACGGTATATATCACTTCGCAGTCTGCTAATGGCTACGGAATTTACGCCGCCGCCGGGGTCGCAATCACCGGCAGCGCAGCGGTAACCGCAAGGTGCAGTGATTTCGGAGGACCCGGCACAGGCAGCGGTATTTATGCGGATACAGGTTCTATTTACATATCCGGCAGCACCGTCATAGCGGCAGGCAAGGATGCGCTGGCGATGAACAAGGCTCCTGTACTCGATAATGCTGAGGCTTTCTGTGCCAGTACAAGCGCAGACGGCTCGGGCGGAGTCATCTATGATTCAGGCGACATAGCAACATACAGATATATACAAATACGGGCTGACTGATGCTGATTGCCGGAAAACAGATAAAGCAAGGCACTTCCTTCGAAGTGCCTTGCTTGCAGTTTGCAGACAAACACGGTT
>Ga0116178_10003308_pt1 | contig 12289 bp, 10 predicted proteins | sample AD_STIC12_MetaG_FD_89880 | JGI IMG/M metagenome (GOLD analysis project Ga0116178, IMG submission 89880) | Active sludge microbial communities of municipal wastewater-treating anaerobic digesters from USA - AD_STIC12_MetaG | ecosystem: Engineered > Bioreactor > Anaerobic > Digestate | place: USA... | reverse complement strand
GATTTCCGTTTCCCCGCGCCTCACGCCATCCCGCTCGCGACGCTGATGAATTACGGCTACGAGCATCAGCTTGTCCTGCCGTTCCAGATACAGGTCGCGGCGGATGCAAAGCCCGGTTCCGAAATCGCGATCGGCGGCAAGATCGAATACCTGATCTGCGCGGACATCTGTATTCCCGAGGGCATTGATCTCTCGACAACGCTTCGCGTCGCCGCATCGCCCGAAACAGATGCCGATGGAAGCGCCATCATCGTGGCGACCCTGCCGCACATTCCTGTGGCGATGACGGGCAAGGCTACCGTCGAGCGCACACCGAAAGGTTTCCGCGTCGCCGTGGTCGATAGTGGTGTTGTTGGCGCCGTTGCAGCTGCCAGGAACATCCGGTTCTTCCCTGACGGCCCCGAATTGTCCAACCCAGCCAAGCAGCTCGTCAAGACGGGCGCCAACGGCGTCTCGATCGAACTGACTGCGTCCGATTTCGCGCAAGAGGGCGACCAGAATCTCTCCGGCATCATCGCCATGACCGATGAAGCGGGCTCGACGCGGGCATGGGAAGTCGCCGCGACTCCGGGCCCGGCGCCTGCCGGCGTCGCCGACAAGGAGTTCGTCAACGCAGAGGTCAGCGGTGTTGCGCCGTCGCCGGTTTCATCCGTCGCGCCGATGATGGGTTTATCCGAGTTGCTGATTACGCTCGGGCTGGCATTTGCCGGCGGCCTCGTCCTCAACTTGATGCCATGCGTGCTTCCGGTGCTCACGATCAAGGCGGCTGGCCTCGTCCATACTGCGCATAATCCCAAGGAATCGCGGGCGCATGGTCTCGCCTATCTCGGCGGTGTGGTCGTCTGCTTCGCGGCGATCGGCGGGATATTGATCGCCCTGCGCGCGGCGGGCGAGCAGGCGGGACTGGGATTCCAGCTGCAGTATCCGCCGATAACGGCATTCTTCGCCCTCGTGATGTTTGCCGTGGGCCTGAATCTTCTCGGCGTGTTCGAGATTGGCGGCTCGTTGATGGGCGTTGGCAGCGGCCTTGCCGAGCGGGGCGGCACGACGGGCGCCTTCTTCACTGGCCTTCTGGCGGCGTTCGTCGGCGCGCCTTGCGTCGGTCCATTCATGGCGCCGGCGTTTGCAACAGCGCTGGCGCAGCCTGCGCCTGTCGTTCTGGCGGTCTTCATCGTCGTGGGCATCGGCCTCGCGGCACCTTTCGTGCTGCTGAGCTTCACGCCCGCCTTTGCCAAGGTTCTGCCCAAGCCGGGCAGGTGGATGGAAACCTTCCGGCAGGTGCTGGCCTTCCCGATGTTCATCACAGTGCTCTGGTTGTTGTGGGTGCTGGCCGGACAGTCTGGCCCCGATGGCATTATCGCGGTTCTCGCGGGCGGCATCGCGCTGGGCTTTGGCATCTGGCTGGCCAAGAAGATCGGGCAGGGTACCGCCGGGCGCATCGTGGCTGTGCTCGTTATTCTCGCCGCGTTCATTGTTCCCTCTGTGTCGACGACGTGGCTCAAGGCGGAAGCTTCGCCGGAAGTCTCCGCCAATGCGTGGTCGCCTGAAAAGGTTGCCGAGCTGCAGGCTGAAGGCCGGGTGATCTTTGTCGACTTCACAGCCCGTTGGTGTGTCACCTGTCAGTTCAACAAGAGCGCGATCCACGATGCCAGCGTCGCCCGCGCGTTTGCTGACCTGAACGTGGCGTTTCTCGAAGCGGACTGGACGAACAAAGACAAAGTGATCGCGGGTGAGCTTGCGAAGCATGGCGCTGCGGGCGTTCCGCTGTATCTTGTCTATCCGGCCTCTGGCGGCGCGCCGCAGAAGCTGGATCAGATCCTGACGCCCAGCATGATCGAGACGGCTGTACGGCAGGCGGCAGGTTCGCTCTAGGCAGACATGTCTTCCAGACGCTGACAAACGGGAGAAGAGGCGTGACCTTTTTCAATCGTGACAGGCTTCCGCTGATCCTTGGTACGGCTGTCGCCGCATCCATCACAGCCGGCGCGCTGATCGTTTCCACCGCAAGCGCGACACCACCCGGCAACGTGGCGCCCGCGTTCACGGAAGTGAATACGGCAGGCAAGCAGGTGTCGCTGGCCGACTTCAAAGGCAAAACGGTTGTCCTTGAGTGGACAAACGATGGATGCCCCTTCGTGCAGAAGCACTACAACTCCAGGAACATGCAGGCGACGCAGGCGGCCGCCACGAAGGACGGGATTATCTGGCTCTCCGTGATCTCGTCGAAGCCGGGCGCCCAAGGCCATGTCGACGGCGCGCGCGCCGACAAGTTGACGGCTGATCGCGGCGCGAAGCCGACGCATGTTCTGCTGGATCCCGACGGTTCAATGGGCCGTGCATTCGGCGCAAAGACCACGCCGCACCTGTACATCATCACGCCGGACGGCAAGGTCGCCTACAATGGCGCGATCGACTCGATAAAGTCGAACAAGGTCGATGACGTTCCGAAGGCCACGAACTACGTCACGGCCGCGCTTGCGTCGCTGAGCGCAGGCAAGTCGCCGGACCCCGCGCTGACCGTGCCGTATGGGTGCGACGTCAAGTACTAGAAATCGCGAACAGCTTCACATTTTGCCGCCGCGGACTTCAGGTTCGCGGCGGCTTTCTTTTGCGCCGCAGCGCCGCCGCCCACCGCTGGTGTGATCTGCACCGCGTCTTTCAGCATATGTAAAAGCCGCGATAGAGCGGCTGCCTGAGCGGTTCCCGTTGTCGCCGAAGACGCGAGCTTGAGCTGCACGTCTGTTTCCTCGGCCATGCCGCGAAAGATGCAGCGCAGATCCACAGGCCCGCCGCGCTGATCGATCTCCAGCGAGAGCCGGCTCGCAGCGAGGCCAAAGCGCTGCAGGTCCCCCGTCAGCGCCGGAGCAAGTCCAGCGGGCTTCAGGCCAGCCTTTGCCGTCGCCGCTGCCTGTGCTGCATTCACTTGCACAAGCAAGCGGCTGGCTTCGGAACGGATCTGCTCCGGCAATGTTTCGGCGGACGCGGGCAGGGCGGCGCAAACCATCAGGACGAAAGAAGCGATAAGCCGTTTCATGGCGCCGATCGTCCGTGATCGCCGTTAAGGCTTCGCGAAAGCGATGGCGGCCTGATTACTGGCCCTCTGACACGTCGATACTGCCGATGTAGGATTTGATCGCCTGCCGCGGCCTGCCGTCCCTTTCCATCTGGCGCGCGCCCGCGAGTATGGATGGCAGGGCGTAGTTTCCTTCATGGCAGGCATATTCGTAAGGCGGCTGGCTGGAAACATTCAGCGCCATCTCTCCGCTCCAGTTGCGTGTGTAGAGCGACGGGTCCTCGACCGTGAATCGGTACAGCACCTGGCCATCCGACCAGCGCGAAAACCGCTCCGTCACCTTTCCCGTGGGCGAGATGTAGGAGCGTTGTCCCGGATGCGCGTTGACCGTCTCGACGACCAGCGTGTCGCCTTCATACCAGCCGACGCTGTCGCCACCCCATTTCGGGATCTGTGAAGGGCCGTGCGTCTTGCCTATCGGTATGATCCTCACGTCGTGGATCATTTCCGTCAGGATCATCACCGCGTCAGGCGTCTGCACGATCTGGTACGTGTTGTTGTAGAGGCCATTGCTGAGCACTGGCCCCGCGCTGCGTGTGAAGCTCATCAGGCAGCGCTCCGACTGCGGGCGCACTTCCGGTCCATCGACATTCTGCGCCCGTGCGCGTTGCTCTTCACGATACGGTATTAAGCCATCGGGAGGATCGACCACCCACGCCGTGCGGTATTCGCCTTTCACCTGCGCGTAGCTTGCGCCGGGATCCATCCAGAAGCGGTTGTACCCGCGCGATGTATTCCGGTCAGCCAGCAACCGCTGCGAGGAGGCCTCGTCCAGGGGTGACACCAGGTTCTCCTGTGCGCCCGCAGCCGTCAGGCCGTGCCGTCGCGCCAGCAGGTTTGCCTCGCGCTCGCTTACCGTTACGGCTGAAGCCTGATCCGGCCGCTCCATCGCGGTCAGCGAGGTATTTGTCCAATAGCCCTGCAGGTCGGGAGCGCCCCAGCTGGTTTTTGGCGGCGCATAGTCCTGGGAGGCTGGCTGGGCGCTCACGGGCGTCGTCAGCAGCGCGGCGGACGCCAACAGGGCGGGCAGGCAAGCTTTCATGGCCTTCTCCTGCATCTTGGCTCCCCAGCGTGTCAGGCGTTTACTTGTTAAGCAATGCGGGACCGCCAGCCGGTTGCCCCTGCGGTTCCCATGCGCTATCTGCCGAGCCCATGTCGGATGGCCATCATGTCAACGGACGAGCAACAGGGCGCGCAGCAGCGCCGGCCGGAAGCCCGCAAGCCGCGGGGATTTCCTGATCGAACGGCGGCAGTCATTGCCGCCGAACGGAAGCTTGTTGACTCGATAAGCGCCGTTTACCAGCGCTGGGGCTTCGATGCTCTCGACACTGGCCCGTTTGAATATGTCGACGCTCTGGGCAAGTTCCTGCCCGATACCGACCGTCCCAACGCAGGCGTTTTCGCGCTGCAGGACGATGACGAGCAATGGATCGCCCTTCGCTACGATCATACCGCTCCGCTGGCGCGCTATGTGGCTGAGAACTGGGAGCGTATTCCCAAGCCGTTCCGCCGCTATTCGGCAGGTCCGGTCTGGCGCAACGAGAAGCCCGGCCCGTTCCGCTTCCGCGAGTTCATCCAGTGCGACGCTGACTCGGTCGGCGTGGCTGGCCCCGCTGCTGACGCGGAAATGATCGCCATCGCCGCCGAGGCCATGCAGGCCGCGGGCGCGCAGCGTGGTGAATACGTGATCCGCGTGAACTCCCGCCAGCTGCTCGACGGCATCATGGAAACCGCCGGTGTGATCGATCCCGCCCAGCGCGGAACGGTGCTGCGGGCGCTCGACAAGTTCGACAAGTTCGGCGTCGAGGGCGTCACTCTGTTGCTCGGCAAGGGCCGCAAGGACGAGTCCGGCGACGTAACCCAGGGCGCGGGCCTTGCTGCGAACCAGATCGACGTTCTGCTTGAATTTATCACCGCTCGCTCCACCTCGCGCGCTGAGACTGCCCGCAAGCTCGCCAACTCTGTTGGCATGACCCGTTCGGGCGCCACGGGCGTTGCCGAGTTGGCGGAGATCGACTCGATCCTCACTGCACTCGGCATTGGCGACGATGCAGCAGTCTTCGATCCCTCCATTGTGCGCGGTCTTGAATACTATACCGGGCCAGTCTTTGAGGCCGAGTTCCTCCGCGAGTTCCGCGACGCAGACGGCAACGCGCTGCGTTTCGGCTCGGTCGGCGGCGGTGGCCGTTATGATGGCCTAGTCGCACGTTTCCGTGGCGAGCCCGCGCCCGCTACCGGCTTTTCGGTTGGCGTCAGCCGTCTTGCCGCGGCGATGGCCGTTACCGAAGGCGCGGCAGTTGAAGGCCCGGTGCTCGTGCTTGTCCTCGATAAGGATCAGCTCGCCGATTACTCTTCGCTGGCCGCAGACCTGCGCCGCGCCGGCATCCGCGCAGAGATGTATCTCGGTTCGTCCGGCATGAAGCCGCAGATGAAATACGCCGACCGTCGCAATTCGCCGGCCGTCGTCATCGTTGGCGGCAACGAGCGTGAAAAGGGCGTCGTCACGATCAAGGACCTGAAGGCAGGCGCCGCCGCCGCCAAGGGCATGACCGACAACGATGCGTGGCGCAGCGAGCGCCCCGGTCAATTCGAATGCCCGCGCAGCGAAATGGTCGCCCGCATCAAAGCCATCACGGGCGCGTCGTGACCCTGTCCATGCAGGCTGCGGCGGCGCTTGCGCGCATCGCCCGCGTCAGCGGCGTGCGCGCCGAGCCGCAAACGCTTATGCCGGCGGAAGTCATCCTTGAACTTTCGGGCGAGATCGTCCGGTCGCGGCTTTGCACATTCACGGATGCCAGCGGCAAGGAGCATTGCCTCCGTCCGGATCTCACAACGCCGATTGCCCAGATGGTCGCGTCCAGCGAGTTGCCGGTAGCGCGTTATCATGGCGCTGGCCCTGTTTACCGGCTTCCTCCACGCGGATCGAATGATCCTGTCGAGCATCTGCAGATTGGCTTTGAATGGTTCGGCAATGGCGGCTCGCCGTCTGAAGACGCTGAAGCCTTGGCTGTTGCCCTCGAAGCCGCGCAGGCGGGTGGCGCAACCGGCGCACAGGTTCGCTTCGGGGATGTCGCGATCTATCGCGCCGTGCTGGCCGCATTGTCGTTCTCACCGCAATGGAGCGACCGCCTGCGTCGCGCTTTCTCGCGCCGCAAGGGGCCGCAGGAATTGCTGGCGGATGCATCTCGCAGCCCATCGTCGGACGCGGGCGAGGTTGGGCGGCTAGGCCTGCTTCCGCCGAAAGAAGCGGCTTTGGGTGTTGTAGCTGAGCTGAAGCGTCTCGGCGTCGAGCCCGTTGGCCGGTCTGTTGACGACATCGCGGCGCGTCTTCGCGACAAGGCTGCTGATGTGGCGCCGGCTGGGTCAGTCTCGGCGGCTCTGATCAAGTACCTCGATATTTCTGTGTCCATGCCGGCAAGCCTTGGCGCCTTGCAGGCGTTTGCGCGGGAGCAGGGGCTGGATATCTCCGCAGCCCTCGATGCTTTTGCGGAGCGGCTGGCGCATATCGCGAAGCTCAAGCCGCCGTTCTGGTCTGAAGCGGTGTTCAGCGCACAGGCCGGCCGTCGCTTCGAATACTATGACGGCTTTGTTTTCGAGCTGGCGCGCGAAGGCGCTGCGGATCGCCCGATCGTTTCGGGTGGCCGCTACGATGGCCTGATCGCACGGTTGAGCGGTGGTACGCGGGATGCCAGCGCAATCGGCGCAGCCTTACGGGCCGATCGTCTGGGCGAGGGGAGCCTGGCATGACCACGCTGAAGCTCGCCGTTCCGTCCAAGGGCCGCCTCAAGGAGCAGGCTGAAACCTTTTTTGCTGGCGCTGGTTTTGCCATCGAGGCGCTGGGCGGCGCGCGGGGGTATTTCGCGCGCATTGCAGGACTGCCCGATGTCGAGGTGCGCCTCCTGTCGGCGGGAGAGATTGCCGCCGGCGTCATCTCTGGCGACGTCCATGTGGGTGTGAGTGGGGAAGACCTCCTGCGGGAACAGGCGGGCGATCTGGACCGCGTTGTCCATCTGCTTGCGCCGCTTGGCTTTGGCCGGGCTGATCTGGTCGTGGCCGCGCCCAAGAGCTGGCTCGATGTCGAGACGATGGCGGATGTCGATGACGTCGCCGCGCGCTTGGAAGCCGCGACCGGCCGCAAGCTTCGCGTTGCGACCAAGTATGTTCGCTCGACCCGGCGTTATTTCACGGAAGAAGGCGTCGGCCATTATCGCATCGTAGAGAGCGCGGGCGCGACCGAGGGCGCGCCTGCTGCTGGCGTGGCGGAGCTCGTAGTCGATATCACCACCACGGGCGCAACGCTGGAGAGCAACGGGCTGAAGATCCTTCGGGATGGCGTGATCCTGCGTAGCCAGGCGCAACTTGCGGCCAGTCTGGATGCGGAATGGTCTGCCACGGCAGTTGCGGCGCTGGAGAAGCTGGTTGCGGGCATCGAGGCCAAGGCGCCGGGTTCGACGGGCAGGCTGAAGCAATTCATGGCTGCGCTGAACAATACGTGCGCGTGATCGCTGCGCGATCTCGATTCCATCCGGTATCACAATGGCCGCTTCAATGTTGCGGTTGCGAAGGGTTTTCGGGGGAAAATCTTTCGCGAAGCGGCGCGGACAGGGTCGGAACGGGCCAATCCGTGCCCACGGCCGATAACGCATCTGTAAGATGGCGCTTGACTCAATCCGAGCTTCAAGACAACTTGATAATCGAACTGCTTCGGCGGTTTGGCGTTTCGGGGAGGAAACGCTCGTATCAGACCCTTTTAGTGGCGGCGCGTTCATCGCGCCGCCCTTTTTCTTTGTATTTGCGGGCTTTTGGCCCTGCCACGTTCCAACCCTTCTCGCGCAGCCAACCCGTCTGGTCGATGAACAGATTCGCCAGGCGAGGTGTTTTCAGGCCGGGCGCCGCAGATTTCGTCATCCGGGCGAGTGACAGCCCATAATGAAGTCGGGGCGGCCTGTTGCCAGGCCGCCCCTTCTTCTTTGGCATTCCGAAGTTCGGCTTTGTTGGCTCGCCCGGGGTCAGGATGGGCTGCCAGATCGAACTTCTCGAAAAACAATAAGGCCATATCGATTATCATGCAATCCTGTAAGCAGGGGTGCAAAACTGAATATGCAGGCAATCGTAGGCTGATAAGGATTTCTGGCCAAACCCGTTTTGGTGAAAGGTCCTGCCTCAAGGTCAAAGGCTGACCGGATCAGATTTCGTCAAACCTTGCCGATTTCGAGTTTCAAACCTTTGCCCGATGTCCGTGGTCACGGGCTCGTGATGGCGTTGACACGTCCCCTGGAAGCAAAAGGGCGGCTCTTTCGAGCCGCCCTTCCGTGTTTGGTTCGACTTGAGTCGGACTGGACTAGAAGTCCATGCCGCCCATGTCCGGCATACCGCCGCCACCGCCGTGCGAGTGGCCGGCATCTTTCTTCGGCGCGTCAGCGATCGCAGCTTCCGTCGTGATCAGCAGCGAAGCCACCGAGGCGGCGTTCTGCAGAGCAACGCGGACGACTTTCGCCGGGTCGATGATGCCCATCTCTACCAGGTCACCGTACTCTTCGGTTTGCGCGTTGAACCCGAAGTTCTTGGTGCCTTTTTCCGAACGGATACGACCGACAACGATCGAGCCTTCGACGCCAGCGTTCTCGACGATCTGACGGAGCGGGGCTTCGAGAGCCTTGCGGACGATATCGATGCCAGCTTGCTGGTCGTCGTTGTCGCCTTCCGACTTGATCGCGAAAGCAGCGCGGAGGAGAGCCGTGCCGCCGCCGGCGACAATGCCTTCTTCCACAGCAGCGCGCGTAGCGTTCAGGGCGTCGTCAACGCGGTCTTTGCGCTCTTTGACTTCCACTTCCGTGGCGCCGCCGACCTTGATCACAGCAACGCCGCCGGCCAGTTTGGCCAGACGCTCTTGCAGCTTCTCTTTGTCGTAGTCCGAAGTCGTCTCTTCGATCTGTTTGCGGATCTGCGAGATACGGCCTTCGATGTCTTTCTTCTTGCCGCCGCCGTCGACGATCGTGGTGTTCTCTTTCGAGATCTGCACGCGCTTGGCTTTGCCGAGCATGTCGATGGTGACGTTCTCGAGCTTGATGCCGAGGTCTTCGGAGATCACCGTGCCGCCCGTGAGGATGGCGATGTCTTCGAGCATGGCTTTACGGCGGTCGCCGAAGCCCGGAGCTTTCACAGCAGCGACTTTCAGGCCGCCGCGCAGCTTGTTCACGACGAGGGTCGCGAGAGCTTCGCCTTCAACGTCTTCCGAGATGATCAGCAGCGGGCGAGCCGTCTGCACAACGGCTTCGAGAACCGGGAGCAGGGGCTGGAGCGAGGCCAGTTTCTTTTCGTGAAGCAGGATCAGCGCGTCTTCGAGGACGGCTTCCATCTTGTCCGCGTTGGTGACGAAGTAGGCCGAGAGGTAGCCGCGGTCGAACTGCATGCCTTCGACGACGTCGAGTTCGGTTTCGAGGGCTTTGGCTTCTTCAACCGTGATGACGCCTTCGTTGCCGACTTTTTCCATCGCCTGGGCGATCATGTCGCCGATGGCGGTTTCGCCGTTGGCCGAGATGGTGCCGACCTGGGCGATCTCTTCGTTGGTCGTGACTTTTTTCGACTGCTTCTTCAGGTTCTCGACGACTTCGAGAACGGCTTTGTCGACGCCGCGCTTGAGGTCCATCGGGTTCATGCCAGCGGCGACGCGCTTCAGGCCTTCGCGAACGATGGCTTGGGCGAGAACCGTGGCGGTCGTGGTGCCGTCACCCGCGACGTCGTTGGCCTTCGAGGCCACTTCGCGGATCATCTGGGCGCCCATGTTCTCGAACTTGTCGGACAGTTCGATTTCTTTGGCGACGGTGACGCCGTCCTTCGTGGTGCGCGGGGCGCCGAAGGATTTTTCGATGATGACGTTACGGCCTTTCGGGCCGAGCGTGACTTTCACGGCGTTGGCGAGGATGTCGACGCCGCGCATCATGCGATCGCGGGCGTCGGCGGAGAATTGTACGTGCTTGGCTGCCATGTGGCTTGTTCCTAGCTAGCTTGAATTATGGGGAAGGGCGAAGGGCCGCTAAGGCCTACTTCTTCGCCGCAGCGGGCTTCTCGACGATGCCGAGGATGTCGCTCTCTTTCATGATGATGAGCTCCTCGCCGTCGATGGTGACTTCCGTGCCCGACCATTTGCCGAACAGGATGCGGTCGCCAGCTTTCACGTCGAGCGGGGTGACCTTGCCATCTTCGCCGCGCGCGCCGGAACCGACGGCGACGATTTTGCCTTCCTGGGGTTTCTCTTTGACGGTGTCGGGGATGATGATCCCGCCCTTGGATTTCTCTTCTTCCTTGACGCGGCGAACGAGCACGCGGTCATGGAGCGGACGAAAGCTCATGATTTTCCTCAATTTTTCCAGGTTCGAGCCTTCCCCGTGGAAGGCTCAGAATACGGCCTGCTAGCAGTCCCTGTTGGAGAGTGCCAGCCGCGCGGCAGACATAGGGGCGGTCTCCAGATCGCGTCAAGGGTCGGACACGTCTTTTGGGGCGGCCAAATGCGCGTTTCCGACGCCATTTGAGGATAGCGCCGGAAAAGCAGCGAAATCGACTGGAAAGGCTTAGTTCACCGAGGTTGAAGGCGTTGCCTTCCAGCTGAGCGACTTCGCGATTTCAGCCTCGAGAGCGGCCGCCATTTCGGCTTGCGCGCGCTGGCTGGGGTGGCTGTCGCAGCCGTAGCGGTCCTTGCCGGCCTTCGGTTTGAACTCGACGAAGCTGACCTTTGAGTCGCCCTCCTTGCGGACGAACTCGATCGCGTCCGAGATCGAGGTTTTGGCGGCGGTGTAGCGTTTGCCCCACAGCGAGCCCCCGATGGCGCCGATGATCTGCGCGTCGGGGTAAGCCGTACGCAGGCGGCGGAGCATATAGACATAGGCTTCGTCAAAGGACTGGCCGGGGTCGCCGGCCGTGAAATCGCTCGTGCCGAGGTTCAGGACGACCACTTGCGGCTGGTAGGCGAGGGCGGCCCATGCGGTGGCGCCGTCGGCAAGCGTCTGCCAGGCCAGGGTGGCCATGGTGGGGCCTTCGCCCGCGAAGTTGCGGGTCAGGCCGCCGCCGTCAGCCGCGATGACGTGGACGTCCGCACCGAAGGCGCGGGCGGTCAGGGCCGGGTAGGCCAGGTCGGCGTTCTGGGTCGCGTAGCTATAGGTGCATTTCTCGTTTTCGCCCTCGACGCCGTATCCGGAAGCGAAGGAGTCGCCGATGACCAGGATGCGGTGATCCGGCGCCGTGGTCGGCTGGAGGCGGTCGGCCTCGATCCGCTCAAAGCGCGTGACGCCGACATTCGTCGCGGTGCGGCGGGTAACCCTGATCTTGTGGTTACCGGGGGCGCCTTCGAACAGCGTGTAGGTCTGGCTGCCGTCCCTGAGCGCAAGCTTCGTGGTCACGCCATCGACTTCGACATTGAGCCAGTTTGATCCCCAGTCGGAGATCGTCGCTTTCAATGTCCCGCCTTCGAACGTGGCTTCGAAGCCGCTGCTGGGCCATTGGGAGGCGAAGCCCCCGCCTGCGATAACCTCGGCCCGGCCGAGGATTCGGACGTTCTGGGCGTTTGCCGCGCCGGCAAAGGCGATGGCGGCGATCAGGGTGCAAATCAGGCGGTGCGCTCTTTTCATAAGCATGGAGCAGCAGGAAGGGCGCCATTCCCCGCCAAGGCGAGACGGTAAACGCAGTTCAGCTTTCGCGTGTGGCGCGATCAGTCCCGCGTGGCAAAGGACTCCGCCTGGCGGATAGCCTTCCAGGCAAGCACCCTGGCCGCGATTTTACCGTTCGGCAGGCGCCAGTCGGCTTCGACATAGCCGGTCGTCTTGGAGCGATTAACCAGCCGCGCCTCGATCTCGATCAGCGGGCCGGAGACGGGGCGGAAGATCTTCACCTGCAGATCCTGGGTCGTGAAGCCTTCGCCTTCCTCCAGCGCCGTCACCATGCAGAGCGAAACGATGTTGTCGGACAACGCGGCGATCCAGCCGCCGAAGACGCGGCCTTCGTAGATGTCGCGCGAACCGTCATTGGGCCAATGGAACAGCACGCGCCCAACCTCGGCCTCCTTGCACCAGAGATCAGGCCGGATGCCCATGTTCCGGTGAGCTGGCGGAAGGTCGCCAGACATGAACCGCGCAAAGCGCGCATTGACGTGCGGCGGCAAGGTGGGGAAGCCGTCAAAGCTCATGTGGTCGATTCCGTCGTATGCTTCAGGCTATGGTCGTT
>Ga0116178_10003306_pt1 | contig 12292 bp, 8 predicted proteins | sample AD_STIC12_MetaG_FD_89880 | JGI IMG/M metagenome (GOLD analysis project Ga0116178, IMG submission 89880) | Active sludge microbial communities of municipal wastewater-treating anaerobic digesters from USA - AD_STIC12_MetaG | ecosystem: Engineered > Bioreactor > Anaerobic > Digestate | place: USA... | reverse complement strand
TGATGCACTTGATCTGCCCTATCTCAGCCTCAGCGTTCCGATAAAAAAACACCGGCTGGGCTTGCAGGTCAACTCGCATTCCTCCGGCTTGGTCAACAATGCGGTGAAGTATCTCACTACCGATAGCCTCAGCATCACGGAAAAGCACGTCATGGATAGATACCTCTATCGTGGTGACCTGATCTACAGCTACAGAACAGGCAGATACAGCGCCGGAGCCAGTCTCAACTACTATTTTGGCCATGATGTGCGAAGCTTTTATCAGGATGCCGGTTTCAGCCCTTACAATACTTACGAAGAGCTGATAATGTCTTATAAAGGCCCCTCGCTCACCTTGGGAACGATGGCAAATTATGACAGGTTTAGCACTGCAGTGTATGTGAGCCCGCAAATCAAGCTCCAAGGGATGAGTAAAAGGGTGTCGCTGCACACCAGCGAACCGGAAGAAGACTATGAATATAAGCTGCCTTGGGAAGTGGGCGTGGGGACATCTGTCCTGCCCTTCAAGGAGCATAAAATAAATGTTGATCTGCACTATGAGGCTTGGAAACAAGTGGATGACAATCTGGAAGATGGCATGAAGCTGGGTGTGGGCTGGGCTTATGAACCTGTGGCCGAAACCCGCGACAGCTATCTGAAAAAACTGCCGCTTAGAGCGGGGCTTTCCTGGCGCAACCTGCCCTTCAAAGTAAAGGATGAACCGGTTGAAGAATATGCAGTTAGCTTAGGTATCAGCTTCCCGCTCAAGCGAGATATCAACCGCCTGGATTTTGGCTTCCAACTCCTGAAAAGAGGCGATCTCGACACTAACAAGCTCTCTGATACCTCCTTCATGTTCATGATGGGCTTTACCGGTTTTGACATCATCGGCAAGACAGGTGATCGAACCGCTCCCAGAGACATCCCCGTCAAAGAGGAGATAGATAAATGGTGAGATGGAAGCTGCCGGATGATGAGCTGGCAGGCTTTGTAACACAACTCAAGAAAAGCCGTCCGGAGGTCGATCTGGGACTTGATCTCACGCTGGAAGATCTGCCGGATGAGGGTCTTTTTGCCAATATTGAGGTGTTGGCTGATAGGATTCAGAAGGCGATGTATACCAATGAGCCGCTGGTGATCTTCGGTCATGACGATCCGGATGGGCTGACGGGAACCTATATCCTGCATCAGTTTTTCAATTCCATCGGCTATCAGAAACACGAGTTTTACATCCCAAACCGCAATCTCTGGCAGCATGGCATCCAGGACGATTTTGTGGAGCACGTGCGGGAAAATGGCTTTACTTTGGCCATTGTGGTGGATAACGGCATCTCCTCCCGCGAAGGCGTGGAGCGGCTAAAAAGATTAGGGTGCGACACGTTGATCGTTGATCATCACCTGATCCAACAGGAACAATTGCCGGAAGCCTTTGCCATCATGAATCCACGCTTGCCGGGCTGCCGCTATCCCTTCAAGGATTTGGCAGGAGTGGGCGTAGTCCTGATGTTGATCCGCCATCTGGGCAAAATCTTGGAACATGAAGTGGACGAGAGTGCCTATTTTTGGACGGCGGTAGGCAGCATTGCAGACAAGGTGCCCATGGTGGGCCTCAACCGTCTCATCCTGCGGCATGTGATCGATAACTGGCCGCAGATGCGGGATGCAAGTATCGACTTCCTGCTGCGCAATTTCAAGCGCTTGAGTGATGAGATGGATGTGTTTGATTTTATCACCAATACTTCCAGGCTGATTGCCAATGGACGCGAAGAAGGCGGTCAGCACATGGCGATGCGCTTCCTGCTGCAGATGGGAGACGAAAAAGCGAAGCTGTTTCAAGCTTTGGAGCTTAAGAAGAGGCAGTGGGAATCCGAGCTGAACCGCATCTTTGGCTATATGGATACCATCTTGGCAGATTTTGAGGCGCGTGCTTTCATCTACTTTGACGACGAAGATATGATCCCCTACAACTTTCTGGGCACCGCTTCCACCTATGTGGTTTCCAGCTTGAATATCCCGGCGATCATGATCAAATATCACAATGGCAAGATGGTCTGCGAGGGACGCTGTCCTGAGGGAATGAATATGGTGGACGCTTTTGCGCACTGCAAGGAGCATTTGATCCAATATGGAGGCCACGCCAAGGCGGCGGGATTTACCATGCATCCGGATAAATACGACGACTTTTTGAGCTGTTACAATGATTATTTAGACCACAATCTGCAGGAGAGCGAACCTCCGCCACGCTTTGAGGTGGACGCAGTTATCAGCTTGGAAGATATGCACTTTGCAAATTGGCAAATCCTGCAAAAGCTGCTGCCTTACGGCATCAAAAACCCGGAACCGTTGCTCTTGGCCAGAGGGGTGGACACGAATACCCTCATGTCCAGATTTACCATTGAGTTTAACAATATCAGCCTGCCCCGAGGCGAAAAGATAGATATAGTGTTCTACTGGAAGAATCGCCAAAGCGTTCGGGTGATGGACTTTGTGGTCTGCCGGGCTTAGTGTATGGCTTGGTAAGTGGGAAGAGATGCAAGAAAAGCAGTTGAAGGAATACCTGAGGAAAGCGATCCATTTTAGCTCGTTGGTCATCCCCTTTGGCTACAAATATCTGTTGGGATTCAACCGGCGCTTAGGCTTTTCCATCCTACTGGCCGCCTTCTGCCTTAGCTTCATCATCGAGTTTTATCGCCATTGGCAAAAGAGCTTTCGCCACACCTTTTACCGCTTCTTTGGCCGCGTGCTGAGGAAACACGAGCTAAGAGACTTTACCGGAGCTACTTACATGCTGTTTACCGCCATGCTCTGCGTGGCTTTCTTCGATCCCACCATCGCCTTCTGCGCCACAGCTTATCTCTCTATCGGAGATACATTTGCCGCTCTGATAGGCATGAGATTTGGCAAAAGAAAGATCATGGGAACAGAAAAATCCCTGGAAGGCAGTCTGGCTTGCTTTGTCAGCACCCTCATCTTCGGTCTCTTCTTCCTGCCACCTGCTCTGGCTGTGGTGGGAGCTTTAGCTGCAACTTTCGCCGAACTGAGCATAGTCCCCATCGACGACAACATCAAAATCCCCATCATCTCTGGACTGGCGCTTAGCTTGGCAAACATATTTGTGTAAGAGAGAGTAAGATATGCGTATCTCATTTGTGATTCCCGCTTTAAACGAACAAGACTCCCTGCAGCAGCTCACTCAGGAAATCCAGGCCCACTGCCCTACGGAAGACCATGAGATCATCTACATCGATGATGGCTCTACGGATGCAAGCTTTGAGATCATGAGTAGCCTGGCTGGCAAAGACGAAAGGATCAAGGTAGTCCGCTTCAGACGCAACTTTGGCAAAGCGGCTGCCCTGCAAAAAGGCTTCAGTATCGCCACGGGAGAGGTGGTCTTTACCATGGATGCGGATTTGCAGGATGACCCCAGTGAAATCCCTGCCTTTTTGGCCAAACTGGATGAGGGTTACGATTTGGTAAGTGGCTGGAAACAAAAGCGTAAAGACCCCTGGCACAAGAGGTGGCCTTCCAAGCTTTACAACTGGGTCACAGCACGCACCTTTGGGCTCAAGCTCAGAGACTACAATTGCGGCTTCAAGGCCTATCGCAAAAGCCTAGTGAAGGAACTCACACTCTATGGCGAAATGCACCGCTATATCCCTGTTTTGGCGCATGCTTTGGGCTATAAGGTGGGTCAAATCCCGGTGCATCACCGCGCCAGGCAGTTTGGCAAATCCAAGTATGGCATCGAACGCTACCTGAGAGGACTCTTTGACCTGCTCACCGTCAAGATGGTGACCCACTACAACAAAAGTCCGCTCTATCTTTTTGGCAGATGGGGACTTGCCTCTACGTTGCTGGGCATCGTCATCTCCGGATATTTGGCTGTGCTCAAGCTCTTTTGGGGTGTGCCGCTCTCCAACCGTCCCCTGCTCTTTTTGGGTATACTGCTCATCTTGGGCGGCTTGCAATTTGCCTCTCTGGGGCTCATCTCAGAGCTGATTGTGAATAAATTCAACTCCCCCAATAAGCAGAACATTTCCATCAAAGAAAGCATCAATATCGACGATGCAGGGTAGGAAGTGAAGAGCATAGAAAGGTTTTACCTGCTGCGCTACATCAAGAGTCCCAAGCGGATGTTGATGCGATTCAGCTTTGTTTTCATGGTGCTGGGCATCGTGATCTCTGTGGGCATCCTCAGCGCAGGATTGAACCTCTTTGAGGGCTATGAAAGAGCATTGAAGACGGTGCTGCTGGATAGCTTTGCGCACATCAAGATCGAGAGCGGAGGCGGACGCTTCCTCAACCAGGAGCAACTGGAGCGGATCACTAAAACTTTGCAAGATAAGCCGGAAATCGTCTCCCTCACGCCCTACATTGGTATCAACCTCATGGCGATCGACAGCGAAAACACGCGTGGTTGCGTCTTTAACGCCTATCATACGCCTGAGGGTAAAGAGCTGCACTACGGCAAGTTTGTGGTGGAGGGCAGAGCCCAAGTCAATGATGGAGAGGTGGTTATCGGCCATTATTTAGCGGAAGAATTTGACCTGAAAGTTGGTGACGAGATCAGCCTGCTTTATCCTCAGTTGAGACGTGTCACGCCTCTGGGAGTGAGCTCGGACATACGCAGGTTTAAGGTGGTAGGTCTTTACAGATCAGGCTATTATGAATTTGACCGCTCGCTGATTATCGGCACCTTGACGGATGCACGCAACATTCTTTTTACCGACGATCCTTTCGCTGCGGTGGAGATCAAGCTGGACAACGAGCATGTGGATAAGGCCAAGGAATTGGCCAGCAGCTACCGGATGGGGCTGGGAGCCGACCTGATCGCCTATCCGCCCCTAAGCGGTGATCTCTTGCGCATCGTAGCCATGCAGAAGTGGCTGATCTTCATTGTCTTCAGCTTTTTGGTGCTCATCGCCGGCATCAATGTAATCAGCGCAGTTTCCACCATGATCTTGGACAGGAAAAACCAGATCGCCATCCTCCGCACTCTGGGCGCTACAGCCGCAACTGTTCGCAAGGTAATCAATTACCAGATACTGCTGGTTTGCTTTATCGCCATTATCATCGGCCAGGCGGTAGGTGCTCTGCTCTCGCTATTGGTGGTGAAACAAGGCTTTTATCGCCTCAAAGGTGAGGTGTATTTCATCGATAAGTTGGAGCACTATATCAGTGCTTTCAACCTGGTCACCGTGTTTATGGTAGCCTCGATTTTGGTGATCATCTGCGTCTGGATACCGTCCAGGCAAATCAACCGGCTCAAGATCATTGACCTCATTCGCAACCCCTAAGGAAGCTCTAAAGATGATTCTAACTGCACATAATATCAGCAAAGTATATCAGGATTCACATCGCACCATCACCGTGCTGGATGGTGCAGACCTGGAAGTGAAGAAGGGTGAACTGATCAGCATCACAGGCCAGAGTGGCTGCGGCAAAAGCACGCTGCTGCATATCTTGGGCCTCTTGGATGACAGCGATAGCGGCACCATCTCAATCGAAGGCATGCAGGTGAATTCCCGCCATCCCGATGCACCTTTTATCCGCAATTCAAAGATCGGATTTGTTTTTCAATTTCACTATTTGGTGGAAGACCTCACCGCTGCAGAAAACGTTGCCTTGCCGCTGCTTATCGCCGGCAAGAATATAGCCGCAGCCCAAGAAGAAGCCAGGGAAATCTTGAGTCGCCTGGGTTTGCAGGACAGGGTGAGCCACTTTCCCAATCAGCTCAGCGGTGGCGAGCAGCAACGTGTCGCTTTGGCCAGAGCTTTGGCCAATAAACCCTCCATCGTGTTAGCGGATGAGCCCACAGGTAACCTCGATCCTGCCAATAGCTTGGAGGTCTGGAAGCTGATGCGTCAACTCAATGAAGAATTGGGGCAAACCTTCGTGGTGGTGACCCATGATCGGGAGCTGGCCAAGCTGGCGGATAAGAGTTATGAACTGAGCTTGGGGAAGCTAACCCTATTATAAATCAGGCAGATCCATGAAACGCTCTCGCTCCTTTCTGATCTTTGTGGTGATCCTGCTGGTCATCAACGCCATTTTCTTCACCGCCTGGTATGGCTTTGGCGGCAAGAATTGGGCCAAAGGGATGATAGAGCGCTTGGGCGGCAAGGCGTTGGGTGGCAAACTCACTATTGAAGGCTTCAATCTTGGCGAGAGGCAGGCTTATCTGGAAAACGTCAGCTTTGCTGCAACAGACAGCAGTTTGAGCTTCGATGTGCGTCGGGTAGAGGTGAGATACAATCTTTTTAAATTTATCTTCAGCCGCTTCAAGCTTAAGCACATTTTGGATCGCGTGGAGGTTGATTCTCCCGTGGTCAGGCTCAAGATCGTTCCCTCGGAAGAGGAAAAGCCGCCTTCGCCACCCTTTAGATTTCCGGATTTGAGCAACTACTTCAACCATGTAGAGGTCAAAAACGGAGCGGTAAGCCTGGATCTGGGTATCGCACTGGAATTTGGCGGCGGTGAGCTTTTACAGATCAAGCAATCGCTAAACAACATCAATATCACTGCGGTGAATGAAGATAAGATCAAACTGGACTTGAGCGCCAACATGCCCGGCGAGGGAAAATTGAAGGTGCAAGGCAGCCTGATCAAGGATAGATTGGAGCTGGCAACTGCCCAAATATCAAGCTTTAAGCCTCAATATATTCATCACGCTGCCCTGGGCTATCCGCGCAGCATGATCGGCCTGCAGGTTGAGGCCACCCAAGCTACAGCGGATGATGATATCGTCTTCAATGGCAAGCTGATGGCTTGGAATACGACCGCTTTACTCTTGCAGGAACACGCAGTAACTCTTCCCTTCTTGAGCGCCGAGATGCAGGACAACCACCTGAGCGTAGCGCTATCAACCTCCAACCTAGGCAACAGCAAGGTGGGCGGACACTTTGAGATTCAAGACCCCCTGGGCAAGTTGCATCTGGATAGCGGCATGGTAAATGCAAATCTTGACCTTTCCATGATCAGTCCAGAGCTTTCCGGCTTTGTGGAGGCAAACATCCAGGCGCAGGGCACCATCAAGCAGCCAGAAGCAAGCGTCACAGCACGTTCTGCAGGTATTAACGTGGCTGGAATAAGGTTTGAAAACATCGCCCTGAAAGGCAGCTTCAGTGATGATCTGCTACAATTTACAGACCTCACAGTGCAGCTGATGGAACACAATGTGGCAGCAAAGGGCAGCCTCGATCCCTTCTCTTTGAGCATCAAGACTGATCTCAACATAGTTCCTCAGCGTGCCAACCAAGACCTGGCACTGAAAACAAAAGCCAAGGTGGATGTGGATTTGTATGAGGCTTTACCACAAATAGGTGCAGAGTTCCTGTCTCTAAGCGTGAAGAAGGGCAGCTCATCGCTCGATAATTTCAGCGGTTACGTCAACCTCATCCCCGCAACTGAGGGAGCGCAGCAGAGCTACTATCTGGATTGTGATCTCAGTAGTCCGGATGGGCAGTTGATCAGCGCGGTGGGCGACATCCTGAACCGCAGCCTGGCTGTGGATGTAGATGTGCATCCCATCGATCTGGCAGGCATCTATCCACATGAGATGCTGACACGTTTTGCGCCCTCGGTGGGAGGCAAAATCAGCGGCTTTATGCACCAAGACAACATCGCCGCTCAGACTGAGCTCCGCATTGTTGCGAATAATGATGAGCTGAGACTGGATACCCAGCTCAACCTCAGCGGTTCTTACAACCTAAGCACCTCTCGGGCTGGGGTTTATGCCTCCACTACCGATGGCAGTTTAAACGGTGAAGAGCTCAATTTTGAAGTGATTGCCACGCTGGAAGACGGGACTCTCAACTTGGGCTCCCTCCAGTTAAACGAAATGCTGCGAGCCACGGCTAAAGTGCCTTTGGATGACATAATGGACTCTACAGCAAGCTTTTATCTCAAAGACGTCTCCACTGAGCAGATACAGCGCTATGTGCCGCAATATACCTCCTTTTTACCGGATATTTCAGGAGTGCAGCTCACCGGCACCTTTGATCAGGAACTGGATGCTATCCTGAGTGTAGGAGCGGTGCGGATTGATGGCCTGAAGCCGATGTCTGCCAATCTTACGCTACGTGGACCACCGGAAAATGTGGCAGTCATGGGCAAACTCAAAGCCGGCAATAAAGAGTTGCCGCTCAAGGATGCCAAGCTGGATTTCATCAATGGCTTCAGCCTGGATGCCAAGGGTATTGCGCAGAACTTCCCCCTCACGGAAGTGCTGGAGGATATACCTTTGCAGCTAAACGTGAGCGGCGAGGTGGGCTTTTCCTTTGGAACGGAAGATTCCCGCCTCCCCGGCATGAACATTTCTGCCGACGTGAGTGCGCCCAAACTGAGCTTTGAAGGAGTGCCAGAACTACATAACATCCGCTTGATCGCCAGTCAGTCCGATCGACTTTTGCAGGTGGATACGCTCTACGTAGCCTCAAGTGATCTTGGCGAGCTAAAGGCTTCCGGCGCACTGGATTACAACCTCACAAGCGGCAGCTTTTTCGAAGGTAAAAATCAGCTTGATGTCCAAGCTGACCTATCGCTCTTTGAATTTCTTAAAGCTCAGGTACCTATGATCTTAGACGCCTCTGGGCGCAGCAATTTAAGCGCATCCATAGGCGTTAACGAAGATAAATTTGTGATCAAAAGCGGTAATATCGACCTGCGCAATGGTTATCTGCAGATCAAAGACCAGACCGAGCCCATCAGAGCTCTTAACCTCGCCGCTTCAATCACGGACAACAGACTGAGCATTGACAGAGCCAATCTCCTGATGGGTAAAGGCAGGCTGAGGTTTTTCAACGATTTTGATGAAGAGCCGACCAACCACTTTTTTGTGGGACTATTGGATCTCGGCATCCTCAAACTGGGCACGGATGAGCCGGGGCTGCTGGTGAATATCCCCGAATTTACCGCACCCAGAACGCTCACCAAAGTGATGCTCAAAGGACGCAACGATCAGTGGTTCACTGTTAGCGGGCCCTTCGACGATATGAGCATCAAGGGAGACGTCTATGTGAGCGATGCGCACGCACTTTATCCGCCCAAGACAGACAACCTGCTCAACCTCGTCTACAGCTTCCGCGGCGCTTTTACCAAGTCCGACAACAACGGCCAAATGACGGATGAGCCCATGCCACTGCCCTTTAAGCTCGATCTGATCATACAGTTGGAAGACAACATCCGCTATGTGACCTATCCCGCCAGCATGGACATCAAACCCGGCGGATTCCTGCATCTGATCTATGATGGGCATGAGTTTGTGGCCAAAGAAGCGGCCTTCAACTCGGAGAAGGGCAAGATCGACTTTCTGGGCACCGTCTTTGAGGCCGAATATCTAAACATCAGCATCGTGGACGCACAAGACCTCTTTATCATTGATGGTTCCTTCATCAAACGCAGCCCTGATGGCACCATCATCGTTCTAAGCGTGACCACCGACAGGGATGTCTCAAAACCGCTGATGGAGCGGCTGCAGTTCAATCTCTCCAGCGACAACCCCACCGACCAGTCCATCACGGATATCTTGGCGAGGATGCGCTACAGCGGCTCATCGGAAGGGATGAAGGCCGGGCAGGAGACCTTGGATTTGCAGGACGAAGCGCTGATGCTGCTTTCGGACAATATCAACGCCTCCATCCTCTCGCCCATGCTCTACCCGCTGGAAAACGAGATCAGAAGAGCTTTAAAACTCGATGGATTTAGCATCAAAGCCGGTTTTATCCAAAATCTCTTTAGCCAATACTCATCCAATCCCAATCAATTTGTGGAATACGGAGACACAAACCACTTCCTAGATGACGTTAACCAATTTGGCGCCTCAATCCTGCTCAACAACCTCTCCATCTCTGCAAGTAAGTATTTGGGACGCAAGATGTTCCTGGATTACACCCTCAGCCTTCAGGAAGCAACTGACCTGCAAAGACGCACACGCATCCTGGTTTCGCACGACACCGCGCTCAGGTTGCTGTTACCACACCAATTCAGGCTGGAATACACCTTCAAATATGAACCACGGGAAACCAATCTGAGCCATGAATTGATGCTGGCACGTTCCTTCAGATTTTGGGGGTTATAACAAATCCTTTGACAAAATACGCCGCTTTAAAATAGTGAACTAAATGAAGATTCCCATGGAGGATAAAATGGCTGAGACAAAAGCTACGCCGACTATAAACCCGCAAGAGAAGCAGAATAACGCCGCTTTGCATACCAAAGAAGCAGATCCATTTCGCAAGGTAAGCCTTGTGGAATTGATCATGATCCTCATGCTCGCCGGTCTGATACTGGTCTTTATCTTCGGATTGCAACAGATGAAGATAGACAAGCAAAAAGAAGCTGAGGCACAACAAAAGTTTGAAACAATAGTCCCCATCCTCGCTGACATCATCCAAAAGATGGAAGAGTATAAGAAAGCTGACGAATTTGGAGACTACCCCATCGACTTGGGAGAAGTGGGCACGTTTACAGACGAAAACTTTGAATTTAAGTATGATGCAGAAAACCACTTTATCGATGCCGTATCCAAAGAAAGCTTTGGTAAAGCAGGAGTTATCGTGCGCTATAGCTTGAATAACTCAGTCTACGAAGTGGTAGACGACAAACCGGGTGAGAAACCCACCGTCAAGGACGATTGGCTGCCTTAAGCGACTGATAGCTTAGCACTTTAACACCTAATCTTTTAGCGCCTGCCGGAAAGAGTTCCGGCGGGCTTTTTTGTGTCCCCAATCTGGCGTCTTCCTTGCTTAGCCGCCCGGTGATTACTCGGTGATACTCGGGAAAAACCCGAGTATCACCACGGCATCACCCTGCGGGTGAGTAAGCAAGGAGGGGGTATGCAGGCAGTCTTATAGTTTTAAAAGCCCCACTTTGTGCAAGATCAGCATGGAGGCAGACCAACCGATGTAGAGGCTCATCCAGGTGTAAAAAGCCAGCATCAGCACCCAAAACAAGGGAACCATGCCAGCTCTTCCATAGAGGAAGACCGTTGCACATAGAAGCGCATAAAATGGACACAAAATATATGTAAATAGTTCTTGACAAATTAGATACGTCTATTATATTGGTTCCATCAAAACACAGGAGCCCATCATGGAAAAACAGACCATCACCTTAGCAGATCAAGAGATTGCCAGCCGTCTGGCTACTCGTAAACACTTCCTCAAGGACGTAGATTCCTTGATAAACTGGAATCCAATCCGCAGGATTCTTGACAGGGTAGAGATTATAAGAAGAAAATCAGTTGCTGGCAGGGACGCATTCTCTGCAGAAGTAATGTTCAGGATCATGCTGCTGCAAGCTTGGTATGGTTTGTCTGATTACCAGATGGAAGAGCAACTTTACTACAACAACATGTTTATGTGGTTCTGTCATTTAAGTTTTGAGAATCCTGTTCCGGATCATTCGACGATCTGCCGCTGGCGAGCCAGGTTTTCCGAAAAAGGTATTCAGGCCAGGCTGTTTAATGAGATCAATCGCCAGTTGAGCGAGTATAGAATTGGGGTTAAAGAAGGTGTAATCGTGGATGCGACAATCGTGGAATCGCATGCCAGGCCACACAGGAAAGGTATCATTGAAGTCGAACCTGTGGGCGATGATGAGATTCCTAACCAAACCGATATTCAACGAACCGAGTTCACTATAGAAGAGTCCAAGGATCCCGATGCTAGGTGGATAAAGAAAGGCAGCAAGAGCAGCTTCGGGTTCAAGGCAAGTATTGTGACTGAAAAGAAAAATGGTACGGTTCAGGGTGTAGTGGTTACCCCTGCCAATGTCTATGATGGGCATATTTTGGAGGCTGTTTTGGATTCAATAGATCTGCCTGAAAACTGTGAAGTCCTCGCCGACAAAGGATATTGTAGCCAAGAGAATGAGGACATGTTGAGAGAAAGAAAGTTGGTGTCCAAGATCATGCGGAAGAAAAAGAAGAAACAGGAGATGCCACTGGAGACGAAAGCCTTCAATCACGCTATATCAAAAGAGAGATACCGGATCGAACGGAGCTTTGGTAGCTTGAAGAAGCACTTTGGTTGGAGCAGATCAATCTACATGGGGCTGCAAAAGACTAGAGACTATCTGATCATGGGAGCGATTGCCTTCAATCTGAAACGCTTCCTGGTGATTTTACAAACTTGATATAGGGAAGGTCTGCCCTAATTTTGGGAAGACCACAAAAAAGACCCACGAAAAGGGCATTTAGAAGGGCAAACTCCAGATTTAATACCAAAAAACACTATTCAAACCAAGAAGTTGTGAAAAATACATCCGAAATTGTGCTGAAAACGGCAGAGTCCAGATTGTTCAATTGTCTTAG
>Ga0116178_10003304_pt1 | contig 12295 bp, 10 predicted proteins | sample AD_STIC12_MetaG_FD_89880 | JGI IMG/M metagenome (GOLD analysis project Ga0116178, IMG submission 89880) | Active sludge microbial communities of municipal wastewater-treating anaerobic digesters from USA - AD_STIC12_MetaG | ecosystem: Engineered > Bioreactor > Anaerobic > Digestate | place: USA... | reverse complement strand
TGGTGTATAAGCCATTAAGCAGGTTCCTGAAGGGCGAAAGCAAAATGCAAAAGAAAGCTGCATGATATGAAGAATGCGTCATAGACGCATTCTTCTTTTGCACAGCAGCTTAGTTTTATATAATAGAACTAAATGGCATATCACCAATTTCGTGCTTATATATCCCGCCCCATTCTCCTATGGGGTTGTTCTTATTTTTTGAATGCTCTGCTCATTTTTTTATCGGAAGGGTTTTGTATATCCTTTTGAACTGAATTCCATATCTGTATGCTGCCCTCTTCCCAGGAAAGAATCCTGTCAGGTTCATCCGCTGCAAAACCGGAAGGCAGTATTACACTTGCAGTTGTGCCTACATTGGGAGCTATGTCTACTTCCTTTTCTACGCCGTTCACTTTTATTGATTTCTGTCCGTTCCACAATTCCACAGTCATTCCGTTCCAATGGATGGTTGCCTTCTGCTCTGCTGCGTTCCATTCATAGGTTCCGCCCATTTCTTCCAGTATAGCGCCAATAGGCATGTTGCTTATATTAAGCACGGTCTTCCCCCTTACCACAGCTGAATCAATAAGCCCTCCCTGTGAAACCTCCGGCTGTGTTGCGGCATCCGGTGTTGTGGCTGCTGATGATACTATCTGTTTTCCGTTCTGGTACAGATTCTGAAAATTCCCCGTCATGTACATCAGTACCAGCAAGCGCAACGTACTCCCATAATAATTATCAGCCCTGTTGCAAGGCATTCATCGTAAAATGCCTTTGCCGGCTGTCTGTCGGTTCCTGTCATGGTTCCGGCTGCTGCACATGCTGCAGAGGACACGGGGACGTTTCTCCGAGGACACGGGGACGTTTCTCCTGTCCCGCTGAAAGCGGGACAGGAGAAACGTCCCCGTGTCCTCACTTATATATTCTTATTTCCTGAAATATCTCTTCAGCAGCCCTTCAAAGCCTGCTCCGTGCCTTGCTTCGTCCTTGCACATTTCATGCACAGTATCGTGGATTGCATCGTAGTTAAGCTGCTTTGCCTTTGTTGCAAGCATCTTTTTGCCTTCGCAGGCTCCAAACTCTGCTTCTACCCTCTTCTCCAGGTTCTTCTTGGTATCTGCAGCCACAACCTCTCCGAGAAGCTCAGCAAACTTTGCGGCATGTTCAGCTTCCTCAAAAGCATATCTCTTATATGCCTCGGCAATTTCCGGATAGCCTTCACGGTCCGCTTGGCGGCTCATTGCCAGATACATTCCGACTTCGGTACATTCTCCCATAAAATTCATTTTAAGCCCTTCGTATACTTCAGGATCTACATCTTTTGCAACGCCTATTCTGTGTTCATCCGCCCACTGCCGTGCACCTTCTTCTTTCAAAGTAAACTTTGCTTAGGCGCCTTACACTGAGGACAAGCCTCGGGTGCCTCCGGCCCCTCATGAACATACCCGCAAATTGTACATACAAACTTTTTCATATAAATCCCTCCATAAATATTTATTCTTTATTAATAATTATTCTCCTGTTCATAATGTTACCATACACCTTCTGTTTTAGCAAGGGATTTTATGAAATTTTTTAACAATTCATATCTGACCCTTAAAGTATCGGCTGTAATCAATGGAACTATCCCATACAAGTGATTCACTAAAAAATAGTGTAAAAAAAGTCTATAAATGATAAAATAAGTAGGGGCAGTCAAAATACCCCTGCTTATTCGTCTGTAAGGAGAATTAAAATGGGAAAAACACTGGTATTAGCCGAAAAGCCCTCAGTAGGGAGGGATCTGGCAAAGGTATTGAACTGCAATCAAAACAGCAACGGATACCTTGTAGGGCAGAAATATATAGTAACCTGGGCTCTCGGCCACCTGGTTACTTTAGCTGACCCCGAAGCCTATAATAAAAAGTATAAGAACTGGAACCTTGAAGACCTGCCCATGCTGCCGGATAGAATGGAGCTTGTTGTTATCAAAGAGACCTCAAAGCAGTACGGAATTGTCCGCAGCCTTATGAAGCAGCAGGATATCAACGAGCTTGTCATTGCAACCGACGCAGGGCGGGAAGGAGAGCTGGTTGCACGATGGATAATAGAAAAAGCAGGCTTCAGAAAGCCTATAAAACGTTTATGGATTTCATCACAGACCGATAAGGCCATAAAAGAGGGCTTTAATCAGCTGAAACCTGCCAAAGAATTTGACAACCTGTACAAAGCAGCCCAGTGCAGGGCTGAAGCGGATTGGTTAATCGGGCTTAATGTCACCCGTGCCCTCACTTGCAAATACAATGCTCAGCTGTCTGCCGGCAGAGTTCAGACCCCGACATTGGCAATGATCGTACAAAGGGAAAATGAAATAAAGAGCTTTGTCCCCAAGGACTATTGGACAATTGAAGCCAAAGTCAACGGGTTTACATTGCTTTGGAAGGATAAAAGCGGCAATGCCCGGCTTTTTGACAAATCAAAGGCGGAAGCCATTGTCTCAAAGCTGACCGGTCAGACAGTGGAGATAACTGATATAAAGAAAGAAGCGAAAAGCGAGCCCCACCCGCTGGCATACGACCTTACCGAATTGCAGAGGGATGCCAACAAGCGCTACGGCTATTCCGCCAAACAGACCCTTTCAATAATGCAGTCCTTGTATGAGAGGCATAAGGTGCTTACTTATCCAAGAACGGATTCAAGGCACATTACTGCCGATATTGTGCCGACTTTGCCGGACAGGCTGAAGAGTATAGCCATAGGCCCCTATGCTGCAATAGCTCAAAACCTGCTTCGGGGCAAAATAAGCACCACCAGCCGTCTGGTGGATAACAGCAAGGTCAGCGACCATCACGCGATTATACCAACGGAGCAGCCTGTCAGGCTCTCTGCCCTGAGTAATGAAGAACGCAACATATTTGATTTGGTTGCAAAGCGATTCCTTGCAGTTTTGAGTCCCGCTTATCAGTATGAACAGACAACCGTAAAGGCAGAAGCATCGGGAGAGCAACTGATTGCCAGAGGTAAAGTGACAAAATCCCTGGGCTGGAAGGCTGTATATAATGACAGGAGCAATACCGACAGTGCGAATGATGACGAGGACAAGGAACAGTCCCTGCCTCCCATGCAAAAGGGCGACAAGCTGAAGCTCTTATCCGTAAAATCCGTAAACAGGAAAACCAAGCCCCCTGCACGGTATACAGAAGCTACACTTCTTACTGCCATGGAGCACCCGGGTAAATTCATCGAGGATGAGTCTTTGAGGGAAGCTCTGGACAGAACCAATGGATTGGGTACTCCGGCAACCAGGGCTGATATAATTGAAAAGCTGTTTAACACTTTCTATATCGAAAGAAAAGGCAAGGAGATTTATCCCACCGCAAAAGGAATACAGCTTATAGACCTGGCTCCCTCGGAGCTAAGGTCTGCCGAACTGACCGCAAAATGGGAGCAGCAGCTTTATGATATAAGCAAAGGGAAAGCCAATGCAGATGTTTTTATCAGTAATATAAGGTCCCATGCCGGTAAGTTGGTTTCCTCAGTTGCAGCAAGTGCCGAGGCATACAGGCACGACAATATGACAAGAACCCGCTGCCCTGAATGCGGCAAGTTCCTGTTGGAGGTAAACGGCAAGAAAGGCAGAATGCTTATTTGCCCGGACAGGGAATGCGGCTACCGAAAGGGCGTTGCACAGCTTTCCAATGCCCGCTGTCCTGAGTGTCATAAGAGAATGGAGCTGAAGGGAGAAGGCGAAGGCAGGCTCTTCACCTGCAGCTGCGGTTTCCGCGAAAAGCTGTCCAGCTTCAGCAAGCGCATGGATGAAAAAACCGAAAGCAGCGATAAGCGAACGGTGCAAAAGTACCTGCAGCAGCAGAAAAAAGAAGAGCCTATAAACAGCGCTATGGCTGAGGCTCTGGCCAAGTGGAAGGAAATGCATGATAAATAATAATCGGGCGCCCTTGTAAGGTGCCCGATTATTATTCTTTTATGCCTTTATTTCCTTTTCCTTTATATACTCCTCAAATCTCAACTGTACTGTATCACAAACTGTTCTTTCCTTGAACATTTGTTCTCCTGCAGGAATACTGAGGTTCGCCTTTCTGTCTTCCGTCATGAAGCCTTCAGTGTACAGTACCTGGGAACCATAAACATTACCCCTGCTGCAAGGAACATATGGCTCAATTCCCTCTGTCAAAGCGGCAAATAATCCTCCGTATTGTTTAACCTCATTGGATATCTTCTCCTCTGCTTCCTTAACGGTATCAATCATAACACCCATCTGTGCACCCAGCCTTGAAAGTACATCAAAGGTGGTTTTTCCAGTTAATGGTTTAACTGCAGCCTCAAGTCTCTGTACCTTCCTGTCTGACCTTGTATAGGTTCCTTCCGACTCTGCTGCGCTGCAGACAGGTATGGCAACATCTGCAAGCTTCGCGGTTTCCGTCATGTAAAGATCCAGGCAAACTGTGAATTCCAATTTTTCAAGAAGCTCCTTGATTCTTTCATCTGAAGCAGCTGGATCTTCCCCTATTATTACCGCACCTTTTATCTCTCCTTTTTCTATACTCTCAATAAGCTTATTTGCAGGAACAGTAAAGCCCATATCTATTATGCCCTGGGTATTGGCCTTGGAACGGGCTATAATAATGCCCCTATGCGGCTTCCCAATCTTTTCTGTAATTACAGCTGCGTCAGCAATTAGCTTGATTGCCTCTTCTGATACGGTCTCCTCATCAATTACTATTATTGCTTTCTTGGCTTCACCATACATTTTTGCTGCTTTTGAGGCATCTTCATCATTGGGGGCATTATCAACATACTTTGCTAGTTCATCATAGCCAATGGATATCTTATCTGCCTTATCCTTGTCCGCAAATTTCTGATCTATTAAAGATTTAACGAAGCTTTTCAGGAATTTGATGTTATTCTCAATCTTTAGTGCAGCATCAGCATGCTCATCCAATCTTGTATCGGAATTGCTGATTGATACCAGCTTGGACCTCTTTGCCGCGTCCTTAATCTTTATACCCAGAACAGGATGGTTTTCCGCAACATCCCCCACAGCTATAATGAGGTCTGTGTTATAAAGCTCATCATAGCTGTTGGCGGAAGCATTGCAGCCCAATATTTCCTTTATTCCGGACTCTTCTCTTGCCGACAATGTTCCAATTATTCCGGTATCAAGCTTTTCGGAGATTTTCTTTGCCAAATATGCTTCTTCGTTTGTAAATTTCGGAGACATGAACACTGCAACACTGTTCTTGCCGTACTGCCCCCTTATAAGCTGCAGCTTCTTGGCTGCCAGCGCAATTGCATCATCAAATTCCGCTTCAACGGTATCGCCGGACCTTCTTATTATTGGTTTCAGCAATCTGTTTCCATCATTGATATGGTGGATTCCGAAACGGCCCTTTGCACATAATGTATCTTCCCCTTTTGCCTTATTGGGGCGCGATTTGAATACAAGGCTTCCCCTCGACTGATAGACCACATTGCAGCCAACGCCGCAGTAGCTGCATACCGAAGCCGTGTCTTCAAGCTCAACGGGAACCTGTTTGTTAATTGCCTGCTTTTCCATGCATGCACCGGTGGGGCAAACATCTATGCAATGTCCGCAGGATATGCAGGCACTTTCTTCAAGAGGCAAACCGAATTCGGGAACAACTACCGAATCAAAGCCCCTGTCCAAAAGCCCGAGAGCTGTTACTCCTATGACCTCTTCGCAGGCCCTGAAGCACAAACCGCAGAGTATGCACTTCTCCGCATTTCTTTTTATGAAAGGATGGGTATCCGCTTCTTCTTTCCTGTGTATTTCACCCTTTATTGCCTTGGTGTCAATATCGTACTTCCCTATATAATTGACAAGCTTGCACTCAAAATAGTCATGACAGCCGCATTCCAGGCATCTGGAAGCCTCCTTCACGGCGGTTTCTTCATCAAAGGTCTCTGAAATAGCGCCAAAGCTCATTTTTCTTATCTTTGCAGAGTATACCTTTTGGTGTTCCCTTTCCTTCTTCTCTTTATCGGCAAAATCTTCCGGTCCCAAATCTTCCTGCTCAATGTAGCAGGGATTTGCAACAGGTTTTATTTCTCCCTTCAGGTAGCTGTCGATTACTGAAGCTGCGTTTTTACCCTGAGCTATAGCTTCTATGGCAATCTTTGGCCCTGTTACAGCTTCGCCGCCGGCAAAAACTCCCGGAATATTAGTCTCAAAGGTATTGGCGTTGGCAGCAATTGCGCCCTTCTTTGTAAGCTCCAGCTCTTTTACGCTTTCTGCATTTACTCTCTGGCCTATTGCAGATATTACAAGATCCGCAGGGATTGTCACTTCATCTCCGGGAATAGGCTCGGGACTTCTTCTTCCGGACTTGTCGGGAGCGCCCAGCTTCATCCTCTGGCATCTTACAGCCTTTACCCTTCCGTTCCCTTCAATAATCTCTATGGGGGCAACAAGGTAAGTGAATTCTACGCCTTCTTCTTCCGCTTCCTCTATTTCTATATCTTCTGCAGGCATTTCAGCCCTGGTTCTTCGATAGAGTACCTGCACATGCTCCGCACCCAGTCTTACTGCTGTTCTGGCTACGTCCATGGCAGTATTTCCGCCTCCTATGACCAGAACACTCTGTCCGAGATATATAGGCTCTGCAAGGGTAGCTTTTCTAAGGAATTCAATGCCGCCCATTACCCCTTCCATATCTTCGCCGATGCAGCCCATATTCATGCTGGCCCAGGCGCCTATGGCAATAAACACTGCATCGTAGGTCTTTTTAAGATATGCTAGTGTAATATCCTCACCAAGCTTTACATTGCACTTTATGTCTACTCCCATTTTTACAAGTGTGTTTATTTCCGCGTCTAAAAGCTCTTTGGGCAAACGGTATTGCGGAATCCCGTACCTCAGCATCCCGCCCGGATACGGCTTGTCCTCATACAGAACTACATTATGCCCCTTTGCTGCCAGGAAATATGCGCAGGATATTCCGGCAGGCCCTGAGCCTATTACAGCGGCTGACTTGTTTGTAGGCTCCTTAATTTCCGGAACATAAGTGCCGTTATATATATCTATATCGCCTATGAATCTCTTAATATCCGCAATGGCAATGGGTTCCTCCACGTTGGTTCTTCTGCAGGCTGTTTCGCAAGGATGGGGGCAAACCCTTCCTATGCTTGCCGGCAATGGAATAACCTCTTTAACCAGCTTTATGGCTTCATCATATTGACGATTTGCGACCAGGCCCACATAACCCTGGCAATCAGTATGCCCCGGACATGCATTTACACAAGGAGGCCGGCAGTCTCCCTTGTGATCCGAAGACAGTAAAGTAAGTGCCGTCTTTCTTGCAGCTATAGTTCTTGGGGTATCTGTCTTTATTATCATTCCGTTAACCGCAGGTGTTGAACATGCCCTTACCAGCTTTGGATTTCCTTCCACTTCCACCACACACATTCCGCATGCTCCGTAAGTCTTGAGATTCTCATCATAACAGAGATTTGGTATTCCTATCCCGTTATCCAAAGCTATTCTTAATATTGTACTGCCTTCATCCGCGGTCAATTCTCTATTATTTATATTAACTCTAACCGGTGCCATTTTATCACTTCCTTTACTATTCTACGTTTATCGCACCAAACTTGCATGTGATGGCGCAATTTCCGCATTTAATACATTTTTCCTGTTCGATACTGTGAGGCTGCTTCCTTTCACCGGTGATAGCCTCGGTGGGACACTTTCTTGCACATGCAGTACAGCCTGTACACTTATCCTTCAGGATGCTGTACGTTATAAGGCTCTTGCACTGCTTGGCAGGACACTTCTTATCCCTGATATGGGCTATATATTCATCCTTGAAATATTTCAAGGTCGTCAGCACCGGATTAGGGGCAGTCTGCCCCAGTCCGCACAGAGAACCGTCCTTGATGCTGATACATAGCTGCTCCAGTTCATCCATGTCTTCCATCCTGCCCTCTCCTTTTGTGATTCTCTCAAGAATCTCAAGCATTCTCTTTGTGCCGATTCTGCAGTAAATGCATTTGCCGCAGGATTCGTCGCAGGTGAAGTTTAGGAAAAACCTGGCCATATCAACCATACACGTAGCTTCATCCATTACAACCATTCCGCCGGAGCCCATGATTGCACCCGTCCTGGTAATTGACTCGTAATCAACCGGAGTATCAATCAACGATTTCGGTATGCATCCCCCTGAGGGGCCGCCCATCTGAACGGCTTTAAAATCCCTGTCGTTCTTGATTCCTCCGCCTATTTCATATATTACTTCCCTGATCGGCATTCCCATAGGAACCTCAACCAGGCCGCCGTTCTTGATTTTTCCGGCAAGAGCAAAAACCTTTGTCCCGTTGCTCTTTTCCGTTCCGTATGCGGCAAAAGCCGCTCCGCCGTTTCTTATTATCCACGGTACGTTTGCATAAGTTTCAACATTGTTTATGTTAGTAGGCTTTCCGAAATAACCCGACTGAGCAGGGAAAGGAGGCTTAAGCCTAGGCATTCCTCTCTCTCCTTCAAGGGATGCGATGAGAGCTGTTTCCTCTCCGCAGACAAAGGCCCCTGCACCTTTCTTGATCTTGATATCGAAGCTGAAGCCCGAGCCCAAAATATTCCCGCCCAGGAAATTTGCCTCGTGAGCTTGGACTATTGCTCCTTCAAGCCTTTCTATGGCAAGAGGATACTCTGCCCTGCAATAAATAAAGCCGTGATTTGCCCCAATTGCATATCCGGCAATAATCATACCTTCAAGCAAACCGTGGGGATCTCCCTCAAGTACGCTTCTGTCCATAAATGCCCCCGGGTCTCCCTCATCGGCATTACAAACCACATACTTTTCATTTCCTTTTGCTTTTCTTGCGGCATCCCATTTGAACCAGGTGGGGAAACCGGCCCCGCCTCTTCCTCTAAGCCCCGATTTCTTAATCTCTTCTATTACCTGATCGGGAGTCATTTCCTTTAAACATTTCTCAAGAGCCTTATATCCGCCCTTTTCCAAATAGTCCTCAATTTTCTCGGGGTTTATAATACCGCAGTTCTGCAGTACCACCCTGACCTGTTTTTCCAGCTGTTTAAACGGTTTTTTGCCGGTTGATTGAATATACTTCTCAACAGGAACACCGTTTTTTATGTGCTGTTCAACAATTTCCTCCGCCTTTTCGGGTGTGACGTTTACATAGGTATATACCTCGCCCTCATCGTCTATAACATCAACTATAGGCTCGTAGAAGCACATCCCTATACATCCGGTGGATGTTATTTCTATATTCATATCCTTTTCTTTCAAGCAGTTTAACAGGGCTTCCCTGACTTTCTTTCCGCCGGCTGCAATACCGCAGCTGCCGAGACCTATCCTTAGCTTCAATTGGAAGCACCCCCTTTTTCCTTTTTGTATATACCTCTTATTACTTCTCTTGCACTGTTAGGTGTAAGATTTCCATAGGCTTCCCCGTTTATCATCATAACCGGTGCAAGGCTGCAGCATCCAAGGCATGCCACATTTTCAAGGGTAAACATTCCGTCCTTGCTTGTCCCTCCCGGTTCTATTCCAAGTTCGTCGCATATGGCTTCGCTTATCTTGTCAGATCCGTTTACATGGCAAGCAGTTCCCTGACATTGAAGTATTATATGCTTACCTATAGGATTCAATCTGAATTGTGAATAAAAGGTTGCGATGCCGTAAATCTTTGCTTTCTTGTTTCCGGTTCTGTCGGCAATGGTTTTCAAAGCTTCAAGAGGAAGATATCCGTAAATACCCTGTGTATCCTGAAGTATGCTGATCAGGCTCGCACTTTGCCCCTCATACTTCTTGAACACGGGTTCCATAAGCGATAAATCCACTTCCTTCTTGCAGAAATTGGTTTCCAGTTTTTTTTCACAAGTGCATGACATGAGATGTATCCCCTCCTACATGTATAATAATATTAGATAACCCTAAAATATATATAATATATATGTAAATTTACTGACAACCTCAATTTTGTCAGATGCTATGTGATGTATCCAAAACCTTGTCCTCCTTCGTTTTTGCATTCTTATCATAGGAAAATATCAGTACCGAAGCTATTACCATAATACTGCCTATTGCCGATGTCAAACTCAGTTTTTCACTAAAAAGTATAATTCCCATAACCACACTGGTAATCGGAGCACTGGTGCTGAATATTGCGGCGTACGTGGGGCCAATCATCTGTATGGATTTGTTGTAGGCAAGTATTCCAAAAACCGTACTAATCAATGCAAGGCCCAAAATGCCCAGCACTGCAGGCAGCTGCATCGAGAACATGAGATTGCGTGATGCAGCCCCGAATATAAAGAATGCAGCAGCAGAGAAAAATGACACATAAAAAGTGATGAGAAGGCCGTCCATTGCCATTAATTCCTCTTTGCCGATTTCTATAGTATATATGGAATAGAGAATGCCGGATGCAAGTGCCAAAGCAACTCCCTTCAAATCCACCGAAGATCCTGTGTTGCCTGCCAGTATATAAACCCCGACAATAGAAATTGCCAAAGCTATCATCTTTAAGGCCGGCATTTTTTCCTTAAAAATGAAAAAAGAAAGAACCGCTACAACCGCCGGATATATAAAATGCAATGTCATGGCCAAACCAATTGAAATATAGTTGTAAGACAAAAATACTGTTATAGTGGTTGCCGCATAACCGATTATTCCTATATACGCAAGCCTGCAAAAAAGCTTCTTGCCCACCTTAAGCTCTACTTTCCTGCAGCGCAGGATTCCCGCCAATATCAAAGATGCAATAAGGAATCTTAAGAGCAAAACAGTAACGGCATTAGTCCCTGCGTTATAAGCAATTACCGCAAATACAGGCACAAATCCAAAGGATACAGCCGAAGAAACGGCATATATAATACCCAATGTCTTATTACTCATGATAACCTTCCTTTGTATATTTTTGGCATATCAGCAGTCAATAAAATATATATTAATTATACACAACTATTAGCGAATTACCAATCATAAATTTATAAGTGCCGGATACACATGTTACTTGAACCTGATAACCTGTGCACCCGGCACTTATTTTACTTTTCGTTTCCTGCCGCCCTTTCACGTTCTCTGAAAAGCAAACTGATTGACCATATCCCGGCAACACCTACTAATGTATAAATAAGCCTGCTCAGCAGTTCATCCTGCCCTCCAAAAAGGGATGCCACCAGGTCATACTGGAAAAGGCCGACAAGCAGCCAGTTCAGTGCGCCCACAATTACCAGAATAAGTGCTAACCTGTCCATGTGAATAAATCTCCTTTCTATATTAATAATAAATATGGAAATATTTATAACAAAATATATTATGCGCATTTTTATGATTGCTATACAGGTATTAAATACTTTGCACCCATGCATATTATTGCCTTGGCCTGTATCTTGCCGGCTAAGCGCTGGGCGCTTAATCTTTTTTTGTTCTTTTGCTCTTTGTCTGGCACATAATCCTTTTTCATGATATAATGTTATGTAAACTATAAACGGAAAAAGGAGGTTTACTGTGAAGAACATAAAATACATTCAAATAATAAAAGGCTTTATTGCACTGATTATTACAGTGGCCTTGTTATATACAGGACAGGCATTGTGGCGGAGTTACGCCATTGACTTGCCCCTGGACAAAACGCTCAATGAAATAGACGGAGTTGAAGAAGTTTCCTGGGACACCGGCAGCAGCTTTAACGATGCCGTAATCATAAATATTAAGCTCGGAAATATAGACAATCTTCAAAAAACCTACAAAGAAATAAAAGAAAAAATTGACCTGACACTAAATGGCAAAAAATATTCACTTGAAATAGCGGATGACCGATCTCAGGAGTTGGAGCAGGCATATTATGATATCCATTATTATGTCCAAAAATCCATAATAGATGGAGACTTCCCTTCTCTTGAGGCCGAAGTCCGGGAAAAGGCTGAAATGATTGGGGCTGAAGCTAAAGTTTACGTGGATGAGCAAAATATCTATCTTCAGTTTACAAAGAAAGACAATTCTTTATTTGCCGCAATTGGACGGCATTTTGACAGAACAGGGGGAAATCTTTGATGAAGAATAGGGAGATCTTTGCGGGAGCAGCGGCAGGTGCGCTGATATTCCTGGCGCTTCAAAGGGTGAATATACTTCCTGTTGTGTTCATACTTGGACTCATCGGCATAGTATACTATGTGAACTTCGGCAGGCTATCCGGCAATAGTATCAGCTTCGCTTCAGCAGAAAGAAATATCTGTTCAGTCTCCTTTGATGATATCGGAGGCCAGGAGGTTGCCAAGAACGAGCTTCGTGAAGCTCTTGAATTCATGAAAAATGACGAGCAAATAAGGCTTCTG
>Ga0116178_10003300_pt1 | contig 12299 bp, 9 predicted proteins | sample AD_STIC12_MetaG_FD_89880 | JGI IMG/M metagenome (GOLD analysis project Ga0116178, IMG submission 89880) | Active sludge microbial communities of municipal wastewater-treating anaerobic digesters from USA - AD_STIC12_MetaG | ecosystem: Engineered > Bioreactor > Anaerobic > Digestate | place: USA... | reverse complement strand
CTATTCTACGTGCGCCAGCGCACGCAGGATTTGCTGACCCAGATGGCGGTGACCGTGCAAGGCTATCTGGCGCTTGATCTCGTCAAAAAGAACAATGTCGAGCTGGTGAAGGGCGTGGACCGCGCCTCGACGACCACCGTTGGCGCATTGCGGACGGCGGTGACGGTGGCACAGGCCATGACGAACCAGAAACTCGTTCTCGACCAGATTACCGCGTTGAACACGACGACGGCGAACATCATCGATTCCACCGGCCAGCTTCTGCGCGACAATACGGCGCGCATCCATGAACAAGCGGCAGGCGCAACCATCCCGCTCGAAACATTGAGCCGTGCATTCCAGAATATCTATGACACCATGGATGCCATCGACACGTTCAAGCTGAAGGCGCTCGACAGCATGAAGCAGACGTCGGAAGCGCTGGAGCAGGAAGTGCAGAAGTCGAAGGGCTATATTGCGCGCGCCGAAGGGCAGGCACAGGCCCTGCAATCCACACAGGACAGCGGACTTCTCGCTTCGTTGGAAAACTGAAACTTTAGGATTTGAATGACCAGCCCCGCTTCGCAATCTGACGAAATTCTTGAAAGCAGCCGCCGTGCGCTGCGCAATGTGCGTATGCCGCCCATCGGTACCAAATCGCAGGCCCTGCGCCGCGCACATTTCTGGGGCAAGGTCAGCAAGGCAGCGCTTGCAGTCGGGGCCGTTCTCGTCGGGGCTGGTATTGTCGGCGCGATTATAGACGGCATCGGATTTTGGGGCGTGATGATTACCGGCCTTGTGGGCGCGGCGGCGGCCTATCTGCTGATGCGCTATCCCGATATGCCAATGCCGACGACCGAAAGCCTGCGCCAGACCGATCTGGGCACTTTGGCCGGCAAGACTGAAATCTGGCTGGAATCGCAACGTCCTGCCTTGCCGGCACCGGCGGTGACGGTGATGCAGGATATCGGCATCCGGCTGGATCAACTGGCGCCGCAATTGCAGACTTTGGATGATAATGATCCGGCAGCACGCGAGGTCCGCAAACTGGTGGGTGAGCATTTGCCCGAGCTTATCAACGGCTACAAACGGATACCCGATAGCCTGAAGCGCAAGGAACATGGCGGCAAAACCCCTGAGCAGCAGCTTCTGGACGGCTTAAAACTGATCGACCGCGAAATCGAAACGATGACCGGCCAGATTTCACGGGGTGAACTCGATAAATTGGCGGTGCGCGGCCGCTATCTCGAACTGAAATACGACACCGACGCATCGAACGCCTAGCTCCGTTCCAAATTCATAATTGCTAATAGTTGCTATTAGAATAGCCGATACAGGCCCTCAACCAGTTCAATAGCATTGCTGCGCGCAGGACTGTTCTGACATAGCAAATCCATTGAAGGTTGGGGTGGATTGCATGAAAACGACGGCACGGGCAGTGGTAATTGGCGGCGGCGTCGTGGGCGTCAGCACATTATACCATCTGGCCAAAATGGGGTGGAGCGATGTTGTCCTGCTGGAACGCAAGGAACTGACATCCGGGTCGACCTGGCACGCAGCGGGTCTGCTGCCGCTGTTCAACCTCAGCTATTCGGTTGGAAAACTTCACCAATATTCGGTCGGACTTTATCCGAGCCTAGAAGCCGAGACCGGCCTGCATGCAGGGTTTTCGCAAGTTACCAACATCCGTCTTGCCACCACGCGCGACCGCATGGATGAATATCATTATTATGCCGGTGTTGCGCGCACGATTGGCGTGAACGTCAACTTCCTTACACCTGATCAGGTGAAGGACATCTGGCCGCTTGCCGATATGGATGGCGTGATCGGCGCGATCCAGCATCCGGACGATGGCTATATCCAACCCGCCGACCTAACCCAGGCCTTGGCCAAAGGCGCACGGCAGCGTGGCGCCACCATCTATCGCAACACGACCGTGACCGCGATTACGCAGCAGCCCAATGGTGAATGGCTGGTATCGACGGATCAGGGCGACATAACATGCGAACATGTCGTTTCCTGCTCCGGCAATTTTGCACGGGCGACTGGGGCGATGGTCGGGCTGGATATCCCTGTCATTCCGGTCGAACACCAGTATATTGTCACCGAACAGCATCCCGACATCATGGCCCGCAAAAAGGCCGGATTGCCAGAGATGGGCGTGCTGCGGGAATCCGATGCCAGCTATTATATGCGGGAGGAAGCAGGCGGCCTGCTTCTTGGCCCCTATGAAGTCGGCGCACCTGCTTGCTATGTCGACGGCCCGGCGGCGAACAGCGAATATGAACTGTTTCCCGACGCTCTCGAACGGCTGGAGCCATATATATTGGCCGCGATGAAACGTGTCCCGGCCTTTGGTGAAGTCGGAATCAAGAAAGTCTATAATGGCGCAATTGCCTATACGCCCGACGGGTCGCCCATCGTCGGTCCGGCATGGGGCCTCAAAAACTTCTGGCTCAACGAAGGCCATAGTTTCGGGGTCACGGCCGCAGGCGGCGCGGGTTGGCAGCTTGCCCACTGGATTGTCGATGGTGAACCGACCATCGACATGATGGGCGTCGATCCGCGCCGCTTTGGCGATTATGCCGGCCGCGGCTTCCTGATCGAAAAGAACGAGGAAGCTTACGCCAAAGTCTTTACCGTCCACTATCCCGACGAAGAGAGGGAGGCCGGACGCGCCTTGCGGCGGACACCTTGTTACGACCGGATGAAGGCTTTGGGTGCGGTCTTTGGCAGCGTTTTTGGCTGGGAACGTCCCAACTGGTTCGCGCCAGAGGGCTATGCCCTGACCGAGGCCGATCTGGACAAGCCGGATGTGCTGTTGAACGATAATCACCCCGTTGTTGCGGGCGAGGCTGTCCGGGAGAAATGGTCGTTCCGCCGGTCCAACTATTTCACACATGTTGGCAATGAATGTCGCCATGTACATGAAAATGTTGGCATTCAGGATATGAGTGCCTTCGCCAAATGCGAAATTTCAGGGCCGGGCGCGGAGGCATGGCTGGACCAGTTGCTAACCAACGCCGTGCCCAAAAAGGTAGGCCGGGTCACGCTATCCTATTTGCTGACCGACAAGGGCGGAGTGCGGTGTGAATTCACCGTCTACAAAATGGCACCCCAGCGTTATTATCTGGTGTCGGCAGGCGCTTATGAGCGGCACGACCATGACTATCTGAAAAAAGCGATGCCCAAGGACGGTTCGGTAAGCTTCGAACGGCTCACCACGTCGATGGGCGTGCTGGTGTTGGCGGGTCCTAAATCGCGCGCACTTTTGCAGAAACTGACCGACGCAAATCTGTCGAACGAAGCTTTCCCCTGGCTGACCGGACAGAAGATCAGCATCGGTCTTGCGCAGGTCGAGGCACTGCGGGTCAACTTCATTGGCGAACTGGGTTGGGAAATCCATCATCCCATCGAAATGCAAAACTATATTTTTGACGAATTGATGGCCGCCGGAGCCGAGTTTGACATCAAGCCGTTCGGTATCCGGGCGATGACGTCGATGGCGCTCGAAAAAAGCTACAAACTGATCCCACGCGAACTGTCGGTCGAATATGCCGCCTTTGAGAGCGGATTGGACCGCTTTGTCAGCTTGAAAAAAGCGGGCTTTCACGGGAGAGACGCGTTGCTTGCGTGGCAGGCCAAGGGATTTGCCAATGCGCTGGTCACGATGGAAGTGCACGGCGTGACGGATGCCGATGCACGCGGCTCCGAAGCCATTTATCAGGGCGATGAGATCGTAGGTCGTGCGACCTCCGGTGGCTTTGGCTGGCGGGTGGGCAAATCGCTCGCGTTGGCGATGGTGCGGCCGGATCTGGCTGTGACGGGAGTCGAACTGGAAATCGCCATTTTGGGCACGCGATACCGTGCCACGATTATTGAAGATTCGCCCTTCGACCCCGAAAACACGGCGCTCAGGAGCTAGGCCAATGGCGCGCTTTGAATCCATACAGGCACTTTTGCAGCAAGACCGGAAGGGGCATACCCTCCCGCGTGAGTTATATGTCGGCGAAGACGCTTTCCAGTTCGACACGCAGGTCATGCTGAAATCGGTCTGGCTTTACGCATGCACCGCGGCGCACGTCAAAAATGCCGGCGACTTTTTTGTCTTCGAGGTCGGGCATAATGCGATCATCATTGTCCGGGGCCGCGACAATGAAATCCGCGCTTTCTGGAACAGTTGCCGCCACCGTGGTGCGAAAATCTGTGTGGAGCAGCGCGGGCGGGTCCCAAGGCTCATGTGTCCCTACCATCAATGGACCTATGGCCTTGATGGAAAATTGCTCGCCGCGCGCAGCATGGCAGAGGATTTCGATAAGCAGGATCACGGGTTGAATCCAGTCGCGCTGGAAAATGTCGGCGGGCTGATCTTCATTTGCATGGATGATAATCCACCGCCGATTGAACGGGTTAAGGCCGATATTGAAGATCAGATCGCGATATATGACATCGAACGGCTGAAGGTCGTTGTGCAGGACAATTATATCGAGGACGCCAACTGGAAACTGGTGATGGAGAATAACCGCGAATGCTATCATTGCGACGCGGGGCATCCGGAACTGATCAGCGTGCTCGGCACCTATGGCTTTGGCAAAGGCCTGCCCGAAGATGGCGAGGCGGATGTGGTGGATGACGCCGCCTTTGACGCGATGGTAGAGGCCAAGCGGGCGCAGTGGAAGGATCTGGGTATTTTCCGCGAGCTCATCGAATTTCCCGATGGATGGTGGCACCGGATGGCGCGGCTGCCGCTCGCCAATGGCGCAGTGACTCAATCGATCGACGGAAAGCTGGCCTGCAAGAAGCTGATCGGACCTTTTACCGAGCCTGAAAGCTCAAGCCTGTCGGTATGGACCCAGCCGAACAGCTGGCATCACTTCTGCTGTGATCATGTCGTTACCTTCTCGCTCACGCCAGTTGCGGCCGACAAGACATTGCTGCGCACCAGCTGGCTCGTGCACGAAGATGCGGTCGAAGGGGTGGACTATGATCCCGATCATATCGCCGCCCTTTGGCGCACAACCAATACACAGGACGGGCATTTTTCTATGCTGAACCATCAGGGGATAAGCTCCGATGGCTATCAACAGGGACCCTATGCCGTTGAGGAAAAGCTGGTTGAGGATTTCAAGGATTTCTATGTAGATGCGTCGTTAAAGTCGCTGCAGCGAGTACAGGCATGAAAAGGCTACCTGCAGGAGGCTCCGCCAAGCTGGCTGCCGGTGACTGGCAACCGGGTGAACGGCCGGGCGAAATGATCCGGTCGCTTGTCGATGATCCCCGAGGTTACCGTACTATGCTATTAAAAGTGGCCCCCGGCCCATTGGGTATCATGCATGCGCATGATGAAATCGAACAGATTTATGTGATGGAGGGCGACTTTTTCGATGACGATGAAAGCTATGGCCCCGGGGATTTTCTGCTGCGCATGCCCGGCGCTATGCACCGCGCCGGAAGTAAAGATGGCTGCACGATGTTTATCGTCTACGCGCCGTTGTCGGGAGGGCCCGCATGACCCGCTTCAGTGCCTTCAGCCTATTTGCCAAAGCCTTGGGCGCGCACAAGGATTGACCCGAACAATGGCCCGATGCAGCGCCTAAAGCAGCCTATGATGCGATCATAGTCGGAGGAGGCGGGCATGGCCTTGGCGCGGCTTATTATCTCGCCAAGAAATATGGCATCACCAATGTGGCGGTGCTGGAAAAGGGATGGATTGGCGGCGGCAATACCGGACGCAATACGACAATTATCCGGTCCAACTATCTTTATGATGAAAGCGCGCATCTCTACGACCATGCGGTCAAGCTGTGGGACGGGCTTAGCCAGGAACTGAATTACAACACCATGTATTCCAAGCGCGGCGTGATGATGCTGGCGCACAACGTCCATGATATCCAGAGCTTCAAACGGCATATCCATGCGAACCGGCTGAACGGGGTCGATAATGAATGGCTGACCCCTGAAGAAGCCAAAGCCTATTGCCCCCCTCTCAATATCGCCGCCGATGCCCGCTATCCGGTGCTGGGCGCCGCTTTGCAACGTCGTGGCGGAACGGCGCGGCATGATACGGTGGCGTGGGGATATGCACGTGCAGCGGCTGCGCTTGGGGTGGATATCATCCAGAATTGCGCTGTAACCGGTATCCGCCGGGGTGCCGACGGCGCAATTGAGGGCGTGGAAACAACACGCGGCTATATCGCGTCGAAACGGGTCGGCGTGTCTGCGGCAGGCAATACGTCTGTTGTCATGCAAATGGCCGGCCTCGATTTCCCGCTCGAAAGCTATCCCCTGCAGGCATTGGTGTCCGAACCAATCAAGCCGACATTCCCGTGCGTGGTCATGTCGAACACGGTCCATGCTTATATGAGCCAGTCGGACAAGGGCGAGCTGGTGATCGGTGCGGGGACCGATCAATATGTCAGCTACTCGCAACGCGGTGCGCTGCATATTGTCGAACATACTCTGGCCGCGATCTGCGAGATTTTCCCCATTTACCGGCGGGTGCGGATGTTGCGAACATGGGGCGGGATAGTCGATGTGACGCCCGACCGGTCACCGATATTGGGCAAGACACCGGTGAAGGGTCTCTATGTGAATTGCGGATGGGGCACCGGCGGGTTCAAGGCGACGCCGGGGGCGGGGGACTTGCTGGCCTATACCATAGCAAAGGACGAACCGCACCGGATCAACGCGCCATTCAATCTCGACCGGTTCCGCAACGGGCGGTTGATTGACGAAGCAGCGGCAGCGGCGGTGGCACACTGATGATCCTGATCCATTGCCCCTATTGCGACGAACAACGTCCCGAAATCGAATTTGCCTATGCGGGCCAAGCGCATATTGCTCGTCCCGCAGACCCCGACAGCTATAGCGATGAGGAATGGGAGCATTTCCTGTTCATCCGCGCCAACCCGCGCGGGCGGCATCATGAACGCTGGCGACACAGCCATGGCTGCGGGCGCTTCTTCAATGCGGTGCGCGACACCGTGACGGACAAGTTCGAAACAACCTACAAGGCAGGGGAGCCCCGCAAATGAGCGGCTATCGTTTACCTGCCGGTGGCCGTATCGATCGCAGCAAGCCGGTCGCGTTCGAATTTGACGGAAAGCGCTATCAGGGCTTTGCCGGCGATACATTGGCGTCGGCCTTGCTGGCAAACGGCGTCTCGCTCTTTGGCCGCTCGTTCAAATATCATCGGCCACGCGGACTATTGGCGGCGGGCAGCGAGGAGCCAAATGCGCTGGTTTCGGTCCATCGCGGGCCGGGGCGGTTCACACCCAATCTACGCGCGACAAATGTGGAAATTCATGACGGGCTGAACGCGAGCAGCCAGAACCGCTGGCCATCGCTGAAGACCGATTTTGGCGCGATCAATGACCGGCTGGGCATGTTCTTTCCCGCCGGTTTCTACAACAAGACCTTCATGTGGCCGCGTTCATTCTGGGACCGGCTTTATGAGCCTGCCATCCGTAAAATGGCGGGATTGGGCGACGCACCGACCGAGGTCGATCCCGATACCTATGCCGCGATCTATGCGCATTGCGATCTGCTGATTGTAGGTGCGGGACCGGCGGGTCTGGACGCCGCGCTGGAGGCATCGGGCACGGCGAAGCGTGTTATCCTGATCGACGAACAGGATGAGGCTGGCGGCGGGGCCTTGGCCGATCCGGCTTTATGGCCCTGGCTGGACCGTAGCATGAAAGCGTTGAACGCGGCGGCCAATGTGACGGTCCTGACGCGGACGACGGCCTTTGGCTATTATCACGACAATTTCGTCGGGGCTGTCCAGAGGCTGACGGATCATCTGCCTGAAAATTCGGAAACCCCGCGCGAAAAATTGTGGCGCATCCGGGCGGGCGAAGTGCTGCTGGCGCAAGGGGCGATTGAACGGCCGCTGGTGTTCGATGGCAATGATACCCCCGGTGTCATGCTGTCATCGGCGGCCAAGATATTCGCCAACCGTTATGGCGTTGCGGTCGGCAAATCGCTTGCCCTAATGGCCGTGCACAATAGCGGCTGGCACGATGTTTTCGCTTTGAAAAAGGCCGGTGTAGGCATTGCGGCGATTATCGATGCGCGCGATGCGGTCGACGAAAGCTTGCTGGCAGAGGCAGCCGCGCTGGGCGTCGCCGTCTATCTCAACCACAGCGTGATCGGTGTCAAAGGTAGGCATCAGGTCACTTCCATCGAGATTTGCGCCAATAGCGGCGACGGCCGCCGCAGCATCTCTTGCGGCACGCTATTAATGGCAGGCGGCTGGACACCAAGTGTCCATCTCTGGTCGCACAGCAAGGGTAGCCTCAAATGGCGCGACAATCTGGGCGCTTATGTGCCGGATCAGCCCAACGAAAATTGCCGCAGCATCGGGGCCTGTTCGGGCGATTGGGATTTCGGTAAAGGCGCTGTGTTTGATGTATTGCCGACACCAAAGGATCAGGCGCGGATCAAGGCCTTTGTCGATTTCCAGAATGATGTGACCGCAAAGGACATCAACCTCGCGGTGCGCGAAGGCTTCCGGTCGATCGAGCACATCAAGCGCTATACGACCAACGGCATGGCCACCGACCAAGGGAAGACTTCGAACCTGAACGGCCTGCAAATCGCCTCGACCGCTTTGGCAAAGGCTGTGCCCGACATCGGCCTTACGACGTTTCGTCCGCCTTACACGCCGCAGACCTTTGGGGCGTTGGCGGGCCATGCGAAAGGCGCGTTGTTTCAGGCGACGCGTACTACCAATATCGACGGTTGGGCCGAAGAAAATGGTGCGATTTTCGAACTGGTCGCGCAATGGCGCCGGGCGCGTTACTTCCCGAAATTCGGCGAAGACATGCACGCGGCCGTCAATCGCGAATGCCGCGCGGTGCGCACCAGCGTCGGCATATTCGACGCATCGACCTTGGGCAAAATAGAGGTGGTTGGTCCGGATGCGGCCGAGTTTTTGAACCGCATGTACACCAATCCGTGGAAGGCGCTTGAGCCGGGGCGTTGCCGCTATGGCTTATTGCTCAAGGAAGATGGCTTCATCACCGATGATGGCGTTTCCGCGCGGCTGGCACCTGACCGGTTCCACCTGACCACGACAACGGGCGGCGCTGCGCGGGTGTTGAACATGATGGAGGATTATCTCCAGACCGAATGGCCTGACCTCAACGTCTGGCTGACGAGCACGACCGAGCAATATGCGGTCATCGCGCTGCAGGGACCCAACGCTCGCAAGCTGCTGGAGCCGCTGGTGGAGGGCATTGACCTGTCGGCAGAGGCATTCCCGCACATGGCGATCCGTGAGGGCCTGATCTGCGGCATTCCCACACGCCTGTTCCGCGTCAGCTTCACCGGCGAACTGGGTTTCGAGATCAATGTCCCCACCGCCTTTGGCCGTACCCTTTGGGAACGGTTGATGGCCGAAGGTGCGGACTATGGAATTACACCTTATGGCACCGAAACGATGCACGTCTTGCGCGCCGAAAAAGGCTTCATCATTGTCGGGCAGGATACAGACGGCACGGTTACGCCTTATGATGCCGGTCTCGACTGGGCTGTCGGTAAGAAGAAGCCGGACTTTGTCGGGCGGCGCTCACTTGCACGGCCGGATATTGTAGCCGCTGGCCGTAGGCAGTTGGTCGGGTTACTGACCGAAGACCCCAAGATGGTATTGGAAGAGGGCGCGCAGATTGTGGCGGATCCAAACCAGTCCGTCCCCATGACTATGATCGGTCATGTCACCTCCTCCTATTGGAGCGAAACGCTCGGGCGCTCGATCGCGATGGCGCTGGTTGCAAATGGTCATGCCATGACGGGTGAGACAATATATGTTCCAATGCCTGACGGCTCGCATAAGGCGACTATAGGTTCGATGGTCTTTTACGATCTGGAAGGAGCGCGTCTGCATGTCTGACACTCTCACGCGCGTTGAACCCGTGCCATCTGCACCCTTTGTCGGGGAAGGCATATCCATTTCTCTGGCCGCACCCATGATGCGTTATTCACTGCGCGCGCGTCAGCCGCAGGCTCTTGAAACCCTGCTCGGGGTCAAGGTGCCCAAGAAGATAGGCGCGACGGAAGAGGGGATAGCGTGCCTTGGACCCGATGAATGGTTGCTGCGCGCGCCAATAGGTTCCAAGATAGTCAGCGGCGCAGGGTTACCGGTGTCGATAGTCGATATCAGCGAACGGGCGATCTGTCTTGTGGTGGAGGGACCACGCAGCGCGGAAATATTGAACGCAGGATGCCCGCTTGATCTGGATAAATTTGCGGTCGGACGGGCGACACGGACGATATTCGAAACCGTCGAAATCGTGCTGTTTCGGTTGGCCGAGGACCGGTTCCATGTCGAAATCTGGCGCAGCTTCGCGCCATGGATGTGGACCGCACTAACGACAGCGGCGCATCATTAGCATCAAGTCGGTATCAACGGGGGGACATATTGGCGGATTGGGATAAAGCGATTGATCTGGGGGATTACGGCAAGTCGAACCGTAATTGGCTAGGTATGCACATCAACCCCGCAGTGTTCCTGCCTACCGCCTTTATCTCGCTCGTCGTGATAATATTCAGTCTTGTCGCGCCACAGGCATCGGCGGATTTTTTCTCGGCATTGCGGAGCGGGGCGGTGGCCAATTTCGATTGGTTCTTCATGTCTGCGGGAAATGTGCTTCTACTGTTCTGCGTGATCGTGGCGCTTTCTCCGCTCGGGAATATAAGGCTGGGGGGTAAGGGATCAAAGCCTGACTATTCCCGGCTGTCCTGGTTCGCGATGCTATTTGGGGCCGGGATGGGCATTGGCCTCGTCTTCTACGGCGTGGGTGAGCCGGTGACCCACTTTACGACATCGATGGCGGGCGGATCAGGCGCACCTTTGGGCGGCGCGACGGGTGACGCAGCGGCATCGCGAGGGCTGGCGATGGCGGCCACGATATTCGACTGGGGGCTCCATCCATGGGCGATCTTCACGGTCACCGGTCTGGCGCTGGCGGTGTTCACTTTCGACTATAAAATGCCACTCTCGATGCGGTCGGCATTCTACCCCCTATTTGGCAAAGCTGTATGGGGCAGGGCCGGGGATGTGATCGAGATATTGGCAGTGCTGGCCACGATATTCGGCCTCGCCACTTCCTTGGGTTTAGGCGCGCAACAGGCGATGGCTGGGATCAGCTATCTCTTTGGTGTGGCGAGTTCCTCGACGACGATTTTGATGTTGATTGCCGTCATGGCTGCCGTGACCTTCTTGTCCGTTCGGGGCGGCATTGACCGGGGCATTCGCATCTTGAGCGAGGTCAATATGTGGGTCGCTTTTGCATTGCTGGTCTTCGTCCTGTCGACCGGGTCCACGCTGCAATTGCTCGGCGATCTCGGACGCAATATTGTCACCTATCTTAGCCTTCTGCCTGCGCTCTCCAACCCGGTTGGGCGCACCGATACGGGTTTTTATAACGACTGGTCGGTCTATTATTGGGCATGGTGGATCAGTTGGGCGCCCTTTGTCGGCATGTTCATGGCCCGCATTTCGCTCGGCCGCACTGTCCGTGAATTCATTGCAGGGGCCATGATTGCGCCGACATTGCTGGGCATCATCTGGCTGACCATTTTTGGCGACGCCAGCATTGCGCATATTGTGGCAGGGAACGGCGCGGAATTGACGAAGGCATCACTGGATACGCAGCTGTTCGTCCTGCTCGCATCGCTGCCCTGGGCGCAATTTACCTCGGTCGTCGCGATTGCGCTGATCCTGATCTTTTTCGTCACCGGATGGGATTCGGGCACTCTGGTGATTGACACAATGACGTCGGGCGGGCGTACCGACACGCCGCTGCGACAGAAGACAATCTGGCTGTTTGTCGTAGGCGGTATCGGCATCGTTCTGCTGCTCAGCGGGGGCCTCACATCGTTACAAGCGGGCGCTATTGCAACAGGCCTGCCTCTGGCAGGGGTCTTGCTTTTGATGTGTGCCGGGACATTGAAGGGCCTGCTCGCTTTGCACCGTCTGCCGGCGCAATCGGGGGCAATAGAAACTCTCGATGGCTGAGCATTATGACTTCATCATTGTCGGCGCAGGATCGGCGGGATGTGTGCTGGCCGACCGATTGACCGCCGATGGCCAAAACCGGGTGCTGGTGCTGGAATATGGCGGGTCGGACCGGTCAGTCTTTATCCAGATGCCGAGCGCGCTTTCGATCCCGATGAACACGCGCAAATATAATTGGCAATATGAAAGCGAGCCGGAACCCCATTTGAACGGACGCCGGATGCACGCGCCGCGTGGTAAAGGGCTTGGCGGGTCGTCGTCGATTAACGGCCTTGTCTATGTTCGTGGCAACCCACTCGAT
>Ga0116178_10003298_pt1 | contig 12301 bp, 10 predicted proteins | sample AD_STIC12_MetaG_FD_89880 | JGI IMG/M metagenome (GOLD analysis project Ga0116178, IMG submission 89880) | Active sludge microbial communities of municipal wastewater-treating anaerobic digesters from USA - AD_STIC12_MetaG | ecosystem: Engineered > Bioreactor > Anaerobic > Digestate | place: USA... | reverse complement strand
TCGAACGGCCTGTCTGTCATTGGGTGTTCTCGGTGCCGCGATGATGTCGGGTTGTATCCTGAGCAACGAAGACGACGCAGGAACGGTCAAAGACCACGCGGGTCCAAATACCCCCGTTACGGTGGAAAACGCGCAGACCGTCTTCAACATGGTCTTCGGGACGATCAAGGGCGCGATGGAAGAGCCTCTTAGTAAGCCCTCCGCGGTCGCCAGCGAGACGCGTACGATCAATGGGAGCGCAAGCGGCAAGATCGTCGTGAAAACCACGCCGACTGCCAATGGTTACACTGAGGAGCTCGAGATAACCGACTTCTCAAACGATGGTGAGCTGTTCATCGGCGGAAAGCTGACCAACGATATGACGACAACCGAGCATGGTGAGACTGGTAACATCACTGGCGATATCGCCGTCGCCGGTTTCTTCAAAGGGAAAGTTGGAGTAGACGTTATGATGGATAATTTCGGCGACTACTTTATGGTTCAAGGGATGGTTACGGTCGGCGGAGAGGAAGTCTCCGTGTTCTTCCATCCCACTTACACGAAAGTGGCCCGCTGAAACACATCGTTCCCTTAGGAACGTCAAGACGCCGGTGATTCTTGATCGCCGGCGTCTTTTTCGTTCACGGGAAGTGGCGCCCCTGCCTCGTGTCTACCGGACTCACGCGCGTGCGCAAGGGCCGCCACCCTGTCGATCATATCTTCTTTCTCGTAGATATTTTGCGAATACTGATGGCGGCGCAGTTCCGCATACGTTACCATCTGCCCCGCACTCCACACGCCGGCAGCGTATCCCGTTACGACTGCCAGAAGGAAAAGGATTCCCGCGGAGACAAATGCTCCCCCGATGGCGACGCCGGGACCGACAACGATGCTCCAGACATCGAACTGCGGGACGACTCGCGAGAGCACCCGATCCAGCCCCGGGACAAATTGCGACGCGACGTACGCCACCGCCGCAAGCCTGCCTTGGGTTGTCAATCCTACCAGGGCCAATGCCAGTCCGGTACAGGTGAACAGGAGGCCCATGCCGGCAAGCCACGAGGCGATGGTGACACAGAAAACGATTCCCTCGCAAACCAGGAATCGCCACCATTGGGACCAGAGCAAAGCGCCCACGTTCACCAGTGTTCCCAGCCAGTCATCGTCCAGCGTATTGGCGATTGCGACGCCGACAGTGAGGGTGCCGGCAACCAGCGCCACGCACACCAGCAGGAGGAATGCGAGGGGCAACGCCGCCAGAAACCCCAGGGCCGCGAAAATCTCCCCCGCCACGGGTACCCTCCCGGGCAGGCCAAGAGCCAATGCGCTCAGCAGCGTTCCGGTGGCGACCAGTATGAGAAGCGCAATTGCAGTCACGAGCGCGTGGGAGTTCGCTCGACCGGAATGCCACGCTTCATATGCTGAAAACGAAACGTCGCCTTTCGCGTAGCGGAAAAGGGTTTTTACCTGCGTGCCGGTAGCGTACAACAAAACAAGACCTGCTATTGCCTTACCCGTCGTCTGCACGAATGTTCCCACCGGATTCAGCCGCAGGTCTGCCAACCAGGGAAACAGGCGTAACTTGCGCCACGCGAACAGGAGAGGTATGGATGGGTCGGCGAGCACCGCGAGATACGTGAAAATACAGAGAATCACCGAACAGACGAGAATGGCAATCGTGCCTATTCTGACAACGGTGCCATTCAGTGCCATTCTTGGTGCCGAGAGTACGGCACGATAGCCGTGGGCGCCATTTGCGCGTGCCAATCCCGTCCTCCTCGTTTATCGGCTGACCAGCGAGCGGCCTCTCAGCACGGGTACTTCCATCACCGTGTCCACCCTCGAGCAGTACTCTACATCGCGATGGAATCCGAGTTCCGCGAGTTTCCGTCCATGCGCGCAGGACGCAAGGACATCAACGCTGGTGCCGGTATTCGTACCATACCAGTGAACGGCCAGCCTCGCGCCGTCATTCAGCACCCAATCGGCCCCCGGGGTGAGGATTCTTTCGATGAGCGCGCCCGCGCAGTAGAGGTCGTCCAGGGAAACCCTCCCTTCCGTACCCGCGCATATAATAACGACGTCACGTCCTTCCCGCAGCAGGAAATCTGCAACGCTGCCGACATTCAGCAAGGCCGCCGCAACCGTAATGTTTGCTCCCCGCGCAGCGGCGAAAGCTCGCGTACCGTTCGTCGTAGTCATGATGACCGTCCTGCCCCCGACGGAGCGCGGCGTGTACTCGTAAGGCGAATTGCCGAAATCAAACCCCTCGATCTTCAGGCCCCCGCGTTCGCCCCCCAGAACAACTCGGTCTGCTCGTGGTTCTTGTGCTTCCAACCGCGCATCCTCGGGGGTTTCCACCGAGATCACCTCGCGGGCACCCGATTGAATCGCGGTGACGATCGTACTCGTCGCGCGCAGGACATCAATTACCACGGCGGCGTGACCACGCAGCGTAACTGTGGATGCTTCCTGCCACGTTGCCGAAAGATCGATGTTCATGACGCGTTCCTGGCGCTTCTGCGCGTGCCAGCCCGGTAAAATGGCGTGAGAACCTGTTCCATTGTGATCCGTCGTGATCCGGACTCACGGTCGCGGACGGAAAATTGTTTGCCCGGACTGCTCGCGCCGAAGTCGACGTACGCCAGCGCAATGCCCTGCCGCAGCGAAGGCGAAAAGGTTCCAGAGGTAACATCCCCGACTACAGTTCCGTTGTCTTCCACAACGTTCCCCGCGCGAGGTATGCCGCGTCCTGCCGCCTTGAGAGCCACAAGGCGGGGAGTTCTGTCATTCTCTCGTAAAAAAACGGCGGATCGGCCAACGAATTCCTCGTTCCTCCGGTCAACTGCCCACCCCAGACCTGCCTGCCACGGATCAGTTTCCTCGGTAAGTTCATGGCCGTGAAGCGGGTACCCCATCTCGAGACGCAGTGTATCACGCGCGCCAAGACCAACCGGCACCGCGCCGGCTTCGATCACGGAGTCCCACAGAGCCTCAATGCGCCCGCTCGGCGCGATCATCTCGACTCCATCCTCGCCTGTATACCCGGTTGTTGAGATGACAACAGGCGTGCCGCGCCAATCCGCCTCAATCAAACGGTTGGCGCGTTCAGGTATCGCAAGCCCCGGCATCACCTGTCTGAGAACCACCCGTGTTGTCGGCCCCTGCACTGCCACCATACCCGTTGATTCAGTATCGTCGAGATAACAGGTATGGAGTTCCAGCTTCCGGATCTGCTCAACCACGGAATGCCGATTTCCCGCGTTCACGACAAGGACCCACTCCGCTGCGTGCGTAACGAAAAGAATCACGTCGTCAAGGATCCCGCCGTTGTCGGTGAGTACAAACCCGTACCGCGCGGCGCCGGCACCCACCGAAGCAACATGGATAGTTGTCAGGCGTTCGAGAAGTTCGTACCCCGCCGCTCCACTGAAACGCAGCCTGCCCATGTGCGACACGTCGAATATGCCGCAACCGCTCCGAACGGCATTGTGTTCCTCCGCGATACTCCGATACATGATCGGCATTTCGAATCCGGCGAACGGAGCCATCCTTGCGCCGAGCGAGACGTGGCGGTTGAACAACGGCGTTCGCAACAGGGGCACGGGAGAAGACGTCACCAGGGTCCTCATCTCAAAAGGAGCGCGTTCTACTATCCCGAACAATTCCAGTTACCGTAGAACATAATCAATCTGCGCAGTCACAGTCAGCCGGTCTGCCGCGTCGTTCAAGGTCCCCGTACCCAGTACGAACAGCGACGCGGTGGCCCCGCCTGCGCGGTACCGGGCGCGGACGGTCCAGCTGGCTCGGGATCCGTACAGGCTCCAGAGGAAACCATAGTTCGGCACCTGTTGCTCATAGAGATACAGCGGCAACGAGGTCGAGCTGGTGCGATGAAAAGCGCCGCCCAGAGTGCAGTCCAACTCGCGCGTCAGTCGGGTTTGTATCCCCATCCGCACAAGTCCTCCCCGGTCTCCTGCCTGATTTTCGGCAAACGCGCACCCGCCTCGCAAAGTCACTCCTGACGCTACCAGCTCAAGATCAGAAGAGATGTCCTGCCTTCGTTCCGTGAATATCCCCTCCGCCATAGTGGACCGCGTCGACTTCTGCCTCCACTTCCCGATCCAGGAAAATCGCTTCGAAAGGGGGGTCTGCCAGCGGAGTTCCTCTACGGTTGTCCACCGCGGAAAATCGTGCCCTGCCGCATCAAGCGGCTCCATGGAATGGGCGAGGAATCCGTCTATGTGGACGCCTGACCCCGGAGCCCATCCAACCACGAGCGCACCACCACGTTCCGATGAAGCCTCGTTGTGGAGGCTCCATCCCGTTCCATGCCACGAGGTGAATGCCGACGAGTACAGCCAACCGGCAGCAGTCATGGTTAACGACTCATTGCCAAAACGAAGCGTACCGGCGCCCCCGTACGCACCCTCATCCTGCAGGACTGCTTCACCCCTGACGTGGAAACGCCCGATGGTGGACTGGGCGTCGGCACCGAAAAGAGAGATCTCGTCCGTTGTTCTCGAGGAATGGTGGTACAGCGTGCGGGGCGTGAACTCGCTTCTGGCTGCTGTCAGTCCCACGCGTGCCAACCGCCCGAAATTGGCGCCCATTCGGAAGAGACGGAACGTCTCCTTGAGTGCTCCCGCAGCACGCAATTCCGCGTCCGTCCTGTGCAGACCGGTGACGCTGATCGCCCGCGCGCTGTTCGTTGCGCTGTCGATAGTCGCGTCCCACCTTGGCGTCGTGTACAGGCCGAGGACTTCCCACGCGTGGCCAACGTAGTGAAAGCCGATTCCGTGTAGTGCTCCGGATTCTGCGGTAGTCAGGCCGGGAGTGAGTGCGGTTTCTCGTTCACGGAACGAGGATGCGCCCGTCCAGTTGAGTCCCTGTCTGCCGACGATCAAACCTGCACCGACGTGTGCCGCTACGGCACCGAGTACAACGCGCGTGGAATCTCTATGGAACGAGATACCCAGTGTACCGCTTCGGTAATCCATGACCCTCGGCTCGTCGTGATCCCTTTCAATGATGAATCCGCCGACAACGCCTCCCTGCCGCGCGATAATCCTGTTGTTGAACGTGGCGTTGTCAGGAGAACTGCTTTCGGCCAGGTCCCACCCTGTCAGGCGAGATCGGAAAGCCAGGCGGGGATGCCTCGCGGTGCGCGAAGCGCTGAAGACGGACCTGTCCGTTGGGGATCGGTCCCTGCCGAAAGCTGCCGAATCGAGCTCCGCATACTCCGCCCGGGCGTTCTGATACGAAACCTCGTCAGGGTCGGACGGTTCGAATTCATCACCGGCTGTTGCCTGTGTATGGAACAGCAGGCAGAGCAGACTCACGGCGAACCACCTCACACCTTCCTCCTCACCGGCAGGTGGCTTTGGAACGCGGAGTGTTCCGGTGACGAATGCCTACGGGATGTCTGCTGCGACGTACACGTACCCTTGCCCGCGCAGCGCAACCACAAGGGGGACGCGAGTCTCCTCTTTGAGAATTCGGCGGAAGTCTTCCCACGAAACGATGATACGAATCATGTTCCCCTCGGTGCGTGTTTCCACACCGGAAAGCCCCTTTTTCCTCACAATCGAAAGCCCATCGCGGGCCGCAGACGGGAGTGGGACAATGCCACTGCCCCCGCTTGTCTCGTTCTGGCTTCCGGACCGGAAACCCGCTAGGTCAAGAGTCACACGCGCGAAACCTGCCTTCACGACGGCATCTCGAACTGATCGCGCAAGCGTGGCTTCTTCGAATCGCAGTATCTCGTCAATTCCTATCTCAAGCCGCGCAGTCTCCCCGTGGTACCGCGCCCGAAATGCCATGAAACCATGTGAGCGCAGAGCTGCTTCGGCGGCAGCAATGAGAGCAAGCCTCTCCGGAGTGATTTCCGTATTGTACGGCAAACGGGAGGCAAGGCACGCGAAAGAAGGCTTGTTCCAGGTTGGGAGACCGTAAGACCGCGAGAGATCCCGGATATCCTGTTTCGTCAGGCCTGCATCCTTGAGTGGGCTCTTGACTCCTTGTTCCGCCCCTGCACGCGCGCCCGGCCGCCAGTCCCCGGTGTCGTCAGCGTTGAACCCGTCAAGAACAGTCGCAAAACCGTGTTCGTGCGCGAAGGTCCGCAGAGCGCTGAACAGCTCCGTCTTGCAGAAATAACACCGCTCCTTTGTATTGGCGCGGTAAAGAGGGTCATCCATTTCTCTCGTCTGGATCGTCGTCCATTCGGCTCCGATCTGGTTCGCGATCTGCCGTGCTTCGTCCAGCTCCGCCGGAGCCAGGGATTCAGACACTGCGGTTACCCCGATGCATTTTCCCTTGCCAAGAGCCCGATGTGCGGCCGCAAGGAGGAACGTGCTGTCCACGCCGCCAGAAAATGCTACCACAACCGGGGAGGCCTCGAGGAGCATTTCCCTGAGCCGTGCGTGTTTCTCTTCCAGGGTCATCGCGCTTCGCTCCTTCATTGGCCAACCTGAGGCGTGGCACTCCGCGTTGCCGCGCGGGAAAGGATCTGCCAATCACTCACGGGCCGAATCGTCCCACCGCGAATCATTCGAACCATGGCGTTCCGGTTGCACCCGTCCGGCGCCATGGTGATGAGTCCCGTAACTCCGGGCCAATCCTTCACGTCTGCGAGGAATCGCCGAACCTCCGTCCGGGTTCTCGCGCCGGTGGATATTGCCTGCAGAACAAGCGACGTGGCGTCGTATCCGAGCGCCGTTGCGAGCATCGGCTCATTCCCTCGTTCCGCGCGGTACGCGTCCGTGAAATTTCGGGATTCCAGATACGACTGGTCGAACGTCGTTGCGAACAGAACGCCTTCCGCGGCCTCACCGGCCTGTTGGCGCACGGAGGAATTACCCCACGTGGCGTTTCCCACAACGCGCGTCCAGATCTTCTGCGTGGGGATCTGTGCCGCTACCGCAACCAGGTCCGCTTCGTGTGAAGAACAGACCAGCATGGCGTCGATTGAGTTGATCTCCGGCATGAAATGCACCGTATCGATGTCGGCGGGGGGAGGAGTTCGTTGCAACGCCGCCCGGCGGATCGCGCTCAGTGGACGGGTAAGATCAGTAGTACCCGTAATGAAATGCTCGTGCGCAATAACAATCAGACCCTTCTCGCGAACTACGCGGGCGAATTCGGACGACAGAGCCTGATCGTGCGGGTCGTACGTGCTCAGAATGGCAACAGTCTGCGCCCGGAGGCTGTCCGCAACGACCGACGCAAGAAACGCCCCTTGCGCGCGCGCCGTCAGATTCAACTGAAAGATGTTATCACCAATCCCACAAACACCTTCCCCCGAAGCCGTCGGCGTAATAAGCGGGAGACCCATCGCGTTAGCCACCGCACCCGCGACGATCGCATTCTCCGTCGTGAGAGGACCAATCACCGCCAGCACCGTTGTGTCGCGCGCGAAACCCTCTACCGCGTGTATTGTCTCCACTTGCGTTGCTGCGCTTTTGGTCACGAGCGGTGAAAGGCCCGGCGGGGCGAGTCGCTCGAAGGCAAACCTGACCCCGTCAAGAAGCGCTGCTCCCGATGTGGAGTCTTCCCCTGAGAGCGGCGTAACCACAGCCAGGCGGATTTCCGTTCGCTCGTAGCTTTTGACATCCGCCAGCAGCGCAGCTACTTCACTGGCGAACGGCGTGTCCGGGGAACTCCTCTGCAATTGCTCCAATACAAGGCGCGCGGCGGTCATCTGCGATGCGTTGAACAGGGCGATCGCACGGTTGAGTTGGAGTGCGTCCCGAACGAACGCTGCCTGGGAGGTATCAAACGCCGCGAAGTCGACGTGCTCGACCCGTGCGACGGAGGCCAGCGTCAGAAGGCGCGCGTCCCGTTTTGCTGTCTCTGAAACGACGGATGAAATGGAAACCGCGTGCAGGTTTCGGATGGCATCCTCAAAACGCCCCGTTCGCCAGCAGACCAGCCCGAGCAGGAATCGTCCGTGCGCGGCGAACGCGGAGCCGGGCGTGCCGGTTCCCGTTTCCTGAGTAAGCGGAAGAACAGCAGATTCTGCCGCGGGGTAGTCTCCGAGCCGATACAGAGACCTCGCCCACATGAGCTGACTTGCCGGTTTCAACGGCGAGCTTCGAGACAGGCTGTTCGCGAGACTTTCGAACGCCCATCTCGCTTCGACAAAGCGGCCGCCGTCGTAATCCTGAAGCGCCAGCGCAAAAACGGAGTCCGGGCGCTCCACGGACGGGGAAGTCTGGGCCCTTCTCTCGGGAATGGCAGCACTGCTGATCCGGGCGCCGAAAACCAGCGCAATGGCGAGCAAACCCATAACAAGGAAAGAAGTCTTCAAAAGCAGAAGTCGAGCGGCTTGGTTCATCAAATGACCTTTTCAAGAGGATTCCGGGTACGGGTCAAAGGTTCGCGCAAGGAGACCGAGCCACTCAGTCACCGAGGCGGTAGTACCCGAAACTGCTGGGGTCTATGTGCCGGAGCCTTCGCTGGAGTTCCGTCTTCTGCCTTTCGGCACGTTGCTCGTCGGTTTCTTCTGCCTGCCCTGCTTCGGTATCGCTCTGCTCGGTTTCCGGTGACCGGAACAGGCCTTCCTCCGCCCATATTGGTGCGTCGAAACGAAGTGCCAGCGCGATCGAGTCGCTGGGACGTGCATCGATCCGCGCCTCTCCTTCATCCGTGCGGACAACAAGCTCAGCGTAATACGTGGAATCCTCGAGCTTTGTGATTTCCACACGCAAGAGCCGGGCTTCGAGCAAATCCATGACCGATTTCATAAGATCATGCGTCAGAGGGCGGCCGCAGTCCTGGTTCTCCAGTTTCATCTGGATGGCATGCGCCTCTGGATGCCCTATCCAGATCGGGAGCACACGTTCCCCGTCCGCTTCTTTCAGCAGAACGACCGGCCCATGGTTCACGTCCAAACCGAGGCCGTGGACCACCACCTGAACCATCGCCATGGACGTCTCCCTGTGCGTTCGCGCGAGCAATTCTTACATTTTCACGGGTTTGTTAGTCAATATAGGCCGGCTGGTGAAACCGGTCAATAACATCCCCTTTTGCCGCAATCATCTCGACCCACAACTCGCGTCTACGACCGAATTGCGCCTCAGCAGGGAGAAGCCGTGAACAAGACCGCTCGTCATTCCCCGTTTCGCGTCGCGTCCGTGCAGTTCCGAAGCGCGCCGCACGTCGAACGAAACGTTGCACGCATTGTTGAACACCTCCATCGTCTTTCGCAGCAAGGTGTCCGTGCCGCCGCGTTCCCGGAATGCGCCGTCACCAGTTACGACGAGAAGGCGATCCGGGCCACCACCCCGGAACAGCTGTCACAGGCGGAACGGGAGATTTCCACCGCGTGCAGAGAGAATGGAATCAGTGTCGTAGTAGGCATCCCCTACTGGGAACACGGCACTCTGTACAACGGCGCTCTTGCATTCGATTCAACGGGCAAATGCGTGGCGAGGTATGCCAAAATCCAGCTTGCGGGCGAAAAGTGGTGCGCTTCGGGAACCCGGTTCGCCATGTTCAACTTCGATTCGGTGCCATGCTCCGTGATCATTTGTCACGATGAACGGTACCCGGAACTTGTTCGGCTGCCTGTGCTCGCAGGCGCTCAGATCATTTTCTACATCTCGTGTGAGTCTGACATTACCGCCGAAACGAAAATTGCCCCGTACCGTGCTCAGATCCAGGCCCGCGCGATGGAAAACAGCGTCTTCGTGGTCCACGCGAACGCGCCAATGGGGAATGTCCGGATGCGAAACGGAAAGCCGCGCGGGGAAGCGGCTGGGTCCAACGGGCACAGCAGGATCATCAAACCGGATGGGAACATCGTTGCAGAGGCATCCATCTGGGGCGAGGATGTCCTGGTCGCAGATCTGGACATGTCCTTGGCAACGCGGCACCTTGCTCTGCGCAGCCTCCAATCCCCTCTGTTGCGTTCGTGGTGGGAAGCGGGTCTGCGCCTGGTTCCACCTCCGACCCGATAAGCCACCCGAGGCAGAACAGGATCGACTTCCTGTCCATCATCCAGGTCTCCGGACTCCGTTTTCCGTGGAACGCAAGCTCGCTTTTCGTATCTTTGAAGAGACCTGATTCCACGGGTTCTCGACAAAGGGTGCGACGCGATGAGGGTGAGCGCGCAATCTATCCTGTTTGCCGCCGTGCTTGTGTTTGCGTCCTCCGGATCGCGAGCAGAGGTCCAGAGCCCGATCGAAACGTGTTCGGGCCTCAGCGCCGGTTACGCGCTGGGGCGCGTTCCTGCGATGTGTGAAGGGGGGCTGGACCCAGTTCTGGCGGCCCTTCTTTCGGGTAGGGGAGCACTGCTGCCGCGAGCGCGGATACGCGTGCTCACCCCTGCAGACATCATGGCCGCGACGAATTTCGATCCGCTTACGATTTCCGCTGTTGCAGGGACGTGGATGGTGATCGCTCAGACTGGTGAACGTGGGCCGGTGCACTGGGCCAGAGCGTCGGTAACACCCGAGGGGATCGTGGTTGAAAAAGGGGTCTTTTTCCCATCGCGTACCGCGTACGTGTACTCCCTGGCGCGAAGCGCGGCCGTACGGTTAGGGATATGCAAAGGGGAAGGCGAGTCGGCGGGACCGAGTCTGCCGCTAATCAAGGGTAACCTTCCTTGAGGAACCGCGGATCCCGGTCCAATTGGGTTCGGGATTGCCAATCGCCGCGAACGACAGCGAAAGGGGCACTGTCATGACAGACGATCAAGTAGTGGATTTGCTTGCCCACGACATGAGCATGGAGCATCAGGCGATACTTCAATACCTGTTCTCAGCATGGGTTATCGGCGGGGAGGTGGGGCCCTCGATCGAGAGCGTCGCCAGGGACGAAATGCGCCATTTCAAGTACTTCGGCCTGGCCATTGTGGAACTCGGGGGAAAGCCCAGGATGGAGGGACCCGCGTTCCAGCGTCTCACTGATCCCACGGCCATTGTTCTCGCCAATGCCGCGTCCGAAGATGAGGCCGTGAAAGTGTACACGCAGCACCGGGAGCTGATCCCGGACCCACGGGTCAAAAAACTGTATGACAGGATCATTGAAGAGGAGATGTACCACGGTCAGAAGTTCCAGCGCATGGTGGCCAAAGTCGAAGGGATGCCGCCCGTGGAGTTCCACGAGCCTCAATCTCCGCAGCAGGAGACCCTCTTCCGATTTCTCGAAGAGGATATTGCCGGCGAGTACGCGGCGATTCTGCGGTACCTGCACCAGTCCTTCATAGTCGCGGACGGCAAACTGGGAAACGCAATTGAAGACCGCGCCATCGACGAGATGAAGCACATGGGCTGGATGGCGGAACACAAAATCGACTCCGGTGGCGAGCCGGTGTTGCAACCGGCACCCGTACAATACTCGACTGAGCTTCCGGAGATATTCCGGTACAACATTCAGCTTGAAAAGGGCGCCGAGGAACGATATCAACGGCACATTGACGGGTACGAAGATCCTGACCTTCAGAGGGTATGGGCGCACATCAAGTTCCAGGAAGAACACCACACCGACGACTTTGAAAACCGGCTCGCAGACCTCAACAGAACGCCGGAAACGCAGGCAACCACATCGTCTGATGCTTCGAACGTGAAGCCAAAAACCTCCGTCGGATCGTTATTTGGCAAGCCGCAATCGTGATTTTGCGCGAGTAAGTTTTTTCATACTGAGCAGAACTCGAAACAAGGGGAAGGAAAATGTCGGACTACCTATTGCGTGAAAACGCTCCACTCACAGAGCAGGAATGGGCCAAAGTGGACGAACTCGTCACCACCGTGGCAAGCCGATTGCTCGTCGGTCGTCGGGTCCTGCCCCTGTTCGGCCCTCTCGGAGCTGGCGTGCAGACCGTTCCGGTAGACACATTCGACCTCGCCTCCGAAGAAGGGATCAGGAGATCAGGGCGGGTGTTTGTAGTGCCTCGAATGATCGCGAGGGAATTTATCCTCGGATGGCAGGACATCGAAACCGGGCGCAGCGGCGTTCTTCCACTGGAACTGAGCCCCGCGGCCGCCGCGGCTTCTGCCTGTGCACTCGCAGAAGACACGCTCATTTTCAGAGGCGATGCGGAATCCGACGGGATTCTGAACGCAGAGGGTTGCCTTGGAACGAAGATGAGTGACTGGGCTACCGAAGGCGCGTTTAACGACATCCTCGCCGCGGTCCAGAAGCTTCAGGAAAACGGAATCACTGAGAAACCAGCGCTTGTCGTAAGCCCGGCGGGCTACGCGCTTATGCAGAAGCCATTCGGGAATACGGGAGCATTGGAACTCGCATTCATCCGCGAACTCATGCCCGCCGGCGTGTTCCAGACCCCCGTCCTCAAACCGTCGGAAGCCGTGGTAATCGC
>Ga0116178_10003297_pt1 | contig 12302 bp, 8 predicted proteins | sample AD_STIC12_MetaG_FD_89880 | JGI IMG/M metagenome (GOLD analysis project Ga0116178, IMG submission 89880) | Active sludge microbial communities of municipal wastewater-treating anaerobic digesters from USA - AD_STIC12_MetaG | ecosystem: Engineered > Bioreactor > Anaerobic > Digestate | place: USA... | reverse complement strand
TCTTGCCAACACACTTAATAATTTTTAAAAACCCGCGGGGATTTTCTCTTCAGAGAGTCCTGTGCTCAACTATTTATTACTATGAAAGAAACTTTTGAAACCATCAAACGACTTTGGTTTGTCATCCTTATGGGTGTACTTCTTATTGCATTATTCATTATCTTGAAAATGTCTTAAAAGCAGTGGAGTCATGAGCTAATCCTCATGACTCCACTAATTTATTGCATCATGACACCATCCGTAGAAAATATACTCTTACTAGGCTCAATTCTGCTCTTCATCAGCATCATTGCGAGTAAGACATCTTTTAGACTTGGTATACCTACACTAATATTGTTTTTACTGGTTGGAATGCTGGCTGGCTCTGATGGACCCGGTGGGATTTACTTTAATGATCCGAAAATCGCCCAGTTCCTGGGAGTTGTAGCTTTAACATTTATTTTGTTTTCTGGCGGTTTAGATACAAAATGGGAAAGTGTAAAACCTGTTGTACGTCAAGGTCTATCCTTATCTACGGTCGGTGTACTCATCACTGCCATTTTAGTTGGTGTATTTACATCCTATGTATTGGATCGCTCGCTTCTTGAAGGTCTGCTCTTAGGAGCGATTGTGTCTTCAACTGATGCGGCTGCGGTTTTCTCAATCCTGCGATCAAAAAACGTTGGTCTTAAGGGCAACCTACGCCCCACCTTGGAATTTGAAAGCGGCAGCAACGATCCAATGGCCTACTTCTTAACGATAAGTATGATCTATCTGGTAACAAACCCGGAGGCCTCTGCACTTTCTCTTATCCCTAAATTTTTGAAAGGGATGGTAATCGGGGGGATTTGTGGTTTTTTGATGGGGCGTGCTATGATCTGGTTGGTTAATAAAATTAAGCTTGATGTTGCGGGGCTCTACCCTGTATTAGTTCTATCTTTAGTATTCTTCACTTTTTCATTTACTGACTTTATCGGGGGCAACGGCTTTCTTGCCATCTACATATCAGCCATCATATTAGGGAGCAACAATTTCATTCACAAAAAAAGTCTCATCCGATTTTATGATGGTATGGCGTGGTTAATGCAAATCATCATGTTTCTTACATTGGGACTATTGGTTTTTCCCAGCAAGCTTGTTCCTATCCTGATACCCGGAATTCTGATCTCTGTTTTCCTTATCTTAATTGCCAGGCCTATTGCAGTTTTCATCTCACTTTCTTTTGCCAAAGGTCTTAACATTCGAAAAAAACTTTTCCTATCATGGGTTGGTTTACGCGGGGCTGCACCCATCGTATTTGCCACCTATCCCATGTTGGCAGGTATACCCTATTCCGATACACTATTTAATCTTGTATTCTTTATCTCTGTCTCCTCAGTTATTCTGCAAGGCACCACATTGCCAATAGTTGCCAAATGGTTGCATGTAAGTGTACCCAGCTCCATCAAAAGAAAATTTCCTATTGATCTCGAAATGAATGATGACCTGAAATCAGAGCTCGTGGAACTTGATATTCCAACTAATTCACCTGTTATAGGCAAGGCTGTCGTACAAATCGGCCTTCCAAAAACAGCACTCATTGTTCTTGTTCATCGCAATGGAAAATATATTCCTCCTTCCGGTGAAACCATCATTGAACCCAACGACCACATGCTGGTAATGGCTGATACCAAAGATACTGTAGACGCTGTCTACAAAGCATTCGGATTGCAAAAGTAAATTCTGAGATATTTTGCTTGAACAAGATGTTTTCAAGCAAAGTGTAGAAAATAATACCCACCTCTCCATAAATACTTTCTCCAAAAGTATACCAGATAAGTCTAATCAAACTTTACAATTACGGAATGATTTTAGACCCTTGCTCATGATCTTGAGTAAGCTCCGTGATGTTGCTCATTCAAGCCGACAAAAAATGAAATAACATTGATATTGATGTCTTATAAAAATACTAGTATGAATGAGTCTCAGATCGATGAAAGTAAGGAAATAAAAAAACTTGTTGAACTTAATGATGAGTTAGAGAATTATTTCAGAAATACCATTATTCCGCAACTCTTTGTGGACGCAGATTTGATACTTAGAAAATTTAGTCCGCCCGCTAATATGCACTTTAAGCTAACTACAGCAGATGTCGGCAACCCAATTCTTGATATCCCAACACTTGCACAACTTCCGGGCTTGATAGAAAGTATTCATGAGGTGATAGAGAATAATATTGACCTTGAAAGAGAAATTCAGACCAGTGACAAGCGATGGTTTCAAATGAATATACTTCCCTACATTATCAAAAAACAAAACACAACCAATGGGGTGGTGATTACTTTTATTGACATAACAGGTCGCATTAACGATAAAAGGGATATTGAAAAAATTAATGCTGACCATGAAACTTTTATCTATTCAGTATCGCATGATTTCCGGGGCCCATTAACCAACATGGTTCTATTGGTTGAGCTATTAAAATCAGCCCTTGCCAAGAACGATAAAGAGGATATGAACCATTTAATGGAAAAAATTGAAGCCTCGGCAAAGTCTTTGAAGAATCTGATCATTGAACTTACCGACATTACGAAAATCGGAACGGAGCTCATTGATCTTCCTGCGCGGGCGAGTATCGAACAAATATTGGATGAAGTCAAATTCACATTGAAAAACCAAATTTATCAATCACATGCTAAGATCACTACCAACATTATCGTGCCTGAGGTACTATTCTCCACCAAGAATCTGAGAAGCATCATGTATAACTTGCTTAGCAACGCCATCAAGTTTGCTGCTCCCGAAAGAACACCAGAAGTATTTATTAAAACTGAAACAAAAGGGGAGTATACTCTGCTGTCAGTAAAAGATAATGGTATTGGAATTGAGGAAGAGAAGCAGAGTGAGATATTCTCAAAATTCAGCAGGCTTCGCACCAACGTAGAAGGAACCGGGATTGGTCTGTTTATCGTAAACAAGATGGTAAGCAACCAGGGTGGTAAAATTGAAGTTGAAAGCAAGATTGATGTCGGAACTACTTTCAATATCTATTTAAAAAACTAAGGTGCGCCATCACAAGACTTTAAAAATCGCTCAACCTAGTTAAGCCCTATGCGATTATACATTAAGAACATGGTTAGCTTACGGTGCAAACTAATGGTGAAGCAAGAACTAAAAAAACTAGGACTGCACTATTTAGTGGTTACCCTGGGGATGGTCGAATTGCGGGGAAAGGTATCAAAAGAACAATATCAGAAACTTGAAGAAAATTTACGGGTGCTGGGGCTAGAGATACTGAGTAGTAAAAAAAACATTTTGATTGAAAGCATCATTAATGTTGTTATCGAGATACTCAGTTCATCCGATTCTATACCCCATGAGAATTACTCGGATTTTATCAGTAAAAGACTTACCTATGATTACACGTATCTCTCTAAGTTGTTTATGGAGGAAAAAGGCATTACCCTTCAACAATTCATCATTACCGGAAAAATTGAGAAAGTAAAGGAGTGCCTTCTTTATGAGCAGCTCAACATCGCAGAAATTGCTCATAAGCTTCATTACAGCAGTGCCGGGCACTTATCAAATCAATTTAAAAAGCTTACTGGTTTTACTCCGAGCCAATTCAAACAATTACAACGAAAGCGCCAAGGCAATCTGCAAAATCTATGATCTATGTAAGTATTGAAATTAAATGTGTAAGACTTAAAGCTTAAAGCCTGTCAACCTTTGCATATTATTTCTCTATTTATCATTTAAACCAGAAACATGAAGTATCCAAAAGCAATTCAACTTTTATCGCTCTTTTCAATTGTTTTCATTTTATTTATCTCAGGATGTTCAAAAGATGAAGACTCATCTCCAAGTCCAACGCCTACAATATCGGATACCAGTCCACTTAATAACGCAACTAATGTAGCCCGTAATAATGCAATTACTATTTCATTTAGTACGGAGATGGATCCTGCAACTATCAATTCATCAACCATACTCGTTCAACAAGGCACAGCAAACATACCTGGTACCCTTACATATTCAGGAACCACTGCTACGTTTACACCAACAAACAGTCTTCTTGCCTTAACTACCTATACAGTAACTGTTACAACAGGTGCTAAAACACTGGCAGGTAAACCGCTTGCCTCAAACAGCATTTCCACATTTACGACAGGTGGCTCCAGTTCCGTATTACCCGCGGTTAATTTAGGTACAGCGATAGATTATGTAATTGTCGCCAAAACAGCCATAAACAATACTTCAACTTCCGCCATTACCGGTGACTTAGGTCTTAGTCCAGCTGCTACTTCTTATATTACAGGATTAGCCTTGACAAATTCTACAGGCTTCGCAACATCGACACAGGTAACCGGAAAATTATATGCAGCAGATATGGCTGCACCAACACCTACCAATTTAACAACAACAGTCAATAATATGATCACCGCATACAATGATGCGTCCGGAAGGGTTCTACCTGATTTTATTGAACTGGGAACTGGTAATATTGGCGGTAAGACACTTACCCCAGGGCTTTACAAATGGTCAAGCAATGTTACTGTACCAACCAGTATCGTTATCTCTGGTGGCGCAAATGATGTTTGGATTTTCCAGATCGCAGGAAATCTCAACTTGAGTTCGGCTGTAAATGTAACTCTTAGCGGTGGCGCTCAAGCCAAGAACATTTTCTGGCAGGTTGCCGGACAGGCTACGCTCGGAACAACATCGCACTTTGAAGGAATCATTCTTTCCTCGACTGGAATTACATTGCAAACAGGGGCTTCATTAAATGGAAAAGCATTGGCACAAACAGCAGTGATTCTTGATAGTAACGTGGTTGTTAAGAAATAAGAATTTTTTAATCTCAAAATTAGGAAGACTGCTTTTTCAAGCAGTCTTCTTCTTTTACAAAGAGATACCTGATAAATAGACTATCTGATTTTATTGCTGTTGTTGCATCCGCATGTACGCTATATAGGAATTACGAGGAACTCCTTCGGCAACTGTAGCCCCACTTATAAAGGTTGGTGTCGGGTTAGCGAGCTGTTCTTCGGTAAACGCTTTGGTACCAAACTGAACAGTCACTTCGAGCTTATGCTCTACCGCACCTTTATAATTACCTTTTACAGGAGTACAGTCACTGAAATTTCGCCCGGTGGCTAACCGAACATGACGCTCACCAGCCAGGCATTTGTTTGTCGGATCAACTCCTACCCAACCGGTATCCGGAAGCCACGCCTCGGCCCATGCATGGGTGGCACCTTCGCCCCGCCATTCACTGCTTCCCGGACAAATATAACCGCTAATGTATCGACCTGGAATTCCCATCAACCGAAGCATATATAATAACAAGTGCGCAAAATCCTGGCAAACACCGGCACGCAAATTCCAAAGTTCATCAACACTTGTTTCAATATTGGTGACTCCCTTTTTGTAAGTAAAATTGTCGTAGATGTATTCGGATAACTCAAGGATCGTATCCAGCGGATGCTGAACCTTACCAAGTATTTCATGAATAGCCTCTTGAACTTCGGCTTGACATTTTGCTTCCTCGGCCTTCAGGAAATCATGATAGAGAAGTTGATTTTCTGATGTGTGTACTAACCTCCAAACATCGGTTGCCGATTCTCTCTTTTGTAAACTCGTGTTTTTTAATATTTCAACTGCTAACAGACTATCTATTACCAGCTCTTTGTGCGGCACCAGTAGTGTAAAAAAACCAGTCAGGTTACCGAAATAATCTTTCACAGAACTGACCGGAGGATTCATTGAAATGTACAAATGATGCTCATTTACCCGTTGATAATCGTCATGTGCGGGATAAAGTTTAATCTGATTAGCCGAATCAATAACCAATCCGGAATAAATGTAGTGTGTGCGATGACGTATATAAAAAAGTGGCATAACTCAATCAGGAATAACCAAAGTATAAGGAGGCTAGTTTTTGACTCAGTTCTTTTATTTCAATTTTAGTTCTGAGTACAAGTGACTTAACCTGTTCTACATTTTTTTGCTCGTGACCTCCATAGCGGAGATTGCTAACTGCCCGACCTAACAAGAATTCCATTTCTTTAAAATGTTCCGGTACGGAAATAACATCCAATCTTTTAAAATAGCGATTGGCTTGCGACAAGCAATAAAGCGCTGAGTGGGGAAATTGCATATTCAGAATAACCTGATGTATTACATTTTCCGTTGACAATACATTACGGTAGTACTTGGTATGAAACTCGTACCCCGATAATGAATAAAGCAAATATTTCCATTGCGTAACTTCACTACCCCCCTTTTCTAATTCTTTGATTTTCAATTCGAGAATATCCAAACTCCGCAACAGACGCTCAATGTATTTCCCGATGTTCAGAAAACTATATCCTTCGCCCCGGTTCATGGTGATGTCAACGGTGCCGTAAAAAAGTGTGCTCTCGCGCAATAGATTGTCAAAAGCTGTTACCGGATCATTCGCCAACAATAATTGCTCTGTATAGGGATCGCGGATAAGATGATAGTAATCATTGATACATTGCCAGACTTCTTTCGTAATATAATCCTGTACCGATCTGGCATTTTCACGAGCCCGCGCAACATTAACCAACAACGAAGTGTTGTTTTCCTTGTTTAACAACAGATGGTGTAATGCTTCCCGATACGTAGGACTACTCTTTGATACATATCCATCGGGCCCTAACCCTTCCACCCAAATTTGCCAATCAAAATTCTGAATTTCATCCTGCGAGGCAATGTAGTTGGTACGGAGTGCGCGAAGAATATTATCCGTGCGCTCCATGTAGCGGGCCATCCAAAAAACTGCATCAGCAACTCTACTCAGCATGCTCTTTTTAAATTAACCTAATATCCAGGTATCCTTACTACCCCCACCTTGTGATGAATTTACAACCAATGAACCTTCACGTAATGCAACGCGGGTCAACCCGCCCGGTACAATCTCAATCCCTTGTGGACCATTTAAAGCAAAAGGTCGTAAATCAACGTGTCGGGGTTGAATTTTATTATTAATGAAACAAGGTACAGACGACAAACTGATGATCGGTTGTGCAATAAAGTGTCTTGGGTTCTTTTCCACTTCTTTGCGATATTCACTCACTTCTTTTTCAGTAACTGCGTGGCCCATCAGCATACCATAACCGCCACTCTCATTGGTTTTCTTGATCACCATCTTAGTGATATTTGAAAAGACGTGCTGAAAATGCTCCTGGTTTTCCATAGCATACGTTGGTACTGTTTTCAGAATAGGCTCTTCGTTGAGATAATACTTGATCATTTGAGGAACAAATGAGTAAACGGCCTTATCATCGGCTACCCCGTTACCGGGAGCATTAACGATGGCCACATTCCCTTTTCGATAAGCGTAATAAAGACCGGAAACACCTAAAATACTATTAGGATTAAAAATCAAGGGATCAATAAATTCATCATCCACCCTGCGATAAATAACATCCACCTGCTTAAGTCCTGCTGTGGTTTTCATGTAGACTTTCGCATTGTCCACAACCAAATCTCTGCCTTCGACCAATTCAATACCCATCAGACGTGCTAACGTGGTGTGTTCAAAGTAGGCCGAATTAAAAATACCAGGTGTTAGCAGAACAACGGTAGGTTCGCTCTTTTGTCGATTCGATAACCCAAGAAGATTTTTTAAAAGTAAATCCGGATAATCTTTAACCGACCGCACGCTACTCTTTGGAAGTAAACCAGGAAATATGCGATAGGTCATGCTCCGGTTTTCCAACATATAAGAAACACCTGAAGGAGTGCGCAAATTATCCTCCAGCACGTAGAATGAACCATCGCTGTCGCGGATGAGGTCTATTCCGGAAATATGTGTGTAAATGTCGAAGGGAACATCCACACCTACCATTTCGCGAAGGAAATTTGGGCATGTGTGAATCAGCGAAGCCGGAATAACGCCATCCTTAATGATAAACTGATCATGATAAATATCCCTCAAGAAAATATTCAGGGCTTTAATGCGCTGCTTAATTCCTTGTTCAATATGTGTCCATTCTGCAGCCGTGATAATGCGAGGAATGATATCGAACGGAAAAATCTTTTCGATCCCTTCACCATCGCTATATACAGTGAAGGTTATGCCTTGACTCATGAAAAGCTTTTTGGCGAGTTCATCCTTTCTGGCAAGTTCGGCCGGGGAAATCTGGCTTAAGGTTTCAAAAAAGACTTTGTAATGCTCCCGGATCTCTCCCTCTAAGCACATTTCGTCCCAAATATTAGGCTTGGTAGTATATTCAGATAACAGAGAGCCAAATGACATTTTATAAATATACTACCCTGAAAGTAGGAAGCAAGGGTTGCCTAAAAAATGAAACTCTTGAAATCGATTGCAACCAAAAATAAAATTCCGGAAAAAATAATGCCGGGTACCCTACCCGGCATTAACCTTAAACAACATATTAATAACCTAAACTTTTATCATTTACTGAATGGCATTAAATTTTAAACCCAATCGAAACAACCACCGACCTACCATCGGATGACCAGATTCCCGGGCCAGGATAAAAAGAAGGGCGTTTCGTGAAATACTCTTTATTTGCCACATTATTCACATTCACCCTAAGGGTGATCTGGTTTAAAATGAGAAACTGCGTGTTAATATCCAGCAACCCATAAGCAGGTACAACGCCCACTGCACCATTGGCCGAAGGGGTTTCTGTGTTCGCAGCATCTGCATAACTGCTTCCAACATAGCTATATAAAAAGGAAACACTGGCTGTTCTCCATTTCACATTAACTCCATTGCGGGTTATAATTTCAGGAACACTTTCTATCCGGTTGCCAGAAATCTCAAGATTTGTGTCTCCCGACCGAATCTCTGCATCTGTATAAACTCCGCGGAAAAAAGCAGTGGAAGTAAATAGTGAAAGTGAAATATCTTTGGCCGCACGGATTCCATATTCGGCAAATACCTCAGCTCCATCCGTTAACGAATTGCCGATATTAGTGCGGTACAAATAAAATACGTTATTCTCATCATACATTGCCTGTGTGCCCATCCGGTTGTTATACCGTAAGTGAAATAAACTCACATCCCATCGAAGTGATTTTGTGTTTCCACGAAAGCCTGCTTCCAGATTATAACCACTGGCATCTTTCAAATTCTTATCAACTTTTTCGTAAACTGAGCCAGGTATCAGATCTTTAAAAATCACCGGACGATACGCCTGAGATATACCTGCATAGAGTGTACCTGTCTTCTCAACCTGGTATTGTGCGCTGATCCCAAACAAAGGAAATTTATGTTCGATGGTATTCGGTACATCCTCCGGATCATAATAGCTAATTACTCCGCTCATGACTGACTCTCCCAATTCCAGCCGAGCTCCTGGTGTAATTGAAAGGGAAGGCAAAAGTTGAAACTTATTTTCTACGAAAAACGCAACATTCTTTGATTTCAAATGCATGTCTCTGCCAAATCCTGACTCCGTAACGGTAAGATCAAAATCAGTTCCTGTTGTTCCGGTTCCTTGCTGTCTGCGATGGAGATCATTGTTAAAAAACTGCACCCCGCCCACAACGTTGCTCTCTTGGTTAAAAAGTTGATACCTGTGAAGCACACGTAATTCAGAAGTGTAACTATTAAAATTATCAATATCTACTTGACGAGGAGCGTACTGCAATGTTACCGGATCGATTGCATCAACTACATTGGCTGGTTTGTCAAACATAACGCTATTGCGATAACCCAACACAGCTGAGGTTACCCATGATATCTGAGTGTGTTCACCTAAACTCCAATCCATTCGAATGGAGGGAACATAAATTTCCGGATTAAAATAATTTCGCGATCGGGTGGCTAGCCTTGGATTTGCCTGAAACATCACATCGGTTAATGGGCCAGGCATTTGGTAAACATAATTTGATCGGCTCAGTTCAGCTGTAAATTTCAGCCGGGTACTGGGCGAATACATTAATAAAAAAGATTGAGCATCATAATCTGTTTTACCGTTTTCACGATAACCATCTGATACTCGCTTCGTGTAGTAAGCCATGTATTGAAATTTGCCGGCTTTTCCGCTGGCTGAAAGGAATGTGCTCAATAACCCATACGAGCCAACAGATGTTATGTTTTCGATGCTGAGGATTCTGGTGCTGTCTGGTTTTTTGGTTGCATAGTTAAGCATACCTCCAAATTGAGCTCCATATTGCAGAGATCCGGTACCGCGTACCAATTCAATCCGATCAACCGCTTCCATAGGAATGCTGTAATGACTTGCCGGATATCCATACATATCGGAATTGGTTATCGCCCCGTTTCTTCGAATGTTAAACTCCCACCCACGATGAGCATCAAGGCCTCGCGTTGATACATTCATTTGATTGCCGCTTCCATCCATATCATAAACAAAGACCCCAGGCACTTTTGCAAAAATCTGGCGGCCTGTTTTTTCAGCTATGTTGGCATTAAGGCCTTGAATATTGATAACCTCATTCTTCTTCCCCGACCAAAGATTAGTGCCTTCGTACTCTGGTAATCTATCAATTTCATACAACCTTTGCCCCTTCACTTCCACTTCATCTAGTCGAAGCGACCGAATAGTATCAGGCTGCTCCTGAGCCCAGGCCGCTGTTGTTAAGAAAACTGCAATAATCCCAATCAGCTTCATATATTAATCACAAGAAAAATAATGCCGGGTACCCCTACCCGGCATTAACCCTAAACAACAAGTAAAAACTAAACAATTATCATAAGTCGCTTTCACGATAAAATCTAAATTCACTAATCAGCCTTATCAAGCTTTGCTTTATTCACTGTGTATTCTGCTACTTTCTTTCCTTGATCCAGACCCAATTCTGCATCAAACCGATAGTGAATGCCCCCATAAATTCTTGATTCGGCAGCCTCACGTGCCCACTCATTGCAATAGCTTGCTTCAGCTGGAAAAATATAAGACAACACCTCAGCCGCTGCGGCCGAGAAGGTGCTATGGCCGGATGTATAGCTTGGAAAGTTGGGTGTACCAAGAATAGTTTTAAAACCAGGAATAACTTGTATAGGCCGTGGATAATAATAATAGTATTTCGCATCCCAGCAACTAATACCTGCATCCATGATAGCCTGGTTTAGGTATGCAAAGGTGCGAGCAGAGCGCAACGGATTCATTTCATACTTAATTATATAATCCTTGGCAAGTCGGTTCCAGTGCCCTGGAGGAGTGTAGGTATTCAATCCATCAGACCACCAGTTGGCAATTTTACGTTGCTTTTCAGTCAGGTTTTTGGCGAAGTCCTGAAGTTCCTGCGCATCTTTCTCCAATTCAGCCGAGCCTGGTGCCGGAGGAATGCCAGGTCTAACTTCTTCTACGGTAGGCACATTCCACATTTTCACTTTACCGAATAGTGGTGTTAAGCCAACCGGACGTTGTGGCGTTTCCATATTTTCCCATTTCCAACCAAACCGTGCAAATGCTGCTGCTGCAATTGAGTCGGACTTAGCCTTTGGCGTTTGTGCATTTTTCATTCCATCCGTTGACGCTCTAGCCAGTACAACCTTTTTTACTTCCGTACCTATATATTCTCCAGCTGTAATATCACTCTGCACATTCGAGCCCGACCAAACCAAGCTTCCAAGATGCTCCTCTGCTTTAGCAGCGAGGTAATCTTTCTCCAAGGGAAACATAGCCGTTAAAATATCTCTCGATACTACTGCAATCACTGCTCCTTCCGAAGGATAAGAGGGCAAAGTGTTTTTAGCGTATGCATATGAAATGGAAGCATCCGTTACATAAGTTGCCGGTCTGTTATCAGTATACTTATAATGCCAGGCCGTAATCAAGCCATCAAACTGCGCCACACTTAAGTAGGCAAGCATCCTACAGGTATAAGGAGGATGTGCAAATGGAAACGGAGGTGGACCCGCTGGGTTGGCAGAATTTGGAAGTGTGTACGTTCCATCCGGATTTGGACCTGGAATTAAGTTGTACTTGGTTGCCAACTCTAAGGCAATCTCATTCCAGCGAATGATTGGATTGTTAGTCCAATATTGAACTGCTTCCACCTGGCTACCACTAAGACTCTGAGTTGCCGATTTAAGCGCTGCCAACTCAGCCTGATATTCGGGTGATTTCACTGCGGATGGAGCACTAACAACTACCTGACTTGAACTTGCAAGCAGAATGGGAGTCCATGTTCCTCCATTTTCATCCAACCCCGTAAATTCAATGGATGTAAACTCAGCCATTCGTGGCAAATCGTTTTCGCAAGAATTGAAGATGATTAAGCCAAAAAATGCGATCAGTATTTTTAATTTTTTGTTTTTCATGATAGCTGTATTAAAATTTAAACTGATAAGTAAAACCACCACCAATATTGGT
>Ga0116178_10003295_pt1 | contig 12305 bp, 11 predicted proteins | sample AD_STIC12_MetaG_FD_89880 | JGI IMG/M metagenome (GOLD analysis project Ga0116178, IMG submission 89880) | Active sludge microbial communities of municipal wastewater-treating anaerobic digesters from USA - AD_STIC12_MetaG | ecosystem: Engineered > Bioreactor > Anaerobic > Digestate | place: USA... | reverse complement strand
TTATGTTATCCTTATATTTTGCGCTATCATTCCGGAATTATAGCTATAGAACAAATATGGGCTATAAGTATTAACTTATGGCCCACAGCTTTTATGCAATTCCAGGAGAGAACACGCAGTATAATACCAGATCCGATTCTCCCGTATTTATTATTCCATGTTCGCTGCCTGCATTGGCAGCAATAATAGTACCTTTTTCCGCCTTTTGCCTTACAGCGTTAACCAGCGCCGAGCCTTCCCCCTCAATTACATAAAATACTTCAAGCACCTCATGGGTATGGGGAAGGATTTCTCCTCCCGGCTTAACGGTAGTCAGATGTGCGGAAAGCCTGCCGTTTTCCTCCTGTTTAGCAAGCAGCCTGCCGTATACCTCGTTGTGCTTTGGATTCTTTACCGGTTCAACATCCTTTTGGTTTCTGATAACTGATTGCATAAAGTCCCTTCTTTCTATTCTCTTGGCGCTATTACCAGAGCTTCGCCGTCCAGCACTTCAACCCCGTCCTGGTTATAGCAGCTCGTTTTTAATCTTACTCTGCCCTTCTCCAGCTTTTCTACAACCTCCGCCACAGCTTTTACAGTATCCCCTATTTTTACAGGTGCTTTGAAGTTGAGCTGCTGTGAAAGATATATGGTTCCGGGGCCCGGAAGCTGCATTCCCAGTACTGCAGATACCAAACCTGCCGTCAGCATCCCGTGGGCTATCCTCCCCCCGAATTTGGTGTTCTTCATAGCTTCATGATTAATATGCGCCGGGTTGAGATCCCCTGTTACTCCTGCATACATATATACGTCAGTTTCGCTTATTGTCTTCTCGAAGCTTCCCTTATCCCCCACATTTATCTGCTCGTATGTCTTGCCCATTTCATCTCCTCCTTAATAAATGATAACTGTGTGCTTTAATCTCTATATTTAAATATATCACAGGTTTGCACTGTTTCAAATATGATTCAGCAAATTCTTCATGAAAGCTTCTTGAATTTCAGCTCCTTTTCATCCGCGTCAATCAGTATGTCATCCCCGTCATTAATCTCCCCTGCAATCAAAGCCCTTCCTATTGAAGTCTCCATTTTCCTCTGTATGAACCTTTTTAAAGGCCTTGCTCCGTATACCGGGTCATAGGAATTGCCGATTATATAGTCCTTCGCATTTTCGCTTAATGAGATTTCTATATTCCTGTCCTTAAGCCTTTCCGCCACCTGTTCAAATATCAGGTCAATGATTTTTCTTATCTGTTCCTTCAGCAGGGGCTTAAAAAACACCACATCATCCACCCTGTTAAGGAACTCAGGCCTGAAATGCCGTTTAAGCTCCTCATTAACGGCCTCTACTGCCTCGGGCTTCAGCTCACCGTCATTGTCCACCCCTTCCAAAAGATACATGCTTCCTATGTTTGAAGTCATTATTATCACTGTGTTCTTGAAATCCACCGTCCTGCCCTGACTGTCCGTAAGCCTTCCTTCGTCAAGTATCTGCAGGAATATGTTAAATACATCATGATGGGCCTTTTCTATTTCATCAAACAGCAGTACCGAATAAGGCTTCCTTCTGACTGCCTCGGTAAGCTGCCCTCCCTCATCATAGCCCACATATCCCGGAGGTGCTCCAATCAGCCTTGCAACCGTATGTTTCTCCATGTATTCCGACATATCTATCCTAATAATGTTGTCCTCACTGTCAAACAGCGCTTCCGCAAGGGTCTTGGCAAGTTCTGTCTTCCCTACCCCTGTAGGCCCGAGGAATATGAAGGAACCGATAGGCCTCTTCGGATCCTTGAGCCCGCTTCTTGCACGGATCACCGAATCGGCTACGGCAGATACTGCCTCGTCCTGGCCGATAACCCTTTTGTGGAGTATGTCATCCAACCGGAGAAGTTTTTCTTTTTCATTTTCCATCAGTTTCTTTACAGGTATACCTGTCCATTTTGATATTATATCTGATATTTCCTCTTCTGTAACCTCTTCCTTGAGAAGCTGCCCCATGCCCTGCATTTTTTCAAGGTTTGCCTTTTCAGCATTTAACTGCTTCTCAAGCTCAATAAGCGTGCCGTATTTTAATTCCGCAACCCTGTTGAGGTCGTATTTCATTTCCGCCTTCTCAATTTCAGCCTTTGTCTCCTCAATCCTCTTCTTTATCTCGCGGATATTCTTAATGTTCTCCTTTTCCAATTCCCACTGAGCTTTCATGGAATCGCCTTTGGACTTCAGCTCTGAAAGCTCCCTGTTCAAGGCCTCCAATCTTTCCTCGGATTGCTTGTCGCTTTCTTTTTTCAGTGCTTCCCTTTCAATCTCCAGCTGCATTATCCTTCTCATTATCTCATCAAGCTCACCGGGCATGCTGTCAATCTCCGTACGCAGCATGGCTGCGGCTTCATCAATAAGGTCAATGGCCTTGTCCGGCAGGAACCTGTCACTGATATATCTGTTTGAAAGTACTGCAGCCGATATCAGAGCATTATCCTGTATCCTCACCCCGTGATGTATCTCGAACTTCTCCTTAAGCCCTCTCAGTATTGATATGGTATCCTCCACGTCCGGAGCGTCTATGAGCACCGGCTGGAATCTCCTTTCAAGAGCTGCGTCCTTTTCGATATGCTTCCTGTATTCATCCAGTGTAGTAGCCCCGATGCAGTGCAGTTCCCCCCTTGCAAGCATTGGCTTCAGCAGGTTCCCTGCATCCATGGCGCCTTCCGCCTTCCCTGCGCCCACTATGTTATGGATTTCATCTATGAACATAATTATTCTGCCGTTGGATTTTTCTATTTCTTTAAGGACTGCCTTGAGTCTCTCCTCGAATTCCCCTCTGTATTTGGCACCGGCTATAAGCGCACCCATATCCAGGGAGAAAATTGTCTTGTTCTTCAGCCCCTCAGGCACATCCCCCTTCATAATCCGCTGCGCCAGGCCTTCTACTGCAGCTGTTTTCCCAACTCCGGGCTCTCCGATAAGCACAGGATTGTTCTTTGTTCTTCTGGATAGTATCCTGATTATTCTCCTTATTTCATTGTCCCTGCCAATCACCGGGTCAAGCTTCCCTTTACGCGCATCTTCCACCAGGTCACGGCCGAATTTTTTCAGTGCTTCATAAGTTTCCTCCGGATTCTGGCCGGTTATCCTCTGATTGCTTCTTACGGCGGAAAGTTCCCTTAAGAACTTTTCCCTGGTTATTCCGTATTTTTTTATAATTTTAGAAGAAGGTGTATTTGTTTCATCAATCAGCGCCAGATAAATATGTTCAACGCTGATATATTCATCCTGGAATTTTTTTGCTTCTTCATCCGCCCTTAGGAATAATTGCTCAAACCTTCTGGAAACATAAGGAGTAGAAGCTGTCTCTCCGTAAATCTTCGGAATCTTGTCAAGGAGGTCTGAAATATCCTTATAATAAAAATCAAAAGGCACGTTCATTTTTGAAAGCAGCTTGGGAATCAAGCCTTCATTCTGCAAAATGATTGCGTAATGCAAATGCTCTCCTTCAACAGTCTGATGATTGTGCTTTATTGCCAGGCTCTGTGATTCGATAACAGCCTCCTGGGCTTTTTGTGTTAATTTGTTAATATCCATGATGTTAACCTCCGCGTTTTGACTTTGACTTTCTTTGACTTTTAATTATTTTATATCATATCTTTATTTCAATTGCAAGCTAAAATTGGAATCGTATCAATTATATAACACTAATATTATTCTCGTTTCAGTAAAACATAATATCAGGAGGTGATATAAATGGCTAGGAATAATCAGAAAGTAGTACCTCAGGCAACGGCAGCACTTGATAGGATGAAATTCGAAGTAGCATCCGAAGTAGGTGTTAACTTAAAAGAAGGATATAATGGTGACATTTCGGCAAGGGACGCAGGCAGAGTAGGCGGAACAATGGTGAAGAGATTAATCGAGCAGGCTGAAAGAAGCATGTCCGGTAGATAATATTTAAAAAAGGGATGTCGCATAACTATTGAATAAATAGTTTTCGATATCCCTTTTTTTAGTCCTTTCAATTAATCAGGTAAGAGCATCAAACGCACTTTTATGGTAAATCAAATCAGTATAAAGGATATTATTGTACTTCTCGTAACGTACCCCCGCAAGGCTGTATTTCTGCTTTTTCCTGAACTGGAGGGAAGCAAAATTGGGCTGAGGGCTGATTATGGTCTCTGCAAAAATATGCTTAATGCCTTCATTCCTTAAGTCCTCCAGGAGCCTCTTGTAAATAAGGCTTCCGATTCCCATACCCGTCAAATCTGCAAATACGGCAGTTTTGTCAACCACAATAAACTTGTTCGTCCAGCTTGGATCAGATTCCGGATTCCAGTATACATCCTGGAGCCAACTGGGATTGTCCCTTAGCCACTCCTCTTTTGTATAGGCTATCATAAATCCGTATACCTTATCATATTCGGCAACATAAAAATGCTCCAGATTCTCAATCCAATGGCCTATTTTCTTTTTATAATAATTAGGTTTCGACAGGTAATCATCCACAAGAAACCCCTGTTCGGAAATCTTCTCCGAGGTTCCTACCGAGGATGCAACATCGTATATTGAATTAATATCACTTATTTCTGCTTTTCTGACTCTAAGAAGCTTTTTGAGATGATACGGGTTGACAACACTGTACGATTTGGCTGCTACTGACATTTCAATACCTCCTTTTTTTTAAAGAAGGCGGGTGATAACAGGTAATTTGGGGGTTGAAAAAGCCGTGGAGTAAACCACGGCTGCAACTATTTCAAATTACACCCAGTCCTCCTCTTCCCACGCTTACGAGGTTAGCTGACGGATTCGGACTGAAAGAGCTTAGCCCTACCTGACTATTCAGGATTCACCCCATTTTTTGGTTCCCCCGTTCCCTTTGAAAGGGACTCAGCGATCGATTGAGCATATTTATTTTTTTTTGTTACACTCTATTATATTCCAGCGGGATAAAAATTACAACAAAAATTTTAAATTTTTATATGAAAATTTTAAGGCCTGCCCTCCATTACACTAAATCTTTCTTCAACTCTCTTCATCAGGATATCATAATTCACTATCTGTCTGACATGATAGCCCGTACCGATCCTTCCGATCTCATCAAAGGCGGTAATTTTAAAGGACAATACATTTCCGTTAATCTCAACAAGCTCAGCACTCACAGTAACAGTTGTCCCTTCTTTGGTTGCATGCTCATGCTCAATCTCAATGCTCTTCCCGATTGTAATATAGCGATCGGGAAGCAGAGGGTCAATAGTTTTTACTGCCGCTTCAATCATCAGCGCAGAAAGTGTCGGCGTTGCCAGCAGATTCTTCAATGCTCCGCTGCCAAAATTCAATGCAGTGTCTTCTCTGGTTATGACCTTTTGAACAGATTTTGACATTCCGATGGAAAATTCCGGCATCTTCATAATAACACCCCCTTTTTTTTATTATACCATAAAATTACTTCCGATATAACCCCGTCATCTATTGTTACTGTAACCCGGCTAAAAAACAGAATCCCGGGAATTGATGTGCATCCTGGGATTCTTTATGCTTCAAAGTTTAGCTGAAACCTCGTATCAAATTTTATATGCTGTAGGTTGTCAATTCCTCACAATAGCCGCATCTGTAATGAATTTTTCCATTGGCTTTAGCCAGGTGGAACTTTGGGGTAACATACTCGTCAAAATTGCTGACGCACCTGGGATTCTTGCATTTGAACAATCCCTGCACTTCTTCCGGTATAATGGTGTTCATCTTTTTGACTATCTTATCGTTTTCAATTATGTTTACGGTTATATTGGGGTCTATCAATCCCAGCATTGTAAGGTCCACATCTATCTTGTTCTCGATTTTTATGATATCCTTCCTGCCAAGCTTCCTGCTTGATACATTAATCAGAAGCACCACCGGGAAATCTACCTCATCAAGCTTAAGCTTCTCAAAGATTTTTATTCCGTTGCCCGCAGCTATATGGTCTATTACTATTCCGCAATTAATGCTATTTACGGTTAACATTTACATTCACCCCCAATAAGAGCGCCATCAGCGCCATTCTCACATATATTCCGAATTCCGCCTGTTTAAAGTATACTGCCCTCTTATCATCATCAACATCATAGCTTATCTCGTTAACCCTCGGCAGAGGATGCATTACCAGCATATCCTCCCTGGAGTCCTTAAGCTTGCTTCTGCTTAGAATATAACTGTCCTTAAGCCTCATGTAATCCGCTTCGTTAAAGAACCTTTCTTTTTGAATTCTCGTCATATACAGCACATTAACCTGGTTTATCACTTCTTCAAGATTTTCTGTCTCATAAATACCCACATTATGCTTTTCAAGAAGACTTGACTTCAAGTGTCCGGGAAGCCTAAGCTCAGCAGGAGATATAAGTACGAATTTTGATCCTTTATAGCGGGACATTGCGCTTATCAGCGAATGAACCGTCCTTCCGAATTTGAGATCCCCGCAGAAAGCTATTGTCTGATTCTCCAATGTTCCTCTATATCTTCTTATGGTAAGCAGATCCGTCAAGGTCTGTGTCGGGTGCTGATGCCCTCCGTCGCCTCCGTTTATTACAGGAATTAGTGAATATTCCGAAGCAAGCTTAGGGGCTCCCTCCTTGGGGTGCCTCATTACCACAACATCTGCGTATGAACTCAATACCCTTATGGTGTCAGCTATGCTTTCCCCCTTTGATACCGAGCTTGTGCTTGCATCAGAAAAACCAAGTACCTTTCCTCCCATCCTCAGCATTGCCGATTCAAAGCTCAGCCTTGTTCTTGTACTTGGTTCATAAAACAGTGTCCCGAGAATTTTCCCATTGCAGATATTCCCAAATGAATCTCTGTCATCCGCCATTCTGTCAGCCAGGTCAAAAATCTCATCCAGCTCCGATAGGCTGAAATCATTGGGGTCAATCAAATGTCTGCCTTTTAAACTCATGTATTCTCCTCCTTCTTAGTCTCTCCGGACTATTATTTAAAGGTTACCCATTCAGGGCATAAAAAAAACCTCACACCTGTGGGCATGAAGTTATTCCAGTCACCGGATACACTATCAAAAACCTTACCAGCCTCACAGGACTAAATTAAAGGTTATCTTTTTTTTTAAAGATATCATAAGACAGAATTGTTGTCAATAAAATGATTTGATAAGTTTTTTTCAAATTACACCCAAAAATCATGACCAACCTGCGAATTGTATATTAATCACAAAAATCCATAAAAAGAAAAAAGAAACAAGGAGGAAATCTTATGTTGAAGAAAAAGTTGGCGGCACTGGGAATTGCAGTAGTATTCACACTCTCTTCCTTAACTACTACGGTACTTGCAGCAGATAATAAAAAGCCGGCAGCAGGAGGAAATATAACAATCAAAGTTGTAACTCCTGGTAAAGGTAATGCATATGGGCAGACCAAAATCAAGAAGAACGAAGTGAAAAAATACAGATTTGATGATTGCGCTGATATCACCTGGGCCCTCAATGCAATTGAAAAGCTGGCCGGAAAAGGAATAATCGGAGGCATAGGCAACGGCAAGTATGCGCCGAGGAGCAATGTCACTCATGTAGAGGCTCTTGCAATGGTTATGAGACTGACAGGTGATGACAAAGAAGCGGAAGGCATGGGCAAAAAGGTTCATCCCTTCTATAAAGGTATATTGCCTAATTGGGGCTATGGCTATATATTCATGGCAATAGAAAAAGGAATCCTGCTCCCTGAAGAGCTGAAGGATTTCAATCCCAACCAACCTGCAAAGCGCCATGAAATTGCAAAGTATATCATAAGAGCAATGGGAGAAACCGAAGAAGCTTTGGAGCATATGGATGAAAAACTGGATTTCAAGGACAGCAGCGCTGTACCGGATAAATCAGTGGGTTATGTGTACCTTGTAAGTGAACTGAAAATTATGATCGGCAATGAAAAAAATATGTTCAAGCCAATGGAGCCTGTGACAAGGGCTGAAATGGCCGTACTTCTCGACAGGGCTGAAGGCAAGTTCGACCTTCCGGACACTGACAACAGAAAGAACAGCACAGTATTTGTCTCTGCAGATGTTGATGACAATGAAATCACAGTCAAGGTTAAAGGAGTCACCGTAACTTACGATGTGCTTGAAGATGCACAGGTGTATAGGGATGGTTCCTTTGAAACCATAGAAGATCTGGTAAAAGGAGATGTTCTGCAGCTTACGCTGAACAACAGCAAAGACGTAATATTTATTGAGGTTGTTAAGAGTGCTGAAGAAGACGATGATGAAGAAGAGGAAATTCCGGTCTCCTTCCGTACTGTATCCGACAGCAGCCTTCCAAAAGTACTTAAGGATGAAATAGACGATATGAAGTCCAAGGAAAGCTATGCAGCATACGAATATGATGACTATATTTACCTCGTGGCTGCAATGGGCAGGCAGAGAACCGGCGGTTATGATATAGACATAGAAAAGGTATATAAGATTGGGGATAACGGTGAATATATTATAAAAGCAGTAGTTGATACAGACGAACCTTCTTCCGGCTCCAATGTCACCCAGGCAATAACCTACCCTTACAGCGTAGTAAAATTTAAGAGCTTTGATGGCATTGAAGAAGTGATATTCGTGGATGAAGATGATGATGAACTTGACAGCGCGGAAATTGAAGACCTTGATGAAATAACCATCGTTGAAGGTAAAATATACGGCCTGGCATCCAGCAGCAAAACAATAAGAATTGAAAAATCAAACGGCTCAAAAGTAAGCTATACAGTTCCTTCCGGTGCTGAAATCATTGTAAACGACGATGATGATGCAGAATTCTCGGATCTTGAGGTAGGAATGGGCGTAGAAATTGAAATAGACGATGACAAAGTTACAAAGGTTACTGCAGAAGATGCTGATGAAACCAAAGTTTCTTTTGCCGAAGTTGATTACGATGATTTGTCAGCCGTATTAAAGGATCAGGTTGACTATCTGAAGCTCAATAAAAACTTTAAAGCCTATGAATATGACAACATTATCTACCTGATAGCAACAATGGGCAAAAAGAACTCAGAGGGTTACAAGATTAGTATAGATGATGTATACAAGGTTGAAAACGGAGACAAATATACAATAAAAGCTGTAGTAGATACCACTGTCCCTGCATCTTCAGGCAGCAGCATATCTGTATACCCGTACAGCATTGTAAAGTTAAGGAATTTCAACGGTATTGACGGAGTCAGATTTGTTGACGAGGGCAACAACAAGCTGTCCGAAACAAAAATAGTAGAATTGGATGAGGTTGTTACCGTAGAAGGGATAATCAGCGCAATTAATACAAGCGGCAAACAAATAAAAGTAAAGAAGTCAAACGGCACAACAGTTGCCCTCACAATACCAAGCAGTGCTGAAATAACAGTAAACGATGATGACGATGCAAGCATTTCGGATTTTGAAGTGGGCATGAAAGTGAAAGTAGATATTGTCGGCGATATAGTAACAGAAGTTATTGCAGAAGATGATGAAACAGAAGTAACCGGCACACTCACGGGAATAAGCATCAGCACCGTAAAGAAAATTACTGTAAAAGTAGATAACACAACTAAAACCTACACAGTGGATTCTGATGTAAAAGTGATAATTGACGGTGAAACTGAAAGGGTTGAAGACCTTAGAGTAAACGACGAATTGACCATAAAATTCATTAACGGAATTCTGGCAGAAATAGAAAAGAAATAAAGCAAATCTTGGTCATATCCACTCTCTCGGCAGCCAAAACCGGCTGCCTTCTTTTTTGTTAATATTGTACTTGCCCCTGTAATATTTATTTATTATAGGGTTTTAATAAGGAGTGGATAAGCATTGAAAAAGCTCACATACATACAAGGGGCATTTATTCTGACAATGACAAACCTCATTACCGGATCCCTGTCCTTTATATACAGGGTATTTCTTACCAGGGCAATAGGCTCTGAAGGTGTAGGGGTATATCAGCTGGTCCTTCCTTTGTACCTGCTTTTTATAACTTTGGTTTCGGGAGGAATCACTACGGCAGTATCAAAGCTGATCGCTGAACAGGCTCCCGGCAGCAATTACAGGAATATGTACAAGATTATTAAAATCTGCGGGATTACAGTAGGGATATGGAGCCTGGCTTTGTGCTCCTTTATATTTTTTAACTCTGAATACCTGGCCAAATATGTCCTCAAGGACAGCAGGACCCTCTTCTCGATCATGGTATTTACCCCTGCCATATTCTTTATATCCTTAAGCGCCGTGTTGAAAGGATATTTTTACGGGCTGCAATATGTCAAGCCTCCGGCTATGATTGACATACTTGAAAAAATGATTCGGCTGGGAGGACTTCTTCTGACTACATATTATCTGCTTCCGTTGGGAATCGAATACGTATGTGCCGGGGTAATGGCAGCGATGGCTGCAGGAGAGTTTATCAGCCTCGTTCTTTTGTACTTCTGCTACAAAGCAAAAAAAGCAGCTGCAATTCATACAAAGACTGATTCAACTATCCATATCATAACCAGAATACTGAAAACAGCTCTTCCCTTGTCTCTAAGCGGTGCCCTGACAACAATCATGGATATGATAACAGCCATTCTGATACCCATGCAGCTTCGTGCGGCAGGCTACAGCAACTCAAATGCATTGTCCTTATACGGGCAGGTAACGGGTATGGTAATGCCCCTGCTTTTCTTCCCCTTCATTATTGTTGCTTCCCTTGGCATTACTCTTGTCCCTGCCATAGCCGCCTCCTATGCCACAGGCAATTGGACGGCACTTAACAAGAAATGCAATGACTCCCTCAAAATTACTTCGGCAATAGCATTTGCTTCAACTGCCCTATTTATTGTATTCCCCTGGGAGCTGTGCAGGATATTCTTCAAATGCCCCGAGGCCGGCAATATGCTTTTCTGGATGTCTTTCGTATGTCCCTTTGAATACTGGCAGTTCACTCTGTTTGCGGTTTTGAACGGCGTCGGGAAGCAGCACGTGGTTCTGAAAAACTCAGTCCTGCATATTGTAATATCCGTCATATGTTCATATTTCCTCATACCGATACCTTCTATAGGAATTTATGGATTTGTAATCGGATTCTGCGCAAGCGCAGTGCTGATCTGCTTATGGAATCTCGCAGACTTAAAGCGTATCCCCCAAATACATATAGATTATGCCAATATATTTGTAAAGCCCCTATTTGCCTTTATCGGAATGCTCATCGTCATAAAGTGCTGCAATCTGTATCTTGTGGCAAGGGCTTTGCAAAGCTTCAACATGACAGTATCAAGCATTACAGGCCTTGTGTTCTTCTTTTTGATACTCTTCTTCATGGGAATTTTTACTCCCAGGCAGCTGAGGAACACCTTTGCAATGAAGTAAAAAAGGAGGGACATGGGGACGTTTCTCCGAGGGACATGGGGACGTTTCTCCTGTCCCGCTGAAAGCGGGACAGGAGAAACGTCCCCATGTCCCTCATCAAATCGCCATTGACTGCTGTAAACACTTTGCCTGATTCAATCCACTTGTCCCCCAGTACCTCCTTGTACTGTTGCTGCTCCACTCTATATTCCTTCAATATATAAATTACCACCTCCGGCAGATACATACCTTTATATGTATCGCCGTTTTTCAGATAAGGCCTTGAAAACTTCCCTGCACCTTTTGTATATTGGAGTGTCTTATCCAATACGATATAATTTGTATCAAAATTGATATTCGTCCAATCCAATCCACATATTTCGCTGCGTCTTCCTGCACTTGCTAATGTTAAATACACATATGCTTTGTGCATAGAGTATAGGTATTTCCTTTCCTCCATCAGTTCCAGCTTTTCTTGCTCAGACTTACTTCTATTATTGGGATTCCGTTTGCTAAGGCTTAATTCTAATTCTTCTCCTTCACTATTCAGGCACTCAAGCAGATTGTTTATCTGCTCTTCATCATAAAACTCCGCTTTGTGTTTCTTTATTGAAGGCTTGTCCACCTTATCGCATACATTCTCTGACATCATTTCCCACTTAACCGCCTTATCAAACAAAGTATGCAAAAGAATGTAGTACCCTTGAATTGTTTTATCACTGTATGGATTTTGATTGTCGGTATCTACCCTTGCACCAGGCTTTCCAAGTGAGGACAGCAAACGCGATATATCCAGCGGCTTGATATTCTCCAAGTAAAGCAAGCTGGAGTATCGAAGGAGCTACTAATTTAGGGAAGTTATTAGCTGCCAAGGCGAGTAAACGATTATATGAGGTTGTTGAAAGGTATTCAAAGATTGTATTACCGGAAGAAAAAACCAGTGAGATAATTCAGATACTAAGTGCATCGAAAGCGCCTAAAAAAGACGGTAAAGGAAAAGATGATAACATACATAAGGGT
>Ga0116178_10003293_pt1 | contig 12307 bp, 10 predicted proteins | sample AD_STIC12_MetaG_FD_89880 | JGI IMG/M metagenome (GOLD analysis project Ga0116178, IMG submission 89880) | Active sludge microbial communities of municipal wastewater-treating anaerobic digesters from USA - AD_STIC12_MetaG | ecosystem: Engineered > Bioreactor > Anaerobic > Digestate | place: USA... | reverse complement strand
CGACTCGATCAGGGCCGAGCGCCGCGAGATAGGCGAAGTTCGCCAGCAGGTAGATCGCGATGAGCGTCAGCGTCCCGGCCACGATGGCGCGCGGAAGGCTGCGCTGCGGGTTGACCGACTCGCTCGCGACGAACGTGACATACTGCCATCCCTCGTAGGCCCAGAGCACCGAGATGATCGACAGCCCGACGGACGAGATGTTGGGGGTCGAGGGCGACGCCGGTAGCGAACCGCCCGATCCCAGCGTGAACAGGATGAGGCTCATCACCAGGATCGCCACCACCTTGATCCCGGTCGCCACGTTCTGGACCGAGGCGCTCTCGCGCGTCCCACGCACGTTGATCACCGCCATCAGCAGGATCAGCCCGATCGCGATGGCCTTCTTGGCCACGAGCGACAGCTCCGCGAACTGCCCCATGTAGTTGGCCGCGGCGACCGCGAGCGTTGCCACCGTGCCGCTCCCGATCACGAAGAAGAGCGTCCATCCATACAGGAAGGCGGGGAGCGCGCCGAAGCCATCGCGAATGTAGGCGTACAGCCCCCCCGACCCCTGCTCCATCGCCCCCAGCTCGCCGTACGACAGGGCGCCAAGGAGCGACAGGATGCCACCCACCAGCCAGACCGCGCTGGCCACCGCGACCGATCCTCCGCTCTGCTGGAGCACCGACGATGGAACGAGGAAGATCCCACTTCCGATGACGTTTCCGATCACCAGGAGCGTGAGGTCAGTCGTGCCTAACGTGCGCTTGAGGGCAACGGCCATGAGTCGGGGCGAGTGAGAGGAGGGGGGAGGCGCGGTAGCATACGGGCGCGCCTGCCAGCGGGTAAGGTCTCCCCGTGCGACCGCGTTCGGCCCAGCGGCCGGCCGCTCCCTCGGTGTCAGCCGCCCAGCGCCCGCAGGTCGTCCGGCGTGTCGACGTCGCGCGGCGCGTCCGCCTCGAGCGTGATCCGCACCACGCGGTCGCCCATGGCGTGCAACAGGTCGCGCGCCCCGGCGTCTCCCGCCAGGGACCGAAGCCGCCGGGCCATCGTCGCATCGAAGAGGACCGGATTCCCCCGGCCATCGCGGTACACCGGAACGACGGCCGCCGCGTTCGAGTCGCGCCAGGTGTCGATCAGGGCGCGCACGACCGTCACGTCGATGAGCGGCTGGTCTCCCAGCGCCACCAGGAAGGCGTCGCACTCCTCCGGGATCGCCTCGACGCCAAGTCGAAGGGAGCTGCTCATCCCCTCCTCGGGGCGAGGGTTCTCGACGATCATCGCGTCGCTCCCTTCCAGCGCCGCGCTCACGGCCTCGATCGACTGGCCGGCGACGACGATCACCGGCGAGAGCCCCGCCAGCGACAACCGGTCGACCACGTGCCGCACGAGCGGAATGCCAAACAGCTCGGCGACCACCTTGTCCCCCCCGAAACGATCGCCGCGCCCGGCGGCCAGCACCAGCGCCGCGATCATGCCACCTCCGGCCGGGCCGACGCCCGGCGATGGAGGTTGACCGCCGCATGCATGACCGTCAGCGGCAATCGCACGCAGTTCATCCGCATCTGCGGGATGCGGGCGTCGAGCGAGCGCAGCACGTCGTCCACCAGCAGCGTTTCCACCTCATCCAGCGGGGCGTTGCGTACCAGGTCGGTCAGCATCGAGGCCGACGCCACACAGATGGCGCAGGCATTCGCGGTGAAGCGCGCGTCGCGCACGATGTCGCCATCCAGCAGCAACTCGATGCGCACGCGATCGCCGCACAGCGGATTCGTCCCTTCCTGCGAGATGGTGGGCGAGGCGAGCGTCCCCTGGTTATGGGGATTGCGAAAATGGGCGATGAGGACCGGACCATACGGTGTACTCATCGTCACTCCACGGCGCCGCGCTCGCGGGCCTGACGGTAGGGCGGAAAACGGAAGGCCATGTCTCGCGTAAGAAAGCCGCCATGGCCGAGCGCCGCCAGATCGTGCACGCCAAGCCGCTCCCCCGTGAGCAGTCGCGGCAGGATGAGGTCGAAGACCGTGGCCTGGGAGAAGAGCCCGCACGCCGGCATCCCCACGATCGGCACCTCGCCCGCGCGCGCCAACCAGACGAGGGAGCCGGGGTGGGCGGGCACCCCTTGCCGCTCCAGATGCGCCCCGACGCGACGCAGCGCGTCGAACGCCGGGTCGAGCGGATCCATCGGACGCGATCCGGCGACGGCCACGACCCGCGCCCCGGCCGCGAGCACCTGTTCGATCCCACCCGCGATCGCATCCGCCTCGGGGGGGACGAAGGCGGGGGGGAGGAGCGTCGAGCCGAACCACTCCACCTTCTCGCCGAGCGCCTCCTCGAAGCGCGCCATGGCGCGAGAACCTAACGATTCCTGCACGACCGCGCCCACGCGCATCGCATGAAACGGGCGCACCGTGGCGACGCCACCGGCGTCGCGCGCTTCCCGCTCACCGCGGGCGAGCGTCGCCTCCTCGATCGCGAAGGGGATGATCTTCGCCCGTGCCACGACCTCCCCGCGATCGACGACCTGGCCGTCGAACAGGGTGTAGACGCAGAGCCCGTCCACCAGGTTCACGGCGTCCAGTGCGTCCCGGCGCACCTCGAGGATTCCGCGATGCGTGGACTCGAGGGGCCACGCCCCGGCCGCGAGCGCCCCGACCCGGACGCCGGCGCCGGCGGAGGCGGCGGCGAGCCGCTCGCCGGCGTGTCGTTCGTGAACGTCGTCTGCGCCCAGGGCGAGGAGGTGCAGTTCGTCCCACGCGAGCGCGGGCAGGAGGGCCACGGCCCCCGCGTCGAGACGCGTCCCCTTGGCGAGCGCGATGCGTCCCGAAGCGTCGCGCACGTCGTGCGCGAGGACCTGTCCGGCCGTCGGCGCTTCGCCGTCGCGCGCCCGCGAGTACCGTACCGCCTTCACGCCACGCCGTCGCTCGCGGCGCGCCGACGGTCGCGCATCGCCCCACCCGCGCGCCCGCGCTCCACCGCGAGCGCCTCCGACAGCACGCTCAAGGCGATCTCGGATGCGCTCCGCGCGCCGATATCCAGCCCGACAGGAATGCGCACGCGCTCGAGTTGCGCCGACGGCACCCCTTCGTCGGCCAGGAACTCGAGCATCGCCTTGCCGCGGCGCGCACTCCCGAGGCACCCCACGTAGACAGCCTCGGACGCGAGGACGGCCCGCAGCACCGGCAAGTCGTATTTGTAGTCGTGCGACAGCAGCACGACGAGCGAGTGCGCGCCAAGCGGCAGGCGCTCGGCGATCTCGGAGGGCATCCCGACGATGAGTTCGTCGGCCGTCGGGAATCGTTCGCGGGTGGCAAAGCGCTCGCGCCCGTCGACGACGACCGTGCGCAGCCCGAGCACGCGCGCCATCTCGACCAACGGCATCGCCACGTGCGTCGCGCCGAAGACGACCAGCGTACTGGGTGGGGCGTGCACCTCGAAGTAGAGGCGCGTCGATCCCGACACCTGCTCGAGGGTGCTGGTCCCTGAGCGTCCACGCTCAAAATACGCCGTGCAGGCGGCCATGGCGGCGGCGTCGAGGGCGGGCTCACCCAGGGTCCCGGCCCGTTGCCCCCGCTCGAAGACGACGAGGCGCTCGGCGCGGCCGTCGAGCGGCGCGACGATCACGACACGGCGACCGGCGGTCATCTCCTCTTGCGCCAGGCGCAGCGCCCGCGCGATCGGGTCGGCGGGGGCCGCGGCATTCACCGGCTCGATGAGGACCTCGATCGATCCCCCGCAGGTCATCCCCAGCGCCCAGGCATCCTCGTCGCCTAACGACATCTCCAGCACCATCGCCCGCCCCTCGGCCAGGACACGCGCCGACTCCTCGATCACGCGGGCGTCGACACAGCCGCCGATCGTGACGGCCCCCACGATGACCCCGGAGGCATCGACCCACATCTTGGCGCCGGCCTCCTTGGGCGACGTGCCCTCCGTGGCGATCAAGGTGGCGACCGCCGCCGGGCCGCTGGGGAGCGAAAACGCATCAGTCATCGTCGGAAGATGGCGGAGGAGGAACCGGCGGGCGAGTGGGGGCGGCGGACGAACGCTCAGACGGCGAGATGCCGCACCAGCTTCTGCAGCGCATCCATGTTGTGCCCGGGAGCGAGCACGTCGATGTATGGAAGCGCCGCCTGCATGCCACGCGTATCGGGCCTGTAGTCGGCCGCACCCATCAGTGGATTGAGCCAGATCACGCGCCCCGCGCGACGATGCAAGACACGCAGCGACTCCGCGAGGACCGCCGGGTCACCCACGTCCCACCCGTCGCTCATGACGAGCACGATCGTGCGACGATCGACCAGCTTGGGATGACGGTCGAGGAAGGTGCGCAGCGACGCGCCGATGCGCGTGCCACCAGAGAAATCCTGCACCTCACGCCCCAGGTCGCGCAGACACTCGCGATAGTGCACCCCGCGCAGGAGTGGCGTGAGCCGGCTCAGCCGCGTCGCGAAGGCGAACGTCTCGACGCGCGCAAAGGTGTTCTGCAGCGCGTGCAGGAACTGCAGCAGGAAGCGCGCGTACAGCTCCATCGATCCCGACACGTCGCATAACGCCACGAGCGTCGTGCGCCGGATCTTCCGGGAGCGACGCTCCAGTCGGATCGCATCGCCCCCCGTGCGGAGCGACGAACGCACCGTACGCCGAAGGTCGAGTCGGCGCCCGCGACGCGCGGCCTTCCAGCGGCGTGACCGACGCAGCGTCAACCGACGCGCGATGCGACGGGCGAGCGCGGCAAAGGCCGCGTCGTCCTCGGCCGCGTACTGCGCGAAGTCGCGCGCCCCCAGCGACTCGTTGTCGCTGGCGGCCCGCACGGTGATGGGATCACTGCCCTCCGCCTCCGATGGCTTCATCCAGTTCTGTAGGGAGACCGCTGGCTGGCGCGGCGGGGCCGGGGTGGGCGGCTTGATCATCTCCCGGCGAGGACCGGGGAGCGGGATGGGCGACGGAATCCCCCAGGCCACGGACCACACCTCGGCGAATGCGGCGTCGAAGGCGTCGAAGTCGTCGCGCCGACTCACGAGGACCGAACGCAACGCGAGTCGCACGTCCTCACGGTCGAAGAGGTCGACGACCGCCAGCGAGCGCGTCGCATCGATCGACTCAGCGGGCGTCGCGGCGACTCCGCGCTCGCGCAACAGGCGACACAGCGTGACGACCGTGGCCAGCAGGTCAGCCGGAGGCGGCGGGGCCACCCGCTCCGTCATACGCTCTCCCTAACCGGCGAAGGAAGCGAGCGCCGCGAGACGACCCGCGTCGAGTTCGTGCTCGAGCAGCCGGAAGTCTCCGTCATCCTTGAGAAAGCAGCCCATCGTCTCGCGAACCACCGTCTCGTCGAGGTGATCGGCGTGCAGGGCCACGAGCGCCGCTGCCCAATCCAGCGATTCGGCCACGCCGGGGTGCTTGGACAGTCGCATGCGCCGCAGCGACTGCAGCACCCCCGTGATTTCGCGGGCGAGCTGTTCGCTGAGTCCGGGGACCTTGGTCCGGACGATGCGCAGTTCCTTCTCGAACGACGGATAGTCGATCCACAGGTACAGGCAGCGCCGGCGCAGCGCTTCGGAGAGCTCGCGGGTGCGATTGGAGGTGAGCACCACCACCGGGCGCGTCTCGGCGCGAATCGTCCCCATCTCGGGGATCGTGACCTGGAAGTCGGAGAGGATCTCCAGGAGGAAGGCCTCGAACTCCTCGTCGCTCCGGTCCACCTCGTCAATGAGGAGGACGGGGGGCGTGCCGTGGTGCGTGATGGCGGCCAGCAGCGGGCGCTTGAGGAGGAAGGCATCGCTGAAGAGCGTCGCTTCCTTCTCCGCGAGCGATCCTGGTGCCGTCTCGCCGAGCTTGATGTGCAACAGTTGCCGCGGGTAGTTCCACTCGTACAGCGCGGTGGACGCATCCAGCCCCTCGTAGCATTGCAGCCGGATCAGCTCCGTGCCCAGCACCTGCGCCAGCACCTTGGCGATCTCGGTCTTGCCGACCCCCGGGTGCCCTTCGACGAGCAAGGGCTTTCCCAACGCGGAGGCGAGGAAGACCGACGTGGCGACCTGCCGGTCGGTGATGTACGCCTCGCGCTCCATCACGTCCTGGACCCTGCGAATCTCTTCTTTCACCGCGTCGATTCCTCGGAAGGTGCCGTGGCGTCCCGACGTCGCGCCGGGAGTTGCCGTCCCCCCAATGGTATTGCGCCCCTCACGCGCCGTGCGCCCGTCATCATCGTGTAACGAGTCCGTCACGGTCGCCGTTACGCGTTGGTCGCACGCCCTTTTGTAACAGATTTCCCCTCGAATTGTAACGGGAGATCTCCCTCCCGAGGGGGGTGCGCCGCCGGCCCACCCCATTCGTCTCGAAAGCCCAAGGCACATGCCTTCTCTTCTGCGGAACGCCCGCTGGCTCGCCGCGATCCTGGTAGTTCCCATCGTCGCTGTCGCCCAGGCGCCGCGCGACTCGGTCGCGCCGGCCTCTGTTGAACGCCCCACCGCTGCGCCGAGCGCCAAGCCTGCCGCCCAGCCGGCTCCTGCTCGTCCTTGGTACGACCGCATCTCGCTCCGCGGGTATGCGCAGCTGCGCTACAACCGCCTGCTCGAGACGAACCCCAGTCTCAACTGCTCGCAGTGTGACCGCTCGATCGGGAACAACGGTGGGATCTTCCTGCGGCGCGGCCGTCTCGTAATCAGTGGCGACGTGCATCCGCGCGTCTCGATCTACATCCAGCCCGACTACGGAACCGACGCCGCAGGCTCGCTGCACTACCTGCAGCTGCGCGACGCGTACTTCGACCTCTCGCTCGACACCAAGAAGGAGCACCGGCTGCGCATCGGGCAGAGCAAGGTCCCCTTCGGCTTCGAGAACCTGCAGTCGTCGCAGAACCGACTCCCGCTCGACCGCAACGACGCCCTCAACAGCGCCGTGCCTAACGAGCGCGACATGGGTGTCTTCTACTACTGGGCGTCGACCAAGGCCCGCCAGCGCTTCAAGATCCTCGTCGACAGCGGGTTCAAGGGGACCGGCGACTACGGCGTCTTCGGCCTGGGCGTCATGAACGGCCAGACGGCCAACCGCCCCGAAGCGAACAACTCGCTGCACACGGTCATGCGCCTGAGCTATCCGTGGCGCCTGGCGAACGGCCAGTTCGTCGAAGCCGGGATCAGCGGCTACAACGGCCGCTTCGTCCTCCCGGCCAAGTCGGCCAATGTGCGTTCGCTCCCCGAGTACCAGGACGACCGCGTCGCGGTCTCCTTCACCTGGTATGCGCAACCGTTCGGCGTGGTGGCAGAGTACAACTGGGGGAAGGGACCGGAGTTCGTGTCGGGCACGCGCTCCATCGACGACCGCTCGCTTCAGGGTGGCTTCGTGCAGGCGATGTACCGGTGGCGCACGCACGGGCAGGTGATCCAGCCCTTCGCCCGCTTGCACAGCTACCACGGCGGCAAGAAGGTCGAGCAGGATGCGCGGCACTATGAGGTGCACGAGGCCGAGGCCGGTGTCGAGTGGCTCCCGTTCAGCAACTTCGAGTTGACCGCACAGTACACGTCGTCGGACCGCGTCTTCGAAGACGCCGCCACGATCGGGAATCACCAGAAGGGGCGCTTCCTGCGGTTGCAGGCGCAGATCAACTACTAGGCCTGCGGCGGGAGCCGGGAGTTCGTCGGCGCGGGATGCGAGGCGTGGGGGGGGCGGGTATGTTCCTAACCGCGCGTTGTACTGGACCGGCGCATGCTGGACGGATTGACTGTTTCGCGCGCCGCGCCTTGGCGTGCACGCCCGTCTCCCGTCTCTCGTCTCCCGCCTCTCATGTCGCTTACCCTCAACGAAACCTTCCGCGTGGCCGCGCCGCCTGACCGGGTGTGGCAGTTTCTCAAGAACCCGGCCGAGGTCGTCACCTGCCTCCCCGGCGCCGAGCTCACGGGGACAATCGACGCGCAGACGTACGCAGGGCGGGTGAAGGTGAAGGTCGGGCCGATCACCGCCGCGTACGCTGGCAAGGCCACCCTCGCCAAGGTCGACGACGCCGAGCGGCGTATGCAGATCGTCGCCGAGGGGAAGGAGAGCGGTGGCCCGGGCTCGGCCCGCATGACGATGACGGGCCACGTCACGGCGCAGGCGGACGGTACGAGCGAAGTCAGCGTCGACGCGGCGATCGAGATCGCCGGGCGCGTGATGCAGTTCGGGCGCGGCCTTATCGAGTCGGTCAACAAGCAGCTGTTCAAGCAGTTCGCCGAGTCGGTCCGCGCCAAGCTCGAGGCGGCGCATGCGAGCGAGGTCGCCGAGGCCGCCCCTGCCGTCGTCGACGTTGCGTCGCCAGCCGCTCACGACGCGTTAGGCGCTCCACCGGAGACGCCGCCCGCTGCGAGCACCGCGGGCACCGAGAGCCCGGTCGCCGCGCTGGTGCCGACGCCATCGACGGCACCAGCGGTCGCGCACGGTGAGGAGCTGCGAGCGCTCCCCCTGTTGTGGAAGGTTTTCGTCTCCTGGCTCTCCGGACTGTTCGGGAAACGGTCGTAGGGGCGGGCACGACGCCACAACGACACGGCCCCCGGCGACACCGCGTGCGGTATCGCCGGGGGCCGAGTGCTACCGGAGGGCGTTACGCCGTCGCGGCCGCCAGCGCCCGGGTGAGGGCGCGCCGGGTGAAGACCGTGGCGAGGTTGGCCTTGTACGCCGCGCTCCCCCTGGAATCATCGACGAAGACGAGACCATCGGCGGCATGCGCGGCGGCCGCCGCGACGGTCGCGGCCGTTGCCGGCTTCCCGGCGAGCGCCGCTTCCACCGCCGTCAGGCGCATGGCCTTGGGGCCCAACCCGGTCATGCCAATGCGGGCGGCGGCGAAGTTCCCGCCGCTCACCTGCACCTGCGCCGCAATCCCGACGATCGCGTAGCCGGACGCCGGATCGGGGTGCTTCTCGTACGCCCCGCCGCTCCCCGCCCCCTGCGCCGGCACCCGCACCTCCGTGAGGAGTTCGTCCGGGCGCAGGGCCGAGGTGAAGACGTCGGTGAAGAAGTCGTCAGCCGCAATCTGTCGCGCGCCGGCGGCGCCAGTCGCGACCAGGGTCGCGCCTAACGCCAGCATGGCGGCCGGCAGGTCGGCCGCGGGATCGGCGTGGGCCAGCGACCCACCGACCGTCCCCATGTTGCGGATGAGCGGATCGCCGATGTGCGAGGCGACTTCGGACAGGAGCGGCGCCTTGGCCTTGATCACCGCCGACGACACGACGTCGGCGTGACGGGCGGTCGCCCCGACATGCACGGCGTTTCCGCCGTCGGTGATGGCCGACAGCGCCGGGATGCGCGCGATGTCGATGAGGTGCGCCGGTGCCGCGAAGCGCAGCTTCATCACGGGGATCAGGGAGTGCCCCCCGGCCAGGATCTTGGCGTCGTCACCGTATTGGGCGAGCATGGCGAGCGCGTCCTGCACGCTCGACGCCGTGTGGTACTCGAAGGATGCTGGATACATGGTCAGTTCCCTCCCTTCGACGCGTGGATCGCCTGCCAGATCTTGGGAGGCGTCAGCGGCATGTCGAGGTGGGTGATGCCGAAGGGTGAGAGGGCGTCATTGACCGCGTTGGCAACGGCGGCGGTCGAGGCGATCGTTCCCGCCTCGCCAGCCCCCTTCACGCCTAACGGGTTGACGGGAGACGGCGTGCAGGTCGCGCCCGTCTCGAAGTTCGGGAGGAACTCCGCCTTGGGGAGTGCGTAGTTCATCATCGAGCCGGTCAGCAGCTGGCCGTTGGAGTCGTACTGCGCCCCTTCCCACAGCGCCTGCGCGGTGCCCTGCGCAATGCCGCCATGGAGCTGCCCCTCGACGATCATCGGATTGATGATGTTGCCGAAATCGTCGACGGCCACGTAGCGGAGCACCGTGACATGGCCGGTGTCGGCGTCGACCTCGACGACGGCGATGTGCACCCCGAACGGGAAGACGAAGTTCCCCGGGTTGAAGAAGGTCGTCGCTTCGAGCCCCGGCTCCATCTCCGGCGGCAGGTTGTGCGCGAGATACGCCGCCAGGGCGACCTCACCGAAGCCCTTCGAGCGCGACGGCGATCCCTTCACGAAGTAGTTGCCGCCGGCGAAGTCCACGTCCTCCGGCGCCGCCTCGAGCAGGTGCGCCGCGATGCGCCGCCCCTTCTCCTTGATCTTCTGCAACGAGTTGAAGAGCGCCGCCCCACCGACCGCGCCGGAACGCGACCCGTAGGTCCCCATGCCGAAGGGGACGCGCCCCGTGTCGCCGTGCACGATCTCGACGTCATCGATCCCGCATCCCAGCTCCTGGGCCGCGATCTGCGCGAACGTCGTTTCGTGCCCCTGTCCGTGCGAGTGTGACCCCGTCAGTACCGTCACCTTGCCGGTGGGATGGATGCGCACCACCCCCGACTCGTAGAGCCCCGCCTGCGCCCCTAACGAGCCGACGATGTGCGACGGCGCGAGACCGCACGCCTCGATGTACGCCGAGAGGCCGATGCCGATGTACTTCCCCTGGGTGCGCCCGGTCGCCTGCATCGCGCGCAGCCCCGTGTAGTCGATCATCGCCAGCGCCTTGTCGAGCGCGGGCTCGTAGTTGCCGCTGTCGTACTGCAGCGCCACCGCCGTCTGGAACGGGAAGGCGTTCGCGGGAATCAGGTTGCGCCGCCGCAACTCGGCGGGGTCGATCCCCAGCTGCTTCGCCGCTACGTCCATGGTCCGCTCGAGCAGGTACGTCGCCTCGGGGCGACCGGCGCCGCGATAGGCGTCGACCGGTGTCGTGTGCGTGTAGGCCGCCGTCACGTCGACGTGGATCGCCGGGATGTTGTACTGCCCGGAGAGCAGCGTGCCGTACAGGTACGTCGGCACGGCCGGGGCGAAGAGCGTGAGGTAGGCCCCGAGGTTCGCGATCGTCTTCACGCGCAATCCGACGATCTTCCCGCCCGCATCGAACGCCATCTCGACGTCGGTGTCGTGGTCACGGCCGTGCGCGTCGGTCAGGAACGACTCGCTGCGCGTCGCCGTCCACTTCACGGGGCGGCCCAGCGTCTTCGACGCCCACGCCACCACGCACTCCTCGGGATAGATGAAGATCTTGGAGCCGAAACCGCCGCCGACGTCAGGCGCAATCACGCGGAACTTGTGCTCAGGCAACCCGAGCACGAAGGCCCCCATGATGAGGCGGTGCACGTGCGGGTTCTGCGACGTCACGTACAGCGTGAGCTCATCCGCCGCCGCATCGTAGTTGGCGAGCGACGCCCGCGGCTCGATGGCGTTGGCGATGAGGCGCTGGTTGACGAGGTGCGTCTTCACCACCGTCGCGGCCCCGGCGATCGCCGCATCGGTCGCGGCCGCGTCGCCTAACGCCCACGTGAAGACGACGTTCCCCGGCGCATCGGGATGCACCTGCGGGGCCCCTGGCTTGAGGGCGGCAACGGCATCCGCCACCGCCGGATGATCGCTGTAGTCCACCATCACCTGGTCGGCAGCATCGCGGGCAAGCGTCGGCGAGTCGGCGATCACCACCGCCACCGCATTCCCGACGTGCGCCACCTTCCCCACCGCCAATGGACGGAACTCGGCGATCTTGATCCCCGGGTGCAGCCACCCGGGCGGGATCGGGTTCACTCCCGACGCCTTCATGTCCTCGCCGGTGAGCACCGCGTGCACCCCTGGCATCGCCAGCGCGGCGCTAGCATCGATGGAATTGATGGTCGCGTTGGCATGCGGCGAGCGCACGAACGCGGCGTACGTCTGCCCCGGGAACTTCACGTCATCCGTGTAGCGCCCCTTCCCCGTGATGAACCGGGGATCCTCCTTGCGCCTGATGCTCGCGCCAATCAGCGAGGCGCCCGGTTCTGCTGTCGTGGCCATGTGTGATCCTCAGTCGGCGGCGACGGCAGAACCGCCCGCCATGGTGTGCGCGGCCTGCTGCACCGCCTTCACGATGTTCTGGTAGCCCGTGCAACGGCACAGGTTCCCCTCGAGGGCGTGCCGGATCTCGGACTCCGTCGGATTGGGGTTGTGCGACAGCAGGTCCACGCTCGACATGATCATCCCGGGCGTGCAGAAGCCGCACTGCAACCCGTGCGCCTCGCGGAAGGCCGCCTGCAACGGGTGCAACTGCCCGTTTGTCTCGAGCCCTTCCACGGTGGTCACGCTCGCGCCGTTGGCCTGCACCGCCAGGACGGTGCACGACTTCACGCCGCGACCATCCAACAGCACCGTGCATGCGCCGCACTGGCTGGTATCGCAACCGACGTGCGTGCCCGTCAGGCCAAGCGCATCGCGCAGGAAGTGGACGAGCAAGGTGCGCGGCTCGACGTCGCGCGTATACGCACGCCCGTTCACCGAGACGTTGATCTCTGCCATGCTG
>Ga0116178_10003292_pt1 | contig 12308 bp, 7 predicted proteins | sample AD_STIC12_MetaG_FD_89880 | JGI IMG/M metagenome (GOLD analysis project Ga0116178, IMG submission 89880) | Active sludge microbial communities of municipal wastewater-treating anaerobic digesters from USA - AD_STIC12_MetaG | ecosystem: Engineered > Bioreactor > Anaerobic > Digestate | place: USA... | reverse complement strand
TGCAATATCCATAAATCGGGCGGTTGGCATTTGAGTGCCGACAAGGTAATTTTACGCTTGTTTTAAGCTTCCTGAGTGCATAAAACCATGGGGTCAGGAAATTGCCTACCTCGGTACTTGGACAGATTCAAGAATCGATCGGATCGATATTCTGGCCACTCCACAGCGGTCACTCATAGCAGCAGGTCTCGGTCAGCTTTCTGGAGTTGATTGCACCAACTTGAGCACCCGTTATTGGCCATGAGCCGCAATTGGGGTTTGATGCCAGTAAGCAGTCGTCCGGCGAGCCCAATTCTCCATTCCGGTCATTCGCTCTGAAATATCCGACTGTCTAGCTGGACGATATGACGTCTAACGAATAGCCCAGCATCTCCGCATCAAACTTTCTATTCTGCAAGTCTCAGTACCATTTCTGCAGAGTAAGCGGAACTTGTTTCTGCCCGTCACCCATCGCGATAGTCTCCTTAGTGCAGTTTGCTTATCCCTTACAGGTCAATGGCGAATCGTCTGCACAATGAGCCGACTCGAGACAGGCTTCATGAAGCAACTCTTAACGATGAGTCCATTCTCTTGCGCTACAGTACGTGCCGTTTGCATCATCTGCGGGTCTGAGCTCATCAGAAGTACGTCACCTGAATACTTCTGCGCAATCAGCTTATTCAATACCTCAAAGCCATCACGTTCTGGCATGTAGATGTCGGTCAAAACGAAGTCAGGCATTGCCGACATTCGCTCAATCACCTCAATGCCCTGTTTTCCATCGCGTGCCGTTATCACGTTCATGCCCGTGCTTTGCGCAATTTCAGTGCGTAACGTTTCCCGAGTAGGCTCATCGTCCTCCACGATCAGCACAGTCTTTGACCTAATCCCGCGCGGCGATACAGGTACGGCGGCTCCTTCTTGTGGTTCACCTTCGACAGTTTCGCCCCCGCTATCTTTGCGGGACCAGACCTCCTTAATATGCAGTATCTCGGGGAAGCAAACATTGAGTACTTCCACAAGCTTAGGATCAAAGTGGGTACCGCTGTCGGCGTTGATTCGTTCTAAAGCGTGTTCCACCTCCCACGCCTTCTTGTATGGCCTTTGCATGGTCAGCGCATCAAAGACGTCTGCGATTGCAACAATTCTGGCGGACTGCGCAATGGCTTCTCCTGCCAAGCCATTTGGGTAGCCACTACCATCCCACTTTTCGTGATGCCCCATAGAAATCTCTGCGGCGAGTTCAAACACCGGTGCATCACTCTTTGACAGAATGTCATAGCCAATCTGGGAATGGGTCTTCATGACAGCCCATTCTGCGGGATTGAGGCTGGCGGGCTTTCGCAATATCGCATTGGGAATTCCGATCTTGCCCATGTCATGCATGGGAGCAGCCAACTCTAAGAGCTGACATGCCGCGTCGTCCCACCCGGCGTGCCTCGCAATCACGCTGGCGTATTGCGCCATGCGCCAGATGTGAACCCCCGTATCGTTGTCATTGAAGTGACCGGCCCTGCCCAGCATCGCAATAGCATCCTTGTGGCTTCGCTCTAGCTGCGATGCGCGCACCATCGTCAAGTGATTGCGCACGCGCAGGCGTACCAATTGTGGATGTAAAGGTTTGCTGATGTAATCGATGCCCCCCAGTTCCAGACCAAGCAGTTGGAAATCAGTTTCCTTGCGGGAGGTCACGAAGATGACAGGAACATTTTCAGTAAAGGGATCTGCCCTAAGTCGTTGACATACTTCAAATCCATTGATGCCTGGCATCTCAATGTCCAGCAGCACCAGCGCGGGACAGGTTTGCTTTGCCAATTTGAGGGCGTCGACCCCGGTTTTGGCAAACATCAACCGGTAGTCGGGCTCTAGTATTTCCTTTAACGCCAGCAGATTGGTTGGCTCATCATCGACGATCAGTATGGGTCCGTTGGGCATGGTGTACCTCCTTTGGAAACTTGTTTACCGAGAGAATCCAGAAGTTGGGCGACCAAACTGAAGTCAAACGCCTCATTTGCCGCACAAATTGCTTGCAGCCTTTGCGCTCCCAGTCGGTCTTCTAACTTTTGCAATGTGGGACGCAATGCATCAGGATTGGCTTGCATGACTTTTTCCTGCGCCGTTGTCAGGAGTGCTTCAACTGGAACAACTTCAACATCGGCAGGCACGGCTGTCTCGTCGCCTGAACTGACTGAGCCAGCTACAAATGCTTCAATGGCCGCCAGCGACTCCAGAAAGACTGCCGACAGCTCTTTGAAGAGGCATATTTCAAGGCTGGCATCGCCATGGACAGGATTCTTTGTCTGTGCCTCAAACCTCCTCAGCACGCCAGCCAACGCATCCAGTCCGAGGTTGACTGCGGCACCGCAGACCTTATGGGCAAGAGCTGCAGACTCGTGGGCGTTGGCAACGCGCAGTCTGTCCAAAAGGTCGGAGTATTCTTTTGCAAAGCGCGTTAGGTAGAGCTTGCGCTTTCCTTTGTCCCTAAATATATCGCTCTCATCACGAAGAATTGGCGTCTGAACTCTATCGTTCGCCTCTATCAGTGACGCAGTGGAGTTGAATCCAGGCTTGGTGTCATGAGTTTCATTCGAGGACGACTTAGGCATGCGGGTACAGCGCAGGATTGCGTCAACCATGGCGGTCACATTGAAGGGCTTGGGAATAAAGTCATTCATTCCAGCTTCCAGGACTGCGCTGCGATGGGTGTGAAACGCACCTGCAGTGAGTGCAATGACCGGAAGGCTGGCGAGCTCACTTGTTTGCCTAATCAATCGCGTCGCCTCCAGTCCGTCCATGACGGGCATCTGGACATCCATCAAAACGATGTCACACACATCACCTCCATTGCGCAGAAGGCTTAAGGCGTCGAGCCCATTGACCGCCGTTGACACTTCAGCGCCTTCATCCAACAGGATGTTCTCCGCAATTTCCAGATTGAAATCACTGTCGTCCACCACCAGGACCCGAATCCCTGCCAGTCTGGCAGCACTGGCTGGAGGTTTCTGGAATGACTTGAGTTGTCCCTTTCGAGCCTTGACTTCCATCACCGCATCGAAGAGCGAAGAACTGGTCACTGGTTTGGTCAGTACCCCGTCAACCTCATCAAAGTGTGGTTTGTTTTGCAGTGTTTCGCGGTCAAATGCCGTCACCATGATGATGATCGGTGCAGCGTCTGGCGCATTCCCTTGGCGAATCCGGTGTGCAGCCGTCAAGCCATCCATGGAAGGCATGCGCCAGTCGAGCAAGACAACGTCATATGGCACATGCCCATTGCGCGTGAGCAACTCCACTGCCGTTTCGCCAGAATCAACCGCTTCAATCCCCCATCCGAGACTGGACGCCGTTGCTGATAGAACTTCCCGCGCATCGGCGTTGTCATCGGCCAACAGCACACGTTGGTGCACCATTGCCGGGCTGGAACTGTCGGTTGCTTCGCTGGTCGGAAACGAGACTGTGAACCAGAATTCACTTCCCTGACCTTCGACGCTCGCCGCCCCGATCTCCCCACCCATGAGCGAGACAAGTCTGCGGCTAATGGTTAGGCCCAGGCCGGTTCCTCCAAATTTTCGGGTCGTAGATTGGTCAGCCTGGCTGAATGCGTCAAAGATGCTCTCGAGCTTGTCGCTAGGAATTCCCTGCCCCGTGTCCTTGACCGAAAAGCGTAGCTCCAGGTGTCCCAACGAGTCCTTGCGCCCGGTGTTCACGGTGTCGATTCGCACACTTCCGGTTGTCGTAAATTTCACCGCATTGGATGCGAGATTGATGAGAACCTGGCCCAATCTCAGTGCGTCACCAATGAGATATTCAGCCTCGGCGGGGGGTTGTGCCACCAGCACCTCAATGGGTTTTTCTCCAACCGCTGTTGAAAGAATCGTGGCCAGGTGGTCCATCACCGTGCTGAGCCGAAATGGCACGTGTTCAATGTCCAGCCGATTGGCCTCGATCTTGGAGAAGTCCAGGATGTCGTTGATGATGGACAGCAGGCTGTTGCCCGCGAAGTGGGCTTTGCGCAGCATTGCCAGTGCGGTGGGTGGGAGGTCCTGGCGAAGCAATAGGTGGCAGAACCCGAGAATGGCATTCATGGGGGTGCGAATCTCGTGGCTCATATTGGCCAGGAATTCACTTTTCGCTTCTGTGGCCCTTTCGGCCTCCAGGGTGCGCCGGTCCAATTCGGTGTTCAGTTGCAGCAGCGCCACTTCGGCCTCTTTGACTTCGGTTACATCAGAGACCAGTACATGAAAGCCAATGACGACGCCGTCCACTTCATCCGGTATGTAGTTCGCGATCGTGTATCCAATGGATCCGTCGGCCTTGGTCACTGAGCGTTCAAATCGTTGTGCCTGACCACGCAGCGCGCCACGGACAAAGGGTTCATTTAGCGCGAACAATTCGCTGCCAACAATCTCTGGCATTGTCATGCCCAACATCGATTCTGGACTGCGCCCAAACCATTGCTGATAGGCACGATTGGCAAACCGGCATCGCAAATCGGCATCCCAATAGCCGATCAAACTGGGAATTGCGTCCGTGATGGTTCTTAGAAAACGACTTCTTTGATCCAACTGTTCATTGGCTAGGCTCAATGTGCGCGTGCGCTCAAGGACCTGGCTTTCGAGCGAAGCATTGAGGTCAAGGAGTGCTTGCTGAACAGCTTTTTGCTCCGAAACGTCACGCACGGTCTTGGAAGCACCCACCACATTGCCCTTGGCATCGCGGATCGGCGACACGGTCACCGCCACATCGAATCGGCTGCCGTCTTTTCGGCGCCGAATGGTTGAGAGGTGCGGAATGCCTTGTCCGCGTCCGATACGCTCAAGGATGGAATTCTCTTGCCCCCGCAGCTCTTCGGGAACAATCAGATTCGCGATCCTGCATCCAATGGCTTCAGTGGCTGTGTACCCAAACATGGTTTCAGCGGCCAAATTCCAACTCGTGACGACGCCGTTGAGGTCTTTGCCAATAATCGCGTCATTGGAACTCTGAACAATTGCTGCGAGCTTTGCATGCTCAAGTTGAGCCAAGCGACGACGCTGTCTGGTCAACCGCAGGACGTGAACGAGCAATGCCATAACTAAACCTGCAATTGCCCATTGCAAAGCGGCTTTGTAAGGACTGACACGGAAGTAGCTCTCGTCGAATTGCTTCTTTGTTCGAATCTCAACGGTCCATTGCCTTCCAAACAAATCCAGTGGAACCGACTTGACCTCCGCGCTGTGGTATGGCGGTGACTCGATGTCGGATTGGAATATGCCTACTTTCCCGTTTACAGGATCGTTATCCATCACGCTCAAAGTGACATCGTCCTTTGCGAAATAGACGTGTTCGATGATCTCGTGGATTTCAAGCGGGGTGTAGACCAGGCCGAAGGCAGCCTTCTGGCGTTCTTCTGCACTGGACTTGGATAACTTGGGATCAAATACCGGCAGAAAAAACAAGAATCCAGGCTGGTTTTTGCCGTTACTCTGAACTAGCCGTAGTGGTGCGCTCAATGTCGCGCGGCCGGAGTCGATAGCCAACTGGGCTGCCTGACGGCGAGCATCGTCGGAGGCGATGTCCAAACCAATTGCCGCCTGGTTACGCGACTCGGGCTCTATGTATTGGATCACCATGCGCTCACCCGCATGCGGTGCAAACTGGCGAACCCGAAAGTCGGGTCGACTTTCTCTTCTGGCAGTTTGTTCGAACGCTTCTTGGTCGCGCTCCTGGACACGCCGAATGAAGCCGTACCCCATAGATCCGGGAAACTCGGTTGCAATATCCCTAGATGCGCTGTAGGTTTGGAATGAGCTTCGGCTGATTCCTCGTTGTCCCGCCACCAGAACCGCCCCTCGCGCGCCCCGCAGCCCGTATTCGTACGTCTGAATACGTAGCGTCAATTGCTGTGTCACCCGATTGGTGATGGCCGCAAAATCGCGTTCCCGTTCTGATCTTGCGCTGGCGTCAAGATCCAGCCCTTCGTACACCCCGCAAGCGCAAAGAAGCAGAAAGGTGCCAAGCGGCCACATCACATTTTTGGCATTCAGTTCCACACAACCTCCGATTCGTGGGTCAGGAGAGTGGTGATCCATGCCAACGTGGCACTCGGCATCACGCAACGCAACTTAAGAATAGGACGTTGGAATCCTTTCGGATATCGGGGAACTCGGAAATTCGACTTCGAAAAACCTTAGTCGAACCCTAAGGTTCTATGCAGTGACGATGCCACTTCGAACCGCGTAGCGAACCAGAGACGCAATGTCGGTCAGATTAAGCCGCTCTAAAATCGCTTACCGATGCGACTCAACGGTCTTGACGCTCAGGCTCAGCTCAAAAGCGATTTGCTTAGTCGATGCACCCTGCGCAATGCGCTTGAGTATTTCAAGCTGGCGGGGGCTGAGTTCAGTCTGCGGCGGGTCAATTTCGGCGACTGGCTGCTTTCGCTTGATGAAATGGGATGAAACGCCGCTGGAAAACCACAAGGAACCTATGCTGACTGTTTTGAGTGCAAGTTCAAACTCCGCTGGATCAGATCCTTTGAGTACATAACCCTTTGCGCCGAGCTCGATAGCCTTGAACACATGCTCTTCTTCCGAATGCATGGACATGACGAGCGTGCGGGTTTCTGAGCTCACCGTGCCGAACTGGACAAGGCAATCGTATCCATTCATGCCGGGCATCTGAATATCGAGCAACACAATGTCCGGCTGCAATTCGGCGGCAAGTCTGACTGCGATCATCCCGTCATTGGCCTGTCCAACAACTTCGAAACCTTCGATCTCTTCGATCTCTTCGATCAAGAAGGCTATCCCAGCGCGAACGACTGGGTGGTCGTCTACGATGAGGACGCGCATAGGCTTATTCACTTTGTCTCTGGTGATGGCACAGGGATAGTGGCGACAATGTTACATCCACTGCCGACGGCACTCTCTACCAACAGGCAACCACCCAGCGAGGCGATTCGCTCTTGCATGCTACTAAGACCGTAATGTATCCTTGTTCGCTGCGATTGGGCCTCTATGGGGTCAAACCCAACGCCATCGTCTTGGACTGATATTTTTAGCTGATTGTTTGCCGCCCTGATCTCGACAGACAACTTGCCAGCTCTGGAGTGGTGCACTGCATTTGAAATCGCCTCCTGTACTACACGCAGGCCATTGAGCTCGACATCAGAGGGCAATCGCATTTGCCCCAAATCTTCAACAAGCTGGGTCTCGATGGCGGAGATGTGACGAATACCAGCGAGTTGCGACTTGATTGCTGCAACCAAACCAAACTCGTCCAGGAGTGCTGGTCGTAACCCTTCCATAATCCTGCGAAGACTTGAGATAATTTCTGAAGTCATCTGCATCGCGCTGCCAATATGGGTAATTAGGTCTTGTTCGCTTACCTTCCTGCGAATGACTTGGAGGTGGAGGCCCAGGCCGGTCAACATTTGCCCAACATCGTCATGTAGTTCGAGGGCCAGTCTTTTGCGTTCCGCTTCGACCTGTTGACGCTCGAACGTCCCAAGTTCGCGCAAAATCCGATTCATTTCCTCGGCTTGCATTAGCAAACTGTGCTCAGCAGCCTCTAAACGCTCAGTCTTCTCCTGTAGCAAGGCACTGACTTGTTGTGAAAGCTCTTTGAGTTTTCGCTCTGTACGCTTTTGTTCAGTGATATCCCTAACGATCTTTGAAATCCCAACAATCGCGCCAGAATCGTCGAGTATTGGAGAAAGGCTGACCGACACTTCAATCTGACTTCTTGAGTCGCACAGACTCAAAGTGAGAAACGTGCTGGCCCTGAATGATGCGGCTCAGCAGGTGATCCTCCTCAGCGACCCTGTCGTCAGGAAATAGACACAAAATGCGTTGTCCAATCACTTCAATGGCCGAATAGCCAAAGATCGCTTCGGCCATGGAATTCCAACCGGTGATGGTGCCGTCAATAGTCTTGCTAATGATGGCGTCGTTGGAATTTTCAACGATTGAACGATGGAGTTGTGCCGCTCGGTGAATTAGCGAGCGCTCCCAACGCGTCTGCGACTCTGTGCGACGCCTATTCCAAAGGTTTGAATCAACGATCCACTGAAGAACGGCCCATACTTCCCCATAGAGCGGATGGACAAACTTGTTGACTCGTGATTCGGTCACAACAAGCGAACCGTCCTTCTTTTGATTGGAGAGTATTCCATTCCATGCGGCGTTCTGATTCAGTGCCAAAAGTATTGAGGTATGTAATTCAGACTTATCTGCATCACTTCCAGCGTTAATGATGGTGACCTCGCGCCCAATAAGTTCCCCTGGCTCGTATCCGAACATCGCCTCGAACACTGCGTTGGTATAGAGAAATCTTCCCTTTAAATCAACTAACGCAAGACCTTCGAACGCCGATGAAAGCGCATGTGCCATGAGTTCGGAATGCGCTTCAGACTCTCGTATTTCTGTTTCGTCTGCAATAACACCGATCATTCGCAGGGGATTTCCATCGCCGTCGCGCTCGATTACGCGCCCCTTGCCACGAATGTAGCGAATTGATCCATTCTGGCGAACCATGCGATAGAAAATATCGCTCATCTTCGTTTCACCACGCAAATGGGCATTCATACTGTCCATGACAACCGCCCGGTCCTCGGGATGCACGAGCTTCTGAAAGAACTCAAGGTCAGGAGTGACCTGCGCGGGCTCGTACCCCGTCATACGGTAATACTGGGGTGAAAGGTAGGCACGGCCAGTTGTCAAATCCCAGTCCCAGACGCCTTCATCCGCAGCGGTCGGTGCCAACTCAAGCCTTTCCTCAAGTGCAAAAGGACTTGAGTTGCTTTCCATTTTTGGCATTGATTTATCGTTTGTCATCCTGAAGGTGGTCAGCACCAAACAAGCTAAATTAGCTGGCGGGCAGAATAATCTGGCTAGAAACTTGGTACATTGTCTGGCTCAATTCCCTTCTGGCGCTAAGGGGCAATGTGATGATACAGGCGGCTGGGCTCACTGTTTGACTGTCAACTCACCTCTGGTTTTGTCGGACCAACTTGAACGACTGCTTCACCGCTCGAGGCAGACTGGTTTGGGCACGAAGCCGCCGTGCCTATGCGACCTCGCCAACGGAACGACGTCGTGGAACATAAAGAATATCTACGGCCTTAATTGCTTAAATGCTGGCCCATCCGGTGTGTCCATTTGTTGAACTAAAAAGCATCCAAAAAAACCTGCTTTTTCGTACATTTTTCGTACTTGCCCATTTTTTGGGCAATCAAGAATCTTCAAACAAGCAATAAAAAAGCCCCGGCTTCATTGGAGAAACCAGGGCTATCCTGTTGGTAGGCGCGATTGGACTCGAACCAACGACCCCCACCATGTCAAGGTGGTGCTCTAACCAGCTGAGCTACGCGCCTACAGTATTCGAGAGGCCGAAGTATAGCAGTAAATTTTCTTCATCCTGGCAGGGCTCGCCACAATTCATCGATACGCCATAATTGACGTTTACGTAAACGTCAATTCTTCATCAATCGAACGAACAAAAGGAATTCATCATGGACATTTCTGGCAAGGTATTCATCGTCACCGGCGGCGCGTCTGGCTTGGGTGAAGGAACCGCGCGCATGCTGACAGCCAAGGGCGGTACAGTTGTCATTGCAGACATGCAGGTGGAAAAAGGTGAGGCCATCGCCGCTGAACTGGGTGGCGCATTTGTCAAATGCGATGTAAGCCAGGAATCAGATGGGCAAGCTGTCATTGCCAAGGCAGTTTCTCTTGGAAAACTGATGGGTCTCGTCAATTGTGCTGGCATTGCACCCGCCGAAAAGACCATTGGAAAGAACGGCGCCCATAGCCTGGCGGTATTCAGCAAAACCATTACTGTCAATCTGATCGGCAGCTTCAACATGATCCGGTTGGCAGCAGAAGCCATGGCCAAGAATGAACCCGAATCAACCGGTGAGCGCGGCGCCATTATTTCCACCGCTTCCGTCGCTGCCTATGACGGCCAGATGGGTCAGGCGGCCTACAGCGCATCCAAAGGTGGCGTGGTTGGAATGACTTTACCAATTGCCCGCGACCTCGCCCGCAATGGCATCCGAAACATGACTATCGCACCTGGTATTTTCGGTACGCCCATGATGTTTGGAATGCCAAAGGAAGTACAAGACTCGCTGGCAGCCGCTGTACCCTTCCCTTCACGTTTGGGTACACCGCAGGACTACGCCAAGCTGGCACTTCACATTTTTGAGAACGACATGCTCAACGGTGAAGTCATTCGCCTGGATGGAGCAATCCGCCTGGCACCTCGCTAAACACCGAAACCATCATCGGCGGCGATCACTGCGCCGTTGATGAAATGACTCTGGTCAGAACACAGCATCACCAGCAACGCGTCCAGATCCTGGGGCTGGCCAACCCGTTTGCGGGGAAGCATTTGAACCAGCTTTTGCCCGGCCTCCGTTTGCCAATGCCGATGATTGATTTCGGTGTCAATGTAGCCCGGGCAAATCGCGTTGACGTTGATGCCAAAACGTCCCCATTCCAGGGCCATGGCCTTGGTCATCTGAATCACCGCCGACTTGCTCATGCAGTACGCACCGATTTGTGGCAACACGCGCAAGCCCGCCATGGACGCAATGTTGATGATGCGTCCCCCGGTGTAACTTCCCGGTGCAGTACCTTTGGCACGCGCCAGCATGCGCTTACCGACTTCCTGCGCCACAAAGAATGCGCCCTTCACGTTGGTATCAAAAATGAAGTCAAAGTCGTCTGGAGAAACATCCTGAATCCGCTGTGTGGTGCTGACTCCAGAATTGTTGACCAGAATGTCGATAGAACCGACTTCGGTCTCCGCATGGGCAACCGCCGACTTGATGGAATCGTGGTCGGTCACGTCCAATTCAATCACGTGCGCGTCGCCCCCTTCTCCATCAATGGTTGCGCGCAAGTCCTTGAGTTTCTCCACCCTTCGACTGGCCAGAACAACGGCCGCTCCGGCCGAAGCAAGCGTACGTGCAAACTGCGCGCCCAGCCCGCTCGAAGCCCCTGTGATGAAAGCCACGCGTCCCGAAAGATCGATGCTGTAAGCCATTTAGAGAACCCTCACGAATAAAAAAGTACGACCGTGCTATTGTGCCAAATCAGGGCATAAAATCAATTGAGTGCAATTGCCCCCAGCCGAGTTGTTAGCGCAAAACAATCTGACCCCATTATTGAACGAGACACACCATGACCAACGAGGAAATTCTTGCCCAGTTCGGACCGCGTGAAGCAATGGAATACGACGCGGTCGTCGTGGGCGGTGGGCCCGGTGGCCTGTCTGCCGCGATTCGCCTGAAGCAATTGGCCGCGGAAAAAGGCAATGACATTTCGGTTGTCGTTCTGGAAAAAGGCTCCGAACCCGGTGCGCACATCCTCTCCGGTGCCATCATGGACCCCATTGCGCTAAATGAACTCTTTCCAAACTGGAAGGAACTTGGGGCACCCCTGAACCAGCCCGTGACCGACGACGCCATGGTCATGCTCAGCGAAACATCCGGGTTTCGCATTCCCAACTTCCTGTTGCCTGAGTGCTCCCAAAACCACGGCAACTACATCATCAGCCTTGGTGCCCTCACCAAATGGCTGGGCGAGCAGGCCGAAAGTTTGGGGGTTGAAATATTCCCCGGCTTTGCTGCTGCCGAGGTGCTGTACAACGAGGATGGATCGGTCAAGGGTGTCGCCACCGGCAACATGGGCGTTGGCAAGGATGGCAATCCCGGCGAGAACTTCCAGATCGGCATGGAACTGCTAGGTAAGTACACCATCTTCGCCGAAGGGTCGCGCGGACATTTGGGCAAGCAGCTGATTGCGAGGTTCAAGCTGGATGAGGGTTGTGATCCGCAGTCCTACGGCATTGGCATCAAAGAGTTGTGGGAAGTAGACCCCTCGCGTCACCAGCCGGGGTTTGCGATGCATACCGCTGGCTGGCCCATGGATGAGCATTCGTATGGCGGCTCGTTCATGTACCACATGGAAGACAACAAGGTGGTACTGGGCTTTGTAACGGGTCTCAATTACAGCAACCCGTACATGAGCCCGTTTGAGGAATTCCAGCGCTGGAAAACCCATCCCAACATCCGCTACTACCTGGAAAATGGCAAAGGGGAAGTCACCGCCAAACGCCTGTCCTACGGCGCACGGGCCATCACCGCGGGTGGATTGATGTCATTACCCAAGACCGTGTTCCCTGGCGGTGCACTGGTCGGTTGCGACGCTGGTTTCCTCAACGTAAGCCGGATCAAGGGAAGCCATTCGGCCATCAAAACGGGTGCATTGGCCGCTGAGGCTGCATACGAAGCGCTGCAGGCTGGTCGACAGCATGACGAGCTGACGGCGTATCCGGAGGCGTTT